>WNGD01000347.1_pt1 | contig 48047 bp, 37 predicted proteins | sample 5400671 | NCBI WGS metagenome assembly WNGD01 (sample SAMN13153369, study PRJNA577476) | soil metagenome | isolation source: 40 cm soil or saprolite under grassland replicate 2 | place: USA:California | collected 2016-06-15 | reverse complement strand
TGTCTTTGCTGGTCAAGCTCTTACTCTCTACCGGGGGGGTGGCGCTGCTTGGCGCGGGAGTGGGGGGACTTTTCCTGGCCAACCGGGCGCTTGCACCGGCAAAGCTGGCTTTTACGCGCCAGCAACGCTTCATCGCGGATGCGTCGCACGAATTACGCACGCCTCTGACTCTTTTACGTGCTGATGCCGAAGTGCTGTTGCGCGGACGAGATCAGCTGGTAGCTGAGGATGCGTCGCTACTGGAGGATATCGTAGCAGAAGTCTCCTATATGTCTACACTTGCGACCAACATGTTGACGCTCGCACGCCTGGACGCCGGGTCAATGCACATGGAGCATGATATCATCAGCCTCGACGAAGTGGTTACAGAAGTAATACGCCGGGCAGGCGCCCTTGCCCGTGAGAAGGGCATTGAGATAAAAGTAGAGAGTGCAGATTCGGCGCTCGTAATCGGAGATCGCGTGCTGTTGGAACAGGCGGTGCTTGCACTGCTTGACAATGCCATCAAATATAACCGGCCTGGTGGTCACGTCATCGTGAGAACGTACGAAAATGATGCCCAGGCCTACCTGGAGGTGCAAGATACGGGGATAGGCATTGCCGCAGAACATATGCCGCATCTAGGCGAACGCTTTTACCGGGTAGACAAAGCACGTTCGCGTGAGGCGGGTGGTACAGGCCTCGGACTCTCCATCGCTCGTGGCATTGCCGTTGCTCATGGCGGCACGCTTTCCCTGACCAGTATTCCCGAACAAGGAACGACGGTCACTGTCATGCTGCCTCTGGTGAATGGGACTGCGACTGATCTCTTAGACGATGCACCAGGAAGCGTTTCGTCTCTGCCAGAAAGGACAATGTGAGGCTACTACCAGAAAAGTGGCCAGAGTGCCCCTGGCTTCAGCCATGGGGATGAATGGCCGCCCGCCGCAGGCGATACCAAATTGTTGACTTTTGTATCCTCCTCTGCTATAAGTAGGGCTATGAGAACGTTTGAGTATCGCTTGTTTGTGAATAAGGAACAGTCCCGCAAGCTCATGGCATGCCTGGCTGAGTCTCGCAAGCTCTACAATGAGATGCTGGTGGTACTCAAGGCACAGTATGAGCAAGATAAGACTTTCCCAACGAAGTACGAGTTGACAGCACAATTCAAGGGTCGTGGAGGTGAACATGTGCCTGCCACCACCGTACAGATGCTCGCTGATCGACTCATAAAGGCACTCAAACGCTATCTCGCTGCGAAAGACCTTGGTATTCCCGATGTGGGCTTTCCACGGTTCAAGCAGCCCAATCGCTGGCATTCCATCCAACTGAGACAATATGGAATAAGTCGTGATGTCTGGCTGGATGAAGACCACAAGCACCTGCATGTTCCAGCTAAACTTGGAAAACTGCTCAAGATCAAGCTGCACCGTCCGCTAGAGGGGACACCCAAGACGGTTCATCTTGTCCATCGTGCCGATGGACACTGGTATGCGCTGATTGTCTGCAGGACGGAGGCCAAGACGGAACATGAACCAACTGCGTGTGAGCATCCTGCTATCGGTCTTGATATGGGCCTCAACAGTTTCCTGACGGATGGTGAAGGACATACGGTTGAGAACCCGCGTTTCTATCGCACGTCTCAGAAAACCTTGAGACGTAAGCAGAGAGCCATCGCATGCCGTAAGCAAGGGTCTCATCGCCGCCGGAAGGCCGCTCGTAGCACCGCACAAACTCACCTGAAGATCAAGCGGCAACGGCGGGACTTCCATTATAAGATAGCGAAGCAGTATGCTGAACGCTATCAACTGATTGCGGTTGAGAAGCTTACCATTCTCAACATGGTACAAAATCATGCACTGGCAAAGAGCATCATGGACGCGAGCTGGGGCGCCTTCCTCGATATCCTTGAAGTCAAGGCTGCAAGTGCTGGACATCAGGTGGTTCGAGTCAATCCGCGCTTCACCTCGCAGCAATGCCACAGATGTGGAGAGATCGTGCAGAAAAGTTTGTCTGTGCGTACGCATCTCTGTCCTTGCTGTGGGTATCTTGCTGATCGTGATGTCAACGCCGCGAAAAACATTCTTGACCTTGCTCGGCCAGGGCATGGCCGTCAGGAGTGAACGTACACCGCCCGGTGCCGCGTTTCCTGAGAAGCCCCGCGCTTGAGCGTTGGGGAGTTGTCACTTTTCAAGTAAGGCTAAAGCATAACAGGCAATGCCTTCCTGGCGACCTGTGAAGCCGATGCTATCGGTGGTGGTTGCCTTCACGCTAACCTGCCCTATATCAAGATGCAGATGTTCCGCCAGGTGAGTACGCATAGCCTGTATGTGAGGAGCCAATTTAGGCTGCTCAGCGACGATGGTGATATCAATATTGCTTATGGTGTAGTTGTGTTGACATAACAAATCAAAGGTAAAGTCGAGGAAGACAGCACTGGGCTGGTTCTTCCAGCGTTCATCTTCAGAGGAGAAGTATTTGCCGATATCGCCTAGTGCCGCTGCGCCCAGCAGTGCATCCACGCTGGCGTGTATGACTACGTCAGCATCAGAATGTCCAGCAAGCCCGCGTTCAGAAGGGATGGTTATGCCTCCAAGCACTAAAGGGCGGTTTGGAGCAAAGGCATGCACATCGTAGCCAAAACCAATACGCATGGTCATAGGGCGGCCGATCCTTTGATGAGTGTTTCCGCAATCAACAGGTCTTCTTGCGTAGTGATCTTAATGTTTGTGTACGAGCCGGGGAAAATAGCGACACGATGCCCCAGGTGCTCTAACAGTGCTGCATCGTCCGTAACTTCAAGCTGCGCTAAAGGCCCGTGGTGAGCATGATGAATAAGCGGGAACGAGAAGACCTGGGGCGTCTGGATCGCCCAGAGCTGTGAGCGGTCCAGAGTTTTGTCAATCCAGCCCTGCTGAACTTGCTTGATAGTGTCTTTGACGGGGACGGCGGCAATAGCCGCCTGGCATTCCTGTGCTGCTTTCAGCCCTGCTTCCAGCATCTCGGGAGTGACAAATGGACGAGCGCCATCATGGATCATCACCCAATCTGTTGCCGGAGCGATGTTGGCCAGAGCATCCAGGCCCAGGCGTACCGAGTCTTGCCTGCGTATCCCTCCAGCTACAATGCAAGCAATTTTACGCCAGCCTTCTTGCTGGCAAAGCGCGCGGGCATCGCTGATACGCCCGGTATTGAGCACAAGAACAATGGTCTCAATGATGGGCGAGGCTTCAAAGACATCGATAGTACGTGCAAGCGTGGTACGCCCTGCCAGCGGTATCCAGAGCTTGTCGCGTCCTTCCATGCGACGGCTGGAACCGGCAGCAACGATAACAACAGCGCATCTGTTTTGCATTGTTTACAATTGTTTTGGTTTTAATGAAGTAGACTGGGGCGATTGAGCGGCCGAGGTGCTGTTTACTCCTCCCGATTGTTTAGGATGGGCAAAGATCATACGGCCAGCGACAGTTTGTAGAACACGGGTTACCGTGACTTCAATTGTGATACCCATAAACTGGCGACCGCCCTCTACAACGATCATCGTGCCATCATCCAGGTATCCTACTCCCTGCCCCAGTTCTTTACCCTCTTGTATGATTTTGATATAAATATCTTCTCCTGGCAGCAGTACAGGTTTGACAGCATTAGCCAGTTCGTTGATATTCAGTACTTTAACGCCTTGAAGTTCTGCCACCCGGTTGAGGTTAAAGTCGTTGGTGATAATCGAACAATGCAAGAGCTGTGCCATCTTGACGAGCTTGCTATCGACTTCTTCGACCCCCTCTACGTTGGCGTCCGTAATCTCGATAGGGACAGTTGCATCTTTTTGCAAACGGTTGAGCATTTCCAGGCCGCGTCGTCCCCGATTGCGTCGCATTGTATCAGCAGAGTCTGCGATGTGCTGTAATTCGTTCAATACGAAACGAGGAACTACCAGGATACCGGAGATAAAGCCTGTCTGGCTGATGTCCGCGATGCGACCATCGATAATGGCGCTCGTATCCAGCAATATCTGTGGAGTTGGTGCTGGCTGTGGTGCTCGTTCTTTTTCGCGATCCTTATGGCGCTCCTTGTCACGTTCCTCATCTCGTTCTCGTTCGCGACCGCGCCGGGGTATAAAGCCTGTTTGGAAGAGATGCGCTATATCATTTTTACGTTGGATAGCCAGGGCAACACCCAGAGCGCCAAAGACAACGGCACTTGCAAAGGGGAGAATACGTCCCAGGTTTGCCGGTAAATTTCCTAATGGAATGCCTAGTAGTACCGAAATGATAAGTCCAACTATGAGTCCAATAACTGCTGCTACCAGGTCACTGGCAGAAGAATTACGCATCCAGTGATAGGGTACCACAGTGATGTAGGGGGTGATAAGAAACATGACCAGTGCACTCGCGACCGCAATACCGATCACCCACCAGATTCTACCGTTAGAAGGAAGCTGTGAAGCATCCAGGAAGTAAAGTGCGATGACCGCGACAATCGCGACCAGGGACCCACTGATGCGGGCAATAGTTTTAACTGACATCCCTTTGTCCTCCAAAATGGTGCTATCGTGTATGATTGAGCACCTGTGAGGGGCGACGCGAGGTAGGGCATGCGGGCTGGGTCTATGATGATAATAATAAATGATAATTGCAAAAAGATGTTGCCTGGCCCGTGGTACCCAAACGAGGCACCTGTACAATGCTGAACCGCAAAACGCGCCCGTTAAACCACAATAATTATCCGTTTCGCATTTCGAGTATACACCCTTACAAGGCTGAAATCAATAGTTACTTCTAGTGTAACGCAACTTCTAGTGCCACTGCAAGTGAACTTGCTGCGAAAATTTTGAAATCTGCGGGTAGCCCCGATCCTTCCAGTTCGGCACTTACCTGCGCTCCACCTCCCGCTTTCGGCACAATACAACGTTTAAAGCCAAGTTTGGCAGCCTCGCGCACGCGCAAGCCAAGGCGACTGACGGCGCGTAATTCGCCAGACAGGCCTACTTCGCCAATCAGCACCATTTCAGGAGCGATGTGTTTCTCACGATAGCTTGAGGCAATTGCTGCTGCCACTCCCAGGTCAATAGCCGGTTCCTCTAAGGTAAAACCACCAACAACGTTCGCATAGACATCGTGGTTGCCCACCGCCAGGCCTACTCTTTTGGTCAGCACGGCGAGCAACATTAAGAGGCGGCTATATTCAATTCCATTGGTCGTGCAACGAGCGTTCCCAAAATTACTGGGTATGACGAGTGCCTGCACCTCAACCAGCAAGGGGCGTGTCCCCTCCATACTCACAACAACAGCAGAGCCTGTAGCGCCTGCGGAGCGATCAGTTAGAAACATAGCAGATGGGTTAGGGACTTCTGCTAATCCATCTCCGTGCATCTCGAACACACCGACCTCGTGAGTTGCCCCAAAGCGGTTCTTGACCCCGCGCAGTAGCCGGTAGGTATGATAACGTTCACCCTCGAGATAGAGGACAGTATCAGCGATATGTTCGAGCGCCTTTGGGCCTGCGACGGTGCCTTCTTTCGTGACATGTCCAATGATGAAGATAGGGGTATGGGTGCTCTTAGCCAGTTGCATGAGTTGCAGCGTGCATTCGCGCACCTGGCTAATGCTGCCGGGAGCTGATGGCACGTGACTAGAGAGGGCAGTCTGAATCGAATCAACGATCACGAGCGCGGGTTTGAGACGATTGACCGCCTCCGCTATCACATCAAGCTCGATTGAAGCGAGCAGGTAGAGGCGTTCGCCTGTGATCTCGAGCCGTTCGGCACGCATCTTGACCTGTTCAATCGATTCTTCTCCTGAAACGTAGAGCACGGCTCCGGTGCTTTGAGCGATATTGCCAGCGACTTGTAGCAGGAGTGTAGATTTGCCGATGCCTGGTTCTCCACCAATCAGGGTAAGCGACCCGGCAACGAGACCCCCGCCGAGAACGCGATCTATTTCTACATAGCCGGCGGAAATGCGTGGTTGCGCGAGCGGTTTGACCTCAGGCAAAATGACCGGAATCTGTGTGCCCTGGGCTATAGACGAAGAACCTATCAGAGCTTGCCTGCGCTGTTGGGCGGCATTTTGTGGCAGTTCCGCCACTTCCTCAAAGGTGTTCCATGCTCCGCAGTCAGGGCACTTGCCCACCCATTTGCTCTGTTCACCACCACATTGCTGGCAGATAAATTTTGTGCGTAGTTTTGGCATTAGAATTTCAACATTCAATCATTGGGAGATCATATCTATGGAAATCAGGTCAATGAAAATGTGGGGTGCGATTGGCCGCACCCCACATACGTGTATATCATCCCTGCGTTTCGCCAAGGCCGCTGCCACTGTCGCCACCAGCCGAGAGGGCTGCTTCGGGTGAAGCAGGGGCGGGTAACTGCTCGATGCGGTTGCGCACTTGCAGGACAAGTTCATCGTCCATCACAACCGCCTCCACCAGGTCTCCCGGGCGGAATTTTTCTTCCAGCAGGCCTTCTGCCAGGGGATCCTCGACCAGGCGCTGGATTGTGCGGCGCAAGGGGCGAGCGCCATACTGAGCGTCGAAGCCTTTTTCTATCAAGAAGTCCTTGGTAGTTTGAGGCACGATCAGTTCCACCTGTTGCTCGGTCAGTTGTACGCGAACACGATTCAACAGCAGCTCAACGATGGAGTACATCTCTTCGATGCGCAGTGAATGGAAGACGACCACCTCATCGATACGGTTCAGGAACTCGGGCTTGAAGGTGTTCTTCAATTCGCCAAGCACCTTGGTCTTCATGCTCTCATACTCAGACTGATGGGCTTTGTCCCTATCTTTTGATTGCTTGAAGCCGATGGAAGCTTCCTTGTTCAACAAGACCGCACCGACGTTTGAAGTCATGATCAGAATGGTATTACGGAAGTCTACAGTGCGACCTTTGGCGTCGGTCAATTTGCCGTCTTCCAGAATTTGCAGCAGCATATTGAAGACGTCAGGGTGAGCCTTTTCGATTTCGTCGAGCAGGATCACGCTGTAGGACTTGCGGCGTACCGCTTCTGTAAGTTGGCCTCCCTCTTCATAGCCAACATATCCGGGAGGGGCACCAACCAGGCGCGCAGCCGCGTGACGCTCCATGAACTCGGACATATCGATTTTGATGAGGGCTTCCTCGCTACCGAACATAAATTCAGCCAGCGCCTTTGCGAGTTCGGTCTTCCCGACACCCGTTGGCCCCATGAAGATAAATGATCCTATGGGCCGCTTGGGGTCTTTTAGACCAGCCCGCGCACGTCGCACCGCACGAGAGACCTTCTCAATGGCTTCATCCTGGGCGATGATGCGTACATGCAGGGCCTCTTCCATCTGCAGCAGGCGCTGTGACTCCTCCTGGGCGATACGCATCACAGGGATACCGGTCCACATCGAGACGATCTGCGCGATTTCTTCTTCCCCGACTGCAGGCTTCTCACTACCGCGCTCACGATGCCAGCCCGATTCTAGCTTGGCAATACGGTCACGCAGTTTTACCTCGCGGTCACGCAGTTCAGCCGCCAGTTCATACTCTTGCTGCTGAATTGCCTGTTCCTTTTCGCGCAGCACCGATTCCAATCCCTTCATGGCTTCTTTGAGATTGAGGGGGGCAAGCGAGTTCTGCATGCGCACACGGCTAGCTGCTTCATCGATCAGGTCAATGGCTTTGTCAGGCATGAAGCGGTCGGTAATGTACCGGCTTGCCATATCGACGGCAGCTTTGAGCGCTTCGTCTGTGATAACCAGGCGATGGTGCGACTCGTAGCGTTCGCGTATACCCTTGAGAATATCGAACGTCTCCTCCATCGTAGGTTCGCGGACGATGACTTCCTGGAAGCGCCGTTGCAGGGCAGCATCGCGCTCAATGTACTTGCGGTACTCGTCAAGCGTAGTAGCGCCAATACACTGCAGCTCACCACGAGAAAGCGCAGGCTTCAGGATATTTGCGGCATCAACCGCACCCTCGGCGGCACCAGCGCCAACCAGGGTATGAACCTCATCGATGAAGATGATACAATCCCTGCTGTTGCGAATCTCTTCAATGATCTTTTTCAGGCGCTCTTCAAACTCGCCACGATATTTTGTGCCTGCTACCAGCGACCCAACATCGAGTGTCAGCAAACGTTTGTTCGTCAAAGTTTCGGGTACCTCGCCAGCGACGAGACGCTGCGCCAGGCCTTCAACAATGGCAGTTTTACCAACACCAGGTTCACCAATGAGTGCCGGGTTGTTCTTGTTGCGTCGAGAAAGAATCTGAATGACTCGCTCGATCTCTTGATGCCGGCCAATAACGGGGTCTAGTGTCCCGGCACGAGCGGCAGAGGTGAGATCGATGCCCATCTGGTCGATGGTGGGGGTTTTTGAATGCTTGGCATCTCGTTCATGCGGAGCGCCAGATTGACTGAGCACCTGAATGGTTTGCGTTCGTACCTTTTCCAGGTTAACACCCAGGCTCTCCAGAACGCCTGCTGCGATGCCTTCACCCTCACGCACCAGCCCTAACAAGAGATGTTCTGTTCCGATATAGTGATGATTCAGGCGGCGAGCTTCATCAACAGCTAGCTCAATCACCTTTTTGGCACGCGGAGTCAGACCAATCTCGCCCAGGACGATCCGATCGCCACGCCCAATAATAAATTCAACGGCGCTACGAACCTTGTTCAGCTCAACGCCGAGGTTACTCAAAACTTTAGCAGCAACACCCTCGCCTTCGCGCACAAGACCGAGCAACAGATGTTCTGTCCCGATGTAGTTGTGTTGAAAGCGCTGGGCTTCTTCCTGAGCGAGGCTCAAGACTTTCCTGGCTCGCTCTGTAAACTTATCAAACCTGTCTCTATCGTTCACCTGTTTGTCACCCCCCTTTCAGTAGCAGAGGGTGGAACCGAGCCCTCTGTGATGCTCAGGTAAACTACATAGTTCATCATACAACACGCATCAAATAGCGTCAAGGATAATACCCCTGACTCCTATCTCCTAGTCAGTCCAATTTGATATTTGTGGTGAGACCTGGTGCCCGCAAGGGTTTGAGATCTCCCCCGGAGGTGAGGCCTGGTGCCCGCAAGAGGCACCACTACATTTCTGCTTTACAAATTTACCTGGATTGACTACTCGTTAGGAATCGCTCAACAAAACTCTTATTTATGCTTAAACAGTTGACCTCCCCGCTGCTATACCCTGTCTGTATGCAACAAGGAGGTCGCTCGTTCATCTGTTCCGGTACAAATGGGCTGCACGCGAGTAATAGCTACTCTTGAGATGCCTCCGATTCTTCTTTAGAGCGCTGGCGAGCTGCAGCGCGGAACGCCTCAGCCATAGCAGTCGTCTCTCCCTCTTCGCCCACGGGGAGATTGTTCAGCAGTCGCTTGTCGTTGTTACGCTCCCCGCGTTCACGACGGTCGTTTTTGTTTTCACGACGCGATGTACTGCTTTCCTTCTCTGCCTCTTCTGCTTTCGCTGGCGATGCCTCTAGAGGCATCGCCACACCTTCAGCCTGGTCTGTGCCAGCTTCCGCTGTTGCGGCTTCAGCTGGTGGCTCCTTATCCGGTTCTTCCACCTGGCGCAGACTCAACCCCAAACGGCGTCGTTCGGCGTCAATACGCAGGATGCGGAGCTGGAGTTGCTCACCCTCGTGCAAGCTCGTCTTGGGATCCATTCCAGGCAGTAGCTCTGAAAGATGGATGAGTCCCTCAATGCCATCTTCGATACGAGCAAAGGCCCCAAATGGCGCTATTTTTGTAATGACTCCGGTGACCAACTGGCCAGGCGTATAGCGTTGTTCCACCGTTGTCCAGGGATCGACCTCGGCGCGTTTGATCGACAACGCAATTTTCTTCTTCTCTTTATCAACACTAAGCACCTGGACTTCGACCTCCTGGCCGACCTTGAGCACTTCGCTGGGATGGTTGACGCGACTCCAGGCCAGCTGGCTGATATGTACCAGTCCGTCTGCGCCTCCCAGGTCAACAAAGGCGCCAAAATTAGCGAGGTTACTCACGACCCCACGGCGTACTTCCCCTGGTTTCAGCTCGTCAAGCAGTTCTTCACGCCGGCGCTGTCGCCATTCCTGAGCTGCCAGTCGCTCCGAGAGAATCAGGCGGTTACGTGCCCGGTTAATCTCGATGATTTTGAGTTGCAGCTCCTTGTCTTTCATGCTCTGCAGCTTGGCCGCCGTCTCCTGATTATCGCCACCTGAGGCGACTTCTTCGCGCCTGAGGTTGAGGATCTGCGAGATCGGCACGAACCCACGAATGCCGGAGACATCAACAATCAAGCCCCCCTTATTGTAATCGATGACCCTGGCCTTGAGCAGCTCGTTATTCTTATACTGCTCCTCTGCGATGCGCCACTGCCGCTCCGCATTCGCTCGTTTGAGCGAAAGAATGGCATGTCCGTCAGGTGTTTCTGGTTGAATGACATACACCAGCACTTTGTCATTCACATGGAGTTCATTGAAGGACCAATCGCCTGTGGCTGGAAGCTCCTTGGTTGAAAGGACACCCTCGGACTTGAGACCAATATCGACCAGGATCTCATCCTGGTCAATACGTACGATTACGCCATCGACTACATCGCCGCGCTTGATATTGATCGGAGTGGTTGATGCCGCCAGCAACGCCTCCATCTCATTGATCTCGCCCGTCTCCTCGGGGTTGTTGCTTTGGCCTTCCAGATCATTTTCTTCGAACATCGTTTGTAACCGTCCGCTTTTAAGATTTGCCGCAGACATTGTCGAAAGGTCGCCGTGCTTCTGTGCGTGCATGGGTAAAATACCCCCTTCGATCCACGGTTATTACCTGTCCTGCTGAGTATCTTTGATCCTGCCGCTAGTGCCGTTATTCTACTCTTTCATTAAGGCCCTAACCTGTCAGAAAGTGACGAAAAGGCGCACATCATTGGGACCTTGGGGATACGTCATTGGACATGGATTTATCGGAGGAGGCTGCTTAGGCTGGAATCGCTTTCGCATTTTTTCGTCTCAGAATTTTCCCATTTGACTGAGACTTAGTTTAGATCGACAACTAATTTTGTCCTACAGAACGTCATACGAAACAACGCTTGCAGACAGGTAAGCCGCATTACAGACATACTAGAGCCTGAGCACAGAATACCCCCACTCGATGCTCTAATTATACCAAATGCCCTCTGTGAATGCAAGACAATACACAACCTATTTAGCAGACTGCTCCGATCTTTTTTATCTGCCATATTGTATCACAGAGAAACAAGAGATGCCAGAAAATATCGCAGCTTTTGAGAAAATACCGGAGAAATGAACAGTTTGTGCTAAAATATCAAGTATGGATTTAAGCAATAGTAAAGAGGTCATACAGGCCCTGCGTGAACGGCTGGAGGCCGTAGAGCATGCTGATGTGCTGGTTGATGCGCTTGAGAGTTATCGCCCTACTGCGCGTAAAGCGTCTGTGCTGATGGGGCTTTTTGAGCAGCATAACGAAATCTACCTGGTATTTATTCGCCGCGCAAATACGCTTCGTGCGCACCGGGGGGAAATAGCTTTCCCTGGAGGTGCCGTTGACCCTACCGACGTTTCACTGATCCAAACAGCGATGCGTGAAGCTCAAGAGGAGATTGGATTAGATCCATCAAGAGTAGAAGTTTTGGGCATCATGCAACCAGTATTCACTGTCGTGAGCAATTTTTTGATTACCCCGGTTGTAGGGTACCTTCCAGAGGGCCCCGGGTTATTACAGTTGCAAACGAGCGAGGTCGCCGAGGTTCTTCTTCTGCCTTTACAGAGGCTTGCCGATCCTGCAATTTTTCACACCGAGGAATGGATGCGGGATGGTATGCGGCGAACGGTTTACTTTTATGATTATGGCTCATACCGTATTTGGGGTGCGACAGCTCGTATACTCAATGGGCTGTTGCAGTTGTTGGACGATTCATAGAGGCTCGATTTATCGTGGCCAATAGGCATCAACCTCAGCCGCAAACCCAGAATTCCGTAGGGGCGAGGGTGGCTGGGTGGACGCGGGGTGGGCCTTTATGGTCGCCCCTGAGTGGCACATGTAGGCCGTTCATCGACGAGCCAGCATCTGCAGGCGAACGAGGGCGGGCGACCATAAAGGCCCACCCTTCCCCGCTCCACCTCCCTCGCCCCTACGGATGGTGATGAGCTTTTCGTTAGGTTGATGCGTATTGGACCCGATTTATCGTGGCCATGGCGTGGGATGGGATATACGAAAATTGCATGTATGTCCATTAGTCATGGTTACCTTGATACTTCCCATTCGTTGACTACAATAGATGGTAAAGTTTGTGACGAGTATTGTAGTGCGTTTTAATGTAAGTTCTTTGAGGTACGGTTGGCCTCAGGTCCTCTGGTGGAGAAAAACAGTGACTTTTCCAACACCTGGTGCTCAGTCTCCGAGATTGCTATCGCAACAAACACAATCGACTGCTCCGAAACACTCGATGCCCGTAACTCCTCCACATTCTACTCTTCGTTCTGCCTCTCCAATGCCCTCTAGTTCTGAGGTTGAGCCCTCTTCTGCGATTAGTCATGAGCGTGCTACTAACTTTGCAACTCACTCCTGGGACCTGGCTACAGGTGGTTTGAAAACCTTAACAGCGAAGCGAGAGCTGCCCCCTCGACTGGAGCGACGGGCCAGCGGGCAATTACCTGATACGCCTGCTGCAGCTCGAAGCTACGTATTCCCGCTGGTTATTCTGGCCTGTATTGTAGTCATGCTGATTAGTGGAGGGATCGTCTTATTTATAATGTTACAGCCTTGAGCCAGTAGATGCTCAATGGCCGGCGGCTGGTACGCCGAGTAGTTCGGCTGCATGACGAACGGCTTTGACAATAGCTCGCGCAAGCGCAATTGCTGCTGCTGCTCCGATCATGCTGGCTTGTGAAGCAGCTATTGTTGAATTCGTGATGATTTGCGATTTTGGTCCAAGCGCCAGAGCAAAAATAACGTCACCGTCAAACATGGTGTGCGCAGGAAGAACGACCTGGGCTATGCCGTCGTGTGCCATTTGCGCGACTTTGTTGACCTGTTCTTTGGAGAGTGAGGCGGTAGTCGCCACCACTGCGATTGTGGTATTGCCAGAAGAGTTGCTGGCAAGGAAACCCTGTCCTGTATGATGACGTACGCCGGCAACGATCTGCTGTGTCTGTGGATCAATCACATCGCCAATTGCATTGACAACGACCAATGTTCCGACCAGTGTACCATCGCTTAGTTGCGTGCTGGCTGAGCCAAGCCCACCTTTCATCATGAAGGAAGGCCCTGCCATCTTGCCCACGGTAGCTCCTGTGCCCGCGCCTGCATTGCCTTGCAGGACTGACTCTGCTGTGGCATTTTCGCATGCGCGGTAGCCGGCTGTTGCATCCGGGCGAATACTGGCTGAGCCAAATGCGAGATCATAGATAGCTGCTGCCGGAACGATTGGCACGCGGGCCACGCCCATGTCGTAGCCAATGCCATGTTCTTCCAGGAAACGCATGACGCCGCTGGCTGCATCCAGTCCATAGGCGCTTCCTCCTGTGAGTAAAACGGCATTGACTTCCTCTACCAGGTTCATGGGGCGCAAGAGGTCGGTTTCACGGGTCGCGGGCGCACTTCCACGTACATCGACCCCACCTATCGCGGGAGGATCGCACAAGATGACAGTACAGCCGGTGCCAGCTTCCACGTTCGTATCATGTCCAACGCGTATACCGGGGATGTCGGTGATGTCGTCGTGCATGTGGCGCTATGCCTTTCCAGGTGCTTCTTTATTCTACCTAAATGTTATCAGAGGAACTTAATCTTGTCATCTATGATTTTTCGCCGGCTAACTTTTAAAACCCCAACCAGAAGAGCACTATTGATACCCCTATCGGTACTGTAAGGTTATCCGTTCCCCACGGAGAAATTGCCTCCAGAAGCGTTCCCACAACTGCCGCTATGAGTGCAGCTAACAAGATCAATGGCAAACTGAGTGGTGAGAGGATAGCGAGTGTGATTGCAACGGCAACAAATGTGAAGACAAATCCTGCGAGCGATCCTTCGAGGGTGCGCTTGTAACTTTTACTTCCTCCAGGGACGGAATAGGTGTGCCTGCCGAATCGCTTGCCAATGATGGCAGAAAAGGCATCACCCCACGTCATTGCCATGATGCCTGCCATTGCATAATATTCATATCCTCTGGGAAAACCCTGTTCCCAACCTGCGTGAAAGATCGTCAGGAGCAGCGTACAGGAGAAGGCGAAATAAACGGTGCCTGGTGTTGCTCCCTCTTGAGGATCCATGGCGCTGAAGATGTGGAAACGCAGGAAAAGGGCATTGAGAATGATGAAGGTGCCTGTGGGGATGATTGCGAACCACCAGTTATCGAAGAGTAACAGGATGCCCCATATCCACATGCCTGCCCCGATATGGACGAGTTTTCGGGTAAAATCGACCGGATAGTTACGCCTGCGCCGGATGACTTCGACGATGAGCAGGAGGGAGAAGGCGTAGACGTAGGACAGGATGAGTCCGAGCAGGTCGCGTGTGGTCATAGAGCCTCTCCTTGATTGCATGATGCCGGCATGGAGATAGATAGCGATAGGATTACTCTCTATAATCTTATCTTTATACTTTGCAATCGTCAAATTGCGTTGCGCAATCTCGCCATCGCCTGTGCAACGCTTTCGTGCTCATTATAAACAGCGGAACCAGCAACGAGCAGGTTAGCCCCCGCCTGTATGACCAGCGGAACCGTGGCCTCGTGAATACCGCCATCAACCTCGATATCGCAACGCAGGTTCCGTTCTGTAATCACCTGGCGTAGCCGCCTGATTTTAGGCAGGGTCTCAGGGATGAAATCTTGACCGCCGAAGCCAGGGTTGACGGTCATGATGAGCACCATGTCAAGTAAGGAAAGGATGTCTTCCAGCATGAAGACGGGAGTTGAAGGAGTAAGCGCAACCGCGGCCATTTTCCCCGCTGTTTTGATTTGCTGGATGAGGCGGTGGAGATGCGGGCTAACCTCCTGGTGCACAATGATGACATCGGCCCCAGCCTGTGCGAAATCGTCGATGTATTGTTCAGGGTTAGAAATCATCAGGTGAGCTTCAAGGGGAAGCCTAGTGCAGCGGCGTACTGCTTCGACGATCAGCGGTCCCATAGTGATGTTAGGCACAAAGTGACCGTCCATCACATCGACCTGGATGCGCTGGGCACCTGCTGCCTCCGCCTCGCGCACCTGCTCGCCCAGGCGTGTGAAGTCAGCGGATAAAATGGAGGGAACAATACCAATCATACCTGGAAACCTTCCTCCTTATGAATCATCGCTTTCTCCGCGGCTACTTATGTGAATATTTTTGGCAGCATCTTTGTCCACCATCCACACCACCTCCCCATTTGTTGGGTGTACGATTTGAGCAGGATACTCATGTGGCTCGTAGGGGCCTTCAAGGACGGCGTGTAACGCATCGGCCTTCTCACCTCCGGTTATCAAAAACAAGATGTTTCGTGCTGCATTCAGCAATGGCGGGGTAAACGTCAGGCGATCAGGCGGTGGTTTAGGAACTGATACCGGCATGACCAGGCGTTGTTGTTCGTGCAGAGATGACTGGTGCGGAAAGAGTGAAGCCGTGTGCCCCTCTGGTCCCATGCCAAGCTGAATAAGGTCAAAATCAGGTATGCCGTTTGTGCCAAATGTGCGTTGCATCTCATCGGTATACGCTTGTGAGGCTGCATTGCGATCAGCTTGGTCGGCAGGCATGCGATGAATCTGAAGCGCAGGGATAGGTATTTTGCTAAGGAGTACTTCGTCTGCCATGTGATAGTTGCTGTCAGGGCTATCCGCTGGCACACAGCGCTCGTCTCCCCAAAATATATGCACGAGCTTCCAATCGATCTGGCTGCGAATTGGCTCACTTCCAAGCAGGCTGTATAACTCTCTGGGTGTCGTGCCACCCGATAGAGCTATGGTAAAGCGACCACGAGTAACGATAGATTCGTGCGCGATGCGGACGATATACTGAGCTGCCTGTTGACTGAGTGTATCGATATCTGGATAAATTGCGATATTCACAGATGGCTTTCTCCTGTGCCCGTTCCAGGGCTGAATAACGCCAATTACTAAATTCATGGGGATATGCGGGATGCCTTCCCCACCCCAGGGCGCGATAAATCGGGCCCCTACGCCTGTTCCGCCACACCCCATGGGCGCAATGAATTAGGCCCCTACTAATATTCCTCTGCTAACAGACCGGCCACCTCTTGAAGTGTTTGCTCAAAGGGATAATCGTGACCAAGTATCTCTAGCTCATCGCGTAGCAATTCACTTTGGTTATGTACTGCTGCAAGATTGACGGCACGACTGGGACCCATTTCCTGTGAAAGCTCGACTGAGGTTAAGACATAATCCGGATCGTCTTCCCGGCTGATTGTGAAGATAGCCTGTTTGTTTTCCACCATGCAAGTCAGGCGCGCAAGGCAAATTGAGCCTGGCCGCATCTCGGAGTTCACGCGTGGGCGAATAGAAATGCTGACTAGATTCCCCGACCTTGTTGGTCTGGCAGGGCTAGGAGCCAGCGAGCGGTTTGTACGCACATTAGCCATGAGTTCCGTCTTCCAGAGGTAGGTACCACTGGCGGAATCACGATAATTGTTTGTGGTGTCTGTTGTCAGTGAGAGGCCGAGACGTGCCTTGAGCCAGCCTGCAAGAAGCAGCGCTTGCGTGGGGTTTGGAGAGACATCTCCCCGTTCAGTGCGCATAGCTGAGGCAAGCGGCGCGGCGGCATGCTCAATTTCTATTGAACTCACTCCTGACAGGTAGGGTCTGTATTGCGGGACATCGAAAAACTGGATGAGTAACTCCCTCCAGGGAGTAAGCCGTCCCCAGTTGAGATCGCTCAGTGCGCAGTTGGGAGATGCTTGAGAGAGGCTTGCTAGCGTGCTAATATCCTGCTCTGGTTGGAAAAAGCTGGTCGAATCGACCATCACCCTGGTGCAGCTATCAAGAAGCTTTTTAAAGATGAGATCAGTTTGACCGGGAGGGTCACCAATCCACCACAGGTAGATGGGCAGATCCGGCTTGAGCAAAGGCTCTATAATATTCACAACTGAGCGAACGGCGGCACCCGAAGCTAACATCGTCATTTGCTCGAAGCAGTGGCGCATCAGATCTGAGATGATAGAGAAGCAGCGCAGCGTGACCCATGCGCTGATGGCCGTAGGTGTATTTTCGCTGCTATCGAGAATCAGGATGATGACACGAGCAAGGTGTGTACTCGATAACTCACGCAGTATTTTGCTGGCTTGCTGGGCAGTTTCGACGTCGGGCGCACAAATGATGAGATTCAAGACGCTGGTGCGTACCCGAATGTTTGCCCCGGTGCGCAAGTTATCGACTGACATTTTCCATAGGGAGGCCAGTACGTCCTCAATTTCCTCTATGCGCACCATTTTTCCTGCCCAGGGCAGATGCACTCCTGGCTCGTTGGCGATATTATTCGTCATTCCCGTTTCCTTTGCTCTTGTAAGGACGCCATTGTTCTTGCATAGCCAATACTCCTGGTAACCTGGCACATAAGAATGACACTAGACTATAAGACGTGCAACTTTGCACTTTTCAAATTCGCAAAAAGCTTTGTCTCTCGCCTTAGCTGTGGGGTGTCTCACAGTTTATGGACGACGCCACCTGCGACCATCACGCCAGATGAACTCATCGGCAGCTTCGGGTCCCCATGTGCCAGATTCGTAGGTCAAGATGCTATCAGCAGGCTCATTTTGCCACTCATCCAGTATACTCTGTATAAAGGTCCAGGCGGCCTCTACCTCATCTCGTCGTGTAAAGAGAGTCGAGTCGCCCAGCATACAGTCCAGTAAGAGGCGTTCGTATGCCTCAGGTTGTTCGCGTACAAAGGAAGAACCGTAGAAGAAATCCATATTGACCGAGCGGATCTGCATTTCGGTGCCTGGTACCTTCGCGCCAAACTTCAGTGAAATGCCCTCGTCAGGCTGAATACGCAACGTAAGCACGTTTGGCTCAACCTGCCCATACGCTTCGCTGCGCTTGAAAAGCATGAGTGGCGCTTGCTTAAACTGAATGGCGATTTCAGTGACCCGTTTGGGTAAATGCTTGCCTGTGCGAAGGTAAAATGGGACGCCTGCCCAGCGCCAGCTATCAATGAACACCTTCATCGCCACATAGGTTTCCGTTTGCGAATAAGGGGAGACCCCTGGCTCCTCCCTGTAGCCCCTAACCTGTTGACCGCCCACCCAGCCCGGGCCATATTGGGCACGAACGATGTGCGTGGTGACATCGTGCCCAATCAATGGTTGCAGGGCATGCAGCACTTTGACCTTTTCATCGCGTACTGCGTTAGCATCGAAGGTGATGGGAGGTTCCATAGCAACCAGGGCGAGCAATTGCATCGTATGGTTCTGTACCATATCGCGCATAGCGCCTGCTTCTTCATAATAAGCACCGCGACCTTCCACACCGAGGTTCTCCGCCACGGTGATTTGTACATGGTCAACATAGCGCCGGTTCCATACAGGCTCGAAGATGCCGTTAGCCAGGCGAAAGACCAGGATATTCTGCACAGTTTCTTTGCCCAGGTAGTGGTCGATGCGGTAGACCTGCTCCTCTTTAAAGACTCTCGCAACCTGGCGATTTAGCTCCCGTGCTGAGGCCAGATCATACCCGAAAGGTTTTTCGATGATAATGCGCGTCCAACCCTTGCGGTTCTTGTTCAGGCCAGCCGCGCCAAGGTTATGAATGATTTCAGGATACTGGCTGGGGGGAGTTGAAAGGTAAAAAATGCGATTCCCACTGGTACCACGCTGCTGATCGAGCGTATTCAGCATCGTATTGAGTCTCTCATAACCTTTTATATCGTGAAAGGCGGATTGCAGGTAATAAATACCCGACGCAAAGCCCTCCCAAACCTGCGGATTAGCCGGCTTCTGGCGAGAGTATTGATTGATCGATTCAAGCGCCTGCTCGCGGAATTGCTCGTCACTGTAGGGACGCCGTGCGAATCCTACGACGGAGAACCCCGCAGGTAGCGGGTGTTCCACCGCTAAATCGTAGAGCGCTGGCAAGAGTTTCCTGTGCGTCAGGTCACCTGTCGCGCCAAAAATGACCATAACGCAAGGTTCAGGGCTGTGTTTAATGCGTATCCCCTCTCGCAAGGGATTGGGAGCCTCGACTACACTACGTTGAGGCATTCGTAATCTCCTCGTTCATTCAATCGTGAACTGGTTCAGAATAAAGTTTCAATCATCGTGCGCCTATTCTCTGCTGGATTGCCTGTTTCTTGCTTTCAATCCCCTTGAATAGCTCATGGAAAGAGTCTGCGAACTTTTGCACGCCTTCATCCTGGAGTTGCTGCGTAACCCGGTCGTAGTGGATGCTAACTTCCTCAAGAGCTGCAAGCTCGGCTTTGGCCTGTGGAATGTTGTTCTCAATGGTGAGGCTGACTCGACCATGGTCGCGGAAGTTTTCGATCGTCTCAAGTGGCATTGTGTCTACAGTATTGGGGCCGATCAACTCTTCAGCATAGAGCACATCACGATAGGCTGGATTTTTCGTGCTTGTGCTGGCCCATAGAGGCCGCTGTAGATGCGCTCCACTGTGCTTGAGGGTCTCGAAACGCGGCGTGTTAAAGATTTGTTTGAAATCCTGGTAAACCAGGCGAGCATTTGCAATGGCGGCCTTGCCTTCAAGCGCCTTGAGCTTCTGCTGTTCAGCGCTGTCGCTGGTAGCTTTGATCTTGTCTTCCAGCAACTTGTCTACCAGGGTGTCTACGCGGCTGACGAAGAAACTGGCAACCGAAGCAATATGGCTGATGTCTTTGCCTTCGGCGTTACGATCCTCCAAAGCAGAGAGGTAGGCATCAACTACCTGGCGGTAGGTTTCAATCGAAAAGATCAGCGTAATATTGATGTTGATGCCTTCGGTCAGCGCCTGTCGAATAGCTGGGAGCCCTTCGGGTGTTCCTGGAATCTTGATAAGCAGGTTGGGACGATTAACCAGCTTCCAGAAGCGGCGCACTTCAGAAAGCGTACCCTCGGTATCGTGTGCCAGGTCGGGCGAGACTTCGAGGCTGACATAGCCGTCCTGCCCATACGTCGTGTCGTAGATTGGGCGCAGTATGTCGGCAACTGTACAAATGTCTTGAACGACCAGCGCCTCGTAAATCTCGCTTGTGCTCTTCCCTTCCTTGATAAGCTGGGTCATCTGCTCATCATAGGCATCGCCATGGCTGACTGACTTCTGAAAAATGGTGGGGTTTGCTGTGACACCCACTACACCATCTTCGTCCAGCAGCCGTTTAAACTGACCTGAAACCAGTTGTGCCCTGTCAATATTATCGTACCAGACGCTTTGTCCGTATTCCTTGAGTTGCAGTAAAGGGTTAGTCATTAATTGCCTCCTTTGTGTAAATTCCCGTAAGAGGTTTCCTCATTCCGAATGATGAATTGTATGTATATGAACGGGCGCAAATTACGCCCATACAAGGGTTTCCCAATCTTTCTTACATCATAACATCAAATGGGATGAGAATACAAACTCTTGTAAGGAATTGCGATAGGAATCCGCCTCTCAGCCAGTGAGAGGCACCGAGATCCTTCGCTGCGCTCAGGATGACAGCTGGCGGGTGGGGTGCCCCCGCCAGGGAATCTGAGGATTATGTTCCCTTTCTTGCTTTCTGCTGTAACTCGTACAGCTTGCCAATTGCTTCAATCGGTGTCAGCTCATCAATAGCAAGGCCCTTGATCTCCTCGATCAAGGGATGTAGTTCGGCGGAGAAAAGGGTCATCTGCATGGCGGCAGGCATTACAATCTCTTGCATCGCCTTGCGACGCGCCTTCGCATCGCCTTTTTGCTCCAGTTCCGCCAGTATCTCCTCAGCTCGGTGGATAACCGGGCGTGGGATGCCGGCCCGTTGTGCCACGTGTATGCCGTAACTTTTATCGGCTCCTCCAGGTACGATCTTATGCAGGAAGACGACGTGCCCTTCCTCTTCGGATACGGCTACATTCAAACATTGGACGCGAGGCAGCATCTTTGCCACTTCAACTAACTCATGATAGTGTGTAGCAAACAGCGTGCGTGCGCCGCAGTGCCGATTGTTGTGCAGGTATTCCACAACCGCGCGCGCGATTGCCAATCCATCATAGGTGCTCGTGCCGCGCCCGATCTCGTCAAGAATGATCAGGCTACGGGGCGTGGCATGATGGAGTATAGTAGCCGTCTCCACCATCTCTACCATAAAGGTGCTCTGGCCTGTTGCCAGGTCATCCTGCGCCCCGATACGTGTGAAAATACGGTCCACCAATCCGATCCTGGCTGCTTCTGCCGGGACATAGCTGCCAATTTGCGCCATCAGGACGATCAGGGCGACCTGGCGCAAATAGGTTGACTTACCGGCCATGTTAGGTCCAGTAACGATCAGAATCTGTGCGTCCGCAGTGGAGAGCTGTGTATCGTTTGGCATGAAAGGCGTCTCTGCTTGCGCCTGCTCGATCACCGGGTGACGGCCAGCCACGATATGAATAACATCTCCATTGGCGAGTTGTGGCCTGCAGTAATTGTGTTGCGCAGCTACTTCAGCCAGGCTCAAATGCACGTCGATCTCTGCCAGCGCATGCGCTGTATCCAGCACACGCTCAGCAGCATGGATAGCAATCTCCGCACGCAGCTGCGCAAAGATCTCACTCTCCAGTTTGCCGATCCTGTCCTGCGCATTCAGAATGAGTGTCTCGTACTCCTTTAGCTCAGGCGTGATAAAACGTTCACCCGTAGAAAGTGTCTGCTTGCGTACATAGTCAGCCGGTATGCGACTCAGCTGTGAGTTCGTGACTTCGATAAAGTAGCCGAAGACCTTTGTGTAGCCAACTTTAAGCGTGGTAATGCCTGTGCGTTTGCGCTCGCGCTGCTCTAACTCGGCCATCCACTTTTGCCCGTTCTGTGAAGCCTCTTTCACCTGGTCAAGCTCGGCACTGTAGCCAGGGCGTATCACGCCCCCCTCTGATGCGCTCAGCGGTGGCTCATCTACAAGCGCGGACTCGATCAAGCCTATTACGTCCTCGTTGTCTGCAAGCCGCTGTACCAGGCGTACTAACGATGGCATAGAGGCTTCGGCCTCGATGGGCAGGTTTGCCCGTATCTCTGCAGAGGCACGCAAGCCTCGCGCCAGTACCACCAGATCGCGCGGCGTAGCGATGCGCTGGCGTACGCGATTAATCAGTCGTTCAATATCTCCTGCCTTCTTCAGACCCTCCACCAGTCGTGCCCGTGTCAGTGTATCTGCCAGGAGTTCGCTGATGACCTGCTGGCGGCTTTGCAGGGCTTCGATATCGAGCAGTGGCTCACTGATCCAGCGCCGTAACAGTCGCCCTCCCATGGGACTACGTGTCTTATCGAGTATCCACAAGAGCGACCCTTTCACGGAACCGCTGCGCCCGCTCTCAAACAGTTCCAGGTTACGCCGTGTATGCGCATCCAGGGTCATAAATCCGGCAATGGAGTAAGTTTCAAGCGCAGTCAACTGCGGCAGTAAGCCTTTTTGTGTCTCCTGCACATATGCCAGTACAGCGCCGGCTGCCCGGATCGCCAGTGGCAGGTGTGCACAGCCAAAACCTTCCAGTGAAGCAACCTCAAAATGTGAGAGCAGGCGATGGCGTGCATCTTCCACTGCGAAGTAGCGCGCGTCAAAGGGTGTCACATGCCCGGCAACTCCCGTGAGCAGACTGGCAAGCGGCGCTATGTCATCCTCGTCCTCGTCTTGTGTGGACGGCGTTTGTGGATCACCAAAGGTCGCATGCGTGATCGCCATGGTCGCCTCTATACCGGCATTGGGGTCGCCGTTGCTACCGGCTCTGGTGACGGGCTTCTCGCTCATCACAGCTGCCAGCCAGCGTCGTTTGCGAGTTGCTGCACCCTGGGAGCTATAATGCGCTTCGACAATCACCTCGGCGGGACCAACACGCGCAATCTCCTGCTGCAATGCCACTTCCGGCTCATGCGTGCTGAATTGTGTCGTGGCAAATTCGCCCGTAGTAATATCAACATAGGCTATGCCTACTGCATTACGGCCCACAACGACGCCTGCGAGAAAGTTGTTGCGTTTCGCAGCCAGCATGGCCGGGTCGATCACAGTGCCTGGTGTAACGATGCGCAGCACTTCGCGATCTACGAGTCCTTTAGAGAGCGCCGGATCGCTTGTCTGCTCGCAGACGGCTACGCGGTATCCCTTGCTCACCAGCCGTGCTATATAGCCATCAACGGCATGATGAGGTACGCCAGCCATGGGCGATTTTTCTCCGCGCCCGAAATCACGCCGCGTCAGCGCAATCTCAAGTTCGCGGGCAACAATCTCCGCATCTTCATCGAACGTCTCATAGAAATCTCCCATACGAAAGAAGAGGAGAGCATCAGGGTGCTGGCGTTTAATCTGCAGGTATTGTGTTCGCACCGGGCTATGGACGGGTTGTTCTTTCAAGTAGTCTTCGAATAACACTGTATCGCACCTCTATGGGTCTCGCCTTTGTTTTTGGGGAAGATGACAACCGTTCAGTGGGTGTCACTTGTGGTTACACCGCCCCTGCACCTCCGACATAGTATATCAAATAGATTAAAAGAAATATAGTGCAATGTGCAGGCTCCAAGTTGACAACTCCTCCTGGGAATGCTATGCTGCTGTGGGACAAACCACCACACTACCTGAGTACAGGAATAGAGGGTGAAGGAAATGGAAGCAACCACCTGGCGCAAACTATTAGAAAGCATCATCGCAGATGCACAGGAGAGGCAGCGGATCGCAAACGAGCTGGGTGTCAATCCAGCCACGCTCGTACGTTGGGCCAGGGGAGAGACAAATCCCCGGTATGAGAATCTGCAACGCCTCCTGGAAGCCCTTCCTGCACAGCAACAGACGCTTACCCTGCTAATCAAAGAAGAATTCCCCGCGTTTGACATGCCGGTGAGCGAGCATATTTCTGAACAGATTCCAGGGGAGATCTACAGCCGCATCCTCAACACCTACGTCAACTCACAGGAGGCACAGCGTTACTGGTACTTGAGCGACCTGATCATGCAGTTAGCCCTGGGGCAACTCGACCCTAATCACCTTGGGATGGCGATCACCATCGCCCACTGTATGCCGCCAGCGGGAATTGACCACAAGGTACGTAGCCTGCGCCAGATCGCGGGGCGTGGTACTCCCCCCTGGAACACCTATCTTGATCAGGAGCCGTTGTTCCTTGGCATCGAATCCCTGGCAGGCTACGCCGTTTCCGTAGGGCATCTTGTTACCGTCCAGAGTCGTAGTGAAGAGACAGTTGTACCGGTTCGCTGGGTTGGCTGGGAAGAGAGTGCCGTAGCCAGCCCTATACTCCTGGGAGGGCGTGTCGCAGGTTGCTTGATTGTCTCCAGTGCACAGCCAAGTTATTTCCTGCCGTTTCGACAGAAGCTCATCGGGCAATACACTGAGTTGTTGACGCTGGCATTCAGGTCGGAGGAGTTCTATGCACTCCAGGATATTGAACTCAGGCCTATACCTTCCCAGGAGATACAACAAGTCCGTTTCTCTCAGTTCCGCCAACGTGTCTCGAATGTCTTGCAAAAGGCGTTCCGAGAGCAGTGCCCGATCACAACGACGGAAGCAGAACAAATCGTCTGGGTAGAGCTCGAAGCGGAGCTGCTAGATCTGCCCGTTTCCTATCACGGTTAAACAGTATGAGCGCAAGCTACGTATCACAATAGAGGGAGCTATTCAATGTCTGCATCATCACCTGATACCTCTGGAAGAGAGATCCGCTTCGTCGCCGATACCGAGAGCGGTGAGACGATGACCTGGCTTCTCAATGCCGATAAGATCATCACTAATGGAATGGGCGGGACGCTTGCTGAGCGCCCTGACTTCTCCAGGATCAAATCCATTCTCGATCTCGGCTGCGGTCCCGGTGGTTGGGTGCTCGAAATGGCACGTGAGCATCCTGACATCGAGGTAACCGGCATTGACATCAGCCGGGCCATGATTCAGTTTGCACAGGCACAGGCCCTGTCACGTAGCTATGGAAATGCCAGTTTCATGGTCTTGGATGTAAAGCAACCGCTGGGCTTTGAGGATGCGTCCTTCGACCTGGTCAATGAACGTACGCTCTATGGCGTCATGGCGCCCCGCGAATGGCCGCAATTGCTTGCCGAATGCAAGCGCATTCTGCGCCCTGGCGGAATCGTCCGGCTCACCGAATTTGAAATACCGGTGACTACCTCCCCGGCGCTCAATGAGCATTGGGAAATCGCTGCAAGGGCATTTTACAAATTAGGACGTAGCTTTTCTGTAGATGGGCGGAATATCGGCATTACGCCGGTGCTGAAGCGATTGCTGCGCGACGCCGGCTTCCAGAACATCAAACACCAGGGGCACGTTATCGATATCTCCGCAGGATCAGCAGATTTCGAAGGCTTCTTTCGCCATTTCGTCTACGCACTCAAACTGGTGAAACCCTTTCTTCTCAACGTCGAAGGACTCACCTCTGAACAAGAGTACGACCGGCTCTATCAACAAATGCAGGCAGAAATGCTCGCAAGCGATTTCTGCGGGCTCTGGACACATGTGACAGCCTGGGGAGAAAAGCCATATTGATAGGTTTATTCTCAATACGACCTATCGTGCCTGTAACATCTCTCAAGCTAAGGAGGAGGTTGTGTTCTACGTCGTACTCTTGGTACTTGTGCTGTTGGGCGGGGCGCTTGCTGTACTGGTGATCGAGAATTTTTCAATTCTCGCAACAGCTACACAACTCTCGTTCTTCATATGGCGCATGCCGCCATTACCTATGGGCTTGTGGCTACTGATCTCATGCCTGTATGGAGCTTTGCTACTGTATTTGCTCTCCATACTTTCAGCTCTGTGGGAGCGGCGTGAGTTAAAAATGCTGCGCCAGCGGGTGGCAGAACTTGAGCAGGCACAGGCGACTGTACCAGGTGGCCCTTTGCAAGCCTATCCTCCTCCCATTGTGCCTATACCTGGGATATCAACTGGACCGTTACCACCATCTCCACCAGAATCACAAAAATAAATTCAAAATGTACTCAGCTCCCCCAAATTTTCCTGGTCAAACGCCCAAGGAAGTTTGGTCGCCGCTTTGGCCTGCTACTTAGTTGATCCTGTCCACCTTCTTCTGGACTATTGACCTGGAGAGCTGATTCTTCAATGCCCGCAGCCGAGGTGTCCTCTCCAGAATCGGTTATGATTTGTTCCTGGATCGCTGGCTGTTCAGTCTCAGGAGTGTTAGTTTCCCCGACCGAGGATACCTCCTCGAAAGCCGCATAGTTCTCTATAGTAACTGGTTCACCTTCAGAGATCGAAGTTTCCCCGGTGGGAAGTGTCTCCCCTGGCATCAGGTATTCCTGTATGTCAGGTTGCTCATCGGTGTAAGTAAAGAGTTCTTCTTCGGGAACGTGTTCGTCTGCTGCAGGAATGTATTCCTCTATCGCGGGAGCACCCTCTTCGCCAATGTAAGATTCGTCGCTGATGGGAGCCTGTTCTTCCAGCGTTGGCGCTGCCTCTTGTTCTAGTGCAACCAGTTCTTCTAGAAGAGCAGCCTCTTCAGCAAATGGAACCGCAATTGCCGGGCGCTTGACCGTCGATTCCAGCGTTGAGGCTTCATCCTCGTCTTCGTCGCTACTGAGTTTTTGCAGGAACATTTCTTCTGTAGCCTCGGTCAGTGTCTCTTCAGCAGCAGCTGGAGGTGGCGCCACAGGGCTGCCCTCCTGGATCGAGTCGATCCAATCGTAAGCGCCCTCTAATGCATGGGTGCACCATTGCGTATAGTCATCACGGATAAAATCATCTAATTGCTCGCAGTAATCGAGTCGCTGCATCATGCGATCCAGCCATATTTCGCCTTGCTCCAGCAGCCGATCGAGCAGGTCAAGATCGCTGACGCCATTTGCCTGCAGCCGCGCCAGTGTTGCAAGCGCAATTGCTGATGGCTGAACCTCCTGCAAGCAGTTCGCATTTTCCCTGATTTGCTGCTGCAAGGCATCAATCTCGCATTGGAGGGCAGCAATCTGCTGATGCAGGTTCCAAAGGTGATAGCCAGCATAGAACTGCTCAATGTCCTGCTGCTTCAACTGCATATAAATCGCATCCACACTACTGTCGTTGTTTAGTGGAGAGGTATTACTCATGCGCATCCTCTCCCTCTATTTCTGGTGGCTTGAGAGTAGTAGGGCGTTGTCGGCGCAAACGTTCTATCCAGCGTTGGGTCAGGTAGCTTGTACGGATACTTTGCGGGTCAGTGGGCTGTTTTCCATGCATGTCGCTCGTTGGAGTAGTAATATCGCGTAACCACCACGGTACTTCAAGCTGGGGATCGGTCTGCACGTACCCTTCAAAGAATGCCATCATGTCTTCCGGCAGCAGCTCTATCTCAGGATGGCTAGCCGGAAGTGATGCCTTCTCTATGCCTGGGGCAGATTCCTCGATCCCTTGCAGTCCAAAATTTGGTAGCTCACCCCAGGCTAAAAGCGCGGGTGAAATCGATTCTCCAGGTTCTGCTGACTGCAAAAATCCCGCGCTTTTGGTAGTACTTTTGGGGGAGATATCTTGGCTATTAAGCCTGACAGCTAGCGCCTGTATAATCGGATTATCAGCTAGAAATGCTAATTGCTCCTGGTGCTCCTGCTCTAAAAGCTTTAATCGATCCTGGAGCTGGACTAACCCGGCCTCAAGCGTCTCTAATTGACTGCGTAGGTACCTGTCGATTTCTTGATAGTGTAACCATTGCCGATACTGACCCATATGATGCGATCCTGATCTATCAAAAATACTTCCTGAAAGTCTATTGTCTCCAGGGCAAGGAGAAGTATAGCATGTGTAACATCAGGAAACAAGCAGGCACACGATAATACAGTATTTCACGCCAGCCCCTGGCGCTCCATAGCTGTGTTATGTGAGATGCGCAGCAGGATGCCGATGATAATGAAGTTGGCGATGATCGAACTACCCCCGTAGCTCAGGAATGGCAAGGGTATACCTGTTAATGGCAGGAATTTCATATTGCCTGCGACGATAATCAACGCTTGTATGGCAAAGATCGATGTCAAACCCGCTGCCAGTAACTGGTTGAACTCATCACTCGCCTCAACCGCAATGCGAAAGCCGCGATAGATGATCAGCAGGTAGATTCCCAGGATCGCAAACAATCCTGCCAGCCCTAACTCCTCGCCTAACGCTGTGAAGACCATATCGGACTGTGCCACTGGCACAAATATTCCTGCGTGCCCAAGACCAAAGCCCGCTCCAATAATGCCACCGCTCGACAGGGCGATCAGGCCTTGGACGATTTGAAAGGCCGCCCCTTTGGCAAGCTCTTGCGTTGCCTGCGACCAGTTCTGCCAGTTCAGTACATCTATCGCCACTGCTGCGAAGCGTAGTTGCACATAGCTGAAAAGTTTGAAGCCAATCCAGCCCAGCCCCGCAAAGACCAGCAGGCCGACAATCACATAGGAGAGTTTCCCACTGCCCAGGTACATCATGCACAGGAAGATACCGTAAATCAAGAGCGCAAGACCCAACTCGCGTATCACCAGGAATAACATCAAAGAAAACGTAAGCATCAATATTATCGGCCCCAGCAGCCGTAATGGCGGCAGTCGCAGCGGCCCAATCCGCAAATTACCCTCGGCCAGCACATCCCAGTTCTCACTCAGATAGCCAGCAAAGAACACTACAATAAAAATCTTCAGCAGTTCCGAAGGCTGAAGATTAAATGGGCCAAAGTTCAACTGGTCATGTGTTGGGCTGTCCAGGTTCTTCACGCGCAGTGCATTTACGATAGTGAGTGCGACCAGCAGGATACCAAGCGTTGCCCATGTATATTTGTAGCGTTTCAGCCAGTTCATGTTGCGCAAGCCAAACAAGGTCGCAATGCATACAACCATGCCAAGCAGCACCCACACCAGTTGACGTATACCCAGAGACGGATCTCCCACATCTGATCCAAGGCGCAGTGCCATCAGCACTCCAATACCGCTCATCAAACCAACAAGCGGCAAAAGCACCTGGTCGGCCTTCGGAAAAAAGGTGCTGAGCAGGATGTTCATGCCAATGAGGGCCGCAATCAGACCGAGAACTGGAATGAGGTCGCGAATGGATGGCAGGATTGCGGTACTAAATGGAATGGTTAGCTGGTTCGTACTGACCTTCGATTGGTAGTATTGCGCAATGGGCAATTGAACCATCTCGAGCAGCAGGATCATAAAAGGAAAAAAGAGCAGTCCCAGTTCCTTCCACCGGTAGCGCCGCAATAATCCAGGAGTTATACTTGCCATCAACCAAACCCTCTCCTACTGAGCTAATTTAAAGCGAATAAAGCCGACCTGAATAATATCGCCAAATCTGGCCGCCACAGCCTCACGTGCAGGTTGATTATTCACATAGGTCCCATTCGTACTGCCTGCATCTTGCACATACCATAACCCATTGCGAAGCCAGAGCCGCGTATGTTCACCCGAAATAAAATTATCTGTCAGTTGGATCGTATTGGTTGGACCCCGACCAATCGTTGTCTGTGACATGAGGTCAAAGCTTGTACCTGGCAATATGTTACTGGGGCCACTATCAACCACGATCAGGTGGCCGACGACAGGCGGTGCTTTATTTGCAGAACTTGCGCTCACAACAGCCGTCTTGCGTAAATCGCGTGTAATGGCAATCACCACCTGCATTAAAAAGAGGTAGAGTAAAACGATGAATAGTAATCGTAAGATTAGTAAAAAGACATCAAGTGTCATAATTCGCAGCCCTTACCTTCTCTCGAAGTAGAAGTCATAACTGCCGATAGTGAAACGGTCACCGCTACGTAAAGTATGCTGGCGTAGATGAGGTATGCCATTGATCGTAATACCATTGGTGCTGCCAAGATCAAAAATGACAAACTGCCCAGTAGGCTGGTATTTAATTTGAGCGTGATAACGTGAAACGCGTTTATCTTCGACAATAATGTCATTGCTAAGTTGACGTCCGATATTCACAATGGGTTTTTCAATGCGATAGACTTTTTGTCCGGTTTGTGGCAAGCGAATAGTCAGCCACGCCAGTGGCAGGGGTGGTAGAGGCACACCTGCTGGATAGTCTGCTGGGAATAAAGATGACGAACTGGGATTGTTCGCTGAACTGTCTGGTGAAACGCCAGCGTCGGGCAGGCCCGGTAATTGTTGTCCTGGGGCCAGTTGTGCCCGCAACAAGGCTAGTTGCTCGGCACTGAGCGCCTGTGTCGCCATCGGCCCCCCTTCTGCATCAGTCCCACCAGCCATTGCGTGCTGGCGGTCTAGCATCTGTGCTTCAATGCGAACCATGCCAGGATGCAGATCACTGCTGGCATGCAAACGTAATACGGGCATCACTCTCAGCGTATAGTGTCGCTGGCGTGCAATATGTACCAGGTGATCCTGCCAGTCATTTTTCAAGGTGGACTCTATGGGTTGCATTTGCTGGTGATCTTTATAACTGAGATAGATGTCGTAGACATCAGGAGCCAGACGTCGACCTTCGCTCTGCAGAAGAATGCTGTCCTCCATCACACGTTCCAGTTTACGAGCCACCTCAGCTGGCTGTAGTTTTGATGGAAAGAGAAACGCAAAAGGGCCTTCCACTATGCGCTGCATGAATGATTCAACTTTAGAGAGTGGATTCTGGCGTGCCTTCACGCTGCTCACACTTCCTTTTGGAATATCTGACGCGCACGTTGCGCATCAGTAGCTATCTGAGCCTTCAGCGCCTCAATACCTGGAAAACGTTGCTCATTGCGCAGGCGTGCGATGAAGTCTAACGTAATACATTGGTCATAAAGATCAAGATCGACATCGAGCAAATGCGCCTCCACCAACCGTTTTTGACCGCCAAACGTCGGGCGTACCCCGATATTCACTACACTATTAAAGACGCGATTATCACGCATCATGTCACGTTGTAATAAATTCCCAATTCGTGTCTGTGCTGCATATACACCATCAGCGGGCAGCAGCTTATGTGGTTCGGGCAACAGGTTCGCGGTAGGGAATCCCAAAAGTCTCCCGCGTAGATCACCTCTTACGACCATACCGCTTACAATCACTGGATGACCCAGTAATGTGTTTGCCTCGCTAATGTTGCCCTCACTTACCAGCGTCCGGATGCGTGTACTGCTTATACGTGTCTGTTCTGCCTCCTCTAGTTGAAGGGGCTGTACTACTATATCATGCTCTTGTCCATAAGCTTGTAGGAAGGCAATATTTCCCATTCTGTTATGCCCAAGGCTGAAATCAGCTCCAACGACCATCCCTCGAATTATAAAACGCTCTCGCAAGCTTTCCAGGAAGACATTGGCGCTCAGCTTTGCAACTTCTGTTGTAAAACTGATCACGATACTGTCCGAAATATGACCATACCTGTCGGCCAGCGCCAGTTTCTCCTCCAGTGTTGTCAAGCATTGTAGATCGAAATCCGGTCGTACCACCAATAAGGTATGCGGTACGAACGTGACTAAGACTGGCCTGGCGTTCAATCTTTGCGCCATAACGCGCAATTCATGCATCAGGCACTGGTGTCCTTTATGGATACCATCAAAGTTGCCGATGGTGATTGCGATTGGATCGTTTGCCGATAAAGTTGTTGTATATTCCATCTTGAGTTTGTTATGCTTACTACCCTTGCTATTCTGTGGCTAATAGTACCACAGCCGCTAATTACAGGCAACATTCTCGCCTGGAGTTTCGGAGGTGGTAAATACCTTCTTTGGATGCCAGGCTTCACGCTCTTCCTCCCACCCGGCAATAGCCAGAAAGTTCCCACTGGCATCATAGACACGTGCCATGTTGTCTATTGTAGGGGCAATCCCTTCTCCCTGCATTTCGCCTGACTGCGCAGCAGTAGCCGCGCCAGCAGCGTTGGCGAGATGGATTGGTGCCAGCGGTTGCCCTGTCGGAATCCTGAAAGCATTCCCATGCTTTACCCTCTCAGCAGTTTCGGCATCGACTATCAGCGCGGGGTACTGTTCAAGCGCCTTATCTACTGGATAGAGATATCGTTGAACAGTATCCGTTGCAACGGCCTCTGCAAGTTGCTCTAGCGTGATGCTCTCCCCTAACAGGAATGGGCCGCTGCGCGTTCTGACTAGGGCCTCCAGGTATGCATAGCAACCAAGCCGTAGTCCAAGATCGTGGGCCAGCGAGCGGATGTAGGTTCCTTTACTGCACTCGATAGCAAGTTTCAGGCAGGGTGGAGTCCAATCGATCACCTTAAGTGTATAGATGACAATGGGACGAGGCTCTAAAGCGATCGGTTCTCCTGCGCGCGCTCGTTTATACGCGGGCTGCCCTTGCAGCTTGATAGCAGAATAGGTTGGTGGAACTTGCAACTGAGGACCAACAAAGCGCGGAAGGATCTCTTCAATCTTTGATAAGGTCAGCTCTGTCGTGCTTGCCGTATGTGTGATAGCGCCCTCAGTATCGTAGGTATCTGTGGCTGCCCCGAAGATAATCTTCGCCTGGTATGCCTTGCCGCTCTCGCTCAAGTATTGCGCGATGCGTGTACCCTGACCAACGCAGGTAGGTAGAACGCCGCTAGCTGCTGGATCGAGCGTGCCTGCGTGACCGGCTCGTTTCTGATTGAGGAGCTTACGTATTTTTGCCACGACATCATGCGAGGTCATCCCTGTGGCCTTGTTGATGTTGAGTATGCCATCCATTCAGCATCTCATCTCTTTTTCCAATTTAGCCACTACCATGGCGGTAGCTTCCTCAATCGGCAGGTGAAAAGTGGCACCAGCAGCCCGAGCATGGCCACCGCCCAGTCCATTGCTCACACGCTGGCAGATTTCTGCGGCATTATAAGGAGCTGTGCAGCGCAGGCTGAGTCGTGTTATGCCTGGATCGTCGTAGCTCTTGAACAAGGCGGCTATCTCCACGCCCTCGATATCGCGCAATAAAGCAGAGAGATTCTCGTCCATCTCTGCTTTAGCCCCTGCAGCAGTCAGCATGGCGTCTGTTGCCTGCGCCCAGATCAGACGCCCCTGGCAGGAGGTGTGTGCATTTGCGAGAATCATTGCCTGAAATCGCACTTGTGCCAGTGGGCGTGTGCGATAAACGGGTTTAACCACGGTTTCCGGTATGGCACCGGCGCGTAATAACTCTGCGGCTACTTCCAGGCAGCGCGGTGTCGTATTCGTGTACTGAAACGAACCCGTATCGGTAATCACGCCTGTCAGCAAGCATAGCGCTGCATCACGATCCAGCGGCAAGCCTGCCTGCTGCTGAAAAAGGACTAGAATTTCGGCAGTAGCTGCCGCTGTGGGATCAATAATGTTGACCTGCCCGCAACCCTCGCTGCTAATGTGATGATCGATATTGAGGATGCATGCTTTGTCCAGAAACGCTCGATGCTCTTCGTAGAGAGAGCCGAAGCGCCTCAACTCACCGGCATCCAGGGCTATGACAAGGTCAAAGCATTCGTCTCTGAGCGTTTGCTGCAGTGTCTCGATGCCTGGCAGGTAAGAAAGGTTTCCCGGTGCTGCATGGGCGCAGGCGGGAACACATGTCTTACCTGCCAGGCGCAATATATGGGCCATGCCCAGAGCTGAACCAATGCAATCGCCGTCAGGATTTTCATGTGCAAGCAAGGCGATACGCTTTGCTGGCTGTATCAGAGCCATCGCCTGGTGGACCAGCGTAGAATCAAGCTGCGAATTCAGGGCACGAACCTCACTCATTCGTTCCACCAGTTATTGTTTCTTCCTGCTCGAGCTCGCGAATAAGCTGCAGAACGCGTGTGCCCTTTTCAATCGAAGTATCCAGCTTAAAAACTAACGCAGGCATGTAGCGCACGACGAGGCGGCTGGCCAGTTCATGGCGCAAAAACCCTGTGGCGTGTTTCAGTGCTTGAATTGTAGCCGCCTGCTCATCCTCACTTCCAAGCACGCTTACAAAAATCTTGGCATGGCGCAGGTCACCGCTTACTTCTACATGAGTAATGCTGGCGAATCCCACGCGTGGATCTTTCACACGGGTACGCAGCAAATCGCTAAGTTCCGCTGCAATCAATTCGCCAAGTTTCTCTTGCCGGTATTGATTTGGCATGGATTTATCCCTTTTTACGCTCCAGGCTTGACGCGCTCCCGCATGTATACTTCGATAATGTCGCCTAATTCAAACTCGGTGAAATCATCGAACACGATACCACACTCATAGCCACTGGCAACCTCACGCACATCATCTTTACCTCGTCGCAGCGAGGCGATTTTGCCGTCGTATACTTTCTCATTTTTGCGTAGAATACGGGCCTGTGCGGAACGCATTATCTTGCCATCCAGGACGCGACAACCGGCAATAACTGTACTTTTCCCAGCCTTGAAGATCTGCTGTACCTCGGCGTGCCCCTCAATCACCTCGTGGAAAACCGGTTCGAGCATACCACTGAGAGCGGCCTGGATATCATCAATCAGTTTATATATGATGTTGTAATAACGAATTTCGACATTTTCTTCCTGGGCCAGGCGCTGGGCAACCCCGTCAGCCTTCACATTGAAACCAATGATAATGGCCCCGGAGGCACTCGCCAGGTGTACATCGGTCTCGTTGATGTTACCGATGCCCTCATGAATCAGGCGCACCTTGATATTCTCTTCACTGATTTTGGAGAGTGCATTTTTGATGGCTTCGGCTGAACCTTGCACATCGCACTTAAGCACGACGTTCAACTCTTTGACATTGCCCTCCTGCATTTGCGTGTAGAGGCTGTCGAGGCTGACCTGCCCAAGTGAAATGCTCTCGCTACGACGCTGTTCAGCTATCTTCGCAGCAAGCTGTTTCGCGGTACGCTCGTCGGCTACCGCTTCAAGGCGGTCTCCGGCTTGCGGCACTTCAGGCAATCCCAGGATACTCACTGGCATGCTGGGAGGCGCCTTTTGTATACGTTTGCCACGGTCGTTGAACATCGCACGCACCTTGCCTGTCATGGCGCCTACGACAATGTTGTCACCCATTTTGAGCGTACCCTGTTGGATGAGTACTGTCGCCACCGGACCGGTATTTTTCTCCAGCTTTGCTTCGATGATTACCCCAGTGGCGGGCCGGTTGGGATTGGCTCGAATGTCCTGTACTTCAGCCAGCAATAAAATCATTTCCAGCAGATCATCGATGCCTGTTCCTTTGCGTGCCGAGACTGGTACACAGATCACATCCCCGCCGTATTCTTCAATCACGACTCCTATATCTGCGAGCTGTTGTTTGACGAAATCAGGATTGGCATCGGGCTTATCCATTTTGTTGAGCGCGATAATGATGGGCACTTTCGCTGCTTTAGCATGGTCAATCGCTTCGCGTGTTTGTGGCATTACGCCGTCGTCAGCCGCTACCACAATCACTGCGATATGCGTTACCTGAGCTCCTCGCGAGCGCATAGCAGTGAATGCTTCGTGACCAGGCGTGTCCAGGAACGTGATTTTCTTGCCATTGACTTCAACCTGGTATGCGCCGATATATTGCGTAATGCCACCGGCTTCGCTTGCCGCGACTTTGGTTTTACGAATGGTATCGAGCAGAGTGGTTTTGCCATGGTCGACATGCCCCATAATGGTGACAACTGGCGGAATAGGCACCATGTTCTCTTCGTGTCGTGTAGCCATCATAGCTTCGTTTGCTGAAAGTGCGCCGCTGATACGCTGTACTGCTGGCACTGTGGTAAACGTGCTCTGGCTTGGCTCGAAGCCAAGGTCTTTTGCAACTAGCGCGGCCTTTTCGTAATCAACAACCTGGTTAATACTGGCGAAAATGCTATGTTTGATGAGGTTACGGATAACTTCATTTGGTGTTGCATGCAACAATTCTGCCAGATCTTTAACGACAATCTGGGGCGGAATTGAAATTGGCCCAGTTGGTTTCTCTTTGACTACGGCAGCTTGCCGTTCCTGTACCCGGTGCACTTGCGTGCCAGGGCGTGTTCCGGGGCGAGCAGCAACGTGGTGTCCCGCTTTCGCTGGGCGATTTCCCACTAACGGCGTTCTGCTCTGCCGCGTGCCGGGACGGGCAGGCGCGCTAACAGGAGGGGCACTACGTTGTGCAGGTGAAGCTGTGCCACCGTTGCGCTGCGCGGGAGTTGGACGTTGAGCTGGTGTTGAACGAGAAGCCTCGCTAGCCGGTCGCTGGATAGATCCAGGGCGCTGGACAGGCGCAGGACGAGCTTGAGGAGCGGCTGGCGTAATCGCTTTTTCAGCTACACTCTGGGCGCGTGCCGCAGTTGAAGCAGGTGCAGTGCGGCGCTGAGCTGCTGGTTTCGCTTCCTGTTCCTGGCTGCCAGGTGTGGCGCTCTCTGTTTTTGAGCGAGTGGTTGTCCGGCGGCGTGTTGTAGCTGGTTTCACCTGCTCATTTGCATCTGGGGTATCAGATGTATTACTCATGAAGAAGACCCCCTTCTATCTAATCGATACGCCGCTCAAGGCGGCGGAAATCTCTCTTCACAGCCACAAAAAAGGACTGTCACCTTCCCCTATGGGAAGAGACAGACCCTCTCGTTGGTGCAGTGCCAGGCATGATATTCGTCTGCGCTCTCTGGCGTAGGTGCTATGGTTAACAGATCATAGCTGTCGCTCCGCAAACATTGCCAAAACTGCCCTCCAAACGGTGGGCTGTGCCTCTATCAAGAGTAGAGAAAAAATGACTCATATGTTTGTTTCAATCCTCATCCGACCCACAGGTTGGATGCTATTGATACCATAATTGAATAAATTGGATTACCCCGAACTTCCAATGATTGGAATATAACGGCTAATAGTTATTGTAGGAAAGTTCCCGGGGGTACCTGCTTTCTTTAGTATAGCGTACTGTGTTCATAATTGCAACAACGCTTAACTCTGCGCTCTCCGTCCTTTTCGTAGGGGCCGATTTATCGTGCCCGCGTACTTGGCTAACCCTGGGGCTCGATAAATCGGGCCCCTACGCCACTGTACACACTTAATCCCTGGGCAGTGTTGCAATAAAAGCATCCAGTCCGGCTCGATCTTCCTCCGACAACGTCAGTTCGAATTCCTGCTCCAGGCGCTTTTTCTTGATCGCGTCCTCCCAACATGAGAGCTTCGCACACAGATAAGCGCCACGCCCAGATTTCTTACCAGTCGCATCGAGCAGGACATGCCCATCTGGAGTACGAACGACACGCAGCAGCTCACGCTTCGGCTTGGTTTCTCGGCAGGAGACGCAGGTACGCAAGGGAACATGCTTTGGCCGTTTCGTCTGCGTTTTTGCGGTCTTGGCCATAGTAACGTTCCTCACTCTTCATCATCAAAGTCTTGTGGGCTGGGCCTGCCGCTCCCACGTTGATAGGACGAGCGTTTTGACCCACCTTCACCGCGTTCGCCACGCTCATAGCGACTTTGAGAGCGGTCACGATCGCCCCGTTCGCGCCTGCCGCCGCTGTGGGATGGCGCAGGCTCGCGTCTCTCTTCAAACTGCTCTTCGTACACTTCACCTTCGACGGGTTTTATGACATCGACACGCCAACCTGTGAGTTTTGCCGCGAGCCTGGCGTTTTGTCCATCTTTACCAATGGCAAGTGAAAGTTGTCTCTCGGGAACGGTCACCAGGGCAGTATGATCTGATTCGCGTAGTTCGACCCGCAGTGGCTTCACCGGACTGAGCGAATGTGCTACGAAAGTAGCAGGGTCAGGATTCCACTCGATAATATCTATCTTCTCTTCGTTGAGCTCATGCACAATGTTATTGATACGCGAACCACGCACACCAACGCACGATCCAATTGGATCTAATCCTTCTTGTCGCGCGACAACCGCCACTTTCGAGCGGCTACCAGGTTCTCGAGCAATAGCCTTGATTTCGACGGTGCCCTCGTAGATTTCTGGCACTTCAGCCTCGAACAGGCGGCGCACAAGGTCACGGTGCGTACGTGAAGCCATGATCTGGATAATACGCCCCTGGATACGGCGTACGTCATAGACATAGACGCGTAAGCGCTGGCCCACGCGGTAACGTTCGCCAGGAACCTCTTCACCGGGGGGCATGCCGCCTTCTACGCGTTCTGCTTTGTCGAAATCGAGAATCCAGCCGCGCACCGGGTCTTTGCGCGTGAGTGTGCCAAGACGGATTTCGCCAACCCAGTCTTTGAGCTGTTCATAGAGGTGTTCATGTTCGGCCTCACGAATGCGCTGCAAAATGACCTGCTTGGCTGTTTGCGCTGGAATACGTGGTAAGATGTATCTGGACGAATCAACATCTATAGTTTGCCCAAGCGCGGCCCGCGGATATAGGCGCTGCGCTTCTGCCAGCGAGATCTCATCATTAGGGTTCGCCACCTGCGCCACGACCTTTTTGGTGGCCCAGACACGCACCTCGCCGTTTTTATCTACCTCGAAGCGAATGTTCTCTCCGCCGCCAGAACCCTTGCGGTAAGCTGCCAGAAGAGCTGTAGAAACTGTTTCCATTACCACTTCGCGGGGTAGTCCTTTCTCGGCAATTAATTGCGCGATAGCAGCCTGAAATTCGCTCCTCATATGCCTTACACCTCCCGCTGATCGTCCAGGTAGACACTAAAACATCAATTTTTCGAGTGCTTCTTCCGCTGCATGACGCCAAGCGTCGTTTGCACCGGTTTCAATAGTCTAGTTAAAAATGCCCCTGGCAAACAGAAAAGTGGACGGGATGCCCACTTTTCTCAAAAAAGGTTTCCTTGATTTCTGTGGCTATTATATCACATTCTGATACCTAAAGCAACCTGAATGAAAGTGGCAGAGAAGACTGAAGAGTTATTGAATTAGGCTGCTTGCCATACTTGCACAGACCAATCATCACTTGCCGAGGCGATACGCAGCTTATCGGGTGACCATGCTACAGAATGCACAGCAAGCTGGTGGCGGGAAAAAATGAAGAGTTGTTTTTCTGAAGAGGCATCCCAAATGCGCACGCTGTAATCTCCAGCTCCAGAGACGATGCGCCTGTCATTGGGTGTCCATGCCACGCCATTTATCACATCGGTATGCCCGGTATAGGTGAGGAAATGATTGCCAGAGGTTGGATCCCAAACCTGTATGGTTCTATCGTTGCTGGCGGAAACAACACGTTTGCTGTCAGGCGACCAAGCTACAGCTTTCACCTCGTTCGTATGCTTCTTATAGATCAACAGGGCATTCTGAGAAGTAACGTTCTGGTGGCTTTGCATTGCTGACCAGACCTGAACTGTTTGATCAACGCTGGCGGAAGCGATGCGCGTATTATCTGGAGACCACGCTACACTCCATATCTGGTTAATATGGCCGGAATAGGTGAAGAGATGGGTGCCATTGTTCGCATCCCAGACCTGGACCGTCCTATCGTCGCCTCCAGAGGCGATGCGAGTGCTATTGGCTGACCAAGCCAGCGTGCGCAAATTACCGGAATGACCTCTATAGGTAATGCGACTGGTGCTACCTTCTCCCGTTTGCAGAGCATCCCAGACCTGCACTGTGCTATCGGAGCTTGCCGAGGAGATATATTTCCCATCGGGAGACCACGCTACCGCATTTACTGAACCGTGGTGTCCGCGATATCTAAAGAAGCGTTGTCCTGTAGCTGTATCCCATATATGTACCGTTCCATCGTTGCTTGCCGAGGCAATGCGTTTGCCATCTGGTGACCATGCTATCGCATACACTGGCAGCACATGACCGTGATAAGTGACGAAAACAGTTCCCTGTGCAATATGGGTGGCGGATGATGTAGGAGATGGCCGTGTAGGGGTTGACGTTTTAGGTAAATGTTCCCACCAGTAGAGCCCGCCTCCAACTCCTGCCAGTCCCACGATACCTAATCCAAGGCCCATAACGACTGTACGGCGTGAAAGACGAGGTTTTGGTTGAGCTGGGACCGTTTGCGCTGGGGAGGCAGGGTGAGAAGGAACTGGCGTGAGCAAATTGCCAGGAATGGGAGTCACAGGCGGGGGAGCAGGAGTAAGGGAAACAGGGGAAGCTTCTGGAGTGGAGGTGTTGGGTGTAGTGAGGCTCATAGAGTCAGCGGGCATTGGAGACCACATGAGCGGGCTTGCCTCATTTCCAGAAGGAGACCTGAGGATCGTGGGAGCATTAGGAAGAAGAAAGGACTGGTCCGAACGGCTAGCCTGCTCTAAGGCATTGGCAAAGGCGCGGATACTTCCAAAGCGCTGTTGAGGATCTTTAGATAATGCCATCATTATCACCTGCTCAACATCAGGCGAAATTCCCGGCAATTTGACATGCAGCGGTGGAGGAGCAGCAAACATTTGCTGGCTTGCCAGTTCGGTAAATGTACCTTGAAAGGGACGTTCGCCGCTCAACCATTCGTAGATCACGATTGCCAACGAGTATTGATCACTGGCATAGCGCGGTTTACCATGCAGTTGCTCTGGGGCCATATAGGCCAGTGTACCTGCCATCTCTTGCATGGTCTGGGAATGCGTGCTTTGGGCGATGAGCGCGATACCAAAGTCGCTGAGCAAAATATCATAGTTACGCCCTAACAGCATGTTCTCTGGCTTGATATCGCGATGGATTACCTTTTGCTCGTGGGCATACTGCAATGCAGCCGCAACCTGCTTAACATAAGGCAGAATGCTTGCAAGGGACAGACGCGAGCCTCTGGGATGGCGTTCACGCAATGTGCCATTGGGAGCATAGGTCATGACCAGGAAAGGGATATTGTCCTGCAAACTAACACCAAATTCGAGGACATGCACAATATGTGGATGATCCAGGGTCGCGATAGTGCGTGCCTCGTTGAGAAAGCTATCCTGTTCACTGCTTGTCAGCCTGGTATGAAGTACTTTGATAGCCGCCTGCGTCTTGAGGTACACGTGCTCGCCCTGGTAGACCTCAGCGAAGCCACCCTGTCCCAACAGGCGGTTCAGGCGGTAGTTGCCAAGTTGCTGTCCCACGCGGTCGGCCATACTCAACCTCTTCTTTTACAAACTGGATCGTTTGCGCAAATTCTGACAGGCTGTGATATCCATAGATTGCTAGTTCTACTAGGATTAACGAGCCATCACACTGTCGAATAACTCTACCTTGCCATAAGCGGTTGGGGTGAATAAGCTGCACGATCAATGCTATATACACCTCCAATCATATCATGCGTATTGCCTCATGTAAAATGTTCCTAGACTACAACCTGTTTCAACCGCTATTGCATCTCAAAGAGAAGCAATTAGAGCCCGATGGCATTGTGCTATACAATACCTCATTGTTTCTGTATAATACATGCAGCATAAAACTCCTCCTTTCTAAAGGCTATAGTACGAGGTGGTAGAGACCCGAATGGAGGCTCTAGGTGAAAGAACGTGGCATCGCTTTCCTCACCGGGCTGTGGCGTTTACTTGCTGCGATCTGTACACTCGTCATCGTCAGTGCACTTGCTGGCGCACTGGGCAATATCATCTACACCCTCGCGACAACAGGAACGATTACTTTCGCCAATCTTCACAACCTCACATCCTGGCTCTCTGGGAATGTTGTATGGATCATAATCGTTTTCCTGGCGGTTTTGGCGCTCACAATCTGCGCCTATCTTGCCCATCGTTACAAGGCGCGAGAGCTCCAGAAGCAACAACAGGCTCATGCTGATGCGCTTGTTGATGCTGCCAGGGGAGTTGCAGACATAGGCATAGGCGTGCGTACAGCGCTAGAGGAACTGAAAGCCAATCCTCCTGCCAGTCCAATACCAGCGCAGCAGGAAATTTCTCCTCCGGCATCAGCCTGGAATGTCCCCTATCTTCGTAACCCGTTCTTTACAGGACGCGAAGAACTGCTCAAGGATCTCCATGATAATCTCACACAAAAGAAAGCCGCTGCCTTGACGCAGGCCCAGGCCAGGCCTACGGACTCCACGCAAGCTCAGGCGATCCATGGCCTGGGTGGCATCGGCAAAACCCAGACCGCCATCGAGTACGCCTATCGCTACCGTGACGAATACCGTTATGTTCTGTGGGTGAACGCTGCCACGCGCGATGAACTCATCACCAGTGTTGTGGGACTGGCAGCGCTGCTGAACATACCTCATCGACAGGAGCAGCATCAGACAAAAATTGTTGCTGCCGTCAACCAGTGGCTCATCACCCATAATGGGTGGCTACTGATCGTTGATAACGCTGACGACCTGGCCATGGTCGAGGATTTTCTGCCTCGTGGCGGAAAAGGGCATCTCTTGCTCACGACTCGTGCCCACGCAACAGGCGCCCTTGCCAACGACATCGATGTCGAGAAGCTGGATACACAAAAGGGCATGCTGCTCCTGCTGCGGCGCGCGAAAGTGCTCGCGCTTGATGCGCCACTTGACGCTGTCCCAGTCGCGGATCGCACAGCAGCAACGGTCATTGTCCAGGAAATGGATGGCCTGCCATTAGCCCTTGACCAGGCCGGAGCCTTCATTGAGGAAACACAATGTTCTGTCTCTGACTACCTGGATCGCTATCGTCAACGCCAGGATCTGCTGTTGAAGCGCCGGGGAGGGATTGGCAAGGATCATCCCGAACCTGTCGCGACCACCTGGTCCCTCTCGTTCGAGCGGGTGGAGCAACTCAACCCGCTGGCTGCTGAACTGCTGCGCTGCTGTGCCTTCCTTGCGCCCGACGCTATTCCTGAACAACTGATCATCGACGGCGCCTCAGTACTGGGTACGCTCTTGCAGCCTGTTGCAGAAAACGCTTTGCTCTTAGACGAAGCGCTGGGAACCTTGCTGCGCTTTTCGCTTGCGCTGCGCAAGCGAGATGAACGCACTTTCTCAATACATCGCCTGGTGCAGGCGGTACTCAAAGGGAGTATGGATGCACAAACGCAGCGACAATACGCTAAGCGCATGGCGAAAGCCATCAATCACGCCTTTCCAGATGTCAAAGATTACAGGAACTGGCCTCGTTGCCAGCAGTATTTGCCCCATGCTCAGGTCTGTGTAGATTTGATAAATACCTGGAAGTTCACTTTCCCCGAAGCTGGACGTTTGCTCAATCAAATCGCTTATTACTTAGACGATCGTGCTCAGTATGCAGAGGCCGAACCGCTCTACCAGCGAGCCATTGCCATTGATGATAAGACGTTAGGGCCAGAGCATCCAGAGTTGGCTACCGGCCTCAACAACCTGGCAGAACTCTACAGAGAGCAGGGCAAGTATGCGGAGGCCAAGCCGGTCTACCGGCGAGCGATTGCCATTGATGAGAAGACGTTAGGGCCAGAGCATCCCAAAACACATATGTATCGAGAGAACTATGCCATTCTGCTGAGGGCTATGAATAAGCAAAAAGATTAGATGACACGAATTCCTCTCTACCTTGCAGGTAGCGTGTCAATTACCACTCCTGATAGGTTCTCCATGCTTTAGGGGGACGGCGGGCGACCATAAAGGCCCACCCGGCCACTCCACACCGCTCTCGCCCCTACGGGGAGAGCTTTTCAACCGGAAGGATGAAGGGCCTCCTGATAAAAGAGCCAGGGAGCGAGGGTGAAAAAGGCTACTCCTGGCGTGTGATATACTTTTATTAGTATTTTTCTCATAAATGAGCATCGACAAAGGAGCATATCCATGGCCGTGTCCCATCTATCCGAAGATGAGCAGGCATTGATAGAGGCAATTCGCGAGATAGCGTTGGAGCGGGTAGCGCCACGGGCAGCAGAGATCGATCACACGGGGGAATTTCCCTGGGATATGAAAGAACTGCTGGCCCAGCAAGATATCCTGGCGATGCCCTTTCCAAGCGAATACGGCGGTATCGGGGCCAGCGAACTGGTGGCGGTGATGGCGATCGAAGAACTGTCGCGCCATTGCGCCACAACTGGCTTGATCCTGGCGGTGCAGCAACTTGGCTCGCTCCCCATCTTGCTGGTGGGCAATGAAGAGCAGAAGCGTAAGTACCTGCGTCCCCTGGCAACCGGTAAGTGGCTGGCTGCCTTTGGGCTGACCGAATCGGGTTCTGGCTCGGATGCAGCAGCAATGGGCACTGAAGCTGTACGCGAAGGCGACAAATACATTCTCAACGGCTCGAAGCGTTTTATCACCAATGGCGGCCTGGCGCAGGTCAACTCCATCTTTGCCATTACTGATCGCAAGCAGGGAACACGGGGCATCAGCGCTTTCATCGTCGAAAAGGATTTCCCAGGCTTTTCCGTTGGCCGTATTGAGGATAAACTGGGCATTAAAGGCTCGCAAACCGCCGAGCTGATCTTCACCGATTGTGAAGTCCCGGCTGAAAACCTGCTGGGGCGCGAGGGAGACGGCTTCAAAATCGCTATGATGACTCTGGATCATACACGGCCTGGCATCGGCGCGCAGGCATTAGGCATTGCTCAGGGTGCGCTAGACCTTGCTGTTTCGTACTCGAAGCAGCGCATCCAATTCGGCCAGCCCATTGCAGAAAACCAGGGCATCCAGTTTATGCTGGCGGATATGGCAACTAAGGTCGAGGCGGCACGCCTGCTGGTCTACAACGTCGCAGAGATGATTGACCTGGGCGAGGAAAACTTCAGCAAATACTCCTCGATGGCGAAGATGTTCGCCTCGGATATAGCGATGGAAGTCACCAATGATGCCATTCAGATACTGGGCGGTTATGGGTACATGAAGGAATATCCTGCCGAGCGCATGATGCGCGATGCCAAAATTACGCAGATCTACGAGGGGACAAACCAGATCCAGCGCCTGGTAATCGCCCGCGCCCTGCTCGCGTAGGGGCGGGGGCGCTTGCGCTGCCCTTGTATGCCACAACCACATTTCCAAAATAGAGGTATAATTCCATGCGTGACATTACCATTTTTAGCGGCAGCTCTCATCCTGAACTGGCAAAAGAAATCTGTGAGAACCTGGGCGCGCCTCTGTGCCCAATTACGATCCGCCACTTCAGTAATGATTGCCTCTATGTGCAACTGAATGCCAACTGCCGTGAATGCGATGTCTTCTTGATTCAGCCACTGGTACCACCGGTGCAAGAACACCTCCTGGAGTTGCTTTTCATGCTGGATGCAGCACGGGGCGCTTCAGCGGCTCGTACAACGGCTGTTATTCCATACTATTCGTATGCGCGCTCGGACAAAAAAGACGCGCCCCGCATCTCCATTGCGGGAAGGCTTGTAGCCGATCTGCTGGCAACTGCGGGTGCCAATCGCGTGCTAACGATGACCCTGCACGCTGCGCAGGTGCATGGATTCTTCAGTGTACCTACTGATCACTTGAACGCGCTTAAGGTGCTCGTGCACCATTTTCGAGGCCGGGACTTAACGAATACCGTCGTGGTTGCGCCGGATCTCGGCCACGCCAGATCGGCATTTCATTTTGCACGCCTGTTGAAGTTGCCAGTCGCAGCAGCTAGCAAGCAGCGTTTGAACGACGAAAAAGTTATCATTGAAGCCATTGTCGGCGATGTTGACGGGAAAAATGCAATTATCATCGATGATGAGATCGCTAACGCCGGTACAGTGCTTGAAATCATACAGCATTTGCGTCAACGTCATGTTGGTCGTATTGCAGTTGTCTGTACGCACGGCCTATTCACGGGCACCGCCATCGAACGCTTAGGCTCACAGCCAGATATTGCGGAGATTGTGACTACCAATACTGTGCCCATACCACCCGAAAAACGCCTGCCCAATATGCATATACTCTCCATCGCGCCTTTGTTCGCGGAGACGATTCGACGCATTCACGATGGTGAATCGGTCAGCAGCTTGTTTGCGGATACGATGTAAGCCGGCCACGCTCCCAATCAGATTCGCATGCCAGATTCTTGTTGCACTTCAATCGCCTGGGCGACAATCTCGGAGATATCTTCGATCTGCATCTTCTCTTCAGCCTCCACGCCTTTGATACCATCGTCAAACATCGTAATGCAGAAAGGACAGGCGGCAGCCAAGACTTCGGCTCCCGTCTCCAACGCCTCGTTGACGCGAGTTTGATTAACGCGTTTCCCGATCTTCTCCTCCATCCATGCGCGGCCGCCCCCGCCACCGCAGCAGAAGCTCTTGTTGCGATTGCGACGCATCTCTGTCACGCCGTTGCTGTTGAGGACGGTGAGCACATGGCGCGGCTCATCGTACACATCGTTGTAGCGCCCGATGTAACATGGATCATGGTACGTGAGCTTGCGCTGATCAAAGCCCTCGGGAAGCGTGATCTTTTCGTCGGCAAGCAGCCTGTCTATGAAGACGGTATGATGCACTACCTCGTAATTCCCACCAAGCTGTGGATATTCGTTCTTGATTGTGTTGAAGCAGTGTGGGCAGGCAGTGATAATTGTGCGATATTTTATTGACACACCTGCTACGCCGTTGCCTGCAGCATGGCCATTGTGCGCATTGTGAGCATCGGCGATATTCAAACCGTAGCCGTTCAGCGTCTCGATATTCTGCTGCGCCATCATCTGCCACAGGTATTCGTTGCCGATACGCCGCGCGGGATCACCGGTACACCACTCTTCTGGTCCAAGAATGGCGAAGTTAACTCCCGCTGCTTTAAGTATTTTGGCGACTGAGGTTGCTACTTTCTGGTTGCGCCTATCAAAAGAACCCATGCAGCCGACCCAGTAAAGCACGTCGGCATCGGGATTCTCGGACAACAGTGATACATCTAAACCAGCAGCCCACTCCGCGCGCCGGTCGTTGCTGATCTCCCAGGGGTTGAAGTTGCGCTCGATGTTGTTAAACAGCGGTGTGACCTCTGTGGGGAAATCGCTCTCTTCCATTACCAGGTGGCGGCGCATATCGACGATCTGCGGCACGTGCTCGATCGAGACAGGGCAGATCTCCATGCAGGCCCTACATGTAGTGCAGGCCCATAAGGCATCGGTGGTGATGATGCCTCCCACCATCGGCTCGTGGTGGGCCGCTTTCTCTTCCGCAGTCTCGTCAGCTTTGACTCCAGCAATGCCTAGCTTGCTCCACAGTGTATCTTCGCCGAGGATTTCATTACTGCGTACAAAGAGGGCTTCCTTGACTCCCAGGATGATTTCCTTAGGGAAGAGCGGTTTGCCTGTATTGGTTGCGGGGCAGACCGTGTTGCAGCGTCCGCACTCTGTGCAGGCGTAGCCATCGAGCAACTGCTTCCACGTAAATTGTTCGGCCTTTGAGACGCCATAGTCTTCGCGCTCCTCCAGGTTCTCCATCAGAGGCAATGCGCCTTTAGGTGCGTAACTGCTGAAGAAGACGTTGAAAGGCGTTGCCATCAGGTGCAGGTGCTTTGAGCGTGGCAGGTAGACGAGGAAAGCGAAGAAAATAAGTATATGGATAAACCAGAAGATGCGGAACAAGATAAGATCGGTTTCTGTGCCTAGCCCGCTAACCGAAGGTCCGAACCACATGCCAAAGAGAGACCAGGCAGCACCGTTGCTTGCCGCGTAATCAAATATTTCGACCAGGACAAGAGTGACGAGCACAGCCAGAATCAGTCCCAGGATGATGAAGCCATCCCATGGCCCATGCAAGAAACTGGATAATTGCTTAGGACGTATTACAGCTCGCCGGAAAGCGAAGACTACCAGGGCAATCGTGACAAAAATGATAAAAAGATCCAGCGTGGTTGCAAATCCGTGGTTATCGCCAAAGAATGGTAAAGAGACGTTAAAGGCTCTGAGCATTAAAGCAAGCAAGCCGAACTGGATGATGATGAAACCCCAGAAAGTAAAGAAATGTGCAATACCGGGGATAGGATCGCGCAGCACTCCACTCTGTCCAAGCACAACCTGGAAAAACTGGCCTATGCGGTCGTCGATGTGGTCAGAACGGTCCTCGCGTCGTGCTTTGGCCAGCAATGTAATGAGTTCGCCTGCTCGTGTTCCGAAGAGGGTGAGTCCTGCTCCGGCAATTAGCACGAAGAGTGCAATGCCTAACCAGTTTCCAGTCGGTGAAGGGAGGGTCATAGTACAAGCCTCCTTCTATTATGTTTTACGCCGCTTCACTTCTGCTGTGAGTTGCGGAAGAATAGTCAGTGTATCACCCACAACGCCGAAGTCAGTAACCGAGAAGATGGGCGCATGTTCATCTTTGTTGATGGCTACGATATACTTGGAGCCTTTCATGCCCGCAAGGTGCTGAATAGCGCCACTGATACCACAGGCGATGTACAGGGTTGGTTTCACGGTTTTACCAGTCTGT
>WNGD01000346.1_pt1 | contig 48137 bp, 32 predicted proteins | sample 5400671 | NCBI WGS metagenome assembly WNGD01 (sample SAMN13153369, study PRJNA577476) | soil metagenome | isolation source: 40 cm soil or saprolite under grassland replicate 2 | place: USA:California | collected 2016-06-15 | reverse complement strand
AGCATTAGTCATAACAAGCAGGAACGGAAACACTATCATGGCACGAATAGTCGTCGCAATGAGCGGCGGCGTAGATAGCTCGGTCGCCGCCGCGCTACTCAAAGAACAGGGTCACGAGGTCATTGGCATTATGCTGCGCTTATGGTCAGAACCTGGCGTTATCGAGGCAGAGAATGATGGCGTTGAGCGCGTCGTCCAGAATAAGTGCTGCTCTCTGGAGTCGGTTGACGATGCTAGGCGCGTTGCACGCATGCTCGATATCCCGTTTTACCTTGTGAACGTCGAGCAAGAGTTTAAGGACAGGATCGTGGACTCATTCTATGAGGACTATGTTGCTGGACGCACTCCTAATCCATGCCTGACCTGTAATCGCCATATTCGCTTTACGGTATTGCTCAATCGCGCACTTGCCCTCGATGCGGAATACCTGGCGACAGGCCACTATGTGCGCGTAGATGACCATCCAATCACTGGCAAGCGACGACTGCGGCGCGCCATTGATCCTGATAAGGACCAGTCCTATGTGCTGCATGTACTCAATCAGTCCCAGTTACGGCATGCCTGCTTTCCTCTAGGTGGCTATACCAAGCCGCAGGTACGCGCAATGGCAGCTGAGCGCGGTATGACGGTGGCTTCGAAGGCTGAGAGCCAGGAGATCTGCTTTGTGGCACAAAATGATTATCGTGGCTTCATCGATCGCTACGCCGCTACAAAGGCTGCGGCCCAGCCTGTCGCGGTTGGTGCAGGCAATGCAACCAGTTCGTCGCCATTGATCGCGATTCCTCGCCCGGGACCAATCTACGATCAGGATGGCAAGGCGCTGGGACGTCATCGCGGACTGGCCTACTACACAATTGGTCAGCGTAAGGGTCTTGGCCTCACTTCGCGGGAGCCATTGCACGTCTTGAAGATCGATGCTGAGCAGAATGCGCTGGTTGTGGGACCGGCAGCCGCGCTGGGGCAGACAGAGTTTGTCGTCGGCAAAATGCATTATCTGAGCGGTGAGATACCCACTGCACCTTTTGAAGCGAAGGTACGTGTGCGCTACAAGGCGGCTGAACAACCTGCGCTGGTCACTCCCATCGCGGATGATCGCGTGCAGGTGACACTCGTACATCCACAGCGTGCCATCACCCCGGGTCAGGCCGCTGTCTTCTACGGTGGCGAAGATGGTGATGAGGTGTTGTGCGGAGGAATTATTCGATGACTGATCTTGCACATATTAGAAATTTTTGTATTGTCGCTCATATTGATCATGGCAAGTCGACGCTCGCCGATCGTCTATTAGAATTTACAGGAACCGTCTCCAGGCGCGAGTTGATAGAGCAGACGCTCGACCAGATGGATCTGGAGCGCGAGAAAGGCATTACCATCAAGGCCCAGGCCGTACGCATGCGCTACACCGCGCTCAATGGTGAAGAGTACGAACTGAACCTGATCGACACTCCTGGCCACGTTGACTTTACCTATGAGGTATCACGTAGTCTGGCTGCGTGCGAGGGGGCCTTGCTGGTCATCGATGCGACTCAGGGTATCGAGGCTCAAACGCTTGCGAACCTCTATCTCGCGCTGGAGGCCGATCTCAATATCATTCCGGTTATTAACAAGATCGATCTGCCCAGCGCCGAACCTGAAAAGGTGAAACAAGAGGTTGAGGATGTAATTGGCTTGCCCAAAGAAGATTGTATCCTTGCCTCTGCTAAAGAAGGGATCGGTACACAGGATATCCTGGAGGCCGTTATCAAGCAGGTTCCACCTCCCAGTGGTTCTGTGGATAAGCCATTGCGTGCACTCGTCTTTGACTCGCATTACGATGCATACAAAGGTGTTATTGCCTATGTGCGCATAGTGGATGGACAGTTGCGCCAGGGTGAGCGTGTCTCGATGATTGCTGCAGGAAGCACCACAGAAATATTAGAGGCCGGTTACTTTCATCCACGTCTCACCTCTGCTGGTGAACTGACCACTGGCGAGGTCGGCTATATTGCGACAGGCTTTAAGAATGTCAAGGATTGTCGCGTCGGTGATACTGTGACCGTTCCTGGTGCGCTGGGTCATGTAGAGCCGCTGCCTGGTTACGCGCCTGCCAAACCAATGGTCTTTGCTGGTCTTTATCCTGTGGAGGGCAATGATTATCCATTGCTGCGTGACGCGCTGGATCGCCTGAAACTCAACGACGCTTCGCTCTTCTATGAGCCGGAGACTTCAAATGCGTTAGGCTTTGGTTTCCGTTGTGGCTTCCTCGGTCTGCTGCATATGGAGATCGTTCAGGAGCGCCTGGAGCGTGAGTATAACATGGATATTCTGGTGACGGCTCCTAGCGTGGAGTATCATGTCCTCAAGACGGATGGTGAGATCGTGGAAGTAGATAATCCGTCGGCTATGCCATCTTTTGGTGAGATCGAGAAGATCGAAGAACCGTGGATGGACATCTCTATCTTTACGCCTTCGCGCTATATCGGTACCATCATGGAACTGGTAACAACGCGGCGCGGTATGTATAAGGACCTTAAATATATCGAAGCCGAGCGTGTTTTGCTGATGTATAGTATCCCGCTTGCCGAACTGATCATCGATTTCTACGACCAGCTCAAGTCGCGCACTCAAGGTTATGCCTCGCTCGACTACAGTTTCGCTGGTTATCACGACTCAGACCTGGTGAAGCTAGATATCCTGGTGAATGGCGTTCCTGTCGATGCTCTATCATTGATTCTGCACCGTGAAAATGCCTATCGTCAGGGTCGTGCGCTGGTCGAAAAACTGCGTAGCCTCATTCCACGCCAGTTGTTTGAAGTTCCTGTGCAGGCCGCCATCGGTGCGCGTATAATTGCGCGTGAAACCGTCAAAGCTATGCGTAAAGACGTGCTTGCCAAGTGTTACGGCGGTGATATCACGCGTAAACGCAAACTACTGGAGAAGCAGAAAGAAGGCAAGAAGCGCATGAAGATAGTCGGCAATGTAGAGATCCCACAGGAAGCATTCATGGCAGTACTCTCTCTAGGAGAGTAAGTGTGTACCTCTACAAGGGTATCCGACGATACACCTCATTAAAGGAGAAATGTACCCCAATACTGGCAAGTTCTACGACGTCGCCTTCTCGATAATGGTATTGTCTCCAGAAGTTGCCCTCACGTCGGTGGACCTCAATTGTGGTGTATTCGCTGCCAATCAGCACGTACTCTTGCACTGATGACAACGCCTTATAAGCGTTGAATTTTGCTCCACGATCGCGCTTTTCCGTCGCTGGTGAGAGCACTTCGATGACTACAACCGGATTAGTGAGCATGGTCCCTGCTTGCTCGCCACAGGCTACCACTGCATCTGGATAGAAGTATTGGCGCTCCGCCAGTTGCATACGTGCATCACTCGAATAGACCATGCAAGGGCTATCGCCAAGGGTCTGATCGAGCAGCGACATCATCCGTGCACATAGGGCTGCGTGAGCGATACTTCCACCAGCTATATCAAGCGCCTGATCATCATAGGCAGAAGACGGCGGACGCAGCATGAACACGTAGCCGTCGAGATACTCATACCTGGCATCGCTGCTCTCATCGAGCACCAGGTATTGCTCTACGGTCATGTAGAGGCCATCATTTACTCTGTTGGCTACCATGTCTCTGTCTTTCGTTACTGATCAGCGTATAACTCTCATCCTATTGTAGCATGCGGTGCTTTGCGCTTCTCGGCAAAGGAGCTTACAAGCCCGGAAATAGCACTAGGGACTGGATAATCACGGTTATCCAGTCCCCTCGTGTGTCTCTTTTATTCACACAACTCCCGTGTTTACGTCAACCGAGTCCTAATCCACGTAGGTCAAGAAATTTACTGATATGCTTCAGCAATCTCCCCCTGCTTACCTCTGACACCCTTACGACGTATGCCGTCGTTAAAGACATTGCATAACTCTTTACTTCGAGATGCAGTCAAGATATAAGGTGTGTTCAGACGCTCAGGGGCTCGGCGTGCCCGCGTCCACGGGCCCTACTAGTCAATTTGAAACACCATCCCTAAGAGGCGAATTGGTTTCTTGGTCAGTAGCATTGCATACCTCCTTTCGGATTACAATGCTAGGCCTATTGCCTAGTGCCAGGGTCACTTTGCTTCCCTGGATACTGTTTTCCTTCATTTCTAGGAACGCCTTTATTATAACATGTCTCCCTGGAAATGTCAATGTCTTTGCAGGGAAAATCGTGAGAGATTCTTGTGTGAAGCGACGTATATATATGTTTCGCCGCTCTTCTCTAGCTGTTTCATGCAAGCGCACAGTAAAAGAAAAAGTACTGGCACAGTAACTATTCACTGTGCCAGTATTGCCCTCTTTCTACTATTCCTGACTTGTTGTCTTAGCTACCAGAGAGGTTACCATCAGGGATTGGTGGTACCTGATGTTAGATCCTGGTTTGTTTTGCCCGTGATATCACGATCAGTAGTTACCTTTGTCTCCGTCTTACTACTCAGGTTGGGATCTTTGTACATCGTTTCGTTTTGTCGCCCGGTCGTTGTTCCTTTTGCCGCCGCACTATCGCTATGGAAAAGGTAGTTGGACGATGTTGGATCGAGGGCTCCTGCTGGAGCTTCGTCAACCAGGCGGGCAAAGTGAGCCAGGTCGTTTTGTAGCGCGTGCTCAAAGCGGCTGCCCGTACCCAGCTTTTCACCGATGTCGCCAAGTACTCCAGCGGGCGGATCGTAGTTAATGTAAACATCAACCTTAGTCTGGTTGGAGCCTACGGGTTCAAAGGTCACTTTTCCAAAATTGTCTAATCCATTTGTGGAGCGCCAGCCGATCTGCTGATCAGGAATCCAGTTTTCGTTCCTTGCGTCCCACTCGTGATGCCCGACTATTTCAGCCACCCAGTGACTATTCTGGTCGTCGTGATAGGTGACCTCTTTCACAAAACTCATGAATTTGGGGAAATCGTTAAAGTGAGAGAACAGGGAGTACACCTGGTGAACTGGTGCGTTCACAGTTATTGATGCATGATGTTCTGCGTAATTTGCCATACAATTTCCTTCCTTTTTACTAACTGTAAGCTCAGTGCTGGCCTATCTAAAGTTCTGATCAGATAATCAGTAGAGGCAAGTCTATTTACACAGTGGGCTGTAATTTCTCCAGGACTTCCCTGCAAGCACTTTAAATATCATATCATGCCTCTCTCGGAAAAATCAATAAATAAAGCACTTCAATACGACTCTAAGCAATTTTTTATTTTATATATGCTCATCAATAATATACATGTACTGATTTTTTAATATAATTAACTGATCATTGGCGCTAACAGAGTAATTTCTCTTTTCATGAGGAACGTTGCTGTTAATAAAGAGAGGGAAAAATCAGGTGTCTACCTCATGGAATATCCTGTATATTCCTTATTCCCAATAGCTTGCATCTGCCCCTATGATATAACTTAAAATATAAAGTAGTCTTGCGTATTTTGCGCGAGTTCTCAGTGGCAAAGCAAACGCTCTTATTTGATACGTCCTCGCGAAAAAACTCTGCAATGAGGCGGGGAAAGCCCATAGAGAGGTATGTAGGAAAATGCATAACAAACCTGTAAAGCTTTTGGCTATTGTTTTAATGCTCCTGGCCCTCGCCAGTGTTTCACTGGCTGCCTGTACACGTCCTGGTACAACAGCCGCAGTTGGTAGCAATGGATCATCTCCGAACAGTGCTCCTGGCACTGGAAGTGGTGGAGCAAGCACTTCTGAAGTGCATATGGGTGACTCGAATTTTATCCAGTCCACAGTTACTATCAAGAAGGGTGATAGCCTCAATCTGATAGATGATTCGTCAGCACCGCACATCATTCAGAATGGGACATGGAATAATGGTACTGCCCAGCCAGCCAAGGAGTCTGGTGCCCCTGCGGTGCAGCAGAGCTTCAATGGGAACGATTCTCATACGGTTGGACCGTTCGCTACCTCTGGTACCTTCCATTTGTACTGCACCATCCATCCTAATATGAATCTGACAGTTACTGTACAGTAGTACGAAGTCTCGCTGTGACAGAGCATCTGTACTGCCGCTCTGTCACGGTTCATGAACAATCTCAGCGGTGATAATGGTACCTCTTAGGGAAAGAAATAGGAATGTTGGCAACCCTTGTTGGGGTTTCTTGGCGTCTAGTGTAATATAGGACGTAGATACAGAAGGCAAATTGAATATCGTGCTCTTCGCTGTAACCCATTGTACCTGACTTACGTAATGAGCAGTAGTAGCGTATGTACAGAGAGCGCGCTAGTTTTAATAGTGTACCGATAGCAAGGATAGTCTCGATCGCAAGCGTCCCGATTTTTGATTGGAGAGGTACAAGCTATGTCAACAGCAGCCATTGAAGACAACCTGAGTCGCGCTCTTGAACTGGTCGGCGGCTCTATTGACCCGGAAATTGCTGAATCGTATCCCTCGCTAGAGGCTCGTATTTTAGCACAGGCATTGGAAAACGTGGAACTGGCAGAACGCCGCCTGCGAGAAATCCAGAAGCTCGTGGGCGAAATAAGCGATGTATTAGTGTAACAACAGCTTATTGAGGTGGTGGAAGAAGTTTCTTTCCCCTCAAAAAGAGAGTGTTCTCTTGCGTTGCAATGGTAGCCGGGTACGCACAATGTCGTGTTTCTCTGTACTGCGCTTTGTTCGTTACACAATACATCCACTTATTGTATATGACGATTACCACCCTGCCTATCTGCCTTCATTTTACCTGTGTGAACGTTTTGCCCTGACCTTAAAGCCGAAGGAGAGGTTACCACTCACAACAAACAATCCAGCCAGTCCAGGAGGGATCATTTGCCAGACAGAAGTGACTATCCATTGGTGGATAATCACTTCCAGCACCTTATATTCCCTGCATTGGCAGAACAGACCCCTATTTAAGCAATCTTATCCCTCTTCTTCTTAGCGATATCTATCGGCTGGTTAGAGCCATCCTTTGGTAGCAGAGAATTTCTTGTCTGCTTGCGACGACGAGCAGAGACCAGACCATAGAGTTTCTGTCCACCCATCAAGAGTACGATGATCGCAGCGAGGGCTACCAGGATGATCTGCCATAGGGGCATGGAGTTCAGGAAGTTGCTGCCAGAGCCAGGTGCCTGTAGAGGGCCGTTAGAAAAGACCTGATTGACCTGATCTTGTGTGATCGTGAATTTTGTCACATAATGTAGCACATGACTATGCCCGTATGTTAAATCTAGTGTTGCCTGGTAATCTCCAGGTGCAAGGGCCTTCTTTTGTACTGCGGCAGGATAGCTAATAGAGGTATTAGGGAGAAAGGTATCGAGATTAATTGGCACATTTTGCAGGAGCCTTCCATATACATCAGCGACTTGCAATGACCCGTTGCCTTTGACCATTACCGTACCGATATTGCTTAACTGTACCTGTAGTTTCTGATAATCGTTCGCTCCTCCAGGCAAGATTCCTGTTGCATTCAGTTGCTCAATAGCAGGACCGGGCATATTGACCTGGACGGCCATGGCAAACTGGTTATAGACTTTGATCTGAAAATGTCCATTCTGTGTTGTGGACTGCTGAGCATCTTCTCCTTCAGCACGAATTCCACCAAGATGTTGTCCCGGACGCACATTAGCAGGAACAGTCACTGTGAATAAGACGGTCTGGCTTTGTCCTGCCGCAAGTGTCAGGTGCGATGTGTGTAACGTAATCCACGAGCCAACATCTGTACGGGGCTCAGTATGCGAGCGAAAGGCGGTGCCACTGTTCTGACTTGTTGTCGCATCCACTGCATAAAGATTGACTGCTCCTGCCGCCGTCCCGCTGTTGATAACGCGGAAGCTGAGGGATGTGGTTGTACTGGGCTTGAGATTGAGCACGAAGTACGATTTGGTGACAGGATTACTAGAATCATAAACGGCTGGTTGCAAACTGAAGAGTGCTTTGCCACCAGCAGCGTGCGCAGCTACACTGGAGAGCATGCTGACCATCAGAGCTGCTAGAGTAAGCACGATCATGACTGACCGTAGAAAATGCTTATTGTAGAAAAAAGTAACCGGCATTTCCATTGAAAATCCTCTCAATTCTTTCAATACTGCTTTAGATACCATGTCTGGAGATAAAAACGAATTCACTATCCACCTGATGATCAAGCAGAGGAGAGGCAACCTGGCCCCTCCTCCATACATCGTCCATTACGGAGCACTAGCCACCGTCACAGCGAAGTTGCTACTATAGCTACCAGCATACGTCGTATTCGCAGGCAAAGCTACGGTAAAGCCCGCTGAGAGATTGATGACTCCCATGCCAGTATTGGCTGCCGCGTTATAGAGCGAAGCAGCAGTTGCCGTCCCGTAGGATATGTTCGAGTCGTTTAATGTCGCGGTCTCTACTGGAACAGTCATACTATTCACTGTATTGGTAGGAATCGAACAACTGGAATTCGATCCGCATGCCACGCCCGTCACGCCCGTAAAGTTGACTGCATTAGTGGGAAGCGTGTGATACGGACTGGCGTTGGCCGCCAGGTGGAACTGTGTCGTCACAAGTTGCAGTTTCCACCCGCTGCCGGAGCCGGTTGCGTCAGTAACTGTGAGTGGGATTGCAATGGTCAGCGATTTATCAGTACCATCCAGGGCAGTAGTAGAGGTGATAGAGGGTGAAGAAGTGTTTGCCACTCCTAAAGGTCCCTGGGTGATGGCAGGCGCGAGATCGCCACCAGCAGGTGTATCCGCCAACGCCATCCCCGCATTCCCCATAATCAGCACAGCCAGCATCCCCACGCCCATAGCTGCACTCAAAACGTGCCGGGTCAGTCTAAACGCCAAAATGTTCTTCATGTTTTTCAATCTCCTGTTCTGGGTATTACATGTACTTAATTGTTCCGCATGCTCACTTATAGGGGGGTGAGCGCAGATCAATATCATCGGGTGTCGTTTTCGTTTGCCTGTCAGGCCGTTTGGGATGCATAACCGTAATGCTATCGTCTCACAGTGCAAAAAGGGCATTTCATCTGCAACCTGTTGACACCCACCTGTTCGAGATGTTGCACCTCCTTCCTGTTCTCTTAACTATCCTCCATAGAATAGTATCGGAGTTCTTGAATGAATCAGTAGAGTGTTAAATAGCACTTTAGTACGGGGTGTTATTTTTCAGGTGGGCACGTTTTCAGGTAGAACACAGTTTGTGGCAAATGAAAATGGTTTTGTGGGAGATGTCGTGCGCGGATCCTTAGAATTACTTATTGATCTCAATGCCGATTAGATCCTCTACATTCGTTGTATGGGGGATCAAGAAGAGAGAGCCTGTAAAAATGATACAACAATATGTTCTGTCTCTTCAGGATTTTGCGTTTCCATCAGTTGTACTCGTAGTTCCTGTGCTCCTGGGAAGCCGTTTGCGTAGACTTTAAAAAATTTACGTAGTACTGGAAAATGCTTCGTGTTTCCCCAGGTGTTCTGCCAGAGCCGCATGTGCTCAAGCAACAGGTGCATTTTTTCTTCCGGTGTTTTATCGCTTAGCGCGGTCGTTCCTGAAAAGAGGTATGGGTTATCAAAAATGCCTCTTCCTATCATGGCTCCATCTACTCCGGTTTCTGCCACTTTTTGCTTCGCATCGCTGAGTGATTTTACATCCCCATTCCCTATAATCAGCGTCGCGCTTTTCATCACATTTCTCATATCAACGACTCTTTTCAGCTTGTCCCAATGTGCCGGAACTTTGGACATTTCAGAAACAGTCCGTGCATGAACGGTCAGTGCATCCGGCTTTTGTTCCAGGACAAAGGTGATCCACTCAAAGTCAATTGCCCGAAAACCAAGTCGCGTTTTGACACTGACAGGTATATACCCTTCGGCTCCTGCTTTTGTCGCGTCAATAATCTCTCTGGCAAGCGGTCTGTTATTAATGAGTCCTGAACAGGCACCTTTTTGCATGACGCCAGATGCGGGACAGCCCATGTTCAGGTCGATACCGTCAAATCCCATGTCGATCAGTTTTTTTGCTGCTTTGAAGAAGTTTTCGGGACGGGTTCCCCATATTTGGGCAACTAAAGGCCGTTCTGCTTCGGTATATTGCAGTCGATGGGTAACATGCCTTGCTCCTTTTGAAAACATCCCTTCAACATTGGTAAATTCAGTAAAAAAGACAGCAGGTTTCCCGCATCGGGCAATAACTTGCCTGAGAACAGTGTCCGTCACATCCTCCATCGGTGCGAGGATAAAAATGGGTTTTTCTAATGTTTGCCAGAAATTTTTCATGCTGAAAATTATACGCGCTGACTCATGAACTAGCAAATATACAACCAGGAGCACTACATGAAGCGGTATTTTTAGATACTACGCTCTTGTTATACCGTGCCTATTGCCGAAATTCAAAAGTTAATAGATACATTTAAAACGATTGACTGTTTTTAAGATACATGCCGTGGTATAATGTAAAACATAAGCTAGAAGTAGCTATGTAGTAAGAGGGAAAGGGAAGTTCAAAAACATTATGTCTTTCACTTCAAGTAAAGCCGCCTCGAAGGCTATTTTTGTCGTTCTTGGATTATTACTGCTCACGGCGTGTGGCTCAAATAACACGCCAGTGGTCAGCACTTCTTCTTCGCCAGGGAATACAGCCGCGAGCGCGGGAGCAATGCTCAAACATAGTCCCGCTGGTTCAGCAGATCTTGCATGGGACCCGGTTACTCACGCGCTCACAGTGAAAATTATGCTGCTCGGCCTGGCTCCGAGTAGCAAACATCCGGCTCATATTCATGTAGGAAGTTGTGCGAAGGCTGGCAGCGTGCTCTATCCTTTGCAAGATGTCGTCGCGGATGAGACTGGCGCTGGCAGTAGCATCTCGATCATCAAAAACGTAATGAGTGGTATACCGGCCAGCGGCTGGTATATAAACGTGCATAATGGTCCCGCTCTCGGCTCCGATACACAGTTTTTGTCTGTGAGCTGTGGCAACGTTGCCAGTCCCGCGACTACGAGTGCTCAGAAAGTCCAGGTTATATTAGGTCCTTCTCCATCTCAAAATCAGGCTGTGAGTGGTAGTGCTCAATTGACGCTTTCTGATAGGACATTAACGGTAACGCTTTCTCTGCAAGGCATGGAGCCAAAGACTACCCATTCTGCACATATCCACAGTGGGAGTTGTGGCGACCAGGGCAAGGTTCTGTACAATCTCAGGCCTATTGTCGCGGATGCTTCAGGTAAAGGGACTGCGACGACGACTATCCCGAACGTTTCATCGATGCCTGATATTGGTTGGTATATCAATGTCCATCTGACAACAGATATGACAACACAGACTAGCAATGATCCTATTGCCTGCGGCGATATCATCTCAAATCATTAGATAAACGTCTCTTCTGTCAACTCTTAGGGGTGGAGGGCTAGCTCCCATCCCGCCAGGGAACAGATCTCACCCCTTTGATTGAAAACTGTTGACTCGCTCTGGTGCCGAGATGAATCGGGGAAGCAGCAATGCGCCGATCTGCGCTATAATAACGAAAGTGGCACTCAATGAAGAGCGCATCCTGGAAGCAGGTTTACTACGAAGGGGAACATATTTATGCTACATACAACTGTTGAACAAAAGGTACCATCGGCCACTGATCTTTATAATATTGACCATCTTCTTTCAGAGGAAGAGCGCATGGTGCGCGATACCGTTCGCAAGTTTGTACATGAGCGCGTGTTACCTGTTATTGGTGAGCATTTTGAGGCTGGCACGTTTCCGCGCAATCTCATTCCTGAAATTGCCGAACTTGGATTGTTGGGGATGCATCTTGAAGGCTACGGTTGTGCCGGGTTAAATGCTGTTTGCTATGGATTGGCCTGCCAGGAATTGGAGGCTGGCGACAGCGGCTTGCGCTCGTTTGTCTCTGTACAGGGATCGCTGGTCATGTTTCCGCTCTTTGCCTACGGATCTGATGCACAGAAGGAACACTGGCTCCCACGTATGGCCCGTGGAGAGGCGATTGGCTGCTTTGGTCTGACCGAACCTGACTCTGGGAGCGATCCTTCCAGCATGCGTACAACTGCGCGCCGGGACGGTAATACGTATATCCTCAATGGGACAAAAATGTGGATCACGAATGGAAGTATGGCGGATGTCGCCATCGTTTGGGCGCGTGCTGATGATGGCGTACGCGGTTTTCTGGTCGAACGTGGCACACCTGGTTTCACCACCAGCGATATTCACCACAAGTTATCATTGCGTGCCTCCGTGACCTCGGAATTACACTTCGAAGATTGTCGCGTCCCGGCGGAGAATATGCTGCCAGAAATACGCGGCATGCGCGGACCACTTTCCTGCCTGGATGAAGCCCGCTATGGCATTGCCTGGGGGGCGAATGGTGCGGCGCGTGCCTGCTACGAAGTAGCTCTGGACTATGCAAAGTCGCGTGTACAATTCAAACGTTCCATCGCCAGCTTCCAACTCGTGCAGCAGAAACTCGTAAATATAGCGACCGAGCTGGTCAAAGCGCAACTGCTTGCCTTACAGTTGGGTAGACTAAAGGACGAAGGTCTGCTTCACCCTGTACAGGTCTCTGTCGCCAAACGTAACAATGTACGCGAAGCGCTCGAAACGGCCCGCTCAGCACGTACTATCCTGGGTGCCAACGGCATCACGCTGGAGTATCCTATCAGCCGCCATATGAATAATCTGGAATCAGTCTTCACCTACGAGGGAACGGACGATATCCATACGCTGATTATCGGACAGGCTATTACAGGGCAAAATGCCTTTTCCTGAACCTCATCCGTATTTACTGATTACTTACAGGCAGGCGCTGATTGTCCAGGACCGAGATCGCCGCCGTAATCCGTGATCTTCCAGGTTGCCTGATTGTATTGATCTTGCTGCAAGGTGAGGCGCATTTGATACGTTTTGTTGAGCTTTTCACGCGTGATGGTATAGCTGTAGCTCTGGTTGTTGCCCTGGCTGGTTGCGCTGTCAGGAACCTCTTTATAATCTTTCACTACACCATAGCAACGATCAGCGGTCTGTCCTTGCTGTGCAAACTGCTCTTTCTGGAGCGAAAGTGTGACAGCCGGACCCAGGTATTGATAGGCTTGATTGTAATCCTGGTTAGAAACAGCGCTCAAAAAATTTGTTGCAGCCGTCGCTGCACCGTTGCTGGCATTAATGCCATTAATGACATTATAAACTGCATAGCTACCAAAACAGGCTAAGAGTGCGCATACTACCAGAATCCCTCCAATAATAAGCAACTTTTTTCGAGATTTTCCTGCTTCTGGTGTCTCGCGTGATGGGCGTGCTACTCTGGGCTTCGTTGGCGGCTGGTTAACACGTGCCATCCTGGGAGGACGTTGGGGAAGAGAGCGCTGTTTCCCCGTCCCATTAAGCGAGGCAATTCGCCGACCTGAGGGCCTGTCTCCGGGTTCGCGGCCCTGACCCGGTCGTCCTTGCATACGAGTCCTCCTTAGTCATTAGAGCGTATCTGCTTATATATACGTTGTACATAACTATTAAACATCCAATGTGATTGTGCCTGCTACATGCACCTTTGCACTTTGCAATTGCTCCAGTGCATGTATTGCTTGTGTGCGGGTCGTGTGACCAGATACGATGGCAAGAAAGGTTTCATCTACAAGCGCCCCTATCTGTGCCGCTTCAACACCAGATAGCACTGGCGGACTGTGAAAAATGATGATCCCGGGTTCGCTTTCCGTGCCCGCTAAAAACTCCCGTAAGCCGACCAGAACATCATGCAGTTTCGTAGTGAGCAACCGACTTCTCTCCTGCGCGTGTGGGAGCTTTTGCCCTGCACAGAGCAAATATAAGCCGGGGACAAATACCTTATGAAGGTAGGCTGCGACTACCTGTTGTGTAATCGTTTCTTTTGTAAGGAGGTCACTGAGACCGCTGTTTTCTCCCAGACTGAAACGTTGCTGTAGACTCGATGCCTGCAGGTCCGCGTCAACGAGTATAGCCGGTGTGCCGTTTTGAGCTGCTGCAATAGCTATATTTGCTGCTAAGGCAGCCTGTTCACTGCAAGTTGTGGGCGTGGTAAACGATATAGCGTATTGTTTACTACGTTCACTATCCCGGTTGAAACGAATATTCGCATACACCTTTTGATAGGCTACACTATATGCTGAGTCCGAGTCGTAGTCGGTGAGCAGCGTGAACTGCTCATGCGAGGGTGTACCCACGGAAAAAACTCCTCAATTTACCCGTGCATGTAAATAGGCGGAGACACACTGGATGGTTTTCTCCGCCTCTATCACCAGGGCTTATTGTACTATAATAGCTCTACTTCCTGCTGTCAATATGAAATGACCAGATCGTCCTGATTGACCCGTAGAGGCATGCCTTGCGTGTGCCGTGCGTCCCCACAGAGGAGCCGTTCCCCTCGATGCCACGACACACGGCACACGCAAGGCATGCCTCTACGGAGACGTTTGAAGGCCCTGGCAATTACATTGTGGTTGGGCTATGCGACCTGGTTCCTCCCGGCGTGGGAGCTCGTGGTACCGTCCCATAACTGGGTAACTGAAGTAACTGCGCTACCTCGTCCTGACTACGAATACGATCGTCGAGATACTCGATGAGGAACGCCAGCGCAATGCCAATAATAAGTGCAGCGAGTAACAACGCCACTAATAGAATCACTCTAGTAAACGCTGTTCCTGTGGTTGCTTGCGGGTCTGTTGGGGCGCTCACCACCTGTGCCGCGGCCTGAGCAGGTACTGCCGAGCTGCTCTGCGTTGAGGGACTGCTATTGGTAATAGTATAACCTACGTACTGGCTGAGATGTGTTGTTGTGATTTCGCTAATGGCGTTGGCGATGGCCCAGGAGCCAGCCGGTGTTCCCCAGTTTACCGTGACGGTGACCAGGTTGTGGGTGCGGGCAGATGACAATGATTTACTCATTGCGTCTGTATCTTGCAAGCTGCCAAGATCGGGGTTAGTACCAAACTTTTGTGTGATCTGATCTGTATCCGACTGTACCTGATGCACAATCTGAGCCATAAACTCTTTGGAAGTGAGCACTGGACCTGTCGTGAATGCATCTGCAATTGACTCTGAAGCCGTGATATCATCATTGATATTCTGGTTGCTTCCCCCACCTGCTGACTGAAAGCCAAAGCGCATTGTCACTTCGGACTTATAGCCTTTCAACGCCCCCGGGGTCGTACGTAGATGATTGGCTTCGTATGCGACATACAGAGCTACCACTCCCACAACGAGCGCAACGATCCAGATACGCCTCCAAATAATTGCCCAATAAGATCGTAGTTCCACGTTTCCGCACCCTTTCTCGTGGAAAATGCATTCTATCAGCGTACCAGGCCACTACTGGATGTACGCGTTACTGTTGATTTTCCTTCTTGTAATTTGGCTTCAATAAATTGCAGAATGCGTCGCTGGAAACGCGGCGTATCAAACTCAAGTGCGTGATTCCGAATGCTCTCCTGATTAAAGATACGCTCGTTAAAATTGGCCAGGACAGTCGTCAGACTCTCCACCGTTTGTTCGTGGAAAAAGACTCCTGTCACTCCATCTACGATCGAGGCCAGCGCTCCACCGGCTCCGTACGCAATAACTGGCCGTCCCGAAGCCTGCGCTTCTAATGGTGTGATTCCGAAATCTTCCTCTCCCGGGAAGATGAGTGCGCGACAATGGGTATAATAGTGCAGCACCTCCTGGTCAGAGAGGCGTCCCATGAAATGAATCGTTGGCCCGGCCAATTTCTTCAGACGTTCCAGGTCGCGCCCACCACCGATAATTACCAGAGGAAGTTGAAGCCGGTTACATGCTTCGATAGCCAGATCGATGCGTTTGTAGGGGACCAGGCGGCTCACGATGAGAAAATAGTTTTCTGGCTCTGTATGTACATCGAAGGGGAAGCGGCTAGCCTCGACAGGAGGCGGGATCACTACAGCATCACGTCGATAGTATTTTTTGATACGTTCTGCCACTACGGGAGAGTTGGCGATGAAATGATCAACACGCATAGCGCTCGTCTGGTCCCACATTCGTAGCCCGGTAATGAGAAATGGGAGTACGCCGCGTGAAATCCTGCTCAGTTGCTCTCGCTCGACGTACTCCTCGTAATTCCAACACCAGCGCATTGGCGTGTGACAATAGCAAATGTGCATCGTTTCGGGCCTGCTAATAATGCCCTTGGCGAAGGCGCTTGAACTACTCAAAATAAGATCATAGCCGCGTAAGTCGAGGCTCTCCATCGCAAAGGGGTAAAAGGGCAGGTATGGCTGGTGATGTTTCGTCACCAGCGGTAATTTTTGCATGAACGATGTACGAATATCCATCCTTTGAAAGGCAGGATCGACATGCTTTGGATCATAAATGGATGTATAGACAGGTGCATCAGGAAAGATCTCATGAAATGCCATCACGACCCGTTCCGCGCCACCCATTTGATTCAAGTAATCATGGACTAACGCAACTTTCATAAATTTTAATACGCTCCTCGACTAAAAAGTACTACCGGGATGGTGCGTAACAGAATCTGGAAGTACAAACGCATAGACCAGTTTTCGATGTAATACAGGTCCATGAGTACACCTTCGTCGAAACTGATATCGCTGCGACCACGTACCTGCCATAAGCCAGTCATGCCCGGTTGCATCTCCAGGCGTCCCTTCTGCCATTCTTCATACTGTTCAACCTCACGTCGGAGTGGTGGGCGCGGTCCTACCAGACTCATATCGCCCTTAAGCACGTTGAACAATTGAGGAATTTCATCCAGGCTGGTGCGGCGCAGAAATTTGCCTATTAGCGTTATCCTCGGATCCTCTTTCATTTTGAAGAGGGGTCCTTTTGCTTCATTCTGTGCCAGTAGTAGTGCCAACCGCTGATCTGCATCCTGATACATAGAGCGGAACTTGTAGGTAATGAACGGCTTGCCCTTAAAGCCAATGCGCTCCTGTCTGTAAATAACTGGACCCGGCGAACTGAGACGTACAAGCAATGCAATAAACAACCAGAGCAGTGAGCCAATTACCAGCACCAATGTGGATATACAGACATCAACAAGCCTGGTGATGAAACGCTGTGCGGAGTTAAGCGAAGCCTGCTTAATACCGATTAGAGGAATACCTTCGATCGTCTCCATGTCGATGCGCGAGAGACTCATCTCATATAAATCAGGGATCAGTTTGAAAGAGGTTCCCAGCCGCTCACACATCTTGACGCTGCGAATGGCGTGCTGATTCAGATGTGAGGGGAGCGCAATGATGACCTCGTCTATCTGCATAGAACGGATCACCATTCCGAGATCGTCTATGGTCCCTAACATCTTGAAACGTCCAAAATCACTGGGCGTTTCATTCATGTCGTGTAGAAATCCAACGATGGAATAACCCAGAGTCGGGTTGGCGACAATATGCTGCATAACCATTTTCCCCAGCCGACCCGAGCCAACCACCAACAACCGTGTCTCGCCAAGTCCCAATCTGTATAGGATGCCCATGCCACCTGACACGATAAGCCGTCCCACACAAAGGACAACGATGACTGCGGCCCACACAAATGGTACGAGCAGGCGAGATGCAGAAACTGCCGGGAAGACAAAGTAGTAGGCGATGAGGAAAGTTAACCCTACGGTGGCAGAACTCATAATGGTCCATGCCTGACGGAACCAGCTTCCAGTCAGACGAATTCTGTAGAGCCCACGCAAGACAAAAATGACGATTAATCCAACCACAACCCAGATTTCGAGCGACGAAAACTTATCAATTTCTGTATAGAAGTAGTTGCTAGTAGAAGTGTTTCCAGTCAGATTTTTTTCAAGAATACCGAGTAAGTCGCTCTTCCCAATAATGTGATAACGGATATAGTGCGCCAGATGAAAAGATACAATGATAAGGATTATATCGAGTATAAGCATCGCAATATACTCGAAGATGCGCCATTGACGACGGGTCGAACGTCGCTTTGAGAGCATACGGGTGATTGCTCCCGTAGTGCCTCCTGTCACTTGTTGGAGGGGGGCGGTCTGCTCCAGCTCTATTTGATTGGTTCGAGATAGTTCACTGCTTTTCACAACTCACGCCACATTCTGTTACTATTATAGTAACGATATACGTTGAGAACGCCTCTGCTGAGCATGTAGTGCGGCTGCTTGCTCATAAACAGCAATGGTCTGCGCGGTCATCGTTGGGGCCGAGAACCTTTGTGCGACAGAGGATGCCATGGCACGGCACTGCTGACGCAATGTAGAATCACTGATCGCCCGGAACATCGCCTCGCTGATTGCCTGCACATCGTGAGGGTCAACACATATGGCTATTCCTGCTCCCGCTTCTGGAAGACCGGAGACATTTGAGGTCACGACCGGGCTACCGCAAGCGAGCGCTTCTGCAACTGGTATACCAAAACCTTCATACAAAGACGGATAGGCGAATGCCGAGGCTGCAGAATACCAGTATGCCTGCTCACTATCGGCGACAAAGCCAGGGAAAAGTATTTCTGACTCCATGCCAGATTGACGCACTTTCTCGAAAATCGCCTCATACAGCCAGCCTTTGCCGCCGGCCAATACAAGCTTTTCGCTCACTTTATGGTTTTGACGTAATTGCACGTACGCATCAATAAGCGTTATAATATTCTTGCGTGGCTCCAAGGTGCCAAGGTACAGAATGTATCCTTCTGGCAGTCCCTTTTGCTCACGGAACATCGTTACCTGTCCTTCTTCAAGAACGTTTGAGAAGCGCTCATTGATACAAGGATAGACAGTACGCATGTTTTCAGCAGGTATTCCCACCAGTTCCTGAACGTCTTGCTTTGTGCTGTCCGAAACGGTGATAAGCATTGTCGCATGTCGTAAACTACGAATGGTGAATGTACGGTGATACAGACGCTTCGCTCGTGTCAGCACAGCGGGGAAGCGCAAAAATGCCAGGTCATGCAGTGTAACTACCGTTGCACAACTTTGTGGCAACCATGCTGGAAGTACATTCACTGGCGAATGTAGGACCTCAATATGCCTCTGGCGTATCAATGCTGGGAGAGAAAATTGTTCCCATGCAACTCGTGCTGCTGGTTTCGCTTCAGGCCATGAAGCGGTGACGTAGGTGATCTGAGGATGTCGGGCGTCAAGTTGCTCGACTACTCCCTGACCATTGACAAACACCGTGTATTCATGGTTCCCTGGCTGCTTTGCTAGCTCTGTCAACAGATAACGAATGTAGCGGCTGACACCGCCATTTCGGTAATTCTGACCGAAGGATAGCAATTGTGCATTAATACCTATATGCATACCAACAGCATTCTCCTATGGCTCTATAACGTCTTTGGATTTCGCGAGGTAACAGATTTACTCCTTGTCACCCCTTTTCCATAGCAGGCTATTATTCTGGAAAAGAGGATAAACCTCGCCGCGTGCATAGAGTGTGCTGAGTGCCGATTGCACCGTCGTTTGACATAGAACATATTGCGATAGTGCGTTGATCGTGGCTCCTTGTGCGGTGGCTACAGCACTTAGTATGTCAGCAAGGGAGCGTGGCGTTCCATCAGCCAGCGCTACACGTACCTGTTCCAGTATACTCTCCAGACGGTGCATCGTATAATCAATGGCCCGATTAGCCTGTTCTGCCGCTGTATAGATCTCTCCATGTCCCGCTACTATGTGTTTAAACGAGTGAGTTTGTGTTTTCAGGGTGGTGAGTGTCGTAAGTCCTACCTGCATATCGGTATAGAAAGGGATGCGGTGTTTATCGACAATCTCTGGCGTGAAAAATGCGTCCCCTACGAAAATTGTCTCGCCGAATGCAACTCCTACCTGCTCTGTACTATGTCCTGGTAGCGAAGTTATCTGTACCGGAATTCCGTCAACTGAGTTTTCGTTGCCTGCCAGAATGACGTCGGCGAGACATGGCTTTGCCAGTAAAAACTTGTGCTGTAATTCACGCGGCGGTTGCGCACCACTGAAGAGGTACAATGGTTCCAGGATAGGCCCTGCCATCACTGCTGCTTCGACGCGTGTTGCGTAGACTTTCAATCCTGTTTGTCCCACTAGATAATGGGCACCACCAGAATGATCGGCGTGTGCGTGGGTCACGAGGAGCGCCGTGGGAGTAAGGCCTAATTTTTTGACCTGTTTTAAAATATCACGCCCTGCATCTTTGTCCATACCGCTGTCGATGATCAGGCAGCGCCCTTCGTAAGCGATAACTCCGATGTTTGCTCCTCCCTGAATTACCCAGGTATGCTCAGTTAGTTCTATCAGTTGCATAAGCGGTTTCCTCTATAATCATTGCTAGCTGCTTGATAGTAGCGGCAAAAGTCTTTCTGGATGCATCTGCTATCCGCCCATTTCTCTCTGAGAGAACAATTGGCACACTAAGTTTCTTCCGTAATGGATAAAGTGCATAGCTCCCTACTGTTAATGGCAAGAGATACGGAGGTTGCTCATACGCCTTTTCGGTGGCTCGTATGACCACCTGTACAAATGGATCACCGATAGACGTAATTGTCGGTCGAATGCCATAAAGCATACGTGCCCGTACGTCCTGAAAGCCGTGAAATTGTAGATGCTGTTGCAGCTTTGCGAAGATGTCCTGTGGATCCTGATCTGGGACGAGGTGAAAGTCGATCCATGCTTTTGCGTGTGCTGGAATCGTTGTGACTGATGGATCTTCCGTAGTGTTGCTTGTAATGGCGGTCACTGTGCATGTGGGCATCAACAGGTGAGCATAGTGCAGTTGAAATCCTTGCAGATCCAGCAAGAGCTGCTGCAAGCCCCAGTGCTGGCACAGCGTGCGTGCATTTTCCGGTAGGGTGTAAAGCGCGGCGATGATGTCATCCTGAGCTGGTGTCAGAGTATCGTAAAAACCCTCTATCTTCACATCTTCCTGAGTATCTTTCAGGCTATTTAGCGCCCAGAGCAGCCGCCAGAGTGCGTTTGGCGCGATTGCTCCATGCATAACATCTACGGCTGTGCTGAACGTTTGTACCTCTAATTCTGCACAGAGGCGTCCTTTTGTGCCGAGCGCCAGGACTGGAGTGTCATCTTCTCCTGCTTCTCTTGCGTAATCCCAGATACAGGCATCGGCTTGCAACAGGTCACAGTGTTCTTCCAGGCTTCTGCTCAGCTCCGGGTGATCCTTCCCACTTCCGTCGAGCAGCCATTTGATGTTTACTGGTACAAGGCCAGATACTTTTTTACACACTTCAAGTGCTGAGAATAGTGCTGCGATTGCCTCCAACTCCTGTAAAGCGGGTGCGCGCATATCGTAGCGATGATAGAAGAGGAGTGTGTGGGGTGCTCCGGCAGGCAACTCACCGTAGATAAGTGGGATCTGCTCACTTAGTATCTGCGCTTGTATACCCCGCTGTTGCAATTGCGCAATGACTGCTTCCAGTATTTTCTGGCTATCCACATAATGAGCTATATGACTCAGTTGTACATATAGTTGCTTCCACGCTCCCACGTAAAAAGCTATATGCTCATCTACATCCTGGAAAAGTTTTTTTTGTATTGAAGGTACCATACAACACACACCCTTAACCAGCTATCCCTGGTACCACTAGCTAAACATCTTGCATGCTAAGCTACGAAAGAGTATACTCAGATGCAATGAGCGGTACAGGTAGTATGCTAAAGAGGGGTTCGCACTATGCAAAATGTCTGGCACGTTGCGTTTTTCTCTGCATCGGTGTATTATAGCCTAAAGTTCCAGCAACTGCCTAGTGTGCAGAGAGCACATATCGAGAGCTACTGAAGTACGGGAGAGAAGCGCGTTGTCCAAACAACTCCGGCTCGATGTCGCACAGCTAACAGATGTTGGCCGCAAACGCCCCCATAATGAAGATAATATGGCCTATGTCATCCCGAAAGATCCGCAGGTGATGGCGCGCAAAGGCGCACTCTTTATTGTGGCGGACGGCATGGGGGGACATGCAGCGGGGGAGGTGGCGAGCGAAATCGCTGTGGACACAGTCAGTAATGCCTATTATCAAGATGACAGCGATGATGTGGCTGTCTCATTGCTGCATGCGATCAGACGTGCAAATTCATTGATTCATCAACGTGCAGCGGAGAATATGCTGCGTAGTGGGATGGGGACGACATGCGTGGCTGCGGTACTGCGTGGCAACTCCGCCTATATTGCAAACGTTGGCGATAGTCGTGCCTACTTGATCCGCGGTGGGCAGGTCAAGCAGATCTCACAGGACCATTCCTGGGTCGCTGAACAGGTGCGTGCTGGCCTCTTAACTGAAGAGCAGGCCCGTTCCCATGCTCAGCGCAATGTGATTACCCGCTGCCTGGGTACTCAAGCCGAGGTGGAAATCGATGTCTTCCCTGAACAGTTGGAGCAAGGCGATGCGATGATTCTGTGTACCGATGGGCTGTCCGGGTTGGTGGGTGATGAAGATTTACGCTCAATCGTTGATCAATATGTTCCACAGGAAAGTGTCTATCATCTGGTAGAACGCGCCAATGAAAATGGCGGTCCTGATAACATCACTGCGATTGTGATACGTGTGTCAGAAGTTGGTTGGGAACCGCCAAATGCGCGCTATCCTGTCCGCGTCGGCGGACGTGAGATGGGCGACGATACGGCCATTCTTGGACGCCTTTCAGGTTCCCAGACTGGCGTTTCATTACGTGCTGATGATTTTCGTTCTCCTGGAGCTACTCTGCGTGTCCCTACCGGGGCACTTGTGTCCCCTGATAGCATCACGGCTCCTCAGCCGGCTTTGAAGGCAACAGGACCGGGGCGTAGTCGTTTGTTCTATCCTACACTGATTCTCTTTGTTCTCCTCATTGTTGCTTTGATAGCTGGAGGATCCTATTTTTTCATACATTCACGCAATGAGGCTGCGAATGTGGATGCCTCCTTGCGTACGGCCAGTGGCTTGATTGATCAAGCGAAGGCGGCGGTCGCTCAAGATCCGGCTACGGCTTTGAATAAGTTGGCGAGTGCACGCACCAATCTGCTTGCGGTACAAAATACTTCACTGAGTGACACACAACATGCACAGTTTGAGACGCTCCAACGGTCCTTTACCTCGACGGTGCAAAGTGCTATTACTGTATATAATCAGCATGCGAAAATTGTCACCTTACCCTGTGCAAGTACGACCAGCGCTACGATCACTAGTGGAAGCATGCCTGTGCAGGCAAAAGCTCTGACAACCATTCCAGATACTGCGGGAAAAAATTCCCTCTTCTATGTGCTGGGCGATGATAAAAATCTGTATCAATTGACGGCAGAGCATACACTGGGAAAGAAAGTTTCGCTCGGGGATGCGGATACCGCTCACGTAGAGGCGGTTGCCAGTGCTGGTTCACGTGTCCTGGCGCTCGTCTCCTTTCCCGGTCAGGCAAGCACGCTCACCTATAAATTGGCTCTGTTGCTCCCCCAGCCCGATGGCAGTTTGCAAGTAGCCAACACTCTTCCTCTTGGGATACCTGCTGGCTATCTGCCGAAATTTCTGACCGCCTGGAATAGTAATGTCTCTGTGGTGTTGCTGCCACAGGCAGCTTCCACCTCTCCGCAGATTGTCAGCTATACCCTTGCAGGGACAGGAAAGGGGCAACATTTCAATACCCCACCGACGAACGCGACCATTTCGATCTCGAAAAGTATCGTGAGTCTTGCGCTGTTGAACGCCGGGCAGAAGAGCGCGCTGATTTTCCTGTTGAGTGATGGCAGTATCCAGAGTCTGCAACTTGCTAATGGCAAGAGTGTCAGCCCAAGTCCGGTCAATGTGCTCACGAACTCGTCAATCCCCGCTCCCTTGTCGGTGAGCGCCACGACCTTTGCGCTCAGTCAACAGACCCCTGTGCCCGTGCCTTTTCCTCAGACGACCGGTCCTTCGTTGTCGATCCCTGGAGCGACTCTGCTGGCGGCGAGCAATGACGGGAGCCATCTCTATGTGGTTGCTCCTGCCGTCAATGGCATTGGAGCCCGCCTCCTGGATCTGAAGCTGGCCCAGGGACCGGCCAATGTCTCCAGGACTCCTACACCGGCTCCTGCCTCCTCAACGCCAGGGGCGGTAGGTGGTGGGGTTGCAGCCCAGGATACGTCTCTGTACATGGATTTAGTGCAGCAGTATGCCCCTGATCATTCGCTCCTGGATGTGAAAAGCATGGTTGCGGACCCGAAAGGAAATGGCTTTTATCTGCTGACGCAGAACGGACAGAATAGCGCGACATCCTTGCTGGTTGCCCAAAATACATCCTGTATACCATAGGGTGTGAGCGAATCGTGTTTAGATGTAGTAGAATTCGTAGGGACTCTGCCCAGTAATTTTTTATGTCCTATTAAGGAGCTTAAGAACGTGGGTTTTGCGGTGCATTTTCGTACATACACCTGTGGTGAACTAAATATAGATGCTGTCGGACAGCATGTGACGCTTGCCGGGTGGGTGAATCGTAGACGCGATCATGGTGGCTTGATCTTTCTGGACCTGCGAGATCGTTATGGTCTGACACAAGTTATCTGTGATCCAGAACGCTCTCCGGAGGCACATCGCGTGGCTTCTGAGGTGCGTTCAGAATATGTGTTACAGGTAAATGGCACTGTTGTACGTCGCCTACCTGGAACTGAAAATCCTCAGTTAAATACAGGCTCTATTGAGGTCGTTGCTGAAGGTATCGAGATTCTCAATCCTTCTCGCACTACACCGTTTCCAATTAATAGTGAGGCTATTCAGGTAGACGAGTCTCTCCGTTTGAAATATCGCTATCTTGATCTGCGCCGTCCAAAGATGCGAGACAATGTTGTTCTACGACATCGTGTTGTCAAAGCTATGCGCGATTATCTTGATGAACAGAGTTTCTTGGAGATCGAGACTCCTATCTTGATGAAAAGTACGCCGGAAGGAGCACGCGATTACCTCGTGCCTAGCCGCCTCTATGCTGGCGAGTTCTATGCTTTGCCGCAATCTCCGCAGCAGCTCAAGCAGTTATTGATGGTGGCTGGCCTGGACCGCTACTTCCAGATCGCTCGCTGCTTCCGTGATGAGGATCAGCGCTCCGATCGTCAACCAGAGTTTACACAGCTAGATCTGGAGATGTCGTTTGTCTCTGAGGATGATGTGATGTCTCTGATCGAGAGCCTGCTGATCTTTTTGATCGAGAAGACCTCAAATAAGCGTGTCAGAGAACGCCCGTTCCCTCGACTGCGCTACAAGGATGTTATGGATCGTTATGGTACAGATCATCCCGATCTGCGCTTTGATCTGCCTCTGGTGGAGATTTCAGACCTGGCTGCCGCCGGAAATTTCGGCGTGTTTCATAGCGCGCTGGCACAGCAGGGCATGATCAAGGGGATTCGTGTTCCGGGCGCTGGAGGCTATAGCCGCAAAGAAGTCGATGAACTGACCGAGTATGCACGTTCCTTTGGCGCTAAAGGGCTGGTTTCACTGGCTATTCATAGCAATGGTGAGATCAAGTCGCCGCTTACCAGATTTATGTCTACAGATGAGGTGCAGGCGATTATCGATCGCCTTGAGGGGAGGGCTGGTGATCTGCTCTTGTTTGTTGCCGATAGCGCCAAAGTCGCAAACGATGTACTCTTCCGCTTGCGCGTCAAGCTCGCCGAGCGTTTGAAATTAATTGATCCTACAGAGATGGCGTTGTGTTGGGTCGTAGACTTTCCCTTGCTGCACTACGATGAAGAGGGGAAGCGCTACGAGGCTGAGCACAATCCTTTCTCCGGTATGGATGAAGCTCATGTTGATCGTCTCGACACAGATCCGCTAAATATTCGTGCCAGGCAGTACGATATCATCTGCAATGGCTATGAGATCGGTGGTGGCAGTGTGCGTATTAACGTAGCTGAGATCCAGTATAAAGTCTTCTCGCTTATGAACCTGAACGATGAGCAGATCAAGGAGCAATTTGGTCATATGCTCGAAGCTTTTGAGTATGGAGCCCCGCCACATGGTGGTATTGCGCTTGGTGTAGATCGCCTGGTGATGTTGCTGGCCGATGAAGACAGTATCCGCGAGGTCATTGCATTCCCCAAGACCCAGAGTGCACAGGATCTGCTGATGGGTGCTCCTTCACCTGTCGATGACAAGCAGTTGCAGGAATTGCATTTACAATTGCGTCCCGAAGAAAAACGTTAAATCATGGTAACTCATGGCACGGCACCCATCAGTGGGTGCCGTGCCTTTTTTGCCTGCGGAGAACTATTCGGTTCCCCCTTCATATGCTCGCCGCCTGCGGCGGCTCGTTTGGTTTTGTGTGGATGGGGCGCTGAGGAGGCTGAGACCCTTTTGAATAGACGCTCATGTACTGGTACCCACCCAGGATGAAAACGGTCGTTTTCGGAGGAGAAGAGTTACGAGAAATTTGGATTGAGTACTATAATTATATTAGGTGTGCAGTTGCTTATATAGCGACCTTCATGCCATACGTCAGCTCTATTGGTAGATTGACATCCGGTTGGGAGGATGGAAGGAGAAGAATATGACATCGATGAATCAGGGCAATTCCAATCGACCAGCATCGACTGGCCCGACGAACCCGGCGAATCCAGTGAATGCGTTGCATCGTCAGGTACCCGGTACTGGTACGACGGTTGGGATGGTTCCCAAGTTTGTACCGACACTAAATGAGGATGATGCAGTTATCCAGGCACGCTTGCTCAAAGCGTTAGCGGATCCGACGCGTCTGCGTATCCTGAGCTTGCTCAGTCGGCATGAAGGGGAGGTATGTGTCTTTGAGATTGTAGAGAGCTTCACGCTGGAGCAACCGACTATTTCACATCATCTGCGTATCCTGCGTGATGCAGGCTTAGTAGATTGTCGTAAGAAAGGTCTCTGGGCTTACTATTATGTGCGTCGAGAGGCTCTAGGACGTGCACGTGATGTCATTGAAGGTCTTGCATGATCGTGGCATGCATATGATGACATCTGGCAGTGCGTATGTTGCTCTGAGCATATAGTTCCTAAAAATCTAGCGTTTTCTAACGCCTGCTTCATGGAGCTACCAGCGGGCTTCTTCGGGAGCAGCAGTTCGATGAGTGATCATACCCTGGAATGTTGCTCCAGTTCCAGGCTCTATGGATCTGTATTAAGGGTAGGCAAAAGCTGAAGGTGTGCAGATCGCGACAAGCCCATTGAACAGCCGCGAGGGGCACTTACTCTGAAAGGAGAGCTTAAAGCATGTCTCTTGTTGTGTATGTTATCAATCAGAATGGAAATCCACTTATGCCCTGTAAACCGTCCAAAGCCCGCAAGTTATTACGAGATGGACACGCCAGGGTGATCAAGCGAAGTCCATTTACCATCAAACTCCTCTGGGACTGCGAAGAACAGGTGCAGGAAGTCATACTGGGCATCGATAAAGGCAGTCATACCACCGGAATCTCGTGTGTGGGCAATGGAGAGATCCTCTTATCTGGCGAGATTCACCACCGACAGGATGTCAAGGAGAAACTGACCAATCGCAGGGTACATCGCAAGAGTCGTCGCTCCCGACGCTGGTATCGACCGGCTCGCTTCCGCAACCGTGCCTCAAGCACGCGCAGTGGGCGGCTCCCACCGTCGATCAAGACCAATGTGGAGGAAGTGATCCGCGTGATCGGACAACTTCCGCTACTAATCAGCGCCATCGTGATCGAAGATGTGCAGGTCGATCTTGCACGCTTGAACACCCCCACGCTCAAAGGGAGCCAGTATCAAGATCCAACACGGCTGGATGAGAACCTGCGTCTAGCTTGCCTCATGCGTGATGACTACACCTGCCAGCACTGTGGAAAACGTGATGGACGCTTAGAAGCGCATCATATGGTGTTTCGAGAGCATGGTGGAAAAGAGACGCTTGAGAATCTGTTGACCTTGTGTGATCGATGTCATCACCACCTGCATCAGGGGAAAATCACTCTCAAGGTCACAGGCGTCCATGGGCATCTGGATCAAATCGCGCAACGCACCATGCAGGGAAAGAGCTATTTGTACGCCACTCTTGGCGCATAGACAGCGGTCTCCACGCTCTTTGGCTACCAGACAGCCACGTTGCGCAAAGCCCGAGGGCTCCCTAAGGAGCACGATGTGGATGCGCTCTGCATCGCCACCTATCAGAGTGGATTCCCTGTTCCCTATCATCGAGAGCGTTTCTACCGCGTCTTGTTTCGTCCACGCCGGACTCGCAGGCAGTACCATGACTTGCCCAGAAGCGGTCAGGGGCGGGTGAAATATCAAGTGAACGAGGAAGTAGCAGGCTTGCGGAAGGGCGATGTGGTGCGCGTGAAGGGGAAGTATTTGAAACAGATCAATTCCATCTACAGCAATGGACGACTGGCGTTCAAACGGGTGAAAGGCGAACCGCCTTCTGCTTTGCCCAAAGACTGCCAGTTGCTGGAAAGAGGGCAGACGATGCTGTGGGAGAAGGTGGCAGAAAACGCCAGGAAGCGCTAGAAAACGCTAGATTTTCAAACACTAGTTTCAATACTTCCCCTGATTCGGATGTATCCTCGTAACCTGTTTGTCTCCGATACTTTACTACTCATTAAGAAAGAGAAGTATCGGAGGCATAGGTACAGGAGAACAGACCGCTAGCAATTCTGAGATTTTGCCGGATTTTTCGTTGTACGCCCAAAACCCCTTGACAAGTAAGCCAGAATCCTGTATCTTATTGCACGTAACAGAGTAACGTATGTACCCGTAGCTCAGTGGATAGAGCGACAGATTGCGGATCTGTAGGTCGGAGGTTCGATCCCTCTCGGGTACGCCATTATTGAGCCAATGATGTAAGCTGGCTCATTTTTTATGCCCTTCCTCCAGGCTGACTGATCCGCCACTACATCCATCAAACCAATCTGCCATGTCCAGAATGTCTATTCTATTACCGGGGTGAGAGAAGATGATCAACAGTATTTTTAAGGATAGCAAATAGTTGCGTGTCAATTTTGAAGCGGTTCTTATTAATTTCAAGGCTTCTGTAGATATCCCCGCCCTCGCTCTGCTCCGCTATGGCTATCCAATCGCAGATCATTTCAAGTAGATCAATCAGTGTCATATCATTAATCCCATTTGAGAAGTGTTCGGGGTGGTCTCTGTTTTCTCGATAATGGTGTGCGAGTGCTTCTCCAATTTGCTCCAATGCCTGCTTATATTCATCTGATCCATAGATAAGGTTTCGCATACGAGAGGGGAGTGTTTGAAATGCATCGAACTCTTCTGGCGAAAATTTTGAGTCATCGTGCTCAATTGCTCTCTGAGCAAGCTCTTTACCAACGGTCTGGAGATATTTTGTTACCTGTTTTTTATGCTCTGATGCTTCAAAGAGATGTTCGCTTGACATAGTATTTTTCTCCCGTCTTTACAATTATTGTATCAGATAGGGGCAAGCGGGAATTATGTTTTAGCTTTTCTGTATTGCCTGGCTATTACTTTTTTCAACTGCTATTATGCTGAATCGTTACAATTGGGCGATGAGAAGAAATCTCTTTCATCCTGTATCTCTTTTGAGCTGCGGCAGTGGTACACGTTCCCCCGCCGTGTAATGCGCTTTACGCCTCTGCGTAAAAACTGTGACACGCCCACTTCCCAGGACCGTCCATTGTGAATGAGACCAGACGAGCGCTGTTGAGCCGTCGATACCTACCACGTTCGTTTTACGCGTAGCCCATACGGCTGCGTTCGACAGAAACGACGGTAATTCGTTGAAATGTGGGATGACAGCTATGCCTGGCACAAGACCCAGAGCCGGCATGGTACGCCAGATCTGTGGAAAATCAAAAATCACCTCTCCCATTACCATCGCGCCCGCAGAACAACCTGCAATGATGCCGCCTGCAAGAAAGACATTCTTGATAGTTTGCCATGCTGTTGTACCCCTTAATGTCTCAAGCAGGTAGCGTGGCTTGCCACCGGAAAAGTAGAAAAAGTTTGCGCTGGCGAGCTTCGCTACTATTGCGTCATCATTAGCATCTGTACGCGTGCGCAGCATCACCGCTTCTACGTTTACTCCTAGTTGCACAAAATGCTCTATACCCATCGTGGCCCAGCGTTCCGTAACTTCTGGACCATCTGGAACTGCCGCTGTGGGTAGCACGATGACACGCGCTGTTCCTCCTGACTGATCAAGAAGCACCTTGTCGACGTTTGCCATCGTGGGAAGATACTCACCTGCACCAGCGAGAGCCACCGTTCCATGTATCAATGCCATCGTGCGCGTATCTTTCTGTGATTTTATTGGAGTTTTTTTGTACTGTACGATTCTATGCATTGACGTTACCACCTTGTCAAGGATAGTATGCGTAGAAACGCTGGCGAACATTACTAATGCAAGGGAAATACTTATGACTGAACATATTATTGATCTCGATAATGCCCCCGTATACATCGCTGTCGATATTGGAGGCACTGGTACACGGGTGGGACTATTTCATATGTTGGACGCACCACGCTTTACACTTATTACACGCTTCATAACATATCGAAACTACTATGAGCAGATGCACCAGATTATTGCCTCGATCCAGAATTCCGGTGCACTCCAGCTTGCCGGAATTGGCGTCTCCATTGCTGGGCGTATGGCGAAGGATGGGCGTTCTGTGATTGTTGCTCCCAACTTGCCTGAATATATCGGGAAATCTTTTGCTCAGGATCTGGTCGATCAATTTGCCTGTCCTGTTCGCCTGGCACATGATACCGTATGTGGTTTGCTGGCCGAGAAAAAGTTCGGCGCTATCCGCGATTTCGACAGGTGTGCCTATCTGACCCTCTCTACAGGTACTGGAGCTGCCATCCAACTCAAAAAGGCGGCAACCACTCTTACTATCTCTATTGAGATCGGGCACCAGCTTCTCGACGGTAACTCACTGGTCTGTCTCTGTGGGCAAACTGGCTGCCTGGAGACGTCACTGGCGGTCGGCAGCTTGAATTGCGCCTGGGGCATTCTATCGCGCAGATAGGCGAAGCTGCATTCTGGGAGACGTTCTGCGAGAAGTTAGCTATAGGATTGGTCAACCTCGCTCAACTGACGAAGGTAGAGAAGGTGGCTGTCAGCGGCGCAATTGCTCTCAATAATCCGTTTTTGTTACCATTATTGCAACAAAAAATCAATGCCAGGCTTGTTGGTTCCGTTCTCCATTTACGTCTTGCCATTCTGGAAGAGAATGCTCCTCTCGTTGGCGCAGCCCTCCTCCTTGAGACTCCTGAAGATACTATCTTGCACTAGTGCTAACAATTTTCCTTGCCTCTTGTAAAACTGTTTCCTGTCCGATAGGTATTGGTGTAGATATAATGGTGCGTTGCTCAATCATCATCGGTTCTCTCAATGAGATAGGGATCTGATTTTCCATCAGTTTACTATAAGCGGCAATAATACAAGCTACTAAGGAGCATTAAGAATGAGCCGACAGGATAAATATACTAAGGAATTACGCCAGGTACTGGCCTATGCTCGTGAAGAGGCCCGGCGTTTATGTTATAGATTGGTGAATACGGAGCATCTATTGCTTGGTTTGCTCAAATTAAATGACCCTATTATTGAAGATGTATTCGTATCATTCCGTACCAACACCATGCGTATCTCCCAGGCAATGGAATTTGTCGTCGGACGTAGCACCAGGGCTATTTTGGGCGAAACCTCGTTGCATCCAACAGTGCGAGCGATCCTGGCCTATGCTACGGAAGAAGCTATTGCGGCGCATTCTGAACTTGTGGGCGTTGAGCACCTGTTACTCGGAATCTTGCGCGAGCCGGAGGGCACCGCTGCTGCTGTGTTAACAAGTTTTGCTATCTCTCTTGATAGGGTGCGCGAGATATTGCATGGACTAACTGACGAAGAGATGGAGAATGTACGCATTATCGGCCAATATCAGGCACGCTACGATGCAACACCAGTGCTGAACCAGGTCAGTCGCGACCTGACTATGGCCGCCCTGGCTGGCGAACTCAGTCCTCTGATTGGTCGTGAAGCCGAGTTGGAACGCACGATGCAAATTCTAGCGCGCAAATCGAAAAATAATCCCGTTTTGCTTGGACCCGCAGGTGTAGGCAAGACTGCTATTGCTGAAGGCCTGGCCCTCTGTATCATTCAGGAGCGGGTTCCTGAAAATCTGCTCTCTTACCGTGTCGTAGCCCTCGAAGCAGGTCTACTTACGGTCGGTACCCGATTCCGTGGCGATTTTGAAGAGCGCTTGCAAGCGATCATGAAGGAAATTATCGACGCACCGGGTATCATTATCGTTATCGATGAACTACACACCCTGCTGAGTTCAGGTGGCAGTGAGGGCTCAATTGATGCCGCCAATCTCTTCAAGCCCATGCTTGCTCGTGGCGAGTTCCGATGCATTGGTGCTACAACTCTGGATGATTATCGTCTCATCATGGAGGCTGATCCGGCTCTGGAACGTCGTTTTCAACCTGTGCAGGTCGCGGAAACCAATGCCCTTGAGACATTAGAGATCCTGCGTGGCCTGCGTTCGCACTACGCTGATTTTCACCATATCACTATCTCTGATCAGGCTCTTGTTGCGGCTGTGCAGCTCTCCTCACGCTATATTCAGAGTCGCTTCCAGCCCGATAAAGCTCTGGATATACTGGATGAAGCAGCCTCACGTGTGCGTGTGCAGCGCTCAATCCCTCCAATTGCAATCCTGCAGATTCGCGATGAGATCGTCACAGTCCAGCGTGAAAAAGATTATGCTATCACTCATCATAATTTTGCCCAGGCGTCTGCTTTGCTGAAGCGCGAGCGTCAATTGTATCAGACATTGCAGCAGGCTGAACATGATTTACGTGCTGACCGTGAGCAGCAACTACCGGTTCTCAGTGAACAGGATATTGTCGCAGTCGTGGCGCAGGCGACAGGGCTTCCTTTGGCGCAAATTAGTACTGGAGAAGCGCAACAACTGCTAAATCTGGAACACGAACTGCATCAGCGCGTCATTGGACAGCACGAAGCGGTCCAGTCCGTAGCAAAAGCCGTGCGCCGTTCGCGCACCAATATTGGAGATAGCCATCGTCCCATTGGCTCGTTTCTCTTTGTCGGTCCTACAGGCGTAGGCAAGACTGAACTGGCGCATGCACTTGCCGCCTCGCTCTTCGGTGACGAGGATGCTATCTTGAAGCTGGATATGTCAGAATTTATGGAGAGCCACCTGGTTTCCCGCCTGATAGGTTCCCCTCCCGGATACGTAGGCTATGATCAGCCCGGTCAACTGACCGAAGCAGTGCGCCGTCGTCCATACAGTATCGTACTCTTTGACGAAATCGAAAAGGCCCATCCCAAAATCTTCGACCTTCTCTTGCAGATCCTTGAAGATGGCTGTCTCACTGACGCGCGTGGTCAGACGGTTGACTTCAAACATACCATCATCATTCTTACATCTAACGCAGGCACTCAGCATATACTGCCCAATAACATGTCCTTTGTTCCCAATCACCTGAGCAAATCAGAACGCCAGGCAAGTGCCCATGCACACTCGCGCTCACAAATAATGCTTGCTGTAAAAGACGTATTCAGCCCTGAATTACTCAATCGTATAGATGATATCGTGCTCTTCCACGCTCTGGAGCAAGAGCACCTGCAACAGATCGCTGATCTCATGCTTGAGCAGACCCGGCACCGTCTATCTACACAATCCATCGCGCTACATGTGACCGAAGCCGCTCGTACTTTCCTGGTTCAGACTGCTTACAGCCCTGAATACGGAGCACGCCCCTTGCGACGCACAATCCAGTGCCTGCTCGAAGATATGCTCGCCACCGCCATATTAAATAACTTATTCACTACTGGAGACTCAGTCGTCGTCGATCTCATCGATGGTAAACTCTGTATGCGTACGCCAATATCTGTTGATGCCGTTTCTATCGCAAACAAGCCAAATCGCGATGCTGCATAAATAACCTGATTATCTCAAGTATAATCTGTCACAAAAAGTGCTGTTCGCTCGTATCTATAATATAGGAGATAACGTGGCCGCGTCATTCATGTCCACGCGATTTGGAGAAAAGCCATGACAGAATATGCCGTGCTCTGGCTCATTGTTTTCTTGTTTATCGTAGTTGGAGCGTTTATCAGTGTTCTGTTTTCCAGGCGTAGAAATTGGCGATATAGAAGACCTCGCAATCTGGATAGTCTCTTGTTTCGTTGGTAGCAAGAAATAGCCATTCCCGGCTCATCTTCTCAAGCCGAGCCATGCAATATCGAAAAAACCTGCGGATAGCTCACCACGAGCTATCCGCACTATTATTGGTGGCACATCTTCATCCCCTATTCCCCTTTACTGGTCCCTTCTCCTTTGCTGTTCTGCAAATCAGTAGCATACTTCTGCGCTCTCTGTTGGAAGCTCTTGATAATCAGGTTTGGTGTAAAGCCGAAGATGGCGGCGGCAAACAGATACTCCATGCTGAGCGCATTGTTGAAAATCGCTCCCAGTTCAGGAGCTTTCAGCCCATCCAGAGTAGGGAGCGTAGCAGTGATAAGCACACCTCCAATAGCTGCCAGACCGGAGAGTAACGGCGTAGCTACCAGGCGCGATAAAAAGAGTCCGTAATCATCAGGGGCGTTTCCGCTGTTTGCCTCATTGTAAAATCTTCCAAAAAGACCTGCAACGGCACCAACCATGTAATATGCTGTCGCTGCTATAATGGCGGAATGCATACCTGCTGCTATATTGGCAGCCTTGTTGGCATCAGGACTATTTCCAATCAAGATTACAATGCACAATAACAGGTGTGTGACAAATCCGGTGAGTGCAATCGATACAGACAGGTGATTACGTGCGCGTACTAATGTTGCCCGTAAATTATCCTGATATACATTGAGTGAGTGCTTGACCTGCCGTATAGTTTCAAGTGCCATCTCTTTTGAGCGCGTCGGTTGCCCTGCCGCATTTTCTTTGAATAGATCCGCGTAATTCTTATTTGACTTCAGGTCCGCGAAATACTCCATCGCTTCAGGGCACAGATCCTTCACTGCCAGCAGTGATTTCTCGATTAAGCTGTCGCAGTTGCTCATTGCGGAACTCTTGATAGCGTCCACATCGTGGATAACATCGGCAATCACTTCCTGGGTAGCTTCAACTTCGATAAGTGCTTCCTGCGCGCGGTGTACTATACGCCACGCAGTGGTATAACCTGTTCCTAACGCCCATTCAACGCCACAATGATTGTGGAAGAGACTTTGATCGAGATCGTGATAGGCCCCGCGTGCCTTTCTCAATGCCTCTATACGGTAATGATCGTTTCCATCTATGCCGAATAACTCTTGCATCTTTTGAAGAGATTCCTCTGGCTTACAATTGATTACGTCTTTTCCTCCCAGGCGGGCTGTCAATTCAGAATGACGGCTCTTGAGTATTCCATAGACGTGCATATTTGCTCCCCTGGCTGTGGCGAAACGGTACCGGAAGGCGGCAAAAAGAAGCAAGGCGACACATGTGACGAGAAAGCCATATACAGGTGCGTACCATGCTGACTTTACCAGGACTGATACAACATCTTGAGGAAGCAATGGTAAGGGAAACGGAGGTGTCAGATAGAAGCAGACGGTTGCTCCTAAAGCAAAGATGGGAAAAGCTACGCTGGTTCCGACGAGCGAACCTCCATATGCGCTTGCACTTTTCCTGATGAACAACCAGGTACGCTGTAGCCGTTGGGAGCTCTCTCCCTTAGCATCTTTCCCTGCCCTCTGTGGCTTTCCACCAGAAGTTCCTTGCTGATCAGATTTATCGATGGTCTGAACATATCCATGTTGATGAACTGCCATCGTTCGTTCCATTTTCTCGCCTCCAATCAGAAAAGGAAAGGCGCTTGCTCTTAATGAATGTAGGAACATCTTTCAATACGCAAAGCCATTGTAACATCAATCTAACGGTATATTTGTATTCCTTAACAGGTGATAGTACGATCTATACTGTAGACGACAGATAGAGGTATTTTTGGGTTTACAATGTTTTGCTTCCTACAATTAGATCCTGGCCGAGTACATCCATGATAATATGTTCTGTCGCATCAAGATCGTGTTCTCCCTGTACGCGGATTATTTGTTCACCTATTCTAACGAGATACTCGTGGGATGGTAATGGAAGATTTCTGAGTTCTGTAGCGCTGACTTGCGTATTGCCACTCATAATGCGGAAATAGCGATCAACGAGTGAACTATTCAAAAATGCTGCAAGTCCTACTGCTTCCTCATAAGAAAGTGTTCCGCCTGGTCGATACAAATAATTGAGGTGATTTTCGAGTGCTATAAGGTCTGTGCCAAATGTTCTTGCAGACAAGACTGCTGCTGTTATGCGGCGCGGTTCTTCTTTTGCGCTGAAACGTCTTAGAATAATCTGTGTGACATTTTTTACGAGCTGCCCCTGTCCTTCACGAAGGAATACAGCCTGTGGCTTGTCAAAGTTCTCAAGCGGCCAGGTGATACTCATATGGCGTATATGCTGTAACCATAGCAGTGGAACCGCTGTCCCATGCTCGACATTTTCAGCCGTTGTAAGCGCATCAAGTGCCCGGAATGGAACTACTGGTCCCGTTGATATTTCCAGGCCATAGGTTGCGAGAGAATTTTTCCATCGTTTGAATGCTTCCAGAAGATGCATATCGATATCACTGGTTGGAAGATGCAATAGAGGATCTTTTTGTGTATCATCAATGATAAGACGACGCTGTACTCGTTGCAGCAATGGGTGATCAAGATCATCCAGGCCATGACACCTCGAAATAATGACGGGAGAATTATCTACCGGGAGGAGACCTTTTTTAGTGCCTGACAGGATAATGTTCTCCTGGAGCACTTCTGCATCTTCAAATGTAGAGCGCCTGGAGTCAAAAATATGGATAAGCTCAGGCGCGATTGCTGTAAAAAATTGCTGGCGGAAGTGTTTAAAATATGCTCCCGAGGCAAATGAACGTGGCGTAATGGATACGAAATGACCCCCTATTCGCAGCGCGGATGCTGCCAGGGACATGAAGATGGTGTACATGTTGGTGCGCCCCTGGACAAATCCTTTTACCAGCTCTGCTCGTGGGTCTTTCTGATTAACCTTGAAATAGGGTGGATTAAGTACGGCAATATCAAAAGGATGGTGCGGTTGTGCATCTTCAGACCACAGGGTTCTTTGTGTAATTTGTTCGGCCATTGCTTCGACAAAGTCGCGCTGGTGCAGCTCAATAGATACATTGATACCATGCTCATTCAGGATGTCATGTATGTGAGCGAGTGTCCATCGACAGAGTGTATAGAGTATAGGATCGGCTTCATAAGCTGTAATAGAGATTGTAGATATCTTTTGTTGAACGGCTGTCTCACAAACCGCACTTGCCAGGATTCCAACACCAGCGCCCGCATCCAGAATGCGCATCCCGTTTTCAAGCTCGCCAGCTATATTTGCCATGTAACGAGCTACCGGAGGGGGTGTAAAGAATTGCCCTGCACTCTGTCGCAGTGCGTCATTACTGCAAGCTCTATACCATTCTCCGATAACCTGGCATATTTCGACAGGTGAAAGTGTGGGAGCGATCACTGGCAGATATTCCCATTGCATATCGGGCGCGAGTGTGTGTAGCTCTTCTAATGGTAGCTCGTAAGGTTTATGGCTCCATACTTGCTCCGTTGCCATTGTTCTTCCTCTGAATACAGTATAGGTTGTTTCCTCATAACGTCTCATATCCTAGCACCTCCCTCACCAATTAACAACGTTTTATGAACTAATGTCTTTATCTATTCAGATCCTCTTTCTCTGACTCCTCAGCGCCTCCGGCGCTTCGCAAGGCGTTTTGTGTGGATGGTGGGGTTGCCGGCCCCGGGCCGGCAACCCCACCATCCACACAAAACGCCGGCGAGCCACCGCAGGTGGCGAGGAAACCTGAATAGTTACAAGATACAGCCCTAAAACGCAAAAGCGGAAACTTTTTAATCAACTTTTGAAAGATTGAAAGACTGGGACCTCTTGACCCTACTCAATGCAATCTCTATACTAGAACCGAACTATTCATGATCTTTCTTCTCCTTCGTGGAGAAAAGTAGAGAGGTACCTGTGAAGCTCATTATCCGCTGGCGACCCCTGGCTCTCTGGGGCTTGATGCTCCTCGGCCTGGCCTTGCGCTTATATGGTTTAAATTGGGACCAGGGTAATAGTTTCCATCCCGATGAGCGACAGATCCTCTTCCAGGTGATGAAGCTTGCATGGCCGACTAGCTTCGCGCAGTTTCGCGATCCTGTGCATTCACCACTGAACCCGCACTTTTTCGCATATGGCTCCTTCCCTCTGTACCTGTTAGCTTTTGTAGGAAATATACTGGCGCACTTTTTCCCTTCGCTGGGTTCTTTTGCAAATCTTACGCTCATCGGTCGCGTACTCTCATCCCTGTTCGATAGCGCTACAATTCCTCTAACCGGCTATCTGGCCCTGCACCTGACGAAAGATACGACGCCCGCACGACCTCACGCGTGGAATGTGGCTTTCCTGGCGGCTGCTCTGGTTACCTTTACCCCCTTCCAGTTGCAACTATCGCACTTCTATGCAGTTGATACCATGCTGCTCTTCTTCATTGAATTCACTGTCCTGGCATCTGTCATACTGGTCAATACCGAGCGCCTTATGCTCTGGTCGCTGCTGGCCGGTCTCGGCTACGGACTGGCTATGGGGACAAAGTTTAGCGCGGCACCACTGGCTCTACCAATCGTGGTGGCTGTTCTATTACGCTGGTACCGGCGGCGCGATATCTTTTCTGCCATTATTGCCTTACTTAACACTGCGCTTGTGACTACCCTGATATTTCTTATAGCAGAACCTTATGCTTTCCTAGATCTGCCAGATTTTATCCAGCAGGTCTCGGATCAAGGGAGCCTGGCGCGTGGTACGCTCGATCTTCCCTACGTACGGCAGTTTGCTGGCACTATTCCATTCATCTACGAGGCGCAGAATATACTGCTCTGGGGCCTGGGACTGATGCTGGGATTGGCTGCCTTTGCGGGCCTGTTGTGGCTGCTCTGGCGCGTCTGGAAACGGAGCGCTGACCTCTGGCTGATTGTACTCTCCTGGGTAGTTGTGTATGGTGCTATCATGTGTAGCTTCTACGTCAAATTTATGCGCTATATGCTGCCTATCTATCCCTTTCTGAGCTTGATGGCGGCATCCATTTTGCTGGCTTTCGTATATCATGAGTGGAAACTTGATCGTATTACAAATACCGTTCTGCGCAAGGTTGTAACTATCTTGCCCTATGCTGCTATTGTGCTCGTTCTCGCTGGCACGATTTTTCAAGGACTGGCCTTACTGAATGTCTATAGCCAACCAAATACGCGCATTCAGGCTTCGCGCTGGATCTATAGCCACCTGCCGCCTGGCAGCGTGCTGACCTATGAGCAGTGGGACGATCCCTTGCCTATACCAGTAGATGGACACGATCCTTTCATCTATGTGCAGGCTTCTTATAGCGTCGCTGGCGCACAACCCACGACTGGCCTGGATCTCTATGGCGATGATACGTCCGACAAGGCGCAGGCGCTTGCCAGAATCCTTCCTACGGTGGACGCCATTACGATGCCTACGGAGCGCCTGAGCAAGTCTATTCCGCGCCTGCCATCTCGTTATCCATTGACTATTCGTTACTATAATTTGCTCTTTAGCGGTCAGCTTGGTTTCCACCTGGCGGCCCAATTCGAGAACCATCCGAATCTTCTCGGTATCACCCTGAATGATAGTGGCGCTGACGAGAGCTATTCTGTTTTCGATCATCCAACAGCGCGTATCTTTGTGCGCGATAATCCCTATCCGTATACTTCCGATCAACTCCTCCATAAGCTTACGGACGGTATTCAGTTGCCGCCTCTGGGCGCACAGCTTTCTGGTGTCCAGCGCTCCCTGCTTCTCAGCCCACAGCAGATCACGGACGACCAGCAGTCTCCTCCCCTGGGTGTACAGTTTCCAACGAATAGTATTGCCAATAGCTTGCCAGTGCTCTTCTTGTGGCTCACGGTCCTGGTGCTGGGCTTGCTTGCCTATCCTTTACTATTCTTCGCTTTTCGCGCTTTACCTGATCGTGGCTATATCTTTAGTAAGCTCTTTGGTGTCTTGCTCCTGTCCTACCTTTCCTGGCTTCTGGCAGCTACACATTTGCTGGCTTTCAGCCGCTTTTCGCTCTCGCTGGTGCTGGGATTTATCTTATTATGTGGTGTAGCCGGGTTTATATGGCAACGCCATGCTATCAATACGTTCTTACGTCAACACTGGCGCATCTTGTTACTTGCCGAAGGCATGTTTACCCTGGCTTTTTTGCTCTTTGTCGGCATTCGCTCGTTTGATCCCGATCTCTGGAATATCTTCCGCGGCGGCGAGAAACCAATGGAACTGGCTTTTCTCAATGCTGTACTACGCAGTCCCTATATGCCTCCGCTTGATCCCTGGTTTGCTGGTGGCTATATTAACTACTACTACTACGGCTATGTGCTTGTCGGTTCGTTGATTAAGCTAACAGGGATTATTCCTATGGTTGCTTTTAATCTTGCTATCCCGACGCTCTTTGCCTGGACGTTTTGCGGAGCAGTGATAATCGTCTACAGTTTTTCGCGTAGCTGGCCTATCGCTTTATCAGGAGGGTATTTTGCCGCTCTGATTGGCAATTTTAATGGTCTTGCTCAACTCAGGGATCAATTGGCCGCTCTCGTTGCACATGTACAGGTCCCGATCTTCGACTATTGGCAGAGTAGTCGTATTATTCCTTTCACTATTAACGAATTCCCTTTCTGGAGCTTTCTTTTCGCTGACATGCATCCACATGTGATTGATATGCCGATTGCTGTATTTATGCTCGCTATTATCGCGACCTTTTTGCTCTCTATACCTCAAACCGGTTCTGTTGCTGGTCATCGTAGACAGATCTTGCTCTATTTGTTCGCGGCCTTTGTTTTTGGGACTATCGCCTGCATCAATCCCTGGGATATGCCAGTCTATGCCCTGCTGCTTGCTATTGTGTTGGGCATACAAACCTTCCAGATGAAGCGTCAGGATGGTAAGCTTGAATTGCTTATTGCTCTTGCTTTTCGCCTGGTCACTATTGTGCTAATATGTGGCGGTGGCTATCTCTTATATTTACCCTTTTATATCCCCTATCAGCAACTTTATGTTGATGGAGTGGGACGTGTCACTCAGGGGACAGGCATCGGCGATTATCTGACCGTCTTTGGATTGTGGATCTTCCTCGCGCTGAGCTTCTTCCTGACAGAACTCTATCGGCTGTTTCCACGCTTCGTGAGTTCGCTAAAAGCATATGTCTCTACTACCTGGATTGTAGGTACATATATATCGTTAAGTGTCGCAATAGTGATCATCCTTCTGCTTTTGGGTATAAAAGTTCTTCTAGGTGCTCTACTGCTTCTTGGTATCTTTCTATTTATCCTGTTGCTCAGGTCTCGTTTAAATATATTTCCTGCACCTTCATTGGCAAGTAGTAACGGCTCACTTAATCATTCTTCAGCACGTAGTCTTTCTGCAAATTCAGCGCAAGTAATCAATGTGCAACCTGGTGCACGGATCTATACCTATCTCCTGTTATTGATCGGGCTCTGTATCGGTCTGGGTATAGAGCTTGTCTATATTCGCGACTTCCTGGATGGTAGCGACTATGAGCGCATGAATACGGTCTTTAAGTTCTCTATTCAAGCCTGGTTGTGTTTCGCGCTTGCTGGTGCGCTTGTTGTACAACGCCTGTGGAAGTTTCTGACAGGGTTTGTGCGCCAGCTCTGGTTGGTGCTCCTGACGGTATTTGTGCTGAGTTGTTCGGTATTCCTGGTGGAGGGAACGCCTGCACGTATCGGCGATCGTCTGATCTGGCAGTATGTGCATACGCCCGAGGTGAAGAGTGCGTCTCCCTCGGTTGCGAATTATACGCCGACGCTTGATGGTCTGGCCTTTGCGCGTGTCTGGTATCCCGGCGATGTAAAGGCTATTGACTGGCTCAATGCAAATGTGGCTGGCTCGCCAGTCATTCTGGAGGCTGCTTCTCCCAATTCGTATCAGTGGTTTAGCCGGGTCTCTGTTTTTACTGGCCTGCCTGATGTACTTGGCTGGCCTGATCATGAAGAGGAACAGCGCTATGCTAACCAGTCTGGTAATCGTCTGGCTGATATTGGTACTATGTATACCACAACGGACATAACGCAGACTATGGTTTTGTTGCATTTCTACCATGTACATTATATCTACGTGGGTGCTCTGGAGCAGAGTACGTATGGTCAGAGTTCTTTGAGCAAGTTCGATCGTATGTCTGGCCTGCGCGTTGTCTATCGTTCAAGCGGAGTAACTATCTATGAAGTGCTATAGATTCTGTACCGTTTTTCCCAGAAGGGGCATACTACGGAACTAGAAGCTTCATTCGTACGTTAGAAGTACTATACAATTATGTGTAAAAATACCTGGAGACAGGCGTATATTGTAGTGGTGTCTCTATGCTAGAGAGTGTGTATGTTCGAACTATTTCAGATGTGGGCAGCAGTCGAGGCTTTGGGGCTGGTGTGTCTGCCACTGACGATCACCGTCTTTCATAATCTACCAGATAGAGGATGGGCCTTCAGCAAAGCTCTGGGTCTGGCTTTGTTTGCCTTTTGCGTCTGGTTCCCGCTGATGATGCTGCATGCTTTGCCTTTCAGCCAGCTTTTTATTGCGGGTGTGGCGCTCATTTTGCTGGCCTGTAATTTGCTGGCCTTTTTACGTGTGCGTCATTCGCTGCTGAAATTGGTGCGTCTTAATATTACGTATATTGTAGTAGCTGAAATTGTCTTTCTGGGTATGGTTTTCTTGCTCGGGTGGATACGTTCCTATGGACCAGATATTCGCTCGTATGAAATGTTTATGGATGAGGGTTTTATTGCTGCCATCATGCGCAGTCCACATTTCCCTCCCAATGATATGTGGTACGCCGGGTATTCACTCAATTACTACTACTATGCGCATTTTACTGTCGCTATGCTTGCAAAGCTGTTAGGCCAGTCGCCTTCGATTGCTTTCAATACAGGTATCTGCATGTTCTTTGGCCTGACTGCTGTAAATCTCTTTGGAGTCACCTGCAATATTGTCTCCTGGGCACACTATCTGCGTACACGTACGCGCACTAACGCTGATCCAGCCGTTGAGCGACCTGACGCCGTTCATCCTTCTTTGTTGCGAGGCATCCCTTATGGCGTGCTGACGATGCTGATGGGCCTCGTTTTAGGCAATCTGGCTGCGACACAACAGTGGTGGCAAAATCACGGCAATGACTTTACTAGTACGGCTGCTCTACAACAATGGCTGCAAAATCGTGGCGATCTGGCACAATTTGATTGGTTTGCACCATCACGTGTTATCGATAAGACTATTAACGAATTCCCTGCTTTTAGCTTTTTGCTTTCCTGTTTCCATGCTCATGTGCTGGCTCTGGCCTTTACTATTCTAGCAATCGGGATGGCTTTCAATCTTTTCCTGCAACTGGATGGAAGGGGTATCTTTGCATTTGGACGCGGCTGGCGTCTCGCGTGTACTCTTGGGATGACTGCGCTGGTAATCGGGGGTCTATTTACTATGAATGGTTGGGACTACCCAACTTACCTGGGCCTGGCTATCGTATGTATCGCATTGCAGCAGTGGCTGGCCCATCATACGCGCTTGAGTATGTCGCTCGTCTCTGATATTGCAATTGCTGCTCTAAGTCTGACCCTACTTTCTTTTATCCTGTACCTTCCCTTCTATCTTAGCTTTGTTTCTCCGTCACAGGGTATCGGTACTGTGGGGGTGGCGGATCGCTCTCAGTTGCGCAGCGAGCTATTAATTTATGGTCTGTTCGCCTTTGTCTTCCTTTCGCTCTTGCTTGCGAGTGGGTTGAAGCGTCCCCTACTTGCGTTATCTTCTCTGAGGACGAGTAGTGATGATGAGGTACCTGACCAGAGGTACATCGACTGGATGCGTGTAGGCCTGGTGGGAATTTTCCTGCTCCTGATAGCAGGGTTGCTCACGCTCGTCTTTATGGGCAATAGTACTACGTTTGTGGTCGCTACGAGCATCACTATATTGGGTATAATACTGATCTTCTACAATAGCGGCGATCGGTCACAGGCTTTTACGCTGTTGCTCGGTACTATCGCATTTGCTCTGATCGCGTTCTGTGAAGTATTCTTCCTGAAGGATGTGTTTGCTGGCAATTTCCCTCGCATGAATACGGTCTTTAAGTTCTATTTTCAGGCCTGGGCGCTCCTTTCTATAGCTTCTGGGGCTGGACTCTTCTTTATTCTGGAGAGTTTACGTCCTGCGAAGACTGTTTCACTGGCGATGCGTCGATTACAGCGCGGTGGGCGAGTACTCCGGGGTCTCTGTCTGCTGGCGTTGGTGCTGGCAGGAGCTATCTACCCGCTTGCAGCACCTGTGGCGCGGTATGCACATCTGAGCCCTTCGGGCCAGAGTTTCTATCTGCAACGTACAAATAGCCTGGATGGGTTGAACTACCTGGCGACCGATCCAGCTAATCCTGGTGATTATGCTGCTATTCGCTGGCTTAATGCGCATGTGCAGGGCGATCCTGTTATTGTAGAAGCTGTTGGCGATGATTATACTAATGCCGCGCGTATCTCTGCATTTACTGGCCTGCCAACACCTATGGGGTGGGTTGGTCATGAGATTCAGTGGCGTATAAACTGGCTCAACAAGGGCACGAATGCAGCTGAATTTCAGCGCCGGGGAGGGGATATCGATACAATTTATAAGAGCCCCGATTCGGCTACAGTTTTATCGCTGATGGCTCATTACAATGCTCAATATCTCTATGTTGGGCCTGTCGAATATGCGAAATATGCGACTGATCCTAAGATAAACTTGCGCCGTTTTAGCGCTTTTATGCAGGTTGTCTATAATGCTAATGGTGTAACAATATACAAGGTCAGGTAAGATGCTGAGCTGTATTCTGGTTGTGGCCTTGATTATGCAATCATACTGGCAAAGAGGAGGAATCCTTTGAAAAGTTATGAAACCGAACCACGCGACGAGATGACTTCTCCGTCTTCCACTAAGGAGGATGTGGAGATGATGCATACACAGTCGTCAGATGTAGAGAGTGTCGAAGAGACGGACAGTCCTCCTGAGCCAGTGGCATCTGTTGCTGAGGCTGTAGATGGTGAGGCACCGCTTCCTGATGCTGCCGTATCTACTGCTGAACAGGATCTGGACGAGGAGTACGATGAGGATATGTATCCTCAAAAACGTGTATTCTCCTGGCCGACGCGTGGGCAGGTCCTCAATTGGCTGCCTTTCTGGGGCATTATTCTGCTTGGGGCTATCTTGCGCTTCTGGGGCCTGGGTGATAAGCCGCTCCACCACGATGAGAGTCTGCACGCGTACTTTTCTCTGCAATTGATGAAGAATGACCTGGAAAACTGGGCCGCTTGCTTTAACACAGCGGCTCCTGGTTGTTATCACTACGATCCCTTGCTACATGGCCCCTTCCAGTTTCATGCTATCGCACTTGTGTATCAGATCAGTCAGTGGTTGGGTGCTCCCGATCATGGCGTCAATACCACGACAGTGCGCATTGCTGCAGCTACGCTAGGTACAGTTATTGTAGGTCTACCGTATTTCTTGCGCAATTACCTGGGGCGTATCGGTTCGTTGCTGGCTTGCTTCCTCCTGGCGGTCTCTCCCAGCATGGTCTACTTCTCCCGCTTTGCACGCGAAGACATCTACATGGCCTGTTTTACGTTGCTGCTGGTCGTTGCCGTTGGTTGTTATGTTCATACTCATAAGACGCGCTGGATTGTTATTGCTGCCGTTGCCTTTGCTCTCTCATATGCAACGAAGGAAGCAACGTTTTTAAGTGTTGCGGTCTTTGGGAGCTTTTTAGGTGCCTTACTTGCCTGGGAATTGGGTGTGCGCCTGCCGTTACGTTCGCGTGTGCAATCACAAAACTCTTTTGCTCGCTATCTCCCGCATACCTGTGCGCCAGTGACGCTGCTGATCTACTTCCTGATCCTGGCTCCGCTGGCTAAATACTTCTTTACCTGGATGAAAAATCTATCCATCTATATTACGGACCCCAAAAATGTCAATGCAGCCAACGCGTATGTGCAACATTTGAAGGATGTGACGGTTGCTACTGTTCCCTGGATCGGTATTGTGTTAGGCATCTTCGTACTGGTGATACTGGCGCGTGAGATGTTGAATCAATCGCCACGGGCTCGAAGGCGTGGTATTGCTACAAAGCTTGATCCTGATCGTCAACCGGTGCTTCATGCCATCCTCACCATGCCCTGGACTCACTGGTTCTTTGCCCTGCTGTGTGCCTGGACGGTCTTCCTGATCCTGTTTACAGCGCTCTTTACTGATATCCCCGGCGGCATCGGTAGTGGTATCTGGCAGGGATTGTACTACTGGCTGCAGCAGCAACAAGTTGCGCGTGGTGGGCAGCCCTGGTACTATTATCTCCTGCTGATTCCCCTGTACGAGCAGGTCGGTCTTGTCTTTGGCGTCGTTGGTATCGTTCGCTCCCTGTTACGACCAACGCGTTTCCGCCTCTTTATGGTCTACTGGTTCGTCGGCAATGTGTTCATATATTCCTGGGCTGCTGAGAAGATGCCCTGGTTGATGATCCATATGACAATGCCTATGATGATTCTGGCTGCTATTGGCCTGGAACCCGGCGTGGTAAAGGTGGTTGATCTCGTAAAGAGTCGCTTGCGCCCGCTACCTTTAACCGTGAGCCCGGCGGAAAATAGTGCTCCTACAATGTTCCCACGCCCGAAAATCGGTGTGCCAACAGGCCTGGCTATCTTCAGTTGCGTGTTGGGATTGCTGCTCCTGGCACCTACTTTGCAGAATATGTACCAGGTGACCTATGTACATTCTGCTGATGGTCCCCACGAAATGATGATCTATGTGCAAACTACGGTTGATGTCAATGCTGTAATGGCAAAAGTTGATGCGCTTGATCAGAAACTGGATGGTGGAAAACATCAGTTATCGATCGGCCTGACGTCTGATGCTACGTGGCCTTTTATCTGGTACTTGCGCGATTATCCTAATACTTGCCTCGATTATCCTCAGGGGTGTCCCACTACGGCCAAAAATATCCCTGTGATTATCGTTGGCGGAGATAATCTAGATGGAAATCAGTCTCAGTACGCAGCTAATTATCAGTATCATCAGTATCATATGCGTACATGGTGGGATGAGGGATATAAGCCACCTCCCTGTGTACCGAGCAAGACTGTCCAGTGTGATTCTTCCCAGACTTGGGGTGGGGTTGGACCCCTCTTGTGGTTAAGTTATGGAGATAACCCACCCCCCAATGCGAAGTTTAATCTGGGCCGTGCTGTTAGCAATGTCTGGCAATGGTGGTGGCAACGCAAGGCTATTGGCAGTACAGATGGTACATACGATATGGGTCTTTTTATTCGTAAGGATCTGGGAGTATTGCCATAATACGAAGCCTACTCGTCTCCTTCCTGAATCAATCGACTTCCCTCTTCTATATGAGGAAGGGAACTCGCTTTTATAGTGATGAGTAATCGATCTGGCTCAGATTGCAGCGAAGGAATGGATGATACTGCGATGTTGCGAATCACGACCGGGTAGGTTTCGCCTGCTGGTGTGATAACTCGTGCGGTTCCCTGATGAAGGATACCATGTTGAATAGATAGCACTTGAAGATCGAGTCTATCACGTTTAGTTGGAGAAGGCTTAGCGGCTTTAATCTCTCCAAGAAATCTCGTTTGTTCTCTTGCGAGCACTTGTTGTAACAATCTCATCTCGTCGGCCTGATCAATGGTAATACCATCTACGGCGACAAGGAAATCTCCAGGTCTCCAGGCATTTGGTATTGATGCGTTGGGCGTGACACGTCCAATTCCACGGATGGTGACGTGATATGTCTCTCCTGAGTGACTGATCAGGCTGGCTGGCGAACCAGGAAGTAACGGACCTCTTTGAACAGGCTGCACCTTAAATTCAACATAGCCTCGTGTGATAGTTGGCGAGGAGAATGGATGGCTGACCTTGCCAATGAAAGTAGTCTTTTCTGTTGCATGTTCTGGGATGTTGTGCATAGTGCAGTACCGTTGCTAAAAAGTAGAACTATCCTCTACAATCTACAACTCTCTCACCCGCAGAGGCGCTGAACAACGTCGGTGGGATAGGATGAGCAGAGAGTCACTGAGCCAATCCAGCCAGGATAGCAAGACGTTTCTTCTCCCTCGTGGGAGCGACTGGTACGAGTCGTCGATGGCAACCGCAGCATCGAATCCACCCCTGTATAAGAG
>WNGD01000965.1_pt1 | contig 48236 bp, 30 predicted proteins | sample 5400671 | NCBI WGS metagenome assembly WNGD01 (sample SAMN13153369, study PRJNA577476) | soil metagenome | isolation source: 40 cm soil or saprolite under grassland replicate 2 | place: USA:California | collected 2016-06-15 | reverse complement strand
GTCTACAAGCTATACATGGGTGAAGAGCAATTTCCTGAGATGCCTGCACGCGAAAAGTATCGCAAGGCCGTGCGTGAGTCTGCCGTCTTTTCAACAAGACAGCTGCCTGAGCGCGTCAGCATCCGCCTCGATATTCGTGAGACGAACTATAATCAATTATTGATAGCTGGTCTGTTGCCCGAACATATTGAAATGCCGGACATTTGTACGGGGTGCAGCACCGATCTCTTCTTTTCGCATCGAATTGAGCGGTGGAAAACGGGCAGGTTTCCGGTGGTGATGGCGTTGAGTGATGAGCACAATCCCGGGCATTGACAACCAGTTGGAAGTATGGTTACTTGTAGGTATACGACCCTTCTCTTATACGAAAGGTAGAGTTAATATGACTACAACTGAGAGACTACCTATGGTCACTCGCGCCGATTGGGTCCCAGGCCCTAAGCAAGGGCGGTGGACCTACACCGACTATGCGGCTCTTGCAGATGATGGGAAGCGGTATGAAATTGTGAATGGAGTGTTGTATATGACACCTGCGCCTAGCTGGTTTCATCAAGATGTGGTTGGAGAGCTTTTTGCCTATTTACGAGACCATATTCGAAGTGCTGATTCAGGTAGGGTATTTGTATCTCCTATTGATGTTGAGCTAGCTCCCAATACAGTTTTTCAACCAGATGTGGTTGTTTTGCTCAAAGCAAGTGAACACAAGCTAGGAGAACATCATATCATCGGTGCTCCTGATCTGGTTATTGAGGTTGCTTCTCCCGGTACATGCCGCTATGATTTGCGTGAGAAGCAAGATGCCTATGCTCGTGCTGGTATACCCGAATATTGGGTGGTCAATCCTGATGCATGTGTTGTTGAGGTATTGGTACTGGACATTGGCAACTATGTTTCGCTCGGTGTCTATTGTGGGAAGGCCACGCTCCCTTCACAGGTGCTGCCAGAGTTTGCTGTACCTGTTGAGCAGTTCTTTGTTTCCAAGTAGGAGGATGGATGTAGGAGTGCAGTTCACAGCAGGAGATAATTCATGCATCCTCCTCGTGCGGTAATTTTTGATCTGGGTGGCACGTTGATCGATTGGCCGGATTGGACTGAAGATGTGAGGCGGCGTTGGGGTATGGCATATGATTATTTGATCGCTCAATTACCTCATAATGGCTGGCCAGAAAAAGATGTGTACGTGCAGGCCATGCAGGAGGCTGAAGAGTCTCACTGGCAGCAGGTGAGGGGACAGCAATGGAGCGGCCCTCCTTCCGGATTGGTTAGCGATGGCTTCCGGCGGTTAGTTCGTTCCGTTTCCGAGGCAGAACTTTTAATGGCACTGGATGGTTATGCTCAAGCTGTGAATGGTTGGGCCATTGTGTTCCCCGATTCGCGTAAGACGTTGCAATTGTTGCGCGAACGCGGCTACCGGCTTGGTCTGCTCTCCAATACATGGTGGGCGGCTGAGTGGCATAATGCTGATCTGGCTGCCCACGGACTGGAAGACCTGCTTGACGAGGTGGCCTACACCTCGGATCTGCCCCATTCAAAACCGCATCCCTCGGTATTTTTGGCAATGGTCTCACGCTTAGGTGTCGAGGCTGAGGCATGCGTGATGGTGGGTGATCGTATGGTTGATGATATCTCCGGTGGGTTAGGTGTAGGCATGCGAGCCGTATGGAAGCAAAACGATTATCCCTGGCCTAAACCTGAACACATTACTCCCTCTGCCACTATCGGTCACCTGGCAGAGTTGCCGCAGTTGCTGCGTGCATGGGGTGGTGTGTGATGATATCATTGGTTAGAACTTCATACCTTCTCGAACGTATTACTGCTAATGGCAGGAGAGATAGCTGAGATGCTCATGCAAGAACAGTTAGCCGATAATATTGCACAGGTGCGTGCTACTATAGCCGAGGTAGCACAGCGTGTGGGACGACGGGCTGAGGAGATTACGCTGGTGGCAGTCTCGAAAACATTTCCTGTGGAATTTGTGAAGATGGCGTATAATTTAGGGGTGACGCATTTTGGTGAGAATCGTGTGCAGGAAGCCTTGCCCAAGATCGCTGAATTTCATCCTCATGATGTGTGCTGGCATATGATCGGGCATCTTCAGAGCAACAAGGCGAGCAAGGTCGTTGGGGTATTTGACATGGTACAGAGCGTTGATAGTCTGCACCTGGCGCAAATTCTAAGCCGTCATGCTCAAGCACAGGGTATACACCTGCCTGTATTGTTGCAAGTCAATGTCTCAGGCGAAACTAGTAAGGAAGGTATGAGCATCGCTGAGGCACCCCAGGTGGCACGCAGGATAGCTGCCTTATCCGCCCTCGAGATGCGGGGTTTGATGACCATTGCACCGTTAGTGGATAACCCTGAAGAGGTGCGACTGGTATTTCGCGGTTTACACACTTTACGTGAACAATTACAGCATGAATTGCCGCAATGTTCATGGCAGCATCTTTCCATGGGCATGAGCGATGATTATAGAGTAGCTATTGAAGAAGGAGCGACTATCGTTCGTGTTGGACGGGCGATTTTTGGAAAACGTGTTTAGTAAGTGGCCTGACTCCCACAAGGGAAGTCACTACATTTTTAAGGGGATCAGTTATGAAGGAGACTCGCAATGAAGTTGAATATTGATGATATATTGTTGAGTCGTCGTGTGCGCCAGAATCATGCTCTGGAGCATGCTACGATTACAATACTCAGCAGGATGATACCTGACTTAAGTGTTAGTGCTCGTTCGTTTGCCAATGGTTTTATCATTTTTGGTGATGTTGACCTCAATTTGTTGCGTCAGGGCACCGATGAGGCTCTGCGTCGCTTGCAAGCTGGGGAGGCTGAGCTGGCTATTCACCCCAACTGTGGCACAAACATTGTGGTAGGCGTTTCACTGGTTACACTTGGGACGCTGCTGGGTATGGCGTCCAGCCACACTCGTGTGCGTGCAGCTTCTGCTGCGGCCTCGTCCATCGCCGGTTTGATGGCGGCACGGCCCCTTGGTGAATATGTGCAAAGGCACTTTACTACGCTGCCCGACCTCAAAGGTGTGCGCGTCACCGACATTTCACGCCGTAAATTCTTTGGCCTCACTACAGTTGAGGTACGTACTGTGCAGGAGTAATGGGATATGTTTGGCTTGCCCTTGCCTATCATACACTGGCTGATCTTTTATGGTATCAGTTTTATCCTGCTGGCCATGATTGTACGAGCGGTGGCGTCCTGGTTTCGTATTGATGAACGCTTCGCCATTATCCGTTTCCTCGCACGGATCACTGATCCCTTTATCCTACCGGTGCGGCGTATTGTGCCACCCATGGGTATGTTCGATATGGCGTTTCTTATCGCGTTCTTTATGCTGCGAGTGATGCAAATTCTGCTTCTACAGGGCCTACCCGATGGCTGGTAGGACAGGTAAGCTAACGTATGCTCTTGACTGTAAAGGTATACCCACGCAGCAAAAAGAACAGGGTTGAGTGGGAACAAGGGCAACTGAAGGTGCATTTGACCGCTTCCCCTATCGAGGGAGCCGCCAATGAAGCACTGATTGCCCTGCTGGCTGAGCAACTTGACCTGCCGAAACGGGCTGTTAGCATCGTGCGCGGTACAACCAGCAGGCAGAAAACTGTCGAGATTAGCGGTCTAACTGAAGAGCATCCAGGCGACCCTTGCAAGGGTCGCCTGGATGCTCTTCAGTTCGTTATCTGATCTAACCACACTTGCCGACCTGGAAACAGCCCTGGACCGAATCCATTTGAAAATGCCCCTGGGGATCAACATAGAGAACCAGGATCGCTTTATTGATGGGATTGCCATCTTGCCCCAGGGCAATTTGACCACTGACACCCTGGAAGGCATTGCTCCCGTTCAAATGCGAGAGGGCCTGTTGAAGGTCAGCGGCGGTTATCTGTTTATGTGAGGTCAGCGCAAGATTACTGGCATGCAAGACAGTCATCAGAGCATCATAGGAGAGCATGACGTCACCATCGGGACGGGTATAGCCATAGGTGCCAAGAGGATGCTGATTACGTGGATTGTAGGCCGCGATGTACTCGTTGAAAAAAGCAGGCTTATTGGCCGTTAAATGCAGCACATCCCACTCGTCAGGATAGGCAAATGAGGTGAAGCGCAAGCGGTTAAAGCCAGGGCCAGCACTGGGTGGATAGCCTTTCAACTCATAGAGGGCATCTCCCCCCATGACTGCCAGATGAGCATATGGCCCAGAGGTGGGCAAGTTTGCCAGCAAGATACCTGCATCACTGGCATAGCCAGCAAAGTAGATCAGATCAGGATTCTTGCTTTCCGCATCGTGCAGCAGTCCTGGGAGAGCAGCACGTCCACTTGGCCCGACGGTATAGGATTCGGTGACGACAATCGTATTGCCATCGTGCTGGAACTGGTTGGAAAAGGCTGTGGCCAGGCTTTGGCTATAGGGATCGGCGTTGTCAACAAACAAGGCCACATTTTTTGCATGCAAGGTTTGTTCGACATATTTGGCCCCTACTGCTCCCTGGGTGGTATCTGAAGGGTTGACGCGGAAGAAGTAGGGTGATATTCCGGTGAGTGAGTCACTTGAAGCGGTTTGCGAGACCATGGGAATATGGGCACGGGTCAAGATATCGATGGCGGCCAGAGCGTGCGAGCTGAAAGGCCAGCCCATGACGCCCACGACCGTCGGATCGTCTTTTACCAGTTGGACAATCTGATTGGCAACGGTTGTGGCATAGCTTTTGTCGTTACCGGAGTTGGCAAGCAGCAGGCGTACCAATGTGCCTCCGTTGCGTCGGGCGGCATCGTTGTACTCTTTTTGGGCCACGTATGCCCCTTGTAGATCGTCACGTCCCACGCTGGCATTGTTTCCCGTCAGCAGAGAGCCAACGACGATGGTAACGTAGGGGGTGTTGGAGTTGGAATGATCGCGTAAGACCTGTTGATCTTCCAGGTAGATGAGCGATTCAGCATCACCGGGATCGCTACTGAGTGCGGCACGCCAAAGCGAACCAGCTGCAATACTGTCACCACTCTTGAGTTTGTCTGCCGCCTGGATTTTGTTATTGCCACCGGGGCCAGTGACGGCAAAAGCAACTGTGCCGTCACTGATGCCAATAGATTCACCATCTGACGCTGTGACAACTCCAATGCCATTGATAATGCCACCGATATTGCCTGTGGTGGCAGTAGCGGCGGGTGTACTGCCAGGTGTAGTGGTGGTGCTGCTCTTGCCTGGCAACAGACGCGGGATGGCAAAGGCTCCGCCGACTATCAGTAAGACTACAAGTGCCAGCAATATTGCGCCGATGAGCACGCTGTTGTTGCGGCGGCGCCTCGGCTGTGGAATAGGTTGGTTGTAGCTGCCAATGCCGGGTTGTTGATAAGGTGATCCGGCTCCTATAGAGCGAATGGGTGATGGTTGTGGCCTTTGTGTCTGTGAAGGTGGGCTTGCCAGTGGTGGAGGTGGTGGAGGTGGTGGTGTTTGCCTCTGTGATGGCAGTGTAGGAGTAGTGGTGGCACCAGGTAGAGTAGTTATGGGGCCAGATGTTCCCAGGACGTAGCTATTGGTGTTGCCTGAGACCCCAAAACGTGTGAGCAGAATATCATCAACCTCGCGCTTCATCGCTGCTGCACTCTGATAGCGTTGGTTGATGTCATTATTGAGAGCTTTGGTGAGTACGCGTTCGATCTCGGGCGAAAGTTGAGGGTTCAGTGTGCGTGCTGGCGGATAGGTAAAAGGTGGGTGATTGCGCGGGTCGCGATTCGTCAGCAGATGGTGGAGGGTCGCTGCCAGGGCATACAGGTCCGAGCGGGGATCGGCATTGCCTTGATATTGCTCTGGCGGGGCGTAACCAGGGGTGCCCAGTGCGGAGGTCTGTTTCCGTTGAACATCGGCACGAGCAATACCGAAATCGACCAGATGTGCTCGTTTATCCTTGTTGCCGATGATGATGTTCGCCGGTTTGATATCTCGATGTACGATGGGAGGCGTTTCCTGTGACAAGTAATCAAGGATATCGAGTACCTCAGAGGCGTAGCCAAGTGCTTCACGCTCTTTCATAGGCTGATTGACGCGATCCATGCGATCTTCGAGGTTCTCGCCGTCCACATATTCCTGTACCATGAAGTAGCGTGGGCCTTCCTGGAAGTGGTCGGTTACGTTAGGAATCAAGGGGTGATCGAGATGGGCCAGCGTCGACACTTCGCGTTTGAAGTTACGCACATCTTCCTGCATTTTGGTCGGATCGGTGTTGTCGGAGATAAGTTCCTTGATTACGACAGGCTTGCTGTCCAGGCGTAAATCGGTTGCCAGCAAGGCTGCTCCCATACCGCCCTGGCCTAAAATCTTGCGCACAACATAACGGCCTCCCTGTAGACGGGCACCGGGTGTGAGCGAACGGGAATTTCCCCCTGTTCTGGCTGTACCAGCGGTCGATGTCGGTGATGATGTTGAGGTGGTATCAGCTGGATTCAATTGTTTTCCGCAATTATGACAAAAGCGTACACCGGGACGATTCTCTGCACCACAATAAGGACATTCCATAACTTTCAGCCTGCCTTCTCAAAGCAAAATTTATTGGCTACCTCAGCCAAATTATACGCTCTTTCTTTCTCAGAGTCGAGAGTAAAATATGTGATTTGATTAATTCAGTCTCATTACATACATACGCATACAGATAGCAAAAGTTCAATTGTACCCAGGAAGGGAACAAAAAACTGCTCATACGCCTTGTATGAGCAGTTTTTTGTTCCCTTCCTGAAATTAGAGGTGTTGGCAGCGGAGCGAAATAATGCCAGGAGCAAAATGATTGGCTTTTTGCAGGTATTCCTGTTCATTGCCTTCAATCATGAGCTTATGCATAACTACCACATCGCCATCGGGTAGAGGTTCTGCTGGTTGGAGGCAAAGTTCCATGATGGCATTACCGCGCTCATAGACCTTGACCAGTCCACCAGCACCGGGAATGCGGTAGATGCGGTTATCATAGGTGGGGCTGGCGACTTCAAGGTAGCCAAATTTGAGCAGTTGCTGGTATTGAGGCTCCGAGAGCATCTCGCGCAGCAATATCTTCGCACGGCTATCGGCGGAGAGATGTTCGCTCATGGAATCGCGGAAGCGACCCATGCGACCATCAGGCGACTGGGAAAGGTAGTAGATTGCCAGTAGCAAAAACAGCAGCCAGATACCCAGAAAGAGACTCAATGTTTCTAGCATAGTTACTCCCGTTCCTTACTTGACAGACCCGACTCTCTCGCGTTTACAGCAGAGATGCCAGTAACATCCACATTGATTATAACATAGGATAGGTTGTCTATGCTAGGATAACAGACATGGCATTAAACAAGTGAAGGTGCTACCTGCACCTGGCGCACTGGCTACAGTCACCTCACCGCTGTGTAGCTCAACAATCATCTTCACAATTGCCAGTCCTAGCCCTTGTCCACTGATACGTCCACTTGTCGCCTGGGGGGCTTGATAAAACCGCTCAAAGATGCGTGTTTGATACTCAGGGGCAATGCCACTGCCGGTATCAATGACCTCAATTTTCAACGACCTGCTCTCGTCGGCATCGGGCGAGGTCAGTGCATGGTGAGTCTGATGCTCTCCAATGCTTTCTGTAGTAGAAGCAACAATGGTGACTTGACCACCAGTAGGAGTGAAACGCAGGGCATTGCTCAGCAGGTTACGTAAGACTTGTTGGATGCGTACAGCATCAACATAAATGGGTGGAAAGTCGTCGGCTACCTTGACCTGAAGAGTAATACCATTATCCTTAGCCATCAACTCTAGCTCTTCGACTGCGTTAGCGACAATGTCGTGGAAATTGACCACATTTTTGTTGAGATGCATTTGTCCGGAGTCAGCACGCGAAACCAGCAGCAGGTCTTCCACGAGGGCATAGAGATGTTCGCTGCTGGCACGGGCACGCTGTACAAATTCTTGTTGCTGTTGATTGAGATTGCCTGCAATACCGGTCAAAGCCAGGTCAAGGTAGCCATTAATAGCATTGAGGGGAGAGCGTAACTCATGTGTAATCATGGAAAGAAAGTTTGCCTTCATGCGAGTTGCATCGCGAATGGCAGTCACGTCGCGGGCAACGATCAGACTGAGTGGCTTATTAGCGGCAGCGACAGGTGTGATGCTTAAGCCAATCGAGCGAGGTACTCCTTGAATCAGCAGGTCAAGTTCGATGTACGGTAGGGGTTGGTCGAGTTGCAAGGCTCTGTGGATCATAGATGTATCAGCACCGCTACATACTTTCTTTGTGCCTTCAGAGTGTTCCCCTTCACAATCTAAGAGTTCCAAACATTCCATGCCGACGACCTGCTCTGGTTCAATTCCAAAGATACGCCCAAAGGCTGCATTAGCTTCGATGAAGCAGCGATTGACTCCCACGATGGCGATGCCGTCTGAACTGGAGGCAAGAATAGCTCGTAGTTGCTCTTGATCGGTGCGGACGCGGTAAAAAAGTTCAACATTCTCCAGAGCTGCTGCTGCCATATTGCTCAGGTTGCGCACTATCTTCAGTTCGTTGCTGGTGAAGGCTTCGGCCCGTTGTAATGCAATCACGCCGTAGAGCACATGCTTCGAGACCAAAGGTGTGGCCATTTCTGCAAGATGAAGATCTGGCTGTGCTTCCAGACCTTCATCTGCGTCAGGTTTGCCAGGGGCATGGAGAATGGGATGTCTATGTACCGCTGCCCATGCCACTACTGATGTATGGTTATATAGGTTGACTTTTTGATGCTGTAGGTTTTTGGTTTTGACTGTGAACTCACCCTCCTCTTCATCATCAACTGCATCTGCTGCTTTTTCCATCAGTTCTGCTGCCGGAAACAGTTCCTGAGTAGTTGCTTCATATTTATATATCACTACGCTCTGGCATGGAACCAGGCGGCGCAGGTCTATCAGAATAGTACGGTATAATGCATTGGCATCTAAGCGTGTGGTAATGCCACGCGAAAGGTCGAATAGTATTTCCAGCTGGTTAGCCTGATGTTGGGCGAACTCTGCTTGTTGTGCGTTCGTAATTGCCAGGACTGCTTGTTCTGCGAAAATGGTCAACATTTGTAGCTGCCGTGAGCTAAAAGCATTGATGTGGGAACTGCTGGCGGTGAGGGTGCCGATAAAGTTTCCATTGTCAATCAGTGGTACACACAGCATTGAGCCAATAGGATTGCGCCCTAAACGTTTAAAGCGCAGATCGAGGCTAACATCATTAATAAGCAGTGGAGTACGATGCTCGGCCACCCACCCGGCTACCCCTTCGTTCAATTCAAAGCGTGTGTGACGTGGTTTCTGTCCATTTTTTTGCAGTGCAGCTAACGTTATGAGTGCAGTTCCCTGGGTATCACATAATGCGAGCGAGCAACTATTCACTTCTAGCAATGCACCAGCATTTTGTACAATTTTCTGTAGTATGCCCGCCAGTTCTTGTGACTCATTCTCGAAGGGGGTGGCTCCATGCACAAATTGGCGATCATGTATAGAAGATATGTTCGTTGTCATAGGCGTCCTTTGTTCAGAATAAACAAACAAGCAATACTATCTCATCTGTCCCTTCTTTTCATATCGGCTTACGTTGCATTTAATTGAGTCCTTTCGTTTAGCAGTATAGCATTCTGATAATAGGGAGTCGAGGAAATAAACAAGATGGGCTAAATGATCCAGTATCCTGTCAGAAACTGGAGCAGCAGGAAGACGAGCAGTGTAGCCGCCAACGTCAGATAATAGAGATGGAAATGTCGGGCTTTGCCCATGGTGGCCAGGACGAGAAAGGCAGGGAACACCTCCAAGACGTAGCGCGACAGGGCAGACAAGGGGAAACCACCTGCTACGGGGAAGAGCAGAATGAATAGGTAGCTGATCGCCGCATAAAGGGCATAGGCCCACATCTCTCTAGGAAACCGCCAGGGGCCTACAAAGCACAACACGACCAGTATGAGCATGAAGAGGCCTGCGCTCAGATCGATAACGTTATGGATGGAGTCAAAGGTGAGGACGTTGCGGTGCAGGATGAGTAGCAGAGAATCGAGCATACCATGCCATGGGCCGTGGATATCGCGCAACCAGCTTGACTGCTGGGCGTGCGAGAAGGCCAGTGCGTCATGGAAGCGTATATAGCAGTAGAGGGCGAAGGCCCCCAATCCTGCCGGTATACCCAGGCCACCGAGGACATCAATGCGTGTCTTCTTAAGATGGAAACGATGCTGGCGCAGGTACTCATAAAGGAAAGGCACGAGCAGGAACAGACCAGCCGAGCGCGTCAAGCTGGCAAAAAAGCCAAACAGACCGGCCAACCACCACTGCCCACGACGTATAGAATAGAAACTGAGCAAGGCCAGAAACAGGAACAGCGACTCGTTGTAAGCGGCAGCAAAAAAGAAGGCAGTTGGAAATACTGAGAGGTAGAGTATGGTGCGATCTGCCAGTTCACCGTCGAAGTCCTCTGCCATCAGTTGGTACAGCACAACCAGCATGGCCAGTCCTGCCAGATTGGAGATAAGCAAACCGGCCACAAATGGGTCATGGAGAAGTACTCCTAGACCAGCTTCAAGCAAGGGAAAGAGCGGGAAGAAGGCCGTGCGATAGGCCACATCGTAGCCTTTGGTGGCGATCTCTACAAAATGGTAGCTATCCCAACGTTCCCATGATTGCACCAGTGTAGAAAGTGGAAGGCTAGATAGGGAAAAGTTCTTCGGGATAAAGTCAAAGAGTGTTGCCAGATAGGTTAACAGCAGGAATGCCATATGGGTGGCAATGTAGACAGGGAGAACACGCTGAAACGCACTACGCCAGGTTGGGCGTGTCGTTAGTGCTTTCTGAGGTGCGGTAGAAGATGATGCTTGTTTTGTGGCTACCTGTGCTTTTTCTTTATGAGAAGAATGAGTTGGGATGTGCATGTTGTTTTCCTGATTACGTTTGCCTATCTACTGCATATTAGGACGCTCTGGCCAAAGGAACGTAACGATATAGCGTGCAACTCCTATGTAGTTACAATTTTGATTAGGCATTCGTTTCTCTATATTAGTTGTCACAATAAACTTATCATACCATAGGCCACCAGGAGATTATTTATGGCCAAGGCAAGTGGCAAACTAGAGAAGATTGAGGAAGATACATGCTCACCTGTTCAAGAAAAAGAGGGCACGTATCTTTCACCGCGGCGTATAGAGGGCATTTCTCAGTTTTTTGCTGGTCGCTCCTGGATGTTGTGTGTGCTTATTGGTGGCATGGCGTTAGGATGTAATCTTTACCAATTGGGCAGTCATGGCCTATGGTTCGATGAGATACTCTCGGTCTATCGTGCCGAGCAGTCACTGCCAATCCTGCTGCAAATCACTGCAAACACGCAGGCAAATATGGCCCTCTACTATGTCTTGCTTCACTTCTGGCTCAATATTACCAGCTTGTGCGGGCTGTTGCCTACTGAGTTTGTGGTACGTCTTCCTTCAGCTATCTTTGCTGCTCTGAGCTCTGTAATGGTTTTTCTGCTGGGACGACGCTTTCTGGGCCTGATCGCAGGTATGGCCAGTGCAGGTATTTACTTGCTCAACTATCTGCAACTGCTCTACGCTCAAGAGGCACGCTCCTATGCCCTTCAACTCTTGCTTATCTGTATCTCCTGGTATGCTCTATTTACTCTTGTGACTAACACTGATCGACACAAACGCTGGTGGATTGTCTACACGGTTATGACGATCCTGGCGATCTATATACACCTGTTCAGCCTTTTGATTCTTGCTGCGCAAGTGGTGGCCTTTAGCGGTTTGTTGTTGCTACCCAGCCCGTGGCATAGTAGGGTTAGGTCGCAATTGCGTAGCTTTGTAGTCAGCTTGCTTGTTGTTGGTCTTGTCATCGCCCCTCTGTTATATGCCAGCCGTCATGGAGCAAAAACGAGCTGGCTGCCCATTCCCCATCTTCAGGATATTTATACGCTCTTTCTAAATATAGGGGCAAATAGCAAATCCTATGTATACGTTCTGCTCCTCTTCTGTTTGCTCGCTCTGGTGGGAGTTTTACTTGTCTCTAGCCCATCGGGGCTAAAGGCGCTGAGAAAATTTGCTCTTGTTGACGGCGATGATAAACGGGTATGGCAGCTGCGCCAACTCTTGCCTCTCACTTTTGCCTTGCTCTGCTGGATTCTTGTGCCGGTGATTCTCAGCTATATCATTTCACAAGGCTCGACACGTTTGTTTTCTAGCCGCTATCTGGTGACAATCGTGCCGTCACTGATGCTCCTGGTTGGTGTAGGGATCACGGTGATACGCTGGCGGACGGTTCAGTGTGTGCTTACCCTTGGCCTGCTCATGGTGACGTTGCACTATGTCCCTTACTATTACGAATTGCCGCAAGCTGAGGACTGGAACACGGCTACTTTCTGGCTGGAACAGCATTATCAAGCGAACGATGGGCTTGTCTGTTATGATAATGCTGAGGGCTGTGAAGTATCGGTGGAATATTATCTCAGCGCCTACCCTAGTGCTGCACACTTTACCTCTGATTCTCCTGGTTCATTTCCCTGGGTCAACTATGATGTGACTAATCATGTCGGCAATGGTCTACCTGCCGTGGATCCGCGTACACTTATGATGTTTGCCTCGCATCATCCCCGCATCTTTTATATCGTTGGGCGCATCTCCAGTTCCGCGGCAGCCGCCCATGCTCGCTTCGCTCAGCACTGGCTGGATACGCACTACCATCTTGTGGGGCAGATTGTGACGAGGACAGTGAGTGTGCGCTTGTATGAGACGGGTTAACTCGCTCTTTGGGTGCGTTTCATTTTTTTGCAAAGCATGATGACCGCAAGGGTCATCACTACTATATACGATGGCTCCACAGGCCGACTCAGGCGTGTATAGTAGTGATGACCCTGGCGGTCATCATGGGGGGAGGCATTCTGCACAAAAATGAAACGCACCCCTGCTCTTTGGGTGCCTCGACAGTATATTTCCTCTGTGCTACACTACTCTCAGGAAGAGTAGTGTAGGAGCGTTCTTGTGGGTCTTTATATCGGTGAAAGAATCATACTATGCCTACTAATACATTTGTGGAACTCTATGCATCGTTGCTCAAAAATGATGTGTTTACTACGCAGGCGCAGGAGAATCTGACTCAGGGCGCGGATGCCCTTACGTGTGCTCTGGCCTATGCTGAGCAGGGGAAACCAGACTTTACCCTGGCTTACCTGCTTTTGGCCGAGCTTTCTGATAATGAAAAACGCGAAATATTCGCTGTTTCCTATGAGCAACGGGCTAAAATATCGGAGGAGAAAGCGGAACAGTTTGATCAGCAGTTCCATCGTCCCTTCCCGCTTATCAAGCTGGAGGCTCAGAAAGACCGTCTTGCTGCTCGACAGGTGCGCCAGGGACGCCGCGTGCGACGAGATAGTGCTGCTAGTAAAATGTTGCGCGTCAATGGTTTGTAGGATAGGTCTGAGAGTGGCCTCAATACTTCGTGGATGATCGTAAACGGAGGCTGGGAAATGTCAACGACTGAATATAAAAGGCTCATTGAGCGTCTCTTCAATGAAGGCTTCAATGATGGGAAGCTGGCCGTTGTCGATGAACTCTTCCATCCGGATTTTGTGGATCGCTCGACGCCTGCTCAACCTCCGGGGAGAGAGGGCGTCAAAGATTATATCTCACTGGTACGTACAGGCTTTCCTGATATATACGTCACCATCGAAGACCTAATTGCCGAAGGAGATAGGGTGGTGGTACGTACGATTTGGAGTGGTACACATCTCGGAGAGTACGAGGGCATGATGCCAACAGGGAAGCCTGTCACGCGTTCGATGATCCAGATTTTTCGTATAGTCAATGGCAAGTTGTATGAGGAATGGGTGGAGGGAGAGGGATTGGCAGAGTTGGTTATAAGCAGTGGCTCAAAGCGGTAGACACAGCTCTGCCATCTCCTGCGGACATTGCCGAACGCGGAAAAGAAATGGTGGTGCCAACTCGCACGTACCATGTGGAAAAACATAGCACTGTTGTTGTAATCTCTTACTGCTCTCCGCTCTCTTCCTCACCATTTTCGTCGGGGACATCGACCAGCTCTTCCGTCTCATCAGAGGTGGTGCCATTCTCATCACCATTCTCATAGCCATTGGGCGTATCGAGTTTTTTGCCGTTGGTTGTTGCCACGGCAACGACAGTATCGCCATCGGAGAGATTCATGAGCATGACGCCTTGAGTGGCGCGGCCTGCAATACGGACGGTGCTGACATCGGTGCGAATGACGATGCCACTGGCTGAGATGAGCATGAGATCGTTATCGTGATCGCTAATCACACGGGCGGTAGCTACGGCTCCGGTCTTCTCAGTTACTTTAAGGGTGATCACACCACCGCCCCCTCGGCTTTGTACCGGATAGTCATCAATGGGCGTGCGCTTGCCGTAGCCATGCTCGGTTACGACCAAGAGTTGGCTATCTTTTGGAGTAAGGTTAAGTGACACGACGGTATCATCCTCGGCAAGGCGAATACCGCGCACACCGCCACTTGTGCGGGAGGCGGAGCGCAGTTCGGCTACTGTGAAGCGAATGGCCTTGCCCTGGGCAGTGATCATCAGCACATCATCGTCGGCATGGGCTAGTTTGGCCCCGATCAGTTCATCGTCTTCTTCCAGGTCCATGGCTATCAAGCCGTTGCGGCGCACTACCTCAAATTCGTCCATTGCTGTCTTCTTGATCTCGCCCTTTTTCGTGGCGACGATCATAAAGTCGCGACTGACTCCTTTGGGAACATAGACAATGGCGGTGACGCGCTCGCGCTGCTCAATGGCGATGAGGTTGATCAGGTGTTCGCCTTTGGCGGTGCGACTGACCTCTGGCAGTTCATGAACTTTAAGTTGGAAGACGCGCCCACGGTCAGTGAAGAAGAGCAGGCCATCATGGCTGTGAGCAACGAGCAGGTGACGTACGGTGTCATCTTCGCGGGTTGCCATGCCGGTGATGCCTTTGCCACCACGACGCTGCGCCCGGTAGGTGCTGGAAGGCAGACGCTTGATGTAGCCCTTCTCAGTCAAGGTCACGACGACCTCTTCGTTAGGAATGAGGTCTTCAGCGAGAAACTCGCCAGCCTCGGCATCACCAATATCGCTACGGCGAGCATCGCCATACTTGTCCTGTAGCTCACGCAAGTCTTCCTTGATGAGTTTGCGAATTTCGTGGATATCGCTCAAGAGCATTTGATAGTAGGAAATGTTCTTAAGGGCATCTTTCAGTTCCTCCTCGACCTTAGAGCGTTCGAGGGCGGAGAGGCGTGCGAGGCGCATATCGAGGATGGCCTTGGCCTGTACCTCTGAGAAGCCAAATTGTTGTTGTAGCTTGATATTTAGCTCTGCTTCGGGAACTTGTGCCTGCCGGATGGTGGCAATAATGGCATCAAGATTGTCGAGGGCCATAATCAAGCCCTCTAAAATGTGCTTGCGTGCCTCGGCTTTGGCCAATTCATAGCGGGTACGGCGAGTGATTACGACTTCACGATGGTTGATGTAGTATTGCAAGAAGGCTTTGAGGGTCAATGTGCGTGGTTGTGCATCGACGAGGGCTAGCATATTGGCATTGAAGGCACTCTGCATGGCGGTGTATTTGAAAAGCGAATTGAGGACGCTATCGGGGTTGGCGTCGCGTTTCAATTCAACAAGCATACGCATGCCTTTGCGGTCAGACTCATCGCGTACTTCGGAGATACCATCGATCTTGCGGTCGCGTGCCAGTTCGGCAATTTTCTTGACCAGATCGGCCTTGTTGATCTGGTAGGGGAGTTCAGTCACGATAATGCTGACGCGTCCGCGCTCGCCCTCTTCAAAGTGAGTACGGGCGCGTACTACGATGCGTCCACGCCCACTGGCATACATGTTGCGAATTCCCTCACGGCCTTGAATAATGCCGCCGGTGGGGAAGTCTGGCCCACGCACGATGCGCGATAGTTCTTCAGTTGTCGCCTCTGGATGCTCGATCAGGTAAGTGATACCGCTACAGACTTCGATGAGATTATGCGGTGGAATGTTGGTGGCCATACCAACGGCGATGCCGGTCGAGCCGTTGATGAGCAGGTTGGGCAAACGGGCGGGCAGGACAGTTGGCTCTTGTGTCTGGTTGTCGTAGTTGGGTTTGAAATCGACGGTGTCTTTATCGATGTCACGTAAGAGTTCATCAGCGATGGCGGCCATTTTGGCTTCGGTGTAACGCATGGCGGCTGGCGGGTCGTCGTCCTGTGAACCGAAGTTGCCTTGGCCGAGTACGAGGGGGTAGCGCATGGCCCAGGGTTGTGCCATACGTACTAAGGAGTCATAGACGGCGACATCGCCATGGGGGTGATAGCTTTTCAGTACTTCGCCGACGGTACCTGCGCATTTACGGAATTGTTTGGTAGATTGCAAGCCCATCTGATCCATGGCATAGAGGACACGACGGTGTACAGGTTTGAGACCATCGCGCACATCGGGCAGGGCGCGGCTGACAATGACGCTCATAGAGTAGTCGAGATAAGCGCCCGTCATTTGATCGACAATACTAACTGCTTTAATATTGCCCAGTTCCATTAGAAATCCTCACAAAACAGAAAGATAGAGAGACATAGCCAGCAGGCGATATCACAGAAGTGTATAATTTGGTGGAGGGTCGAAGAAAGTTGCTTGAGCCTACCACTCTTATTATAGCACATTTAGAGCAGAAGTACGAATTTTTGTCCTTTTGGACTATAAAGTAATGGTTGCTCTGTTTGATGTTATGCGATGTTTTTATAAGGCACGGATGGTCACAATGACATAGAATAATATATAACTTTTTCATTGCATACTATTACCCTCTAGGTTTTGGGGAGATCGTGTGGTATTATTGAATGCAAGAGCAGAGATTAGCAGAGCATGATGCAGTGTTTATCAGCTTGTTGGTATAGCAGAGCATGGAGAGGGTTGAACCCTGCCCTGGCCGTGTGAATTTTGATGCAGTAAAGGGGAAGGAAAGATATGGTTTGGCAACTCAGTGCCCAGCAGGTCTTTTACAGCGCCGTTATCGGTTTTGGCGTGCTTGGCTTTCGGCGTGGCTGGCGTCGAGAGATTATTTCTCTCGCCTTCATTCTCACCGGGATACTGTTTCTGATTCTTGGCAGCTTGGGGCTGGCACAATTTGTTTTCATCAATTTGCCACGAGCGATGCAAGCCCTGTTTACAGGAGTCACGCCAACGCAACCGGCACCGACAATGGCCGCCAGTGATCCGAGGGTAGCTGTTGCGACAGCGATTACCTTCATTGTTGTTGTGGCTTTAGGCTACCTTGTGAGTCAGAAAATTGCCCCGAAACCGGCCACCCCAGCGGAGCGCATCTGGGGTGTCATTCCGGCGGTTATTTCCGGTTATGCCATTTTGTACTTTATCACGCAGGCTTCTGGCAAAACATCGCTACTCACCTTTAATGTGGGTACACCTAACGAGGGCCTGAGTAGTGGTTCTTTGCTGGTGATCTTCGTTGTGGTCGTGGTGGCTATCGTGGTGGGTTTGATCGCAGCCAGTTCCAAGAAAAGCAGCCCTCCTAAGAAACCATAGTGTAGTATATGTAGCTATAGGCATTGTAAAATTGCTTCATTCATAGATACACAAGGAGAGAGCATGAGCAGCAAGGCAACAGAAAAAAAGTCGGCTGGAACGGAAGTGACCCATGAGGAACGCTGGCGGTCTGGCCGTCCGCGTTTTTTTGGTCGGCAGAATGTACACCTGGGTCGAGATAAGAAGTGGCATTTTTCAGGACAGCAAGCCGATGAAGAAGTTCACCTGGTGGTACGCAAACACTGGTGGTTTCTGGTAAAGCCAGCACTGCCATTTATTGCTTCGTGTATCCTACTTGGTTTGGTATTATTTGCGACGGTACGGTTTCCCAATCCTTTGTTCCCCTGGACGTTTTTTGAAATTGTGGCAATAGCCCTTTTCTTTGTCACGCTAGGCTGGTTTGTTTGGCGTGATGGCATTGTATGGTATCATGAGACCCACATCGTCACCAATAAACGCATCATTAGCTCACGTGGTCTCCTGGAACCGATACGCCAAGCCACTCCTATCGAAAAGATTACCCAGGTCGGCGTTGGTTTCGAGCCATGGCAATTTATACTGCGCTATGGATTAGTGCATATTTACCTGGCGGGTGGCGATTTCTATATGGAGGATGTGCCAAATCCCATCAAAGTGAAGGATATCATAGATGAGATCAATCTGGGCATTCAAGCTAAAAAGCCTAAGGAAGAGAAACCCCCAACTCCTGCTATTCCTGAAGTTGCAGCAGTGATTGAAACGCTTGCTAAAGGGAAAGAAGTGCCAAAGCTGAAGGATGCCGACGAACGTTACAAAGTGCGTAATCCTAAAGGACGCTTGGGGCCGCGACGCCCGTTTGGCATATTTCGGAATGTCCCTGCGGAAGTACACTATACTTCTGGCGAATTTACGGTGAAATATATTCAGCGATCACACTATGTGCTTTTCCGCCAACTGGCTCTGCCCGTCTTAGGCTTGTTGTTTGTCTTGCCCCTTGCAGTCTATATTCCTGCCTCTGGCAACCCGGCTATCCAGGGCGCGCTTCCCATCTGGTTTGTAGTGATGACCGCACTGCTATTAGGGCTGTTGGCTACTATCTTCTTGATATACATCAACTATATTGATGATGTATACATTTTCACGAACAAACGCATTATCGATGTTGAACGCCGCTTTCTGTTCTTCTATGAGATGAGCACGCAAATTGAGTACAAGAACATTAAAAATATGAAAGTAACCGTTCCTAATGTCCTTCAGCGTCTGTTGGATGTTGGGGATGTGCGTGTTGAAGTTACCGGTGCTTCCAGTGTGACCTTGTCTACGGTCGATCATCCTTTCGTCGTCATCGATGACATTTTTGAGATTCAGAAAAACAAGGAAGAGGCTGAGAAGGCCAAGAAGACGAACGATGAGAAGAAAGAACTCCATATGTGGTTCGGTAAGGTTGTGTCCAAGCTAGTAGAAACGACGCAGTTGAAAGGCGCACCGAACCTGCAAAAGATGGATCTGCTGGAGGCGATGCAATGTGCGGATGAACTCGGCTTCGAGGTGATCGTGGCCGACGAAGCTCCTTCAGAATCGGAGGTGCCGGGTCTGGTGCTTCATCAGAGTCCTCCTCCCGGTACGGCTATTACTGCTCGTGGCGAGATTCAGGTTGTTTTGAGTAGGAAGCCTACACTAGTTGAGCAGGGAGAAGTGATAGAGATGGATATGATGTAGCAGCTGTTCCCAACAGAGTAAAATGCCCCGGCATCCACACGGATGCCGGGGCATTTTACTCTGCCGGTGGGGCAGAGCATTTAGCGATTGCCAACGTAGGCGAGCAGTGCTATGCATTCAATGTGATATGTCTGGGGGAACATATCAATCGGCTGGGCTGCTACCAGACGATAGCGTCCGGTGGAACACAGCGTAGCGATGTCTCGTGCGAGCGTACTGGGGTCGCACGAGACATAGCAAATATGGCGTGGAGCGAGTGTCTGTAATGCCTGAAGTGCTTTGGGATGGCAACCGGCACGAGGTGGATCAATCAGGGCTATATCAATATGTTCGCGTCGATAATGCATCTGGTTGAGGACTCGTTCGAGGGTACCCTCATAGGTTGTAATATTGTTCTGGTTATTCTGTATGGCGTTGGTGCGTGCATCCATCACGGCACTGGGCTGTGACTCGATGGCGATGACGCGTGAGGCACGCGCTGCTAAGAAGGCGGAGAAGAGACCAACACCGCTATAGCCGTCGAGGGCAACTTCGTTGCGCTGTGGTTCCAGCATCTGCATGGCTTTCTCAATAAGCACCTGTGTCTGTAGCAGATTTACCTGAAAGAACGAATCGGTGGAGACACGGAAGCGACGCCCCAGTATGCTATCGGTCAAGAATTCCTGACCGGCGACCACGCGTCCATAACGGCCTCCGACGCGCTCTACAATGACGCCAACGATACCGGGAGCGATAGTAATCAACTCGTGGGCGAGTTGCTGGGGAGCCTCTATGAGTGAGCCGGGACGTGCATGAATGCTCAAGAGTGTAGGTACGGCTTTGGCAGTGTTGATGCCACCGCTGGTGTTGGCAGTACCGATGGCACCACGAATAGTGAAGCCTTGAATCATCTCACTAAGCGAATTGCCAAAATACTTTATGAGTTTGTTACGCACGAGTTGGTAAACTCTGTCGAGAGCAGGGTGCAAGAGGGCACATTCTTCCAGGTCTTGTACCTCGTGGCTTTCTGTCAATTTAAAGCCAACTTCGCCATCGGGGCCAATGGAAAAGAGGGCGATATTGCGATATTGCCAGGGGGAAGTACTCTCAGGCATACCGAGGGTGGGATGAACCACGGCATCGGGCTGTTTGCCGATACGTACAAGCAATTGCCGTACAATATGGGCTTTCCAGGCAAGTTGTGCTGGATACGCAATATGCTGCCACTGACAACCACAATCGATCAGTTCGGGATAGGCAGGCTCGACGCGGTCTTGAGATGGACGAAGAATGTCTAAGAGGGTAGCGCGTGCATGTCCGCGACGTTCTTCGACAATATCAACTTGTACACGTTCTCCAGGAATACCTCCAGGGACAAAGAGGACACGTCCTTCATATCGTCCTACTGCATCTCCACCATAAGCCAGGTCTGTTAGTTCAACGTCAATGCTCATATGTACCTCAGCGGCTACTGAACGATTGCGGAGATCGTTCGAGCCGTCACATCTTTCCAACGTATTTTTTGCCTATATACAAGACAGGTTGCGGTGTGTTTATCTCGATGAACATAGGCGATTTTTAGAGTGTGAGCGGATCTTTGGGTGGGCTGTACAAACGTGTGCCGAAACGGCTCAAGAAGACGGCACCCAGCCCTAGCAATCCTGCTCCCAGGCCGATCAACCAACCGATATAAGGAAGAGACCCTGCGAGTACCAGGACTGTCAATCCCACCACTGTCTGCATGAAGCGTGTGTTCTGGTGGGGAGCTACGCGGCTGAGAATATGTTCACCGATCAGCCAGCCAACAGCTACCGTTCCCAAGGTCCACGCTGCCACCAATCCTAATCCTACTATAATGGCTAAAGGAATAGATAAGATGAGCGCAAACAGCACAATCATTACCGGTAGTGCGAGTAATGCGCTCAGCAAGCCAATAATGGCACTCCGTCGCGTGTTGTTAACGACTGTTGTGCGGACAATCATCACATGTTCTGGTAGCAACGAGGTTGACAAGAAGCCCAAGCCTAACCATGCTAAGAGGAACCAGAAGACAAAACTAAAACCACTACCAGCAAAGAGCCAGTTGACATGCTTGGTTTCGTCGATTACCGTTCCATTAAGATGAATGTTTTGACCTTTTATCCAACGTCCTCCGTAGAGATGAACGTCCCCATGAACGTAAGAGTCACTTTGTAGGGTGACACTACCACCGTAGATATCAATGTTGCCATCAACAGTGCCTGCAATAGTACTATTGCTGTTGAAGGCTACGAGGTCACCTTGTAGTTCACCATTTACTACAACTGTGCTCCCAAAGGTTGTCAGATTGCCGCACGCTACTTCGCCTGTATCAACCACAACGGTGCCCCCAAAGGATGGGCTGTGGTGTTTGCTAGTGCAGTCGCTTTGTTCATGAAATGTAATATCACTGGCTGCTCTTGCAATTGGCACCATACCTGCGATACTGGCCAGTAACTGACTTCCACCTAGTACGGATGCGACCAGCAAGACCATTGCAAGCCAGCACCATTGTCTATTTTTCATAATCGGAACTCCCTATCATGATCAACAGCCGTCTGACCATGATATCTTCGCTGCCTACGCTTCCTGTGGATAGCGCATGAGGCGAAGCCACATTCCCATCATGACGACTAAGACAAAAGCCACACCTAGCAGTAGCCGATTATCACGTGTTAGTAGTGTTAGTCCCATCTGCAAGTATTGCAGAAGGACCACGAACACATCGATCAGATTACTGGCGATGGAGAGTGTGGTTGCTAGCAGATCAGGTTGCACAATAGTCAGTGCGAATAATAAGAGGGGAATGCATCCTAAGGTAAAAAAGAGAATAACTGCCACCGGGATACCGATAATGCGAATGCGTGCTACACGGAGCTGCTGTTGCGTGCGAATATCTTCAAGCTGTTGAGTTACCCGTTTATGTCGCTGCACGGCCAGCAAGATCTGCTCGGTAGAGATGCTGGAGTACGTGCGAGGTGACCGGGATTGCAGCAACTTTTGGAGACAGCGTTGACGCTGCTCATAGGTGCGGCAGGTTGGACAATGTTGCAAATGCTCTTGCAGCTTTGCGTCATCAACCGAGTTGCCATCACGCTGAGCGGCAAGCTGAAGTCTAGCGTCGCGACAGCGCATTTATTTGCTCCTCCTCATCACGTGAATTTTCTTGCATATAGCGGGCCAGCAGTTCACGCGCACGGTGTAAACGAGCCTTAACCAGAGGCGGTGTCAGATCCAACGTGCGTGCGATCTCTTCGTAGGAGAAATCATACCAGTAGCGGAGTACGATGACAGCGCGATATTTGCCGGGTAGCCGTTGCAAATAGACCTGAATTTCGTCTTGCTGTTCCCCTTCAAGTGCGAATTGCTCCGGGCTGGTTCCTCTATCGACAATCCATTCCAAGAATGGTACATCTTCAAGTGGTAGTGCCAGGAAGCGTCGTCGTCTCAACTGGTCAATAGCCAAGTGAGAGGCAATTGAAAGCAACCAGGTACTGAATTTATGCGCAGGTTTATATGTGGCAAGCTGTGTATAGGCTCGCACAAATGTTTCCTGTGTCACATCTTCTGCTTCCGTCACATTGCCCAACATACGATAGGCAAGGTTTTGGACAGCGTCTTTATATCGCTCGACGAGCGTGGCGAAGGCCTCCTGATCATCAGCAAGCACTAGCTCGACAAGCTCAGCATCGCTCATCGCCTCCACGATAGCCCCTCGCGCATATTCTCTAGCTGTACTTCTGGCCCCCACTTTGGTTTGGCTGCGGACAGCTTGCTCTGAGCCGCTCAACGCTCCGGTACTGAGTTTCCGGCGTGCCTTGCGTCCCGCTGCTGGCTGTGCCAACGCGCCAAGCGCTCCCAGCGTACTTGAAGCCTGTAGTATTGATTCCATTTTTTATATCACCGCTCGTTCATTCATACTTTTTCATAAGCAGACAGCAAACAATGTCCTTTATGAGTATCTACGAGCCGTGCCTAAAAAAGTTGTAATCTTTCTCGCAGTGTAACACGCGAGAGGCTAACAAGCAAGAGGCAAGTACTTCAGTTTAAGCTTCATAATATGGGTGTAACTGGCTTCCCATCAGTGTTGCCGTTGAGAAGTCGGTTTCGTCTGTATGAAAAAATGTTCACAATCTGAAGGTAAGACATCACTTCGTTGGCACTTTTGGTTGCAAGGTAGTGTGGATGTCAATGGTTGGTAAAGCAATATTTGCGCTCAAAAGAGGTGGTTCTGGTGGTTTTGTGAAGAAATGTTCATTTTTGTTTCTGAGAGATTAAGAGGTGGGGCGAGAGGGACTCGAACCCTCACGGCCTTTCAGCCAGAAGATTTTAAGTCTTCTATGTCTACCATTTCATCATCGCCCCTTGCTTGCTAACGTGGTGCTGTGATGTGACGACATGATATTATCATGTCTCAGCTGATTCGTCAATCACCTTTTTGACGCAGGTGCGCGTCGTATAGTAGTGGTTGGGGTAGCTGCGCGAGCCCAGCCGCTACTATACGACGCGCACCTTTGACGCCTTTCACGTTATGTAGTAGTGATTGTGTCAAAAACGACGGTGCTCAAAGCATATGAGTTGTGTGATGTAGCTGCTAACCCCTTTAATATTGTGCCACTCATACCCAGCGTGACAGTGGAGCCAGCGACCAGCGTCCAGGTGGTTCCATTAGTGGAGGTGTAGGCACTGAAACTGGTGCCTGAACGAGACACCTTCAAGTAGGTAGGTGTTGTTCCACTGATGGGGACGGGTTGGTGGGTGATGTCGCCTTGGGTGGCTCTATATTGTACCACGATGCCGTTGCCGGGTGTCACAAAGAGGGCATAGTAAGGCGATGACGGATCTGAGGTCTGTCTCAGCATGACTCCTGCCTTGGCCCACGGGTCAGTAGTGGTTTGTGATGTAACGCGTGCGCTTACACTACCATTGCTTGACGATGACTGCCATGCATAGTGGAACTGGTCGAAGGTGCCCCAGATATCTGATCCACCTGCTAGTACCGTCCAGGTGCCATTATGAACGTATTGGCTACCTTTTGGGTTAGGAAATCCAATGTCATGGCAACTCCAACCTTTCGGGCAGGCAGTTGGTGGTGGTGGCGCGGTGGTGGAAATGCTCACCTTGTTGAAGGTAGCTTGACCTGAAGTTGTCGTGTTATTGGATGTGATGGCTAAGCCTGCCAGCATTGTGCCCTTTAAGCTCAGAGATACACTTGTACCAAGGACGTAATTCCAGGTAGTACCGTCGGTGGAAGTGTAGGTGCTAAAGTTAGTGCCAGAGCGTGCAATTTTGAGGTAAGATGGTGCTGTGCCACTGAGATTAAGGGCTACTGTGGTGTTGAGTCCTGGGCTCGAGCGGTATTGAATGGTAATACCATTACTGGGCGTTACGAGCGCAGCATAATAGGGCGAACCTGCATCGGTACTCTGGCGCAGCATGACCCCTGTTTTGGCATTGCCACTTGTATTTGTCTGTGAGGCAATGTAAGCTTGAACGGTACCATTACCTGAGAGAGACTGCCAAACATAGTGAAATTGGTCTGAATGTCCATTAATATCTGTGCCTGCTCCTTGTAACGTCCACGTTCCTGTATTGAGTGACTGATTGCCTACCAGTGCGGGATTACCGATGTCCTGACAGGACCAGCCACCAGGGCAAGGATTTGCTGAGGGAGAGGGATTGGGTGGTGTGCTGGGTGAGCCAATAGTTACGTTGTCGTACATCACTGTACTGATGGTTCCATTGTTGCCTGAACTTGCGGCAAGCCCTACCAGAGCGGTATATGGCATAGCTAAAGTTACTGTACTGCCCGGCACCAGTGTGTAGTTGGTACCGTCACTTGAAGTTGCAGCTTGAAACTGATCACCAATACGCTGTATTTCAAGATAGAGGGGGAGCGATGCTGTGGGCATCTGTATGTCTTTGGTTGTGGAACCCGCGAACGTGGCGCGATACTGTACGACCACTCCTGTACCCTTCGTAAAAAATACGGAGTAATTTGGCGATGTTGGATCGTTCCTCTGGCGAACCATCAGTCCTACTTGTCCTGCACCACTCATTCCTAGCTGTGACACTACTTTAGCACTGATCTGGGTATTGCCACTCACATTTTGCGTCATCAAGCGGAACTGATCTGATGTACCTCCTACGCCGGTGCCATTGGCATTGACAGTCCAGACAGTGCCTGAGACAGACTCAGTCCCTGAGGGCGTAGGACTGCCAATATCCTGGCAAGTCCAATTGGTAGGACAGTTGGGATCAGGAGGAGGTGGAGGAGGTGGGTTAGTGGGGAGACCGAAGGCATAGACATAGCCGTCCACCCCTCCTGTGTAAATGAGTCCACCCGCTACACTGGGTGCAGCATAGAGCATGCCACTAGTTTTGTAGCTATAGAGACGATGGCCATTTGATGCATCAAGTACCTCTAACGTATCCCCTGCACCATCGATGATCAGGCCATTGGTATATGCCAGCGCACCAATGATGGGCGCAATGGTGCTGTGTTGCCAAATAACCTGACCATTGCTAGGATTTAAGGCACGCACGGAACCTTGGTAACCAGCACCGCTGATGGACGTGTTGCCGCCGGCCAGATAGAGCTTGCCGTTAGCAAAGGCACCGGATGAGACGCTGCCCTGTCCGCATGTTGGACAATCGCCACCAATCGCTATTTGGCGCTGCCATATCGGACCCGCTGAGAGACTGCTCTGTTTGAAAGCATAGGCATAGCCATTTTTGTCAATAGCTGCCACCAGTTGATTGCCTTGTGAGTCATTGAAGAGGATGGGCGTATTACCAAAGTCAGAGTCGAGGACAGCCTGTGATTCAGGGATTTTCCAGGAGTCCTTGAATGCTAGTGTTGAGGCATCCAGGGAGACAATCGCCTGGGCATATGGCTGAGAGAAAATGCTTTCTGTTCCTGTGGTGACATAGATAGTATTGGTTGTGGTGTTAATGCTGGGAGTAGTCCAGACACCGCCACCTATCTGGTTTGTTGGCACAAAGTTGAACGTATGCACAATCTGATGAGTACTCAAATTTACTTGGAGTAACTGTCCCGGCACCAATGGGCAGTCAGCATAGCTGGCTATACCAATGTAGGCATATCCATTATAGATGAGAGGGCTGGACCAGTTGTAGTGTCCTCCATTTGCACTGTTGTCGCCGGTGTAGACCTTCCACAGGACGGCTCCCGTGGTTGCATCAAGTGCGTACCAGTAAGAGTCGCCGCCACCAACGTAGACGACTCCGTTCTGTACTGTGGCTGCCGACGAGATCCCTGCTCCGCCGGAGGGACTACAACTGGGTGCTGGGGTGGTTGTACCCAGGTAGGTTTTCCACTGCAACGCGCCAGTTGTTGCTGAAAGGGCATACTCGTAACCATCCCAGGAGCCAACATAGACGACACCGCTAACGACAGTAGGCGAAGAAGCTACTACCCCTCCTGTTTTGAATGCCCAGCTTTTGGTCAGCTGAGAAGGCGAGGAAATTGTTTGACTGGTTGCTGCAGTACGTTGTATATCGTGTAAGAAGGTGGGCCAATCACTTGCCGTTGCACCTGATGCATCTACTAGTGCCAATTGTAGTAGCTTACCAGTTGCTGCTATGAGCAAAGCTAGTATCAAAAGTAGCATAGGAATAAGCTTAAGGAGGCGCATTTTTGACCGGTGGTGCTTTGTCGAATTTTGTTGTAACGGAGTCATGGTGAGATTTGATCCTTTACTTTAATCCCTACAAGTATGTGTTACTTTTATTCCTGTGAGTAATTGTTTTCTTCGCGGTACCATTTGCCAGCGTAAACAAACAGTTCACGCAGGGCACGAAGAATGACAGCAGGCTTGGCGCCGGTGGCCTGTCCTGCGCGGCGAGGTAAATGATGGACACCTACTTCGGTGTAGGTATAGCCTGAACGAGCGAATTTATACAATATTTCGGTGTTAATCATCGCGCCCCGAGTTTCTAAGCGATGGGTGAGAAAGAACTCTGAACGGTAGAGTTTAAATGCGCAGTCGACATCTCGCACATGAATACCAAACATGAAACTCACGAGTTGTTTCCAGCACCAAGCATTGAGCTTGCGCATCCAGCTATCCTGTCGATTTATGCGATAGCCCAAGACGGCATCATATTCCTCGATGAGTGGAAAGAAGTGTACAAGTTCGCTGATATCAAACTGACCATCCGAATCCATAAAGAAAGCAGTCTCTTTGGTGACAGATTCAAAACCTGTAACAAGTGCTGCACCGTATCCCCGGTTTACGGGGTGAGTGATGAGACGTATGCGTGAATCAGTGGCAGAGAGTTCAGTAACGATGGCTCCTGTACGATCCTTACTGCCATCGTTGACGACGATAATTTCGAAATCGTCGGTCCAGGTAATCAATTTTGATAGAATGGTCGAAACTGTATCGGAGATTACGGCCTCTTCGTTATAGGCAGGCAATATGACGGACAAGCTGCGAGGTGTGATGAAAAGATGCGGATTTGATGGTGGCGGAATGGTAACCATGGCCTTCTTGTTCTGTGTAAAGACACTGAAGCGCATGCCAACAAAGGACAAGGCCACGGTACCGGCAATAGCAGCAATTTTAGCAACATTGCTCCAAAGAAAACCACTGACTGAGAACCTGGCTAACAGCATTGTTGCGAGCCAGAGAAGCATGTCGTTACAGAGAATACCCAGGATGGTCACGGCAGCGAAACGGGCTACCTCGCCTTTCGAGGTTTGTCGACGTTGTTCAAACGTCCACAGTTTGTTCCAACAGAAACTGTTGATGGCCCCGAGCAGGTAAGCTAGCGAGTTGTAGAAAATAAGTCGATGCACAAACTGGGTGGGGAATGTCCATAGCAGTATGTTAAATATCATCAAATCTATAAATGTGTTTAAACCGCCTACCAGACAGAAGCGCACTAGCTGTACAAGTAATTGTACCCGGGATCGAGCTGAACGGGTTGGAGAAGAAAGTGTTATTCCCATTGCAAACATAACCTCCACAAGGAACGAATATTTTACTTATCTTTAACCATTATTGTGAAGACACTTTCGCTGTCTAATTATCTTTCAACAGACACAGGCGATGATCGGTGAGTATACCAGGTGGGATAGGTCGTACTGAACGTAATGGGTCCCCATTGCGGTGATAGAGGCTCAGACCAGAGGGCTCATGTACCACAAGGGTATAGTGCGCTAGAAATGCAGGATTACTCAAATCGATACTTTTCCATACACGGTCGCGAGGATCCTCTCTGTTGGCGATTATCCACGCGACTGAGCCTGCCGGATTGCTTAAAGCTTTTCGCCATAAATCGGCTGAGCCATCATAGATAATTGTTTTGAAATTGAGTCCAGTTTCAGATTCATCTGCATCGCCGGCAGTAACATCCTTCAGTATTTTGCCCCCAGAGTAGTGTTGTGCAAGGTAGGCATTGACAATATGAGTTGGAGAGCATGATCCGCCACTCAATCCATCTTGCAGGTCGATAATCCCGTTTGATGTAGTGAAGAGTATCTGGCCGAGAATAACTACAATAAAAACTATCTTGCTTAGCGCACGTAGCTGTGAGCGGTATAAGGAGGACACGCGACTGACGAGGACGGCGAAGAAGACGGCAGCAGGTGCGACCATGGCTGATCCATAGCGTACATTGTACAATTGTGCTGGATTGTTAGCTGGTACTGCTCCAGGCACCCAGATAGCAGCTTGTCCTATATAGAGTGAAAAGACATAAAATGCGAAGGGTATGACAAAGATCAAGGCCACTAACATGTCCAGTGAAAAGCGACGACGCAGGAAGAAGGCAACAAACCCAAGTATTGCTGCTCCGAAAAGAACTGAACCGATGGTGTACATTGAATTGAGCATGTAGGTTTTAAACGAGAGCCAGAAATTATGATAAGAGTAAAGTGTGCCAGAATGTAGAAGCTGTAATTGAAAAGCCTGGGACGAGAAGGCACTGTGCTGGAAATAGAGAGGGTCACCAAAGATGATTTTATTCCAGACGAACCAGAGGAATATACCTAACCCACCAAGCACACCGAATATGGTGAGATTGCCTATGATCTGGATGCGGCGTTGTCGCTTGAGTAGATTGACCACGACGATTAAAGCCATACAACCTAAAAACAGTGCCCACCCGTCATAGCGAGCAAGCGTGGCAAGAAATATGCTGGCAGCAGCCAGAACGAGATATCTTGACGTATCTTCCTGCGTCCAGACCAAGAAGTAGTAACATGCCATGGCTGATGTCCAGATGCAAACGACCTCCGAAAGTGCTGTTGATTGGAGGTAGAGAATATTGGGATTGAGGATAAAGAGTAGTGTTCCTATAAAGCTGGCACTATTGCTTCTGGTCAATCTACGAGCACTTAAGTACAGATATATAGCTGCGGCTACATAACATATCATTGAGGTAAAGCTTCCAGCCAGGCCGGAGTGCCAGAGATAACTGCTCCAGATGAAAGGGAACATCAATATATGTGGCAAAGGTAACCAGACGCCTCCCAGTTGAGCAAGTCCTGGAGTAGCACTATCAAAAACACTGCGGGCAATCCTCAAGTGAGAATAGGCGTCGCCATAAAGGAGTAGCTGGTGCATCTGAAAGTAGTACCAACAGGCAGAGATGCTGGCCACACAGGCAGTGACAATGGTGGCAACAAGCCATAGATCGCGCACTTTAGCACGTTGTGCAGTATGTTGGGCCTGTTTTTGAGTGCGGGAGACGGCAGGTACGGGTAAGGTTACGATGGCTTTAAGGGACATGGTGACTGATGGAATATCGCTGATTTTGTTCAATACAGCTGATACTCTAGGTACTTGCAGTGTCTGCTCTTTCTCTACAGCAAGCTCTGTCTCTTGCCAGGTCACATTGTGGACTACATCATTTTTTTTCAGGTGCAGTCCATGGACTGTCTTTTGCCAGTAATGTGGCTTGACAATGAGCTCGAAAAGAGCCATAAAGCCTGCGACACTGATAAGTGCCCAGTAGAAAGGAATGAGCAATGTCCAGAGTACGAGTCGATACTGCCTACGTTTCATACAACCGAGCAAATAGAGATATATATAGAAGAAGTTCCCAAAAATCAAGCAGGAGGCACTGATGTAGAGGATAGGCCCGGGGAACAGAGTGTGATAAGTGGAAACCACTGCTGGACCAAAGGCTATATAGATGGCTAACAATAGCCACATCAAGGGGTTGATGAATAATACACCTACACCGCTGCCCACTACAACTTGAAATGAGAAGAGATCAAAGAGACGTCCTTTTTGAAAGTATTCGAGGGGTTGACGCATATGGACGAGGTAGGTCTGCATATAGCCTTTGATCCATCGTGAGCGTTGGCGTATCCAGTTCTTGAGTTGGGAGTTAGCTTCTTCATATGTGGTAGAGTTGAGAACAACTGTTTTGAAGTGGTAACGCGCCAAACGTAACCCTAGATCACAATCCTCAGTTACATTATAGGCATCCCAACCTCCCAGGGCACGCAGTGCTGCGGTGCGAAAATGATTGGATGTGCCCCCTAGGGGTAAGGAGAAACCTGTCTGCTGAAGTCCAGGCAAAATCAGATCGAACCATACGGAGTACTCGGCGGTGAACCAACGTGTGAGAATGTTCTGATAGACGTTATAGAAGTTGAGCTTGGCCTGAACGCAGGCGACCTCTGTGCCATGGTTGGCAAATGCGAGTACCGATTTCTTTAATTGCAATGGATCGGGAATATCTTCAGCATCGTAAATAACGACGTAAGAGCCTGTTGCTCGTATCAATCCATAATTACAAGCCCGTGGTTTGGTACGAGGCTTGCCATCAGGTACGATGACGATCTTGAAATGTGATGGTAGAGACAAGGCACGTATAGCGTTACGTGTCTCAATATCATCGACCTCTGTGAGGAAGAGAATTTGTAGTTTCTCAGGTGGGTAGTCCAACTTTTGCATGGCATCGACAAACTGTGGTACAACACTCGCTTCACGGTAGAGAGGGCAGAGAATGGTGTACTCCGGCCAATCGGCATCTTTCAATGTATTTACAAGAGCATCGTCGATCTGTTCTTCAGGTGAATGTCGGAATGACCTGATGGCCATAGCGATGTTCAAGACAAGATTGCTGAAATACATAATGGTGATAATTGCAATCACAGCGGTGAGCATCTCCAGGCGAAACAAGATGAGCCCAATTATTCCTAGGAGGGCGAGTATGCATAGCCAGACTACTTGCTGGGTTGTGAAGGTTTGTAAAGCCGAGAGCTTAGGGCGAAAAGGGGCAAATATTGCTACTTGTTTCTTCCCGACTTGCGTAACCTCAGCGGCACTTTGAATATAGTCATTGATCTCCTGCGTATTGGCATGAAGTGCCTCGTGCTTTGCCTGCATGGCAAGCCAGCCTTCGTATCGTTTCACTTGTTCCGCAATACGTGGGTCAACAGGTTGTTTTCGAGGAGTTATTTTTGGTGTTACTGCTGTGTTAAATTGAGTTGCATCAATGGTTGGCCATGGAGTAAGGGGCAATTGAAGTTGCGCTCCTTCAGCAGAGGTGTGTTGGTCGAGAGTGCTAAAATCCTCAGAGTCTTCAAGGTTATGTAGAGGAAGAGGAGTTTCACTGTCAGCAGAAGACTGCGCGTCAAGGGAGGCGAAATCCTCAGAGTTCTCAAGATTGTCTACAGGAAGAGGAGCTTCGCCGTCGGAGGTTTCCGTGTCGAGGGAGGCGAAATCCTCAGAGTCCTCAAGGTTGTGTAGAGGAAGAGGAGTTTCATTGTCAGCAGAGGTGTGTTGGTCGAGAGTGCTAAAATCCTCAGAGTTTTCAAGGTTGTGTAGAGGAAGAGGAGCTTCGCCGTCAGAGGTGTGTTGGTCGAGAGTGCTGAAATCCTCAGAGTCCTCAAGGTTATGTATGGGAGGTCGTGTTTCACTCTCAGCAGAGGACTGCGCGTCAAGGGAGGTGAAATCCTCAGAGTCCTCAAGGTTGTGTATGGGAGGTCGTGTTTCTCTGTTAGCGGTGTGTCTATTGAAAACGGTTAATTTATCAGTCTGATCAAGGTCGTGTAGAGGAAGTTGTGCTCCTCCATCAGCAGCCTGTGCGTTGAGGGAGGTAAAATCCTCAGAGCCGTCACAATTGTCTACATTCGGCCAGGACGTTAGTGGTTCTTGGAGTTGAGCTATTCCATTTGTTTGTCGAGCGCCGGGAAGTGAGTATTGTTCAGCTTGTTCAAACTCATCAGTAGAATGTATAGTGGCTAGCGGAATAGAGGACGGATGAACTTGTTTTGTTTCACTAGTATATTGTTGTAAGCTTATTATTCTGAACCGTCTGAATCTCATGGATATACGTACTTCTTTCTATCGTTATGTTTGTAAAGCAGTAAAGCGAGTATGTAATACAGTAACAGCAGGCTGACCGCTCAAACGAAATTGCCCAACATCGTCCCATCCCCAAAAGAAGATGCCAAAGATATGTGGGTCAGGAATAACGTTGACCAGTGCGGCATCGCATGCAGCAGCCTGCTCTTCTGGATCGGTTGGTGCAGAGCTTGAAGTCTCCCAGGAATGGTAGAGAGCATCTGCACTATCGCGATATCCAATTTCTGAAATGAAGATTGGTTTGCCCAGTTCTATTGCAAAAAGGTCAAGGGCACGTTGGACCCTGTTTTTCCAAAGAGGAGGCATCTGCTCTGGTGCAATCCGCGATGGAGTGTCGATAACTGGCAAATATGCTGAGACACCAATCATTTTTAAGTTGGAATTACGCATCCAGGTTCTGGGCGAATCTTGGAGGGAGGTCCAGTTCATATCGTAGGTAAGTGTACCTGGAAAGACACTGCGTAGATGGGCAATCAGCTCATTCCATAATATATCTGGGGCGAATTGCTGTAGCCACTCATACTCACTGCCAATAGCAAGTTGTTCGGCCCCTGCCTGTGCGGCAGCCGTTACATAAGGTTGAATGGTCTGCCAGTAGCTGTCGAACCATTGTTGCTCTTGCTGAAAGGTCTGAAAGGAAATTTGCCCTGACCATGCTACGGGACCACTTACGGTGAGAAGATTTGTCACAAAGACGTGATAGCCAAGAGCATGGGCAACTTGTATCCCGTAGGTCAAGGATGCGATGGTGGGAGTGCTTGGCCCGGTGGTAACTGTAGTTGAAGTGAGCGATTTCTGATAAAAAAGAATGGGTATTTCTATCCAACAAGCACCCGATTGAGGGCGAATATTCTGTATGCCCGTCAACCACTTTGTATCACTTTGACCGTAGCCTGTGGGATTCCATTGGGGAAAGACCACTCCCATTTGAAAATCACGTCCTTTCAAATGGCATGCAGTTCCTGTAGGGGATGGCCTTGATGTTGCGGTCAATGGTAGCTGAGGCAGGGAAGAGGTCGGCGTCAGAGACGTGGAGCTAGCTGACTTATGTATAAAGTTGTAGCCTGCCGTAAATAGATAGACCAAAGAAGCGATACTGAGCAGGACAATGCTTAGTAAAGCGAGAAGGTTGTTTTTTTGGATGAAGAAACGCCGCATGCAAGAGCTCCCTATTGATCCTGATTTTGCTAGAAACACATGAATGTATCAATTTAGTTGTTAATCTAGCCTAAAGTAGCTTACTATTATCTTGTAAATTGAACATTAAGAAAAGGTTGAGAAAAGGTTGAGGTTCCGAGAATATTACCTCAAACTTTTAACTGTTAAACCATGCTTGTAAAGAAATACAGAAGTCAAGCGATGTGGATAAGCTAGATGCATAAGTACTTTTGCATTTTTCCTTCCCCCTATGATTTGGAACGTGTTATGAAATCAAAAGTAACTTGTAGCCTCTGGAATTGGCTATATTAATTAATTAACAACTATAAAAGGATATTCTTAGCAAAGTGTAATAAAAGAGCAGGGATAGAAAAAGGAACGCGTTATAATCTGAGATGGTATGCTCTGGAAGGTGGGTATGACCTCCCAGAGCATGGGTATCTATGGTCCCGGTGTGAAGCTGACGTTATCAAAGGTTGCTGTTCCAAGAGCCGAGGTATTATGCGAGCAAACAAAGAGTCCCCCGGTAATGGTGGTATTCATGGTCAGGGTCTTTGATAGGATATTTGTCCAGTTGGTGCCATCGCTGGACATATAGGCGGTGAAGGTGTTCCCAACTCTTGTCAACTTCATCCAGACATTGGGGAACGTATACGTTCCACCGCCGATGGAGCCGTTGAAGTTGTACTGGACCTTAATGCCTCCTCCGGGAGCGACTGCCATCAGTATGTAGGAGTCGCCGGCGGTAGTGGACTGTTTGAACATGATCCCGGCCTTGGCGTTGGAGCTGGTGTTTGTTTGTGATGTGACACGTGCAATCAAGGTGCCATTGCCGTTCACTGGCTGGTAGACATAATTGAACTGGTCATAGGTGCCCCAGATGTCGGTACCTGCGCCGTTCACAGTGAACACGCCGTTTGTATAGCTGGCAGAACCACTGATGGCTGGAGAATGGGATAGGATTGTCGGCTGGAAAAGTGACTTGAACGTTATCAAAAGCTACGGTGCTGTCTTGGGTGGGGGTATGCGAACACACAAACAACCCGATTGTTGCATTGGTGTTCAAGGTAAGGTTGGTTGTGCCAATCTGTGTCCAGGTATTGCCGTCTGTAGAATACCAGGAAGTGAAGGTATTGCCGACTCGTTGTAACTTGAGCCATTCGTTAGGGGAGTTGTAGCCAGCGAGTGCGGTGGTCGACGTTACTGATTTGTCGCCAGTGAAATTGTATTGCATATGCACGCCATGGCCGACGGCTGGTGTGATTGGTGGGAGTGGACTATTGCAGCCATCGGGAGTGCATCCTGTGCCGTTGATATTTGGCGTGTTAGGGCTGACATTTGGTGTGACGAGGGCATCCACGAAGTTTGATCCTGACGTCGTGGAATCCTTAATCATGATGCCTGCCTTCGCCCAAGCACTCGAATCCGTCTGATACCGTAGGCGAGCGATGATGGTTCCATCGCCGTTCAATGTCTGGTAGACATAGTGGAACTGATCAGTCGTGCCGTAGATATCGGCACCAGCCCCGTCGACGTAGAAGGTATGGTCGTTGGCTGCATAATCAGCTGTGCCTGCGGTAAGCGGGCTGCCAACATCAGTGCTCTGCCATGGTGACGGCAGGGTACTCGAGACCTGATCGTAATTAGCGGTGTAGGAACCGTTTGCAGAGGCATTGGTGAACGAGTCCGTTAATGCACTGCCATCAGACCAGCCCTGGAAGCGATAGCGATTCGTACCAATCTTTTGCGTAGGTACACCTGTCAGCACATGCTGAACGCCAACGCCATCGTTGGTTGTATATGGACTTGTGTGCCAGGTACCATCAACCACATAGGCAGCACCTGGGATATTCGTGTCGACCGACCAGTTCGTCTGCTTGGGATGGATATCCCGCGTCACCACCGTCTTGAGACCCAGCGAATCGACCACGGTCAGGGTGATGCGATAGAAGGTTGAGGCAGAATTCGAGAGGTCCTGTGGTATCTGGAAGGTGCCACTCGTGACGTTGGTTACCGGCCCATAAAATGGATTTGGAACTTCAGCGTTGTAGAAGGGTTGGGCGACGCCGTTGCTGTAGAAGTCAACTTGCCATGTATAGTCACTGGCCGGGAGCGTGCCATCTACCGCGTCGGTGGCTGTGCCGCTGAAGGAAATGGTATCTCCTCCCTTGTACGTTGCGCCAGTGGTGGGCGATGTGATTGACGCGGTTGGAGGGGTATTCCCGACAACGATCTGTGTAGAGGCGGTGCCTGTTTGGGAGCCATTGCTTACGGTGAGGGTTGCTGTATACGTCCCGTTTGTAGCATAGGTATGTGATGGATTAGCGGCTGTGGACACTGGAGAGCCATCGCCGAAGTTCCAGGAATACGTGAGCGGCAATCCATAGGGATCGTTTGAGCCCGCAGACGAGAACGTAACTGCTAGTGGTGACAACCCGGCGTTTGGGCTGGCAGAGGCAGCTGCAACGGGCGGGAAGGGGCCAGTCGAGTAAATTTCAGTGAAAGTACCATCAAAAATGCTTACATAGTAGAGATTCCCGTCAGGTCCTTCCTCCAGGTCTGCAATCGACCCGACAGTGCTATCGAAGACATTATCGGAGATCTCGGTGCTATAGGTCGGATCGAACGTGACTGCCTCGATATCCTGGCGATTATAGTCACCAAAGAAGACGACATGGTCATACTGCTTCGGGAAGACCGAGCCTGAATAGGCAGCGATAGCGGAGGAGGCGCCATCGGTTGGAAGATGGCCATAGGAATAGGCGGGGTTGATGTAGCCGCAGCTTCCGCAATTACCTTCGTACAGGGCCCATCCGTAATTACCGCCTCGTTGGATGGTATTCATTTCCTCCCAGTAGCTCGATCCCGTATCCTCAGTCATTGCCTTACCATTTGGCAGGAACGTAAAGCGGAAGGGGTTGCGCAGGCCGTAGGCATAGATTGCTGGAACTGCGCCAGGGACATTCAGGAAGGGGTTGTCGCTGGGGATAGACCCGTCAAGCCTGAAGCGGAGTATTTTCCCATAGATGTTGGTTAGGTTCTGCGCATTGGAAAGGGGAGGGTAGTTGTCTCCAACCGACCACCACAGTTTTCCATCTGGGCCAACATGCACAGTGTTAGCACTATGGTGGATTTGTTGAAGCTGATCGCCCTTCAAATAGACTTTTTCACTCGCAAGGCTTGCAGTGCCGTTCTGTACGGTGAATCTTGAAAGCTGGGCGTGTTCATCCAAAGTGGTGTAAGACACATACATGTACCCATTGGTAGCAAAGTTGGGATCAAGTGCGAGACCGAGCAAGCCCTTCTCATGCGACCCATCAGTGTTTAGGGTGATAACAGGAGTGGGTAATATGGCACCATTTCGGTAGATCAAGATATTCCCCGCTTGTTCTCCTATGTAGATATCCCCATTTGGGGCAAAAGCAAAGACAGTAGGATTCTTCAGACCATAGGCTAACTGCGTCTTCGCGAAGCCGGCTGGTAGATCGGGAAATGCGGAATTAGCGGGAGTTTTTGTGTGCGTAGGTTTTGCCACGACTTTGGGGGCGGCTGCAACGGCAAATGAGATGGATGGGATAAAAATCAGAGTAGCGACGATGCTAAGGATAATCCAGGGTAACCACTTGTTTTTCTTTTTAGATGGTGGTTGCGTTGGAGAAAGACGAGTATCCATTGGTTGCCGAAGGTTGGGTAGAGCATTGAGATTTGATTGTTGTGACTGTCGCCATTGTTCATTGTTTGGCGGTTGAGCATTCATACAATAGTGTCCCCCTATCTTGTATAAAGTGAGATATAGAAAGATGTATATATGTTGATATTTAGACTAGATCAAATCAGGAAACATGGTAAAGTCCTTTCCGAGGACAATGGCGCAGTATCGAAAGAGACTGCAACATCAACTAATCTTAAGATGCTTGCTTGACTGATTCAAAGAATTAGCCTAGACACCAAATATATAACGGTTCTGATTATACAATAGATGGGAAGGAACGTATGTTCTAAATATATTGAGGAACGTGCCTGGTGAAGTCTCTGAGTCTCTGAGTAGTTACTTGAAGTTAAGAAAATTTCATCGTAAAATGCAAAATGTAACCGTTTCTTAACCTTATGCCACTTGCAACTGAATAAAACGTTATAGTATCCTAATAGGGGGAAGCAGGCTCAACAGCGAAGCTGATTGGGAAGGGTATTTTTTGTGTTTAAGAATGATATGCAGTGCTTCGCTTTACCCGTGGTATTTTCCCAATCTACAACGAAGAAACCCTCGGCGTCAATTTTTTTTAGAAGAGAAGTAAATTGTTGCTTTTACGTCCAAAAGCTATACACGATAAGTCTAAATCATTTTTTTCTATTTATTGCTTGTTTCACTCACAGGGTAAGGGAAACAAGCTTTCTGAATGAAAACGGGAGCTGGAGGCAATTTTATGACTCCTATTTTAGGGCGAGAAACGGCAAAACAACGAGAAATGAAGAACCATCCTCAACCGAAAATTTACTGGATCAGGTTGATAGCTCTACTGGTAATCATCATTGCTTTGTTGGCGGGTATTGCAGAAAAAATATATCAACTGCTTCCCGCAGGTGCAGTCGGAAGTGACTGGTCCACATATTTACATGATCCTCAGCGCACTGCGGCAGGAGGTGATACGATCATCTCATCTGCCAATGCAGGACAGTTAGCGCTGCAGTGGGCATTCAAAACAGGCGGCGTGATTGCCTCTTCGCCCACTGTGGTTGGTGGTACGGTGTATGTCGGCTCCTGGGATGGTTATGAGTATGCTCTTGATGCGGTGACGGGGCAACAGAAGTGGAAGACATTTTTGGGACAGACCACGGCGTCATGTTACCCTCAATTAGCAGGTGTTTCTTCATCAGCGGACGTAGAGAATGGTGTAGTCTACGTCGGAGGTGGCGATTCCAACTGGTATGCTCTTGATGCAACGACAGGTAATATTCTGTGGAAAGTGTTTGTTGGTGACAACACGACAGGATATTATAACTGGGCCAGCCCTCTGATTTATAATGGTTTTGCTTATATCGGTACAGCGAGTGTAGGAGACTGCCCATTAGTGCCGGGCCAGTTGCTACAAGTAGACTTGAACAGTCATCAGATTGTGAACACCTTCAATTTTGTCCCACAAGGACAGTATGGAGGAGGCATCTGGACCAGTCCGAGCGTTGATCCTAGTACGAACACCATCTATGTCAGCACGGGTACGCGTAATGTTGCCTCCCAATCGCTGAGTGAGGCTGTTGTTGCTCTAGACGCTTCAACGCTTAGCCTCAAATCCTCATGGGCGATTCCAGCGTCACAGGAAACGCTGGATTCCGACTTTGGTTCTTCGCCAATACTTTTCAATGACGCCAACGGGAATCCGTTGGTAGCGGCGATCAACAAGAACGGCTATCTCTATGCTTTCAATCGCAACAATCTAGCTGCCGGGCCTGTGTGGACAAAGGTGATTACACAGCCCGGCTCGTGTCCGCAGTGCGGTGATGGGAGTGCCTCGTCCGGGACATTCGGTAACAGTACACTTTTCTTTGCTGGAGGAAATTCAGTCGTTAATGGGCAAGGCTATAGAGGATCGCTGAATGCGCTAGATCCAGGCACGGGTAGTTTTCGATGGCAACGTAGTGAGCCTGGTCAGGTCATTCCTGGATTGGCATATTCAAATGGGCTCATTATTGATGGGACTGGTTCCACGCTAGAAGTACTCGATGCATCGACAGGAACGCGCCTCTACAGCTATACAACGAGGGGTTTGCTCTACGCAGCACCGAGCGTAGTGAATGGTCAGATCTTCACAGGGGGGTTGGATGGCAATGTCTATGCCTTTGGCCTTCCTAACCCACTTCCCCCTCCTCCTCCTCCCGATCCGAATTGTCCCAGCAGTTGGACCTGCCAGGATATTGGTAGTCCTACACCTAGTGGATCGGAAACGGTTTCTAGTGCTAGCTGGAGCGTCCAGGCTGGTGGTGCGGGTATTGGAGGGTCTAGTGACCAGTTTCGCATCCTGTCTCAGACGGTCAATGGAAACAGCCAGATTAGTACACAAGTTGTCTCGCAACAAACGACGAGTGGCTCAGCCCAGGAAGGGCTGATGGTGCGCCAATCCAACGATCCGACGGCACCTTACTTCGGAGTCTTTTTTGCAAACGGCAATAATATAGTCGTGCAGTACCGCATGGCTTTTGGAGGAGCAACGACCGTAGCTAGTCAAGTGACCAGTGTAACTCTCCCTCTGTATTTAGAGATACAGCGTGTTGGTGATACATTTCAAGCAGCGACCTCGAATGATGGCGTGAATTATACGCTGGTGCCTGGAAGTACGGTGACGATGCCTATGCCAACTGCGGTGATGGATGGAGTTGCTCTCAGTTCAGGAACTCAGGGAACTGCCAATACTGTTGTATACAGCGGGGTAAGTGTTGGAACTCCTGGTACGCCTCCCAATCCTCCAACCTCTGCGACCCCTTGCCCGAGTGGATGGAGTTGCTCAGATATAGGAAACCCTTCAATTGTGGGAGATCAGTCGCTGAGTGGAGGGACGTGGACGCTGAAGGGTGCGGGGAAAACTATCAATGGTTATGCGGATCAGTTCCATTACGCATGGCAGCCGCTCAGTGCTGATGGTACTGTAAGTGCGCATATACTCTCCCAGACAAATACGAATGGTGGGGCTCAGGCGGGAGTGATGCTGCGGCAGAGTACTGATACAAGTTCACCGTACTATGCTGCTTTTGTAACACCAAGCAGTGGGATTTTGATTCAATATCGTTTTGTCCAGGGACTGAGGACTACCGTGGTTTCCGGACCTACAGGTACGCTGCCAACTTATCTGATGGTGGCTCGCTCTGGTAGTACCTACTGCACGTATACATCCAGTGATGGTGCTAAATGGTCAGTGATTATCGGTTCTTGTGTTACCATGAATATAAACGGCTCAATATTGGCAGGTTTGGCTGTTTCATCTAACAATGTTGGTGCCGTGAGTACTGCTACTTTCGATACAGTCACTATCGGTACAACTGCTCCTCCTCCACCCACAGTCTGTACTGGCGGTTGGAGTTGCGGCGATATTGGCAGCCCGTTCCTAACGGGGAACCAGTACCTAATTAACGGGACGTGGACAGTGCAAGGCTCAGGTGGAGATATCTGGGGAACGGTAGATCAGTTCCACTTTGTCTCCCAGTCCCTCGCAGGGGATGGCGGTGTGAATGCCCATGTGGTTTCGCAGTCGAATAGCAGTTCGTGGGCCAAAGCGGGGGTAATGTTGCGACAGACGACCGATCCAGGCTCGATGTACTATGCAGCTTTTGTGACGCCCAGCAATGGCATTGTGGTGCAATACCGGACGACTCAAGGTGGTAGCACGCAACAGAAGACGAGCCTGGCGGGAGCGGTGCCAACCTACTTGTGGGTAGCCCGCTCAGGGACCACGTACACGACTTATACATCCAGTGATGGGGTGACCTGGACGCAGGTAGCTGCGTCGACCGTCACCCTGAATATGAGCGGGTCGATGCAGGCGGGTCTGGCGGTCACGTCTCATAATACAGGGGCTCTGAGCACGGTCACCTTTGACACGGTGAACGTCACCACTTTACCATCACCTCCAGTTTGTCCGAGCGGCTGGAGTTGCGGTGATATCGGTGCTCCGGCCCTGGCAGGGAGCCAGAGCCTGAACGGGGGAACCTGGACGATCAATGCTTCAGGAAGCGATATCTGGGGGACGGCAGACCAGTTCCGCCTGGTCTCGCAGTCGCTAGCGGCAAATGGCAGTGTGAGTACACGGGTGGTCTCGCAGTCCAATAGCAGTTCGTGGGCCAAAGCGGGGGTGATGTTGCGACAGACGACCGATCCAGGCTCGATGTACTACGCGGCTTTTGTGACGCCGGGCAATGGCATCACGGTCCAGGTGCGAAAGGCTCAAGGGGGCACCACACAACAGTTAGTTGCCTCTACGGGGACGGTACCGATCTACCTGTGGGTATCTCGCTCGGGTACCACCTACACCACCTACACTTCCAGCGATGGCAAGACCTGGACGCTGGTGGCTGGGTCGAGCATCACTCTCAACATGAGTGGATCGGTGCTGGCAGGGCTGGCTGTGACGTCTCACAATGCCAAAGTTCTCGGTACGGTCACCTTTGATACGGTGAACATTGGCACCACTGTCTCGCCTCCTATGTGTCCGAGCGGTTGGAGTTGCGGTGATATCGGGGCTCCGGCTCTGGCAGGGAGTCAGAGCCTGAACGGGGGCACGTGGACGGTCAATGCTGCGGGAAGCGATATCTGGGGGACGGCAGACCAGTTTCGCCTGGTCTCGCAGTCACTAGTGGCAAATGGGAGCGTGAGCGCCCATGTGGTTTCGCAGTCCAATAGCAGTTCGTGGGCCAAAGCGGGGGTGATGCTACGGCAGACGACCGATCCAGGCTCGATGTATTACGCGGTTCTTGTGACGCCGGGCAATGGCATCGTGGTGCAGTACCGGACGACTCAAGGGGGCACAACACAGCAGCTAGTAGCCTCTACGGGAACGGTACCGATCTATCTATGGGTATCGCGCTCAGGGACCACGTACACGACTTATACATCCAGCGATGGGGGGACCTGGACGCGGGTGGCTGGGTCGAGCATCACTCTCAACATGAGTGGGTCGGTGCTGGCAGGGCTGGCTGTGACCTCTCACAATTCAGGTGTCCTGGGCACGGTCACCTTTGACACGGTGAACATCGGTACGACAGTGTCGCCTCCTGTGTGTCCGAGCGGTTGGAGTTGCGGTGATATCGGGGCTCCGGCTCTGGCGGGCAATCAGACCCTGAATGGGGGAACCTGGACGGTCAATGCTGCGGGAAGTGATATCTGGGGGACGGCAGATCAGTTCCACTTTGTCTCGCAGTCCTTGGCGGCAGATGGGAGCGTGAGTACACACGTTGTCTCGCAGTCCAATAGCAGTTCGTGGGCCAAAGCGGGGGTGATGTTGCGACAGACGACCGATCCAGGCTCGATGTACTACGCAGTGTTCGTGACGCCGGGCAATGGCATTGTGATGCAGTATCGGAAGGCTCAAGGAGGTACCACACAACAACTGGTACTCTCTACGGGGACGGTACCGGTATACCTGGCGGTGGCTCGTACGGGTACCACCTACACTGCCTACACTTCCAGTGATGGTAACACTTGGACGCCGGTGGCTGGGTCGAGCATCACTCTCAACATGAGTGGGTCAGTGCTGGCAGGGCTGGCTGTGACCTCTCACAATGCCAAAGTTCTCGGTACGGTCGTCTTTGACACGGTGAACATTGGCACCACTATACCGTAGTATCCAGCTCGCTTCCGAGTGGAGCAATCGCCAAATGTATCTAGAGAGTCGTTTGACGGCTCTCCAGATACATTTGGTGGCTGTAAAGTGTGTTTGACCAAGAAGAACGGAGACTCCATTTGTCCTGAGAATTGTCATGATATCACAAAAGTTGTAAACTGAGGAGGTCAATGTTTCGGTTCAAAAGAGAGCATGAGTTCACATGATGAAACGATATATCATGACTTCGAATAAAAGTTTCTATATTTATAGAACTATTTTGATTGTTCTATGTATGATAGCGATGGCTGCTTGTGGCGGGGGTACACCGAAGAACACTAATAACAATGTTCAGCAAAACACAATTCATACGACAGCTGGACTACCATTGACCCCGTTAGTGTGTCCTTCTGATCAAAGCAGTGGTAGTTCAAGTGCTTTTGTTAGCAGTGTTGGAACAGAATTGGCCTACCAGGGTAGCCCTCTTAAGCTCTATGGAGCTACCTTCTATCCTGCTCCGATTGGTGGCTCATCGGCCTGGCGCAAACCAGACTTTACTCGCTATATCGACCATATTTTGTATTTGGAGGCTCAAGCAGGACAGAACTTAATTCGGCCAACTGACTTTTGGGATCAACATTATCATGACCAAGCGCAGGAGGACGCCACCATATGGCGGAACATGGACTATCTGGTCTGTACAGCAAGGCAACAAGGTATATTTGTCATTCTGGATGTTTCTGCATTCAAGTGGTTTCTCATCAGTCAGAAGCTTGATCCTTACAATGCTGCCAACTGGGAAACGTTTCTTGATGCGGTTGGCAAGCACTATAGTAATCAGCCTTCAATCGCGTTTTATTCCATCTCAGGGGAACCAGCAGCACCAAAGAGTGTCGATGAAATGAATAAGCTGGTCGAATTTTATCGTACGGTTACCGATGATCTGCACCGAGCTGATGGAGGGCATCATCTGATTACTGCTGGGGGGTTGAATCACATGGAAGATGAAACGCAACAAATTCCCTGGTGGCAACAGATCTATTTGTTGCCGAACAACAACATCCTGGCATTTAAAACGTATTCTCAAAATGATCTGAACCTTCTCCCAACCATAGCAGCATTTGCTAAAGGAATCAATAAACCGCTTGTCGATGAAGAGTTTGGCCTACCGCAACAGATGGGAGATGGAGAGACCACAGGAGCAGTTTACAATGGTCTGCAAACAAGTCGTGTCCAATTTTACGAAAATGTCTATAATCTCGGAGAAGAAAATGGGGTAGTTGGCTTTGTGTTCTGGGATCTGGGATGCCAGTTGAAGGACTCGAGCTATCAAGTCAGCCCTTTGACTCCAGCTCTTTGGCGTGTGATACAAGAGCATGCACCGAATAAGCCTACGACGCCGAGTCCGGCAATTTCAGCTTGCTAACCCGATGGGCAAGTTTTTCTGACTCCCCAAGGCGTGAACTGAAGCACGGCTGTCATCCTGAGCGCAGCGAAGGATCTGCGCTCGGCCCCGCGAGAGATCCTTCGCTGCGCTCAGGATGACAGGCTTCAGTTCACGCCTATGGGGCAAGTTTTTCTGACTCCCCACCCGCTACCGCTACTAATAGGGATAACCGATCTTCATCATGGAGTATGGTAGCTAACGTGGCATCGGGATCAGGGCGTGCATCATTGATGAGTACACGCATGAAGGATGGCAGCATGCCGGCCTCATCCAGCAGGTATGGCCGTACACGAGGATAGTCAGCGATCATCCTTTCTAAGACCTGTCCCAGTGTGACAGTGGGGAGATCGAATGATACCTCGACAAGAGATTGGCCAGTAACGACTCGCGCTGCACCATAGAGAGCGACACGTACCTGCATAGCTTTCCATCCTCCTTAAAGCAGACGAGCCTGTTCTCCCCCAGCTTCGCAAAGCCAGGGAAGAATTACCAGGAAACGTTGTTTTCACATTAGAGAGCGTATTGCTGGCGAACGTAGGAACCAATGCCGATGGCATCGAGTTTGTCCATGGGGACGAGCATGTTTAACTGCACGACACCGGGCAGGCGACCGATTTCTACGCCGCCTGTAATGGTGCAGCGATTGCGCACCTCCGCCAGTGTCATATGGAGCACCTCACCTGCTCGCTGCATGGCATTATCCGTTGCTTCATTGAGGGTTGGCCCGGTACCGATGAACTGAACAGGGCCAACATTGCGCTGTAGCTTGACATGGTAACGTTGTGCCAGCCGCTCACCGGCTTCCAGTTCCTCTTTAGAGAAGGGACGTGTGATGAAGGGCAAATCCTCGGCGACGGGCAACAGAATGGGGCCATCCAATGATAGATTCTTGATGACGTTGACGCGCACACGGGCCTCGGCGGTGATATCGGTGGTATGCAGGCCTAACTCACCGTCGCCCTGGTTGGCATGGCAGTCGCCAATATACACGCCGCCGCCATCAATTTTGACCGGACAGATCAGCACTGCACCGGCACGCACCTCGTTAGTATCGAGGTGTGCATCGGTCTTAGCCCGGTTGAGCGTCTCCAGTGACATACCATACGGGTGACGGGCTCCCACCAGGAAGTTGCCAAAGTCTCCGGCATTGTGCGAGTCGGGCAGATCGGCACTTGGTGTGGTGCCGATGTTCCCGATAAACGGGCGCAGGCGGGCAAGCGTACCGGCAATGGTATGTGGCTCAAAGAGGAGAATGGGATGCTGGCGTGCGTTTGGTGGGAGGGCAGCCACCTCACGTGCTCGCTGCGCAAACTCGTGGGCGTTAGCTGCGTCCACCGTCAGGCCAACCTGGCTGTCGTGGTCGAAGACGATGGTATATCCCTCCTCAAAGCCAAAGGGATTGATGACTGCGCCACACTTGACACAGCGGATGCTGCTCTCACCGGTTCCCTCAACACGGCTGGCAGGCCACGGCGTGCCACAGCCTGGACACTTTTTGTCAACGAAAGGATCATCACCAAAGGCGGCTTTATTCGTCACCATTGTACCGGAAGAGGTTGCTAGCGAGAGCACACGCATCGACTCGATAGTGATAGCTACGGCATCACCGACTTTGGCTCCCTCGACGGCCACCGGGCGCGTTACTTCATGTCCACCACGAAACTCTGGTGTGATCATTGGCCCCCAACAACCAGGGGGCACAACACACCGAATGTGTCCACCATCCTTAATCGTCGCCGCAAAGCCCAGGCTTGGGCCAACCAGTCCACCGGTATACTCATCTACAAATACCTCATCCTTGATTTCGCTGTCCATTGTCTGCATGAGATCTTTCTCCTTTCGCCATCATGGCGGGAACACATAGAACGGACCATAAAGAGGAGAGCATTGCATGGCGAGAGCTATTCTGGCAACGCTCGTACAAATAGGATAACTAAGCGAACCTCCACTGTTTCTCTAGTAACACTGTACCCAAGAACAGCTACAAAGTCAACCTGAGACAGAGAAGTAACCTTTACTGAGTGCTTCTTTTCGTAACTAAAGCTTTACCAATTTACCACTTGCTTGTAACCTCTATAACGCATAGTAGAGTAAAGTCAATTTTTCACTTTTCTATAGGATTATCCTTTTATGCCAAGCAAGAATGCTACTCAACCACAAACTCATGCCGAATAATCGTCTAGGAAGCGTTTAGTAAAGCAGCGTAAGAGTTCGATGAAGGAAGATGATGTCTTATGGCAAACCGTAGTAAAGTTCTATTAAGCTTGGTGGCTCTGGTGACCCTTGTGGCCAGCGTCGCTTTCTTATTTGGCGGCTTCGGGGTTTCATTGCACCCAATGTTTACACATGGGGCAGGCCTTTCCTCGACGGATTATTATCCGCCCAGTGGCTCTGACCCATGGGGAACGACCTTCGATAGTAATGGGAATGTTTGGCTGGCGATGCCTGGCTGTGATCCCACGCCTATGTGTAGCAGTTCGACCCCACCGGGCAAGATTGCAGTCTTTAACCCCAGTGGTCTGGGCTGGCCGAACAACTACACGCTGCCTTCGGGCTATGCACAAGCGCTGTTCCTGGCCATCGACAGCCAAGGCAACGTCTGGTTCCCTATGCCGATGGACAACGCTATTGGCATGTTCAACCCGAGCAACAATACCTTCCAGCAGTGGACGGTTCCTACCGCTAGTTCTGGCCCGTGGGGTATTGCGATTGATCACAATGGTATGATCTGGTTCACTGAGCATTATGGCAACAAAATCGGACGCTTCGATCCCTCCAATCACACCTTCATAGAGATCCCAACGCCCGCCTCGAATAGCCTGCCGTATGGGATCACCGTTGATAACTCCAACAACGTCTGGTTTACAGAGAACAACTCGGCAGTGGCACTGATCGGCGAGTACACCTCGGGTGGCCAGTTGCAGGAGTACAAGATCCGCACTGGCTCGACAAGTAATCTCACCCCGCACTTGATCACGGTAGACCCCAACGGCAACATCTGGTGGTCCGAGGGGTGGTCGACTGCAATTGGTGAACTCGTCGTCTCGAAAGCCAGTTCTGGCACCAATAGTGGGGTAACTGAATATACCTACCAGACAACGTGCAGTAGCTGTGGTTCTCACACTTCCGGTATCGGCGTAGATGGCTCTGGACAAATTTGGTTCGACGACTCCCTCCAAAGCATCTTTGGCTCCTTCCCGGACAGCGGGAGTGGCTCGTTTGCGATCTATGCGACCCCAACAGCCAACAGCCATCCGCATGATGGCATGAATGTCGATAGTCAGAATCGCATTTTCTTTGATGAAGAGTTTGCTAACAAGCTGGCCGAAGCGGTGCAGAGCGGAGTCCCCACTCCTTCTCCGGCAGTGACACCCTCACCGACGGCGTCATCTACCCCAGGGACGACGCTGGCGCAGGATACGTTCCAGCGGGCCAATCAGACGCATTGGGGCACGGCGAGCGATGGGCAAAGCTGGGGTGGGGATGCCAATAGCCAGAGTACCTTTGCTATCGCCAGTAACACGGGGCAGGTCACCAACGGAGGCAGCATCTACAATGCGGTGCTTGGACCTGCTGCTGGCGATGCTGAAGTCCTCTTCAGTGGCTCGCTGAGCAGCTTTAGCGGCACCAACTATGGAGCAGTGGTGCACGGCGAGCGATGGGCAAAGCTGGGGTGGGGATGCCAATGGCCAGTGTACCTTTGCAATCGCCAGTAACACGGGGCAGGTCACCAACGGAGGCAGCATCTAC
>WNGD01000442.1_pt1 | contig 48256 bp, 44 predicted proteins | sample 5400671 | NCBI WGS metagenome assembly WNGD01 (sample SAMN13153369, study PRJNA577476) | soil metagenome | isolation source: 40 cm soil or saprolite under grassland replicate 2 | place: USA:California | collected 2016-06-15 | reverse complement strand
ACCAGGGGTTGGACCTCTGCCGCGCATGCGCGCAGCAGGGCCAGAATACGACCGGGTTGAGGCGATTGATCCTCCTTCGTTTCGAGGAACCGTGAGAGACGATGATCCCAAGGGAGTGCAGAGTACAGTTGTTGCTCACTCAGCAGGATTGTGTAGCCTCTTGCAGCACGATCAGGAGAAGCGGCAACATGGGCAAGGTAGACACCATCCTCTAGCATGCACGTGACCTGAATGTAGCTCAATCCATCGTGACTGGCGTCGGCGCGAAGGCTAGAGGCGTCTTCCTTGTCGACGGGATCAGCGGAGAGCACGTCAGCAGGCACGACACAGGGGATGCAATAACCGATACGGTGTGCAAACGTTCGTTGCGTTGTTGTCATGAATTGGCTCCTTCTGCCTCGAAAGGCAATAGATTACTGGAGCCTGCGTGCGGTATAATGCACACAAGCCCGAATGGTATTCATGAGTGTTGGCGCAGTTTCTCAGGCTTTACCAGCGCTCATGCGCTTGGGTGACTTGGAGGACACTTGCGGTTGCAGCCGCTTGTGTCTTCTTGTTGTAAATTATGACTCAGTATTCTTCTGATAGGAACAGCTTTTATTCGACTATCGTTAGAGAATTAGCCGCCTTTTAGCCGCCTCAACCTTCCTACTTTGTTCGCCTTTAGCAAAGATCTCCTTTTAAAGCGTTTATTATGTCGGAAACTGTTTATATTTGTACGCTGATGTCGGCCTATGAGAATGATAGCATGGACACTTCCTTTTGTCAATATCTGTGGCAAAGTGTCGGAAATTGTAAACAGGAATTGTAAACAGGTTCGATAAACCCATAGGGGATTGACGGGAACTGTCGGAGTGTGTACCATATACTGGAAAGTAAAGGAGGTGAAGTACAATGTCTCTGGAAGTTGAAGGAGAAACCTATTTTACCGCATCGGAAGCTGCTCAGTATCTTCATATCTCTAGGGATACCTTTTATGAAAACGTGAAAGACAAGTTACAGCAGTACAAGCCTGGCGCATTAAAGCGGGTATACTACCGCAAGTCTGACTTGGAAAAGTTTCGAGGTCTACAGCCTACCGAGCCACCGAAAGGAGATGGCAATCAGGAATAGACAGACAGCCTGGATCTTTACAAGTTGCTACTTTACAATAGAAAAGATACAATCAACTGTAGAATATATGTAAAAACGTAGGTTTATTCCCTGTTTTTGGCTAAGGAGGATGGTTAAGTATGGAGGCAGCATCTGCTAGCAGAGACCCAAAACCTAATCGTCAGTTACGCCGGGAAAGAGAACTTCGAGGATGGTCTCAACGTAAGGTAGCAGACGAGATAGGTACAAATATCGATACTGTCAGCAAGTGGGAACGTGGAATCAACATCCCTGATCCACATTTTCGGGAAAAGCTTTGTGCATTATTTGGACGAAACGCTCTAGAATTTGGCTTCATTGAAGCCCAAGTTGCGTCATTGTCACATAATGATCAAGAAATGACTTTGGAAGCGGATAGAGTGGAGGGTGCTCTAATTCCAGCAAGGTTTTTAAGCATGGAAAACGAAGAGTTAATCAATCGGTACATAAGTGAAAAAGATAATTTTCTAGAGCTAAAGACAGATGCAATAGAATGGACAATACCCGAGGTAGTAGTTTTTGACAATACCAAGCGATGTTTGCCTATCAATGCAATTAATGTTCAAGTTGATAGATCATGCAAAGAATACGAAATTCCAGCAAAAATAGCTGGAAGGGCAGAGGACATCTTGGAAGAGATAGAACGCTACTTCTATGACTCAACGACTATTAGGCTCAATAAAATAGAAAATAATGATCACGGTATTACACTTACCGTAACAAAGGCCCACTATCTGCAATTTGTCGCGACAAACTATGCTATGGACGTTGTACTCCCTCAGAAGGGATGGACGCGCTCGTTAAGAGATGTTGTTCACCCCAATACACAATTATGCCAGCTCGAAGAATCGCTCTTATGTAATCATATTGGAGTTGGAGTTCTTGTCTTTACGCTAGACAACTATCTAGTAATTCCGGTTCGCTCAAAGGAAAACATTGCTACTTGGCAACAGAGCATAGGGCCTTCTATTGCAGGAGCGACAAGCTATGATGATGATATGTGGAGCCTAAAAGCTGGGCCCGTTGCAAGCTGGATGCGCGAAGGGAGAGAGGAACTGGGGCTTGAGAATAGTGACTTCCTAGAAGAGAATGACGTCTTTCTAGGGATTACAAGAGATCTATTGCGGGGAGGAAAACCAGATATGTACTTTGCCACACAGCTAAACATCACAAGGAAGAAATTAGAGCAGAAGTTTAATAAAGCAAGAGATAAGTGGGAAAGTACAGAACTGCGCTGGTTAGAGTTTACGAATCCTCTCATTCCGCCTAGTACAGTACAAGAACGTTTAACATTCTTACATGAATTTACCAACTTACTGAACCTGCACCAAAGTCAGCTTTCCCGTCCTGCACAAACAAACTTCACATTCTGGTTCAAATATATGATGTCCTAGAGCAATCTGTATCTTCATTCAGGCACATTAAGAGATGACCATGAAAGATGCTGCGAACTACTACCAGTCCCTGCCGAAGAAACGCATGGCAGCAAGTGCTATCTGCTTTAATGAGCAAGGTAATTTGTTAATTGTCAAGCCGACTTACAGGGACTATTGGTTGCTTCCAGGAGGTTGTGTTGAAGAGGACGAGTCACCAAGGGAAGCTTGCCTTCGTGAACTGAAAGAGGAGTTGAATATCAGTGTTACACTGGAAAGGTTAGTTGGCATTGATTATCTCTCTAGAGAAAATGAAGAGACTGAATGCATGCAATTCGCATTCTACGGAGAGGTGCTTAGTCAGGCACAAATAAAAGCTATAACATTACCAACTTCTGAACTCAGTGAGTATTGTTTTTCCCCACTACAAGAGGTTTTTCTTATACTTAGCCCGAAGTTAGCAAAAGGGCTTCCATACTACTTACAAGCGCTCCACAAGAATACTATTGTGTATTTGGAAGATGGTCGCGAAATTCGTTGAATAGTACAATGGGAAAAAAGGTATCTTTTCTGATCGCAAGTCCTCATCTAACTGGCTCGACGTTGCTTGAGCCAATTCAATGCTTGACTTGTTTCGCTTGCAGAGATGAAAAGCGATGTACGACCCTTTGAGATGCGCAGGCTCCCATGTGTATCCAGTTCCAACCGTGTCGTATCGACGATGAACCGTTTCTCTTTCTGCTCCTGGCTCAGCCAAGTTACTACCTGCTCAGCTTCTCTTGTAGAGAGAACAATCGACTTCCCATCGCTAAAAATGCTCAGATTTCCTTCTGCACCGATTTCAAGCAAGGTATTTCTAAGATTGAGGTGGTTCGCTGTCATACACATCTCCTTAGAAAGAAACAAGATATCTGCTGTCACCCTTTCTATTTACAATTATACATAATATTTGAACTAAAGGAAAAGGTTTATACAGTGGTGATGGAGCTCTACAAAGCCCATTTTCAACGGGGGAGGTACAATCATATGTCTCGATGCGGCAAGGCCCATTTTGCTGATCCCCTCGGCCAGGAACTGGCATTATGGTGGTGCAGGTATCTTTTCAGTAGCATACGCTTTTCTTTTAACTTCTGTCGATCTATTCGTTGTATACGTTAGTAGAAAGAATGAGTCCGCTGACAAATAGACGGAGCTGATGTTTGACTAGGAGGAAGGCGAGAGAGCCCTATGAAGAGAAAGCGCGCATTGTCTCTCGGTGCCCTGCTCAGTGGGTTGCTTGCCTTATTAGCTGCGTTTAGTAGCATTGTAGGCAATTTAGCATCTAACATACTATCAGATGCAGTCAAACCACTTCTCCCATATACTGTACCTGTATTTGTCGGCTTGGCCCTCATTAGTATTATCCTCGCCGTTTGGCAGTTCCGTCAGCAAGAGATTCCAGGACAGGAAACGACAGAGCCAGTCCATCTTCTACCAGCAGCTCTTGCCGCGCAATATCGTCAGCGCCTGTTGGCAAAAGTGCGCTCTTTCTGGGTCAATGGTGTGCTCGAAAACTCATTGCACAGCGCTGCCCTTATGGTTCTTGAACTTCAAGAACAGCCTGATGCGGTTGCGCGGCCCTGGCAGCTTGTCCTGCAAGAAATAGATCAATCGACACGGCCCCTTCCATATGGCACACGTATTACCCAGGTCTATGAGAAGGCGGTTGGGGAATTGCTAATTCTGGGGGAGCCAGGGTCTGGGAAAACTACGCTGCTCTTGGAACTGGCGCGTGATTTGCTGGATCGTGCGGAAAAAGATGAGCACCATCCCATGCCCATAGTGTTCAATCTCTCTTCCTGGGCAGTGAAGCAACAACCCTTGGCTGAGTGGCTCGTTGACGAAATGAATATCAAGTATCAAGTCCCTCGTTCTCTCGGGCAGACCTGGATCGCTACTGATCGGGTCTTGCCGTTGCTTGATGGGTTAGATGAGGTCAGGAAAGAATATCGTCTCGCGTGCATTGATGCTATCAATACGTGAATGAGATGCAAATTGATGCCTATCTCTCCAATGCTGGAGAAAAACTTGAGGCAATTCGTATGATGTTTCATGAGGATCAGACCTTTCAAGAGCTTGCAACTACTCCTTTGATGCTCACTGTACTCGCCCTTGCCTACAATGGTAAAACTATCAAGGAATTAGAGGTGACTGGTTCCCTGGAAATGCGACAGAGGTACGTGTTTGAAATGTATGTGGAGCGCATGCTTCAGCGTCGAGGGAATCAAGTACACTATTCCTACGATAAGACTAAGTATTGGCTCACCCGGTTGGCGCAGCAATTGGTACGGCAGAATCAAACGGAGTTTTATATCGAACGGATGCGACCAGGATGGCTTCCTACCCACATGTTACGAAAATTCTTTATAGTAACTATCCTACTGGTAAGAGGATTGTCCTACGGAATGACCTTAGGGCTACTTTATGCTATACTTGCTAAGCTCGCCTTTGGGAATATTGCTGAGTTGTCCATTGGACTGCTCTTCATACTGTTCATTGGGCTAAGTATACTAGCCATTGGGTTAATGCGGCCCACTTCTTCTGAGGAAGAAATACAGTCTTACGAAATACAGTCTAAAGAGGTAAGTATTTGGTCATATAGAAAGCCGATGCTTATCTTTTCACTAGTTAGCGGGCCGTTCCTGGGATTGGTAGGAGGGCCATTGCTTGGGTTGCTCTTCGGATCAGTTAAGGGAGTAGTTGGTGGGCTGCTCCTCGGATTAGTCGGCGGGCTGTTCAGCGGTCTGGGCGTTGGGCTAGAGGAGGTATCATTTGGGGAAAAAATGGATACGGAGAACATCGTCAAACCAAATCAAGGTATATGGAATTCTCTTCAGAGTGGACTGGTAGGGGGAATGGTATTCGGTCTAACTATCGGACTGGCCTGTTGGCTGCTAGGCGGACTGGGCTTTAGGCTGCTTGGATTAGACATCGGACTAAGTGCCGGACTATTCTTTGGGGTGGATGCATTTATCGCACACTTCACACTTCGCTTCCTCCTTTGGCGCGCAGATTACATGCCTTGGGCTTATGCTCGATTCCTTGATTATGCAAGTGAGCGTCTTCTCCTTCGTAAAGTGGGTGGAGGATACATTTTTGCTCACCACTTATTGATGAAATACTTTGCATCCCTCCCTTTCTCACAATCACCAGCCAACAACGTACAACCCCAACAGTTTGCACCCGCTCAAGACGGGCCTGCATTCCCTGCTGACGGTGCTGAAAGTTGACACTAAAACTGACACCAACCACGCCGTACACATGAGACAAAGACAACCAGAGATAAACACTTTCTCCGCTCGACTTCGCAATAAAGGCCATCGGAAGAGGCCCAAAAAGGGCCAAAAATACAGCCGGACGACCTTCGTGGTCATCCGGCAAAATGCTTACCTCAGGTACTACTGCTGCTCCATCGGCGGTGTTTGCTCTGGATACTGCGCCTGGGGCTGATTATAGCCAGTAGCCTGCTGCGTCGGGCGATAGTAGGGCTGCTCCTGTCCCGCTTGCGGCGTTGGCTGGTAGTAGGGCTGCTGTCCAGCCTGGTAGCCCTGTCCATATGGCTGTTGTGGCTGCTCCTGCCCGGCAGGCGCTGACGGCTGATAATAAGGCTGTTGTGGCTGGTAGTACGGTGGCTGCTGCTGCCGTTGTGCAGTGAACTTCTGCTGCCACTGATTGCCTGTGCCCTTCATCGAATCCCACGCAGCCTGAGGGCTTCCCAACTGAATCAGCCGCACGATAAAAAAGATCGCGGCAACAAAAATCAGAACCCCGATTATCGAGAACAGCGCATGGGACAGCCAGAAGACCAGCCCAATACCTAATGGGAAGATCAATGGAAACGCTATTGGGATGATATGAGGGAAAAACCGGATCCCACTCCGTCTATATGGTTGATATCCATTCCACATCTTAGATGACTCTCTTTCTATGATTGTGAGCAATGCTTCTTAAAATCTTCTTATCCCGTAGAGGCGTGCCTTGCGTGTGCCGGGTGCCGCAGGATGTGCCGAACGTTAAATGCCAGAAACCAATTTATTGAAAACATTCAATTCTGTAATATATACGGAAGATGCGGTTTGGAGTTGTATAATTCGATTTCTCCGTGTATTTCTTTGTTTTGTAGTGTTTCTACATGCTTCTTGCTTCCACCAGCACCATCGGCAACGTTGTTCTTTTCAGATTCCGCAGCTCTGTCATCTTAAAACCCACATCGATAATATTACGCACCGTATCCCGATTCCAGTGGCAGTTGCCCAGTATGCGTTTTGTTATCGGCGTTACAATATCCTGTAATCCTGCCACTATCCTCCTTTTAGAGCGCACATGCTCTATCATAAGCAGAGTCCCACCCGGTTTGAGCACACGTTTAATCTCGGCCAGCCCTTGCATCTGGTCGCTGACGGAACAGAAGACGAGCGTGCTTACTGCACAATCAAATGTAGCATCCGCAAAGGGAAGCATCTCTGCCGGAGCCTGGGTGATCGTTATCGCGACTCTGGCGCTCTGGCGATTTTCGCGTGCATAATCCAGCATTGCGCTATCCAGGTCTGTCGCTTCGACGTGCTCAACCTGTCCGGGCTCATAGAACTCGAAGTTTAATCCGGTGCCGGCACCGATCTCAATGACGACACCATACGCCTTGCCCACCATCTCTCTGCGCAGAGGTCTCATAAGGTCCCGTTCCATTTTGCTGCTAGAGTTGCGATTATAGCGTGTAGCAAAAAACGTATGGCGAGTGCTGGTTGGGATGTTTTTACCAGAGGGAGGAGTAGTTTGACCCATAAAATTGACTCGCTTTCTTTGTGCTATCCATCTGGACACTCTGTAGATACAATAACATCTACTATTATACGGCAAGTGCGAGTCTGATCCCCACGAGAATCTGGGGGTAAAATTATTGCTACTTAAGACGAAAACCGCTATACTATGCACACAACTTAATCAGTAGCTGGACGCGTTGTCTCCAACCCCACACCACGAAGGTGAAGAACAGAGAGGCACTGAGATGACAGAGAACGATCAACGGGAGCGAACGGATCGCCTGGAGACCACTTTGCAGGACATTGAGTCCATGCAACAAACGGGCATACTCAATGTGGAACGAGCTAAAGGCGGCGTACGCGAAACGGGAAGCATAACGTTTCTTTATGGACAGCCCGTAGAGGCAACAGCGGGGACACGCAGCGGGAACGATGCTTTTGAATGGCTAACAACCTGGGGTAGTTGCCGTTATGTCTTTATCGCCAAATTTCCCTCTGAAATCGTCGTATCACAACCAGCGCCACCACCTGTTCAGGAGAGAACTCCTACCTCGCCGCTTGCTCTTATAACACAACTCATCCAAAAAAGTATTCAACCTGTCGCAGCAGCAGCACAATCAGTCGGAAACTCCTTGCCGCAAGTACCGTCCACGCCCACTATAACATCCAACATATCGTCTTCCCCCGCTTCCACATCTCAAACAAACACTATCTTCCAACTCTACACGCAAAATTCGGTTCCTGAACCCGCGGTTGCTCCACGCATTCCTACAACTCAACTCTTGCCATCAGTACCGTACCGCTTGCTCGACGTTCCCGACGCGCTCGCCTACATCCAGCGCGTCGGCTTATCGCGCCTGCATCGCCATGTATTTCTTTTGCTCGACGGACAACGTTCTCTCAACGACATCGTCCGCCTGACCAACCATCCCTTACGCGAAGTTCAGCGCCTGCTCTCAGACCTCGAACAATTTGGCCTGATAAAACGACCATGAAAGACTTTGCGACAAACGAACTACCTCGCTGAATTCTGAAGATGGCAAGATAAAACTAAAATCTGATACTCGCTCACAATCTATTACCTCACAAATGCTCTCCAGGCTGTCATTATCATTGTACTCAGAGCATTCTTCCCCTTGCATTTTTGCTAAAAGTAATATATAGTCCTTTATAATCACTTTTGGTCCTCTTAGTAGTTCATAGTATTATATAGTACAAAGGAGCAAGCTATTATGGAACATCTCATGACTTCAGAGGAAGTCGCTGAGATTCTGCATGTTGATCCGGTGACGATCCGTCGTCTGGTCAACAAGGGTGACCTCTCCGCCTATCGCATTGGTGCTGACTATCGCTTTGCACCCTCTGACCTTCAGGATTACCTTCAACGTCAACGTATCCCTGCCCAGCCGACAGGAGTGCCGGAAACCAGCTCAAACTCTCCTCTCGACCAGGTTGCGCTGTTTATACGCAATGCCCTCACAGGAAAACAAACGACTCCGGCGGATGTTGTAGGCCGCTTCGACCGTTTCACGAAAAGGGCACGCACCGCTCTGGAATTGGCACGGGAAGAAGCGCAGCGTTTCCAACACAACTATATCGGGACAGAGCATCTGCTTCTAGGGCTCCTGCGCGAAGGGGAGGGCGTTGCTGCTCAAGTCCTCAGCAATCTGGAAGTCGATTTGAATCAGGTACGTAGCACCATTGAAGCGATCATTGGGCGTGGCGATCGTATTGTACTGGGTCAGGTTGGATTAACTCCACGCTCGAAGAAGGTAATTGAGCTTGCTGTAGACGAAGCGAAGCATCTCAACCATCACTTTATTGGGACAGAGCACCTCCTCTTAGGTCTTATCCGCGAAGGGGAGGGCATTGCCGCAGGCGTCTTAAAAGGTCTAGGTATCCAACTGGAGCGGGTACGCACCGAGACCATCCGGGTGCTTAGTCAGCACCAGGCAGTAGAGGAACCTTTGACTCCGCCAGTCCCGGCAGAAGCAACAGCCCTGCTCACAGAGCAAGAGCAAGGCCTGACCTGCGCTCACTGTGGTGCACGCAGTCCCACCTACTTCCGCTACTGTTTCAACTGTGGACAGCAGCTCTACGGTGAAGCGTCGGCGAAACCGTTGCAATGAGGATCGGTTCTAACTGCTTTTCCTAACCCATCTTTTCAGGAACTGATCCACAGTTGCCTCATAAGCGTATGCAATGGTGAGGAGTTCATTAAGAACTCCCACTATCATCCGTTGTGAAGACTAGCCACTGGTGCCGCTTGCACATGCAAAATGCGATGCTATCGCCTCAGGCTCGATCTGATCATCCAGACTACCTCATGAGAGGAGGAAAGATGGCAAAACTGACACGACGCAAGTTTTTCAGGGATACCTCTGTCAGCGCTGCTACTCTAGGCGCTCTGGCCGTTGTACCTGCCCTGTCAACCGTTGCCGAGTCGTCTCCTGAAACCGTCGCACCAGAGTTATCTACTGCTGCTGCGGTTTTCGAACCCTTGATGGCCCATGTGCGCGATATTGCAACAGGTGAGGTCTCTCTCCTGGTTGGCTCGCGCGAAATCATTTACCGTGATCCCGAGTTCGTTATGCGCCTCTTGAAACTCGCGCGCTAAACAAAGAGAGGCATGTCATTGTTGTTATGTATACATCTGTGAGGTTTGTTTATGTCATCTCATCGTGAAGCTCCCGAAATTTCTAAAGATCCCGTAGCTGATAATACTGATGTCTACGCATTCGTCAGTCCAGATCGGTCAGACACTGTTACTCTGATTGCTAACTACGTCCCCTTGCAGGAGCCAGCCGGTGGCCCCAACTTCTATGAGTTTGGCGACGATGTCTTGTATGAGATCCATATTGACAACAATGGGGACGCTGTTGCCGATATCACTTACCAGTTCAGTTTCCAGACAGAACTGCGTAATCCCAATACGTTCCTATACAATACCGGCCAGATCACTGCAATCGATAGCCCGAACTGGAACCGCCGCCAGTTCTATTCTGTGACAAAGGTGTCTAAGAATGGCCACGGAACCGTCCTGGCAAGCAAACTGGCATCCCCACCCTGCAATATTGGTCCGAACTCCACGCCCAACTATGCTTCTCTGGCAAAGGAAGCTATTCATCATCTACCCGGCGGCGAAACAGTATTCGCCGGACAACGCGCCGAAGGCTTCTATGTCGACCTGGGCAGTGTTTTCGATCTGCTTGACCTGCGTCCATTCCAGAACTTATTCGCGATCCCCAGACCCGCAGCCCCAGGCGTTGATGGTACTAAAGGACTCAACGTACACAGCATCGCGATTCAGGTTCCCAAGAAATACCTGACCCGCGATGGCTCCAATCCTACTAATACGTCGGACCCCCGCTCAGTCATCGGTGTCTGGGCCTCAGCGAGCCGACGTAAGGGGAGTGTCCTTAACAACGATGGTAGCAGCACTTCTGCCGGTCCATGGGTGCAGGTCTCGCGTCTTGCCAATCCCCTGTTCAATGAAGTTATCGTCCCTCTGGGCAAGAAGGATGTATGGAACAGACAATCGCCCAAAGATGACCACCAGTTCGCCCAGTATGTACAACATCCGGAGATCCCGAGCCTGCTTCCCACGCTCTATCCCGGTGTGTTTCCTAAACTGGCGGCCCTCAAAGCGGCTCGTGCGGATCTTGTTGCCATCTTACTCACAGGTTTGCCATCGGGCATCATTCCCGAATTTCAGAATTTCACTGGCAAGACGCAAGCCGACATGTTGCGCCTGAACATGGCTATTCCGCCTGCCAGCAAACCCAGCTTGCTCGGCATCCTGGGTGGAGACCTCGCTGGCTTCCCGAATGGTCGTCGCGTCACCGACGACGTATTCACAATCGAACTGCGCGCCCTTGCTGGTGTGACCTTTTCCCTGGTTGACAAAAGCTTCGCCCCTGATGCCGCCGCGTCAGCGGTCACAGACGGCGTGGATCCGACCAACACTAAAATTCCTTTCGAAACAACCTTTCCTTACCTTGGCACTCCCTACGACGGCTTTAACAATCCATCAGCATAGCTATATGTGCTGATATCACTCCTGTAGGGATCTAACAGATAAACCCGCAGTTTCTATAGATAAGGCTATGGGAGCTGCGGGCTTATCAATGATCATGCGCAGATCACGCGAGATCCGCAGGCGAGAAGCGTCACCCTCATGATGGCTGCTCTTGCGAGAGTCTGTTCCAACGGCTCGCCTTTCGCTCCGCACGCAGTGTGGTGTGGGGATCATGCCGAAACCTCTTTGACATTTTCCTGGGAACGTCTTACTATCTTTAATATATTGGCGTTTAGACTAAATTTTTATGAAGCCAGGTGGGAAGCGGCTTCAGCCCTATTCACTGTAATATGGCTTCAGTCTGCTCTACAAGCCGCCTCGTAAGAATTTAGTCTAAACATCAATAATATAATGAGAATATAGCTGTGGCGTATCGGCATCTATCAACAGGAAGCAAGTTGTGCATTCTAACAAATGCATCAGTGCATCCGCTGTTTAATTGATCTCCCCGCTGGTTTGTCATAGATGCTATACAGAGAGGCTATTTATTATGAGTAATATACAAACATCCACTGCGCGGATTGCGCAAACACCCGCCTGGAAGGTATGGCTCAAGACGAGCCGTCCGTTTTCGCTTACGGCTACCGTTAGTCCGGTGATCGTAGGTACGGCCATCGCGGCCTATGCAGGCGCTTTTCATATAGTTCCTTTCCTGGCAACGTTCTTTTCGTGCCTGTTCTTGCAGATTGGTACGAACTACTTTAACGAATACTTTGATTATCGTTATGGATTGGACCATGCTGGTTCGTTGGGAGCCATGACCGTTATCTTTCGCAACGAGATGACGGCCAATCAGGTTTTTGGTGGTGGCATTGGCTGTTTTGTCATTGCGGCTTTGTTGGGCCTGTACCTCATTTTCACTATTGGCCCCGTCATTATCCTGTTTGGGCTGGCGGGTATGATCATCGCCTACTTCTATAGCGCTAAGCCGTTCAAGTTTGCCAGTCGTGGCCTGGGTGATATCCTGGTCTATATTGCTATGGGTTTCTTGATGACCTGGGGCTCCTATTATGTGCAGATCCCGCACTGGTCATGGCCTGCTTTCGCTGCCAGTGTCCCGATTGGTTTCCTGGTCACTGCTATCCTGAACATGAACAATGTGCGCGATTACCAGGACGACCTGGCCGTCAACAAAAAGACCTTGCCTGTACGCTTTGGCCTCAAATTCGGGCAGCGTTTCCACGCCTTCCTGCTCATGGGGAGCTATGTCGCCGTAACACTCTTTGTTATCTTCGGCCTCCTGCCCCTATTTAGCCTGGCCGTCTGGCTCACCTTCCCGCTGGCCTTTAGCAACGTACGCTCCGTCCTGGGTGCTGTCGATCGCAAAGCCTTCATTATCGGCATCAAGCGAACTGCGATGTTGCACCTGCAATTTGGCGTGGTACTGACCCTGGCTATTGTTGTTGCTATCTTCATCAAAATAGGGTGAGAGGCTCAATTATGAAGATTAGTGATGTCAAAACATACGTCGTAGGTACTCCATGGCGTAATCTTACCTTTGTGCGTGTCTTGACCGACGAAGGTCTCTCTGGTATCGGTGAAGTTCGTATGCTCAACCACACTGATGCTTTGCTCGGCTATTTCTCTGAAGCCGTCCCCAATCACGTCCTGGGCCATGATCCCTTCAATATCGAGGATCTCGTCCAGCGCATGTATCGCAACGACTTCGCACGTGCGGGCGAGATTGCTATGTCGGCCATTGCTACGCTCGAAATTGCCTGCTGGGACATTGTTGGTCAGGCACTTGGTCAGCCGGTCTATAGGCTCCTGGGTGGTGCTGTGCGCAATCGCATCAAAGCCTACGCCAATGGCTGGTACACCGTCGAGCGCACGCCTGTAGAGTTTCACGCCGCGGCCAAACGCGTCATAGCGAAAAGCTACCGTGCTCTCAAATTCGATCCGTTTGGTTCAGGCTTCTACGAACTCGATCCGCTCGAAAAGATACGTGTCATCGAACTGGTTGAAGCTGTGCGCGACGCCGTAGGTTCCGAAGTGGAGATCCTCATCGAGATGCATGGTCGCTTTAATCCCGCTACTGCTATTGAAATGGCGCGCGAACTGGAGCGCTTCAAACCCTCCTGGATCGAAGAACCCGTTCCGCCCGAGAATCTCTCCGCGCTCAAAAAAGCTTCCGAGAAGATTACTATTCCTATTGCCACTGGTGAACGCATTCACACACGCTACGAGTATCGTGAACTCTTCGAACTGCAAGCCGCCGACTTTATCCAGCCCGATATCACGCACTCCGGTGGCATTCTGGAGATCAAAAAGCTGGCGGCCTGGGCTGAGAATTACTACGTCCTCGTGGCCCCACACAATGTGGGTGGCCCGGTCTCGACCGCCGCTGCGCTGCACTTCGCCGCCTCTACGCCCAACTTCAAAATCCAGGAACACTTCAACGACTTCTCCGATGACTGGGTCAAATCCGTCGCTCCTGGTAATCCCGAAGTCGTCGATGGTTACTTTGCCCTGCCACAAGGACCAGGACTTGGCGTAAAATTCGACGAAGAGGCTGCCCAGGCCCATCCCCGCCAGAAGGTCTTCTTCAACCTCTTCGCCGAGAACTGGCACCGCCGCCAGGCTCTCAGACCAGAAGAGTCGTGATCATCCTTTTGATAGAATACTACGAACTTATGGATAAATCCTGTCCGACTACTTTTTGTCCATAGTTCTGGACCCAGAACTCGTGCAGTTTCACAACCTCTTCAGGTGGCAGTGTTATGGGATTGCCGAGTTGTCTGGCAATGCTGTAAATTCTGGCGCTGTCCTCCAGTGCATGAGCGGTCGAGAATGTCAACGCCAGGTTGACTCCAACTACCATCGCACCATGATTGCCCCAGATGACAGCAGAACCATTCCCAAGCGTTTTCGCGACCAGTTCAGCAAACTCCTGTGTACCAGACATCATGTAGGGCGCAACAGGTACATCGCCACCCATGCACGCAGCCGACTCTTGTAAGATCATCGGAACAGGCTGATAGACGACGCCGCAGGCCGAAGCATAGATCGAATGAGTATGCATCACACTATTGATATCTCGACGGCGACATAGGATGAGCGTATGCAGTGGAGTCTCGCTGGAAGGACGCCATTTGCCCTCGACGACGTTACCATTCTCATCGACGACGACGATGTCCTCAGCTGTAAGCGTCTGGTAGTCGCCTCCACCAGGCGTTATACAGATCAGCCCACTTTCCGGGTCGCGTGCGCTCAAGTTCCCCTGCGTCGCGCGCACGAGCTGACTTTCGTACATTTTTCGCGCATAGCGGGCTACTTCGGCTCGTAGTTCAAGCAACAACATCGTGAACTCCTTTCGCAATCCTTGCAATCCATGTTATTGCAGCGCTGCCAGATGGCTTGTATCATTGAAAAATATCATTTGTACCTGGTCACCTATCACCTGTAGCTCTGTCAGGCTCGCCGCGCTGACCTGCATACGACGGCTACTGGAGAGCGCCATATCGAGCATATGCCCGGTTAATAAGCGTAGCGTGGTTCTATGGGAGACAACTAGAATTGTTTTCCCTGCATGCTTACTCAATAGTTCGATGATACAGGGCACAACGCGTGCAATAACCGCCTGCCGTGTCTCGCCACCAGGAGGATTGCCCATCCATAGGCCTTTATCCCAGCCATTTACGAGATCGGGATGCTCTTTGAGAAGTTCGGCGTGGGAACGGGTTTCCCACAGACCAAAGTCTATCTCGCGCAATGCGCTCTGCTGGTGGATCTCTAATCCGAGCGCGGCTGCAATGGGTGCGGCAGTTTCAAGTGTGCGTTGCTGTGGACTACAATACAAGGCATCGATGTGCTCGCTGCTTAATCGCACTGCCAGAGCCTGTGCCTGTCTATGTCCCAGAGAAGTAAGTGGGATCTCGGTAACTCCACAAAAAGTATCATCGACACTCATATTTGTCTGCCCATGGCGTACAAATAATAAGCGCGTGATAACTGGTGTATCAATGCTCATGCACAACTCCTGGCTATTCCTCTTGCTGATCTTCTGTCTGCATACGCTTGCGTTTGGCCTCCAGCAGGCGTTCAGTCATGGTCAGCTCTTTTGGCTCGGGCTGAGCTGACGCCGCTGCGACTGGCACTTTCTCCGCTTTTGTGCGGGCTGATTCTTTGCTAACCGGCATGGGTCTGAGCGGCCGGGCGCGCTTGCGCCGTTCCTGGCGCTGTGTGCGTACGCTGCCCAATGTTGTTCCGATATGGCTCTCTCTGTGACTTTCGGTTGCAGTCGCGAATCGGGTCCTGCTGCCCGGGCTGAGATGAGCAGTGAGCCAGCGCCATCCGACAACGAGAAATTCCAGGCTGGAGAGGCGCCGCGCTGCAATATCGATGGGCAATAGCAACGCTGCCAGCACAAGTAGCAGGAAGGTGATAGGAAGTGCTTCCGTGACCGGAAGCAGATTTTGTGTAAATGCTTTTGTGCTATCGTTAGGACCGAGTAATGCGCCACCACCATCCTGAGCCAGCAGTTGGAGGAAAGGCATATCTGTGCCTCGTGTGCGAAATTCAGGTGAGTAGGGAACAACCATGCCAGTTGTCGCCGTTAGCTTGCTGGGTGCTCCGTTGCCAGTAATGCCCTGCCAGGTTACCTGGAAGACATAAACTCCGACGGGAGATGCAGAGAAACTTCCCTGCCACTCTTGCGGTGCAGTTGGTTGCAGATCGATTGTCTGCTGAGAGCGATCGGGAGCAATAATATGTGCCTGTACCTGTTGTTGGCCCCCTGTGGTCGTCGCAGGTAGGTCTACGGTGATCTGCCCGCTACCATTGATGACCTTCCCGCTGATATTCATACTGCTATCTGCTGCCGGGAGCGTCCAGGTTACCAGGTTCGCCCACCATTGTGCCGCCTGGTTCCATTGTAGCCAGTGCGAGGTCCACAATCCTAAAGCATCGCTCGTCCAGGCCGCAACACGCCCAAGACCGTATTGCCATACCGCCAGTACCGGGTCATCGCGATGGCTGACAAGTACCACCTGCGCGGCTGGTTTTGGCGTTGTAGAGACGTAGCCATCCAACTCTGGGAACCCTTTGAGCCCTGAAAGGATCGGAGGCGTCCCTACGACAGCCGGCGTAAATGGCTCATTAATGATAGTACGCCGTGCAGCGCGCTCGGTCTCTTTCAGTAATACTTGTGGAACGATGCTGGGATCGTCGGCGCGGTAGAAACGACCTTTGCCCCAGGTCGCTATGTTGATCATCGTTCCCAGTTCCTGGTAGTCTGCCGAATTCGTGGCGACGGTGGAAACGGTGATATTTTCCCGGGCCATCTTTGTCACCTGTGACGCGTAGTTATCAAAGGCATCACCATCGCCAAGCAGAATGACATGCTTGATCTTGGCATTTGTTTTCTGAAGCACCTGTTCTGCATTGATCAGATCAGGATTGTAGCTACCGGGGTCCGTCGGGTCCATGCCATCAATCGCTTTGTTGATGGCGGCTTTATCGGTAACATGCTGCATTGCTATGGCAAGGGAGCCATAGCCGGCTGAAATTCCAACCTGGTCGTTCGGTGTGAGCAGATTGATCACGCCCTTCGCAGCTTCTTTGGAGATATTGACCGGTAGCGGTGCCTCCAGACTCTCGATAATGAGTACAACCGCGATGTTCGGCGTATCCTTGTGTTGCGGGATATCCATTGTTACCGGCAGCGTTTCTTCTAAGGGTGTACCGGAATAGTTGCCCAATCCATAGCTGTTCTGACCGCCACTAACCACTAGGCCACGCCCCAGGTCGCGTACAAAGGACTGCAACGTCTGCATACGTGCATTGCCCAGATCGACAGCGGGTACATCGACTAATATGACTGAACTATAAGGTGCCAGTCCTTCCAGCGAGATCGGTACGTCATTGGGAGTACCGATGACGACGTTGATCTTTGTCGCTTTCAGTGCATTAGCGATATTGACCCCGTTACCGCGTGTTCCCTCAATGAGCAGAACCTGTGGGGGACCAAGTACATTGACAAATGCGCTTGCCTCATCGTTTTGCAAGATCGAGTCTTGCGGTGCATCCAGGGTTACGCGATAGGTATGGAAACCCGGTGGAGGCGCGGACAGAGTGAAGCTGAGATCCTGTTCTCCAGCCAGCAAAGGAATTGCCTGTTGTATGATGACGCTCTGGTCAAGGAAGATACGCAAGGTGCCTGTTTGTCGGACGCTGCTGTAGACCTGTACGTGCATGGTGAAATGTTCGTTTGTGTGCAATTGGGAAGGCGCTTCCAGATTATCCACACGTGCATCTGGACCCGTCGCGCTGGGAATAGGCACGACATCCAGGCGAATGCCTTCTTGTTGCAGCAACTGGGCTTCTTGCAGCGCATCACCCAGATTTTGTTGTCCATCGGTCAGTAACACGATGTGCTTCTGCGTATCGGCTGGCATGATGGCCGCGGCCAGGCGTAGCCCCGCTGATAAATCAGTGTAGTTAGTATCAGGGGTAGACTCGAAGTGCGCGAAGTCGATCTGCGACTTGACCGATTGCTCTACCAGCGCATTGCGCCCCACGGCGACGATGCCCACCTGGTCCTCATTACGTTTATGCTGAATGGCCGAGTTAATCCATTGCTCGATGAAAGGACGTTGCGCCGATGTACTGTCTGAAAGATCGCCTACAAAGATAGTTGCCTGCTTTGTAATGGGCAGTCTCCAAGCAGCGCCGGCTAATGCGAAGATAACCAGGGTAAAAAGTGCCAGGCGACAGGCCAGGATGAGACGCCGCTGTGGAGCAGAAAAGGGCAGGGACATATGCCTCCAGGTGAAATACACCAGGAGGACGATTGGTAGTAAGAGCAAGAGTATAAATGGCTGCTCAAACGATAACACGGTTTATCCCCTTTTCTAGCGCCTATCTGGTTGCCTGGTTTGTCGCGGTTTACGGGTCATTTTCATGAGCCGACTCCTGGTCTTTTTCGTTGCTTTCAAGAACTGTTTTCTGGCAAGCGCATAACGTTCCTGCAAGGTATCCTGTATGTTTGCGGCAAAACTATTCTTTGCTCTGAGCGACGATCCTCCCTGTATTTTGCGCATCCCCGCTATTTCTCGGCCCTGCCGTTGTAGCGCAGGAGGTTTTTGCAAGCGATAGCCACGACTGAAGATCCACCATTCAGCACAGAGTATCAGCAATAGTATCGACGCGATCCACGGCCAGATCTCACGTAATTGTCGTGATACTCTGTTTCCATTGGGCGTATAGTCGCTACTTTGCAGGACAGGCAGTGATTTAGACGGTGCAAGCTTTGACTGTGTTGGATCGAATAGATTGACAGTAAATGCGCCGTGTAGCTGCTGCCCGTGAACGCGCTGTGTTACCTGATAGACTCCTATCTGATTGGTTCTATTATATGGAAGCACAGGAAAAGGAGGCCCGACCGTTGTTCCCTGCTGATCAGGACTGCTAATGACGATCTGATCAGCGCCGGGCCATGCCTGGATAGTGACCGGATTGCCTGCTACAACCTGTCCATCTCCTGGCACTGGCTGCGGCAAGAACCAGTCCGTAAGGTTATGGATCAGGATCGGGAAGGAAGGTTGTAGGCCCAGATCGCTATCATGCAAATCAAAACCAAGTACGGCGACACGCCTGTTATTGGTTTCACCTGCGATCAGGAGCGGCGTTTCAGGAGCCGTGATGATAGACTGCTCCCATGATGCTGGTTTTAGCGGGTGGCTGGTCTGCAAGGTGTGAATGCTGCTCAGATCAACCGAGTCGAGCAGATTGAGCCTGTCGTCGCCCGGACCGACACGACTCACATGGATCGGCTGCCCCGCCGTACCGAAGATATACGATCCTGGCGGCGGGTTCACAAAGAAGAGTGCCCCATCAGGCAGGCTGGGCGGTACAAAATTATCGAAGATCGTCAGATCATAACCACCTGTATTCACATACTGCGCAGGCGTCGTCTCCGACAGATCGACGTCTGGTTGCAGCGCAAGAGCCGCGCGCAGGAACATATTGCCTTTCGTGACCAGCAGCGCACGACCTTTCTGCGACCCTCCGACGACAGCCCATGCTTCATGATCGATGGTCATTGCATCCTGCGAATCAATCTTCGCATGCAGGAAACGGGTAGTCGGCGCGAGCGCATTCCACTGTACTGCTCCTGTTCCCTGCGGCGCCAATGTGATTGTCTGGACGCTAACAAGATGACTATCAGCGTAGAGTTCAACCGGGATCGCGCGTTGCTGTGAACTGTAGTTTGCCACCTGGGCAAATGCGACCAGCCTGCCGCTTAGTGTGCGCGAAGAGAGTGTCAATAGCGCCACATTGGGAGCATCAGTGCCAATGCGCAAGTAACGTACGGAAAAGGGTACAAGCATAGCTTTGTCTGTATTGCTGACATGGCCATCGCCAACGACTAACACCTGCATATTCGTACGCCCGGCTACCAGCGAATTTGCCAGCGAAAGTGCCTGTTCGAGGTCTGCATCCTGATTCGTCACCCTGGCACGCTGCAAGGCGGCTGTCAGTAGCGTTTTGTCATTCGAGTCCGCAATGAGCACCTGGGGCGTGCGTGCCATCGTGATCAGCGAGAGGCGATCCGTAGGACCAAGATTATCAATAATATCTGCAATTTCGCTGCGAGCATCCTCAAATCTGTTGGGTGTGACATCGGTCGCCTGCATACTCGCCGATGCCTGTAGGATAATGATGGTATCGCCGCTGATAGAACTGCTGGCAAAGACTGCGGGTCGCGCCAGGACGAGTACAATAATGACGGCGGCCAGGAGCTGCAAGAGCAAAAGTGGCGTCATACGCAGACGCTGCCAGGGACGGCTGGCCTGCATATCCTGCAAAGCCTGCTGCCATAATAACGTGCTGGCAACCGTGCGCTCCTGGCGTTTCGGTCGCATAAAATAGAGTAAGAGTATAATGGGAATGATGAGGGCAAAAGCAAGAGCTGCCGGAACAAGTAGATTCATCCATCCATCCTTATCAGGCTAGCGAACCAGCTCAACTTGCCGCAGTAGACGCTGTACAATATCAATGATTGCCATATCACTGGGAATAAGCGTGTAGGTTGCCATATGTGTATGTGCAAATTCCGCTATGTCTTGCATAAATTCCGCCAGCCGTTGCTGATAAGCGTGCAGTATGTCGGACGAGATGCTCACGTCCACGGTCCCTGCGCCCTCGCTATCACGTAGTTGCCAGTCGCCCTGGATATCGGGATTGATCTCGTCAGGTGACAGAATTTGCAACATTGCCACCTCCTGTCGCAACTGGCGTACTGCCCTCACTCCTGTCTGATAGCCACCTGGAGCCAGGAAATCTGAAAGAATAATTGTCAGTCCTGGACCGTTCACCACGCGTCCAAGATCATACAGCGATCTGTTCAGATCGGTGCTGCCGGAGCGTGGCAAACGTGTCAAGAAATCGCCAATGTTCCATATTGCGTTCTTGCCACCACTTCCCTTACGATAAGATACCAACCGATCGGTGAGCGCTCCGACAATAACGCTATCTTCGCACTTCAGGGATACGTACGCCAGCGCCGCCGCCAGCGGGATCGCGAGATCAGCTTTACCAGGTGTGCCATAATACATCGAAGCAGAGCAATCGACGAGAATGGTCACAGTAATGTTTTCTTCGGCCTCGAAGACGCGCAGGAAGAGTCGCTCTAATCGTGCATAAGCGCGCCAGTCAATGCGGCGAAAATCGTCTCCAGGCGTATAACGACGGAAGTCTGAAAACTCCATCGACGAGCCTGCCATGGGGGAGCGTCTGCGTCCAGGCCGCCCTGTCGCCATGGGTCTGCGTGTAATAAGCGCCAGTGTATCCAGGCGCTGCAACGTCTGAGCGTCCAATGGAAAGCGCAACTTTTCGCCGTTGTCTGCCATTATGCCGCCTCAACCTCTTCGATAATCGTATCGATCAAGCTTTCTGGTGTGATATTATCCGCCAGCCCATCGAAATTGAGCACAATGCGGTGGCGAAGCACTGGATAGGCGACGGCACGCAGGTCCTCTAGAGATACATTATAACGACCTTCGAGCAACGCTCTAACTTTAGAGGTGGTGATGAGCGCCTGGAGTCCGCGAGGGCTGGCTCCGTAGCGAACGTATTGACGTACTCTTTCTGGTGCATCCTCCTGATCGGGATGGGTTGCAAGGAGCAGTCGTACTGCGAATTCTTTGATATGTGTAGCTACAGGAACTGCGCGAGCGATGTCGATCAGTTGCAGCAGTTCTTCGCCGGAGGCGATTGCCTGGGCACGCAGCGATTGTGTACCTACGGTGGTGTCGATGATGCGCAGCAGATCGGAGGCTTTAGGAAAGTTGACCATAATCTTGAGCAGGAAGCGGTCAAGCTGGGCCTCGGGTAATGGGTAGGTGCCCTCCATTTCAAGCGGATTCTGTGTGGCGAGTACGAAGAATGGTTGTGGGAGTGGACGAGTGCGGTCTCCTACGCTAACTGTACGTTCTTGCATACCCTCAAGCAACGCTGACTGGGTCTTGGGAGTGGCGCGGTTGACCTCATCGGCCAGTACAATATTGGCAAAGATGGGGCCTGGCTGGAAGCTAAAGATACGTTTGCTCCCTGTACCGGTATCGGTCTGGTCGCTGACCATTGTGGTACCAACGATATCAGCAGGCATCAGATCTGGCGTGAATTGAATACGTGCAAATTTGAGCGTTAATGCATCCGATAAAGTACGTACGAGCAGCGTTTTGCCCAGTCCCGGTACACCCTCCAGCAGCACATGACCACCAGCAAACATCGCTAGCAACAATTCTCGGATAACGCGCTCTTGACCAACCACGATGGAGCAAAGTTCTTTTTCCAATCGCTGAGCAACATCCATAAATGTCGCAATATCGCTCTCGCCGGGTCCCTCTTCGTGGAGCGCAGAATCGTGTCCATTCTGCAAGGGAATTTCCTCGTCAGGTGCCTTCACGCCAGGAGATGTATTATCGCTTGTATTTGTCATGTACCTTATTGTCCTTCTAGTGAGTTAAAGTAGTTGTGAACAAGATCTTTCAGGCTGGGATTGACGTTGCTATTGTCGATTGCATCGTGTGCCATCTGGTTGTATTGCTCGACGACCTGTGAGTAGGGAACAGCGTTGCCTTGCTGAACAACGCCTGTATTGTTATCAGCACTCTGGGTGCTGGAGCCTGCGCTTGTTTGTCCAGGAATCGTGACCTGCTCATTTTTGCCCTGATTCTTGCCTGCTCCGTTACTACCACCTGAACCACCGTGTCCCTGGCCTTGACCCTGCCCCTGTCCCTGTTGCCCCTGGCCTTGACCCTGCCCCTGCTGTCCCTGATCTTGTCCCTGCCCCTGTTGGCCCTGGCCTTGAGTTTGCCCCTGCCCTTGTTGTCCTGGCTGTCCCTGTCCTTGAGTCTGGTTCTGGTCCTGCCCTTGACTCTGTTGCTGGTTCTGACTATTAGAGCCATCGATGGAGGACGCAAGATTATTCGCAGCCTGTTGCAAGCTCTGAGCTGTCTGGTTAATGCTGTTATCTTTTGCCTGGGTGTCCGCGTTTTGCGAAGTTGCGGCCTGCATAGCGTTCGAAGCATCGGCGATTTCGCTCTGATTGCCATCGGTGACCGCTTTTGCCAGTTGATGGAGCGCGGAACTGAGCGCTTGATTCTGTTGACCTGCCTGGTTTGCAGCGTTTTCTAGCTGTTGTGCCAACTGGCTGCGTTGCGCCTGAGACATCTTATTGATCTGCGAGGACAGGTTCTGCAGGTCATTGGCGACCTGTTTGCTATCATTCCTGGCGAGTGCATTTCCCAGTGCTTTCAGGTTCGCATTATTGCTGTTTTGTAAAGCTGAGCTGGCATCAGCGTTGCCCTGTGCTTTATTGGCAGCCTGCGGATCACGCTGCTGGTTGAGTTTGGCTTGAGCCTGGGAGATAGCTTGCTGGGCCTGAGTATCAGTTTTCGCCTGTTGTAACTTGTTTTCAAGATCGCTCAAGATCTGGTCGATCTTTTGCTGTTCTTCTGGTGAGATGCCTGCTTGCTGATTAAGATCCTGGCGCACCTTGTCGATGGCCGCAATCTGTTTCGCTATACGAGCCTGGAGTGCTGTCTGTTGCTTGAGGATCGCCGTCATCGGATTAGGTAGCACAAGCAGGAGCACGAAGGCAAGAACAACAAGAGCAAAAAAGAATACTGTGAAGCGCTGTGGACGCAGTGAAAGCGTGTTTGCAGGCTTGTGTTGCTGCAACTGCTCTAATGCATCGCGGCGCTGTAAGCGAGCCAGTGTAGTTGTTTGTTCGCGCAACTCCCAGGCTGTACTCAAGCGATCATGTAGTGACAGACGTGAGTCGACAACGCGTGCAGTACGTGAGAGAGAGAAATGTTTCCAGATTGCTGCTCCTATGGCGAAGAGCGTGCAGACTATAGCTATGCCTGTAGCCCAGGCAGGGGCGCTGGCCCAGGGAATCAGGCGCGAGATAAGCAACACAATACAGGCCAGTAGCAGACCTGTAATCGCACCCCTTATCGTCCAACGGAGTGTTTGTTGCATGGAGAGTCGCCTCTGCCAGGGTTGTAAAGCTCTGACGATGCTCTCGCTATTCTGAGGTTCCTGGTTAAGTGCCGCTATGCGCGATTGCATCAAGGTCGCCATCATAATACCTTTCTTATGTCTATCTCTCTAGCACGCAATAGATTGGGACCTTCCATAGTTATATCATATGCTAGGATGGGTTTGCCGAAGTTTTGTTCTGCACAGAAGTCTTTTTCCTCGACCAGAGACGCCCCGGTATGGCAGGTTTGACCAGGTACACACTAAACAAAAAGAACACATTAGCTGCTATCAGATTGAGAAGCGTATAGGCGAGCCAGGGACTGAGTCGTACATTGTGCAGTATATACTTGCTCATTACTGCTCCAGCCGGGTAAGTATTCGCAAGTGCCGCCACCGGGTTCCAGACAAACCACGGTGAAGGCTGGCTTAAGAAGGGTGGAGACTGCAATAAGCCTACTGAACTGAATATCTGAAACCAGTTCCCCGAGGAATAGAGCATGATAGAAAGGATCAGGGGCATAAAGATCCACAGCACACTAGCCATATAGGCGATGGCGGTGGAGACCGCAGGCCGTGTTACCAGCGTCGAACAGAAGAGGCCGAAGGTGCCAGTAATCAGAGCAGTGCTTATAAATACAAGTAGCGCACTCGTAATCTGCATTGGCGAGATGCCTCCAAAGAAGAAGACCAGGCTAAAGAGAGGGATAGATGCCGCGATGAGCAGCAACGAATTCACTAAGCCAGCGACCAGCTTGCCAGCAATAAGGGAGAAGGCTGAGATGCGTGAACACAGGATGAGATCGAAGGTTTGTCGCTCCTTCTCGCCATTCACTGCCGTAGCTGTAAATGCTGGCGTGATAAAGATGATGAGGAAGAGCTGGACCATCGAGAGCAGCATGTAAAGGTAGGTGCCGATATCGTTCAATGTCATCCCCCCGGTGCCATTGAAGTTCGTGAAGCGGCTAATAAAGAACCATCCCAACAGACCCATCAGTAGTATATAGAGAACGATGACCCAGATGGTGCGCTCACGGCGCATACGTAACCGCAACTCCTTGGTGAGGAGCGCTAAAAAGGTCATGATTGACTACTCCCTTCCGTGATGCTCATAAAAGCCTCTTCAAGGCGACCTCCACCTCTACGCGGCGCAAACGAAATAACCGGCACGCCCCTGGCAATCAATTCCGCCATGATCAAAGGCAACATCTGGTCATCGCCATGAAAGTCGGCTACCACCAGGTCACCAGTCTCATGTGCAATGTTGCTCATGCTGGACTTTTCCTTGAGCAGTTCTATCGCCATAGGAATGTGTTCAGTTTCTAGTATACGAATTTCTAGCTGGCGATTGCCACTCACACGATGCGCGATCTTTTCAAATTCTCCTGCTGCGACGAGACGTCCTTCTTGCATGATAGCGATATCTGTGCACACCTCTGCCAGTTCAAGCAAGATATGTGAACTGATAATTACTGTTTTACCGATGCTCTGTAAGGATCGTACAAGCTCACGTAATTCCACGCGCCCACGCGGATCGAGACCCGATGCTGGCTCATCGAGCAAAAGCACTTCTGGATCATGAACCAGGGCGCGTGCAAGGCAAAGTCTCTGCTTCATTCCACGCGATAGCGTCTCGACCATTTCATCGCGTTTGGAAGCGAGGTCAACCAGTTCCAGTAGATCCGCCACAATACGCGCGCGCTTCTTGCGCGGGATTTTATGAATACCTGCGTAGAACTCGAGATACTCAACTGCTGTCAGGTCAGGATAGACGCCGAAGAAATCAGGCATGTAGCCAACTTTGCGCTGGACAGAGGAAGGGTTCTGGCTCACCTCCTCTTTCTCAAACCAGACTTCGCCGCTGCTCGGACTGATCAGTGCTGCCAGGATACGGAGCAGAGTCGACTTTCCGGCTCCATTCGATCCGATCAGACCATAGATAGTGCCACGCGGAATATCCAGCGTGAAATCGCTCAGCGCAGTGACTGTATGGTAGCGCTTGGAGACATGCTGTATTTTGATAATCGCATTGTCCGGCTCTGTATTTTGCATAGTTAACTCGCAACCTGGCCTCTCAGTTGTAGTGAAGGTTTGCCAAAGACCGCAGTTCCCTTTGTGACATCCTGATTAGCGAACTGTGTCACTATCCTCCCATTCGCATCAATATACGGCTGGGCGTTATTAATGGTAAGGGTAAACTGGTTAAAGGTAAAGCGATCCCAGTTGTGTTTCTGCCAATTATACAGGTAAATCCGCATATGGTTGACATCGGTGACCGTGCTAATACCGGGTCCTACCGGAAAGCCTCCCTGAGTCAGATTTGATGGTTCTGTCATCGTGATACTGCTGCTTTGTAGTCTAAAATCCTGTGGTAGAGCAAACTCGAAGGTCATACTGCCCGCAGTCAGGGTATAGATGCCGGGAGATTGCGTCTGTGCATTATTGCCCTGGCTCTGTACATCAGTCAGTTGACCCACTACCATGTCCGAAGGCACGTTCACTGACTGGCCCACGGGATCAGCAAAACTCACATCGAGCGGAGCCTGAATGAAGGTTTCCTGGGTGCCTGCTACCCTGCTACCTTTTACCGCAATGGTATCAGTCGCGTCCGTAAAATGATCTGCCCAGCCGATAATAGTTGCCGCTGCACCGGGTACCAGCAAAGGATCACGGCCATTGATCTGTGTCAGGGGACCGTTCCCGCTTGCCAGTGCGCCGTGATTGTTTACAATCACTCCACTGGAGGTTGTGACTGCTGGCGCATTTGAGAAACACGAGGTATTGCCGCAATATGAGTAACCACTCTCTCCACTGAGGGTTGTTAGTTGTGCCATATGACGTTGTAGCGCATTCATCCTCTGTGAACTATTGTAGTACATCCCATAGGGCACAGGTAAGTTATTGCTAGCAGCAATCTGGTCAGCAAGCGAGGCAGGTTGTAAATTAAATGTACTAGAATTTTCTAGTGACAACGATACCGCTTTTGTCTCGCCTGCAGCCATGCTGCCCAGCGACTTAAAGTGATTACTCATTAAAACATAGATGTTGTTGAGCGCGTAAGGTAGCGTATTGGTCACCGTACCACGTAGTGTACTGTTATCCTGGAGTACCAGGTGTGAGGTGATGCCACCTTTTAACCGGCGATCATGTTTAGCAACCAGAGTGCGCAGTGTCCATATATCGACCCCTTGCAGTTTCACATCTGTTTCTTGTCCCGCCGATAAAATTGTAGCCGGGTGTTCCTGTGCTGAGGCTGACTGATCCGTGAAGGTTTGTACCAGGTTTGCGCCAGGGATATTCACCTGAAAATCACCTTGATTAGGAACATACACACCAACATAAGTCGTAACATGCGCGGTTGTGCCTGAAGCTTCTGGTCGGCCAAGTTGCAGAACCGAGATGCTGCTGCTGACGATAGATGTGCCTTTCTGCTGTAACGCAAGCGTATAGCTTAGCGCGGAGAAGATGACGATCACGCTCAGCGCGATGCGCCAGCTCCAATCTCGCTTCTTAAGCAGGCGTACTAGCAGGAAACGGACTGGTCCAAGGACGACTACATATCCCAGCAAGAGCACCAGGATCAGCCAGGTTGGGGGCAACATATTTGGTAAGGTGGATTGTAGTAATCCACTGAATCCGCTATTATTACTGCTGGATGTGAACCTCCATGATCCAGTCTGGCCCATGCTTGGGCCGGAAACGAGAATCTGGTCACCCAACGTCCGTAGAAGCAGACCTTGCCATAACGCGCCAGCACTCGACCAGTTAAGCACAGGGGCAAGCGTTGGATCAAAGGCCAGGTAACAGAGCAGTCCCTGTCCCAATTTGGATTGAACAAGTAATGGAGCTGCGTCAGATGAAAGAGCAACCGTGCTGCTAGCTGTGGGCGTTGCCGTACTGATTGTAACTGCTCCCTGGACAGCATCAGGTGCTGTACTCTGCCCAGGACCGCCTTTTGTGGGGCTCCCAATAGGCAATAAAGGCGTTTTAGCCGGAAGTGTTGCCGTGCCTGTTACAGAGACGGGGAGTAGCCCTGCAGGAAGAGGACTGAGCGTGCGCCGCCAGTCAGGGCCACCAACAACAATAAGCGATCCCCCTTGATTAACCCAGTTCTGGAGCGTCGTAAGCTGATCCTTCGTGAGATTGCTCGTCGTAAAATTATCCAGGACAATAAGATTAAAATTCTTTAGTACCTCGGCCATTGTTGGAAGTGTAGAGGCATTCAACTGCTCAGTAATAATCGAAGCCGTAGGATCGGCAAGGGGTACTGTACTTAATGGACTAAAGCCCGTCGGTTGATCCGAAAGAATGCCTACCAAGATATCGCTAGGACCGATGCTACGCAACGTGCTCACATCGCTGCCTACCTTCTGATTATTTGCATCGAGCAGATCAACAGTAATTGTCTGCATGCTTCCCTGGTTCCCAACCGAGATCGGCACATAGAGCGTCACCTGCTTCTGTGATCCCGAGGGAAGACTTATCGCTTGCTGATATGTTAATACCGAAGAAGGCTTGCTTATACCTGATGAAGGGGCCGGGACATTTATAGAAACAAAACCGCTGAAGTCCGCGCCATTGTTGCTCAATGATACCTGCACTGGAACCCAGTTACTATCCCGATAGCGCGAATTGAAGCCAGCGTTCACGCGAAACGTTGGCCTGGCGGGAGAAGAGATGCTACTTTGTGCTGAAGCTTTTAATGGAAAAAGAAAAACGCAAAGAAGCAACAAGATACAAGAAAATGCAAGTATTCGTAGAGTCTTACTTAGCGGTCTTTGATGATTGCTGTTCTGCATATGCCAGGGCCTCTTTTCATGATTGGCGCATACGATGGCTCGGAAATGTTCTTACTTGTATCTCGTTCTTCGCAACCTGAAGGTGTACATTTCTTCTATCATGGTGCAATTTGCCCTCATATTGGCGGAAACACAGGCATCTTTGCGCTGTTAGTAGTTAAACGTTTCATATAGGGATTCGTTGCAAGTGGGATGCATTACAAATTGGCTAACGGTGTTCCGAATATAAATGTGCCTAGTGAAGCATCCTGGTTGTTTAGTTTAAACAGGATACGTTGACCAGGACCAACGTATGCCTGTTGTTGCACGGTGAGTACATATTGATGTAAGAGCGTGGTTTCCCACGTATTGTTTCTCCAATTATACAAGGAAATATGCAGGCGTTGATCATCCGCGACCATTCTGGTGCTGCTTCCTCCCAACTGGTAGACTCCATCCGGGGGGTAGGGCATCAGCGAAATGTTGAGTGCCTGCTTCTGAATATTGATTACTTGTGGGACCGTGAGTTCAAAGGTCATGCTACCCGTGGTCATCAAATAGAGTCCCGGTTGCGTTTGTATGTTATTCCCCTGCACAGCGACCAGTTGAGCGGTAAGTGTACCGGTCGGTATGTAGATCTTGTCTGGAGAGCGCAAAGTCAGAGGGATCTGCACGAAAAGACGGTGTATCTCACCTGTCGTTGCATCGTTGACCATAATCGCGTTTGTGGCGCTGGTTTCCTGATCCACCCATCCTATCAGCGTAGCTGGTGCATTGCTGAGTAAGAGTGGATCGCTACCCGGCGTTGGGAGCAGCACCGGATCTATGAATGGTTTCTGTTGCCGCATAGTACTATTTTTTAGCGAGCAAACATTGATACCACAGGTGAACGCACTGAGTTCTCCGCTTAACGCTGCCAGCATTGCTATATGCTGTTGCTGGAGTGTCTTTGCCTTCTGCGGCTCTATGCTCAGGTCATAGGGCGTTGGGAGTCCGTTATTGGTTGCAATCTGGTCCGCCAGTGTTGTATCGGTGTCTGCCAGTCGCTTAAATGAGCTCTGAACAGAGCGTGTCTGACCCGAATGTAGAGGACCTGAGTGAATATAGCCTCTCGCCGTCAGAATATAAGAGTCTGTGAGCGCGTAAGGCAGAGTATTGCTGATAGTTCCTGTGAGCACATCATGATCCAGCGTGAGATGAGGTACAACGCTTCCCCTGATCTGACGGTCCTGTTCCGAAACGATGGTGCGCATCGTCCAGGTATTTCCGCCGTTCAGATCGATCTGAGTCTCATTCTGGCTACCAGTAATAGTAGCCTGTTGTGCCTGGGGATCGCCCGCCGCTGCTTTTGGCAACGTTTGCGCCAGAGCATTGCCCGCTATGTTGACCTGGAAGTTTCTCTGGTCTGGTAGAAAGACTCCCGTATAAGTCGTAACATGTACAGGTGCTCCGTCCTGGTTAAACTGGAGAATGGAGATGCTATTACTGTTTACGGCTATGTTCTTTTGCTGTAGGGAGAGTCCATAAGCCAGGCTGGAGAAGACCACAAAGGCACTGAGTACTATGTGCCAGCTCCAACGTCGCTTTAACTTGTGTATGACTAGCAAGCGAACTGGACCTAGCATAAGTGGATAACTGATCAACAGTGCAATAAGCGGCCATGGGAGTGGAAGCGCACGCGGCAGCATCGATTGCAGCAGACTTTCCATGCTGATCCCGATCAGCGGGATACCAGGTGATGGACTGCCAGTGGCAGAACCATTCGCCGGCAGAACTGGCGCACCGGTGTTAGGAGTCAACAGTTGGTCGCCGAGGGTACGCAGCAGAAGACTCTGCCAGAGCAGATGCGCGCCGCTCCAAGTCGCGAGTGGTTCGAGTGTGGGATCAAAAGCAAGATAGTAGAGCAGGCCATGTCCTTGTTGACGCTGTACCAGTAATGGGGTAGTGCCATCCGATAGGATCGTCGTGCTGTTTGAAGGTAGGGCAGTTGTTCTAGCTGCGCTGATCAATATAGGAGCGTGAAGTACACCCGACTGCATAGTTTGTGCCGAACCTGTTCTCATGGGGGGATCACTCATGGGCAATAGCGAGACACCCCTGGGAAGTATGTTGGTGTCGGTGACGCTAACCAGCTTGAGGCTATCAGGTAAGGAAGCAAGTGTACGTAGCCAGGAAGGACCGCCGACCTCAACGAGTGCTCCACCACGCTGTATCCAGGCCTGTAGGGTTCTGAGCTGATCGTCATTCAGACTACTGGTGGTGAAGTTATCTAGCACAAGCATATCAAAACTATCGAGCGCGGCTGCTACAGTAGGAAAATTACTCGCATTAAGCGCCTCAGTCACTATATTTTCGGTCCGGTTGGGTAGATCAACGCTGCTGAGGGCACCAAAATTGCCAGGTTGGTCTGAGAGAAGGCCAACGAAGATATCTCCGGCTCCCAGCGTTTGTACAAAGGCTGATTGTGTCTTGACGAGATGGCCGTGAATATCAAGTAGCTGGACATCCAGATTCTGGATTCCGTCTGGTGTACCAGAACTGAAAGGAATGTAGAGCGTGATCTGCTTTTGTGCACCCGTTGGCAATGTTATCCTGGACTGGTAGAGTGTGGAAGTATTCCCTGAGAGCGTAAAAGGTGGCGGAGGATTGATCGAGAGCGTACCTGTAAAATCAGGACCGGTATTGCTCAGTGCAATGTGTACAGGTATCCATGTTCCATCTTTATAGCGCCCATCAAAGCCGAGACTTACCTGGAACGTTGGTTCCGTCCCTGCGGTCAGCTCCGGGGCCGACCTGATGGCGGAAACGAGCAAGAGGACAAGCACAAGCAGTATAGCACAGCAAGATACTGTGATCATAAGCAATCCGGGTGTAAGGTGAAGTGCTCTGCTTTTGTTCGCCATTTACCAGCTATCCCCCAAACTAAGGTATGAAATATCCATCATATCTGCATGGGTGCAGTGCCCACAGACCCGACAACAAAACGTTTGCTGATCGGGTCGGTTCTTCTTGTCCACATAATAGCACATATGGCATTGCTGTGACGAGTACGCACCCTTGACCTTTGTTGCCTGCACCCCTCGCCTGGCGGCGTTCCATTCGATCTGCCTGGGAATGTGGCCCAGGTTGGAAGCACGCATGTAAGCATTCATCGCATGCGCTTTGTGCTTCATACGATGATCCTCTCAATTCTGCTGGTTGCTCGCTGAGACGACAAGGGCTAACCGTTGCGCCCCATCAACATGTCCTTTCTGGGTACTCATCCCTTTCAAGGGATTGAGAGGAAAGAAAGGCGTCCGCCGACGCTCCGCTTGACGCCCGATACTTCCTTTCACACAGATGACTGTGTAGCAGTAGAAGCGACAGCCTCGTTTCTGTGTGGGTACTTCCCCTCAGTGCCATGAGTGCGAAGCACTAGATGCGGTACGCATCGTTTGGCACTGAATACGGAGCGTAAGGAGCTTCATCCCCGCGAGGGGGAGCGTTTTTGTGTGGGAACGCTCAAACCCACACCGGTTTCCCGGGTAATGGTGGCCTCGACGAAGATATCGGTCTGCACATCTCTCGAACACTGGCTTTAACCCCTGCTATGAACCTGGTTAATTCAAGAGTTATAGAGCAACACGCTGGCCGCGCACGCGTTGGTACGTTCTTGGGCACTGCCGATATCGTAGCCCGATAACGGATTGTGGGTGGCAATCCGCCCTGGCTGGGTCTGGTCAGCTCGAACTTGCAACAGCCGGTCAGAAGTCAACCCTGTACGCAAGCCCATCCCCTAAAAGGGGATAGGGTCACTGACGGTAGCTCTTGCCTTGCTCAATTAGTAGCTGCAGTTGGAGGATGAGTGTGCAATCGTAACACGGACGAAATCCGAGCAGGCGGGCTGACAGTTTCCGCTATTGCCACTATATCCACCATAGCCACCGTCGCAATTACCTCCACCGGAGTAAGAGTCGCAAACCCCCTGGTTGTTGTAATCATAGCTGCTGGAGCCGCAATCTCCTCCGTGATGGTGATGATGATGGTGGTGATGGCGGCGACCACAATAACCAGGATCAGGCTCGCAATCGTGTCGGTGCCCACCAGAGACTGCTTGCAGATCACCATCGCTGAGTTCGATCTCGCTGCCAGCATGTTCTGAGATTATAAGTAGCTGCTCGCTGTCCTGGCTCCCACGAGCCGCTTTGTTTTTCAAAGTACTTGTAAGGTCAAATTTCACGTTAGACTTCCCTTCTACTTTATCAATGACGTTTTAACGGTTTACGTATGGCATCGGTCCGATAACTATGTAAGAGGTTGGTGCATTGCCTCAATCATGAGCTTACAAAAGTGTATACAACTGAACTAGACGCTTTGGTCTGCAACACTTCTTCTCTCTACACATTCACAACCAGTGCCTACTTCTATTATATACGACCATCCAAATGATTGATGAATTTATTTTATGTAGATCAACTTTTTATGTCGAATTTATATATGTGGAAGGTCCAGGATGGAGCGAATCATGAGCAGCTTGTATGCATTCCTGAATAATTTTTGAGCCAGTCAGTGGGCTACCAATTTGATTATCTGGTGGTAGCCCACTGACTGGCTCAGTATTTACTTGTCTTGCGGAAGAGCAATTGATGGTTCCATCAATTGCTGATGAAAGCAGCTACGAGGGTCTCTGTCAGTTCCTGCCTGACAAGCATTCGTGATTAGTAGCCGCAGCTAGAAGATGAGGTTACAAACACTACACTAGAAGATTGATAGTTTCCACCATAGCCACCATCGCTGTTATCTCCACCAGAGCAAGGATCGCAATTCCCCTGATCATAGTAGCCGTAGTTGCTGGGAGCATAGTTGCCGCCATAGTGACGATGATGGCGGAAACCATAATAGCGGGGACCATAATCACCACACGGATCGTAATCGTGACGGTGCCCACCAGAGACTGCTTGCAGATCACCATCGCTGAGTTCGATCTCACTGCCAGCATGTTCTGAGATTATAAGGAGCTGCTCGCTGTTCTGGCTCCCACGAGCCGCTTTGTTTTTCAAGATACTTGTAAGGTCAAATTTCACGTTAGATTTCCCTTCTACTTCGTTCAATGATGTTTTAACGGTTTACGTATGGCATCGGTCTGGTAACGGTGTAAGAGGTTGGTGCATTGCCTCAATCATGAGCTTACAAAAGTGTATACACTGAACTAGACGCTTCTGTATGCAACACTTCTTACCTCTACACATTTAGAACTAATGCCTACTTCTAGTATATGTATCCCTCCAAATAACAATAAAACTATCTTTATAAATTTAATTTTAGAAAGGGGCGAAGATATTGACAGCGACCATCGTAATGCTGGCGATAAGTATGAAGAGAAGCGCCAGTACATCGTTGCGCTTGAACTGAAGCGCGCGTCGTTTGCTGCGCTTCCATCCGGGACGACCACCATAACAGCGGGCCTCCATGGCTATGCTCAAGACTTCAGCACGTTTGAAGCCACTGACAAAGAGTGGAATGAGCAGTGGGGCAAGCTTTGACACGCGTTGAAACATGTTGCCCTTATCGAAGCGTACGCCGCGTGCAGCCTGAGCCTTGGTCAGACGTTCTACTTCGGTGATAAAGATGGGCACAAATTTCAAGGCGATGACCAGGACCATGATAAAGGCATTAACGGGGATGCGCAGTTTTTGTAATGGCGAGAGAAGTACCTCCAGACCATCAGTGATATCTACCATCGAGGTACCGAACATCAACATGGACACAAGATAGTAGAGGAAGAGCACCCGCACGATAGTGATGGCGCTGGCGATAATGCCCTCTTGTGAGATACTCAATAGCCACCAATGCCAGAGAATATGCTGGGGGGCAGATGAGTAATAGAAAACCACCTCGATCACATAGATAAAAGCCAGGAAAGGCAGGAAGGGCCTGAAACTGCGCAGGACATACACCGTTGAGATGCGCGAGTACGCCTGCAGGATGCAGCAGAAGAGCAGGCAGATGGCAAATGCTATAAAATGATTGACAAAGGATACCACCGCAATGAGCAGCACCGCGCCAATGATCTTTGTACGCGGGTCCATGCGCGTGAGCGCCGAGCCATTATTGATGTATTGGCCAAAGGTGATGTTGCGCGATAGTTCGATCATGATGTCTTTAGCTCCCAGTTCTTGTTCAGCAATGGAGCAGGCGTATGCTGTATAATCTCTTCTTCCAACTCTGCCAGGTTCAAGACATCAGTGCGGATGTTGGGCATGATGTCTTTCAGATCGAGCGCAATCTGTGCTGCTTCTGGTAGCGCAATATCAAGCGCCTTTAATTCATTGGCGCGCTGCAGAACTTCACGCGCTGCTCCATTGAATGCCAGTTTTCCTCGATCAAGTATATAGATCTTATCCGCCAGGTCGATAACATCTTCCAGGCTGCTGGAGGTATAGACAATGGCAAGATTCTGCATATTTTTGAGTTTCCTGATCAGTTCGAGCAATTCATGCCGTCCACGCGGATCCAGACCTGCTGTTGGTTCGTCGAAAATGATCACCTGTGGCTGTTGCGCAAGTATGCCTGCAATGGCCGTACGTCTCTTCTGCCCACCACTAAGCGTGTAAGTGTAGCGCGAGCGAAAATCCTCGTAGGGAAGTCCCACTGCCTCCAACGATTCCTGCACCAGGCGGCGAGATTCTGCCAGGGGAAGGTTTTTACGTCGTGGAGCAAACGAGACATCCTTGCCCACTGTCTCTTCAAATATTTGCGCTTCTGGGGATTGGAAAACTGTTCCAACAGTGGAGCGGATACGCTCAATATCAAATGAAGACCTGCTCACATCGCTGTCCTCAAAGAAGAATGTTCCCGGAGCGGGTTTCAGCAGCCCTGACAGCAGATCCACGATAGTGGACTTGCCAGACTGAGTTGGTCCGACCAGAGCCGTTGTCTGATGGGCAGCAATGGAGAGCGAAAGCCCGCGTAACGCTTCCTTTGCAAACGGTGTGCCGCTCAGGTAGGTGTAAGAGACATTCCTTAGTTCGAAGAGCATAACCCCGCCTTTAGTTGTGTTGTAGAAAGTATTACCTCTGAGAGTCCTGTCCACCCGCGTGCGTATAAGCGTTTCCCCAGATGCGTCACCATAGGTACGTCCAGCCCGACTGCCTGCAACTCGTCTGCTCGCCCAAAAATCTCAGCGGGTATACCATCCATAAAAATTCGTCCTTCATGCATCACGATAACACGCTTGAATGCAGCGATTTCATGCATGAAGTGGGTGATATGAACAATAGCTGTTCCTTGCTCCCTTGCCAGTCGGTGAACGGTCTCCATAAGTTGACTCGCGGTCTGGCCGGAGATCATGGTAGTTGGCTCATCCAGCAGCAGATAGCCTGGGCGCATCGCTAATATACCGGCAACGGCCACGCGTTGTTTCTGGCCCACAGAAAGGTCGCTGATTGCCATATGTGCATAAGACTCCAGGCCCATCAGGCTAATCGCTTCGCGGATACGTTCCTCGATTTCGAAGCGTGGTAGACCAAGATTCTCCGGTCCAAATGCAATATCGTCGATGACCGTATTGGCAACCAGTTGATCATCCGGGTTCTGGAATACAATGCCGACGCGTTGACGAATTGTCCAGATATCTTCACCTCGCGCCTGCGTTGATAGGCCATCAACAAGTACCGTCCCTCTATTGGGGCGTAGAATAGCGGCCAGGAGTTTGGCAAGCGTGCTCTTGCCTGAACCGTTGTGCCCGATGATCGCGACGGTTTCGCCTGCCTCGATGCGCAAACTGATATCTTGTAATGCAGGAGGAACGTCCTGTTCCTCCTGTGTGTTATAGTTGAACGTAACGTTGTTGACTTCTATCATGATTAGTAAGGAAGCTCGTCACGCGGCTTTGTGTCGACGGCGCGGATATAGCGTTTCTGTATGATGAAAAAGACACGGGCCAGGATGACGGTCAGTATCAGCGCGACAATCGCTTCTGCAAGTGCTTGCGGAATCAGTGTAACTGTCACTGCAAGAGGAATGTAGCCGCGTATTACTAACATTGCCACTACGAGAACGGTGTTGGTCGCTGAACCAAGAAACCCTGCTGCACCGGCTGCAACATCGCGATTGAAAGGCTTGAGACCCGCAAACACCGCCCATGCTACCAGTCCAATAAATAAGCGTGGCAGGATAGCAACCAGCGGATCTTTAAAAAGAGGAGTCGTGGCCTGCGTAAAGCTCATAATGCCAAATATCAAGCCAGATACGATCCCAACCACTGGCCCGGCAAGCACACCACCAAGAATGGTCGGTACATGCTCTATCGTTGCATGGGCAGATATAGTAGGAACTGGAATGAAACCGATACCAGGAACCAGGCCCATTACAATGGTGATGGCTGCAAGCACTCCGGCAATGACAATACGCTCGGTCGTAATGGACCAGGTGCTGGAGGTAGGGGAATCAAGAGAGACCTTGTTCAAAGAAGATACTCCTTTGTGGTAGACACATGCAATCTGTTTCACGCATGTGATTACAAGGAAGACACTACTAGAGATAATGGGTAAAAAAAGTAAACTCCACCTCCTTCGTAGAACACGTGGAGTTTTATCTGATGGTTAATAGTATACTTGGTTCCTCTCTTGTATGTCAAGAAAAAAAGACGGACCGGTCGGTATTGAATTAATGGGTAGAGAAATAATTTGAAGCAGCCTGAGAGGGGCTGAGAGTCTACTTATTTTTTATAAGTGCCAGATTCTCTGCCTCACAAAATTGTGATATCGTACTCAGATAGATTGACATCAGGGCAGAGTTTTTACCCCATCTGGGCCAGCGATGATCGCTTCCTGTGCCAGGTTGAGGAACAATCCTGTCTCCACGACACCAGCGATGCTGTGCAGCCGTGCATCGAGTTCTGCAGGATTGGTAATGCCATTGGGGAATGTGCAGTCCAGGATAATATTGCTGTTCTCGGTGATGAAGATTTTGTCTCCTAGTTGGCGTATCTTCACGGTCGCTCCCAGCGCTTCCAGGCGTTTAAGTACGGGTGTTGCCCCGAAAGGAACCGTTTCGACGGGCACAGGAAATTTCGTGCCCAGCACGGTAACCTGTTTGCTGATATCGGCGATCACGATGAAGTGGCGTGCAGCTGAAGCCACGATTTTCTCACGCAGCAGCGCCCCACCGCCTCCTTTGATGAGATGCAATTGTGGATCGATTTCATCCGCACCATCGACATAGAGATCAAGCTCGGGATAGGTATCAAGATTGCTGACAGGTATACCAAGGCCGGCTGCGAGTTCCGCTGAAGCTGTTGAGGAAGCAACGGCACCTGCGATATGCAGGCCATCTTGAATACGCCGGGCAAGAGCATAGATAAAGTAGCTTGTTGTCGAGCCCGTCCCAAGGCCAACGAGCATACCGTCCTCAACGCGTCTGGCAGCAGCGCTCCCAACCTGCTGTTTCCAGGTATCGCGCTCAATATTGGGTCCAGTCATAAAAATGCTCCTTCTGTAATTACCGAAAGACAGGATATTGTATGTTTTTTGGTCTCTGAATACCGGTGTAAAGCCCTTCCCACCAACTATAGCATAACATGTATGCGAAAAGAACGCCAAAAATTGTTTATACCTCTTAGGGGGTACTCTTTGTTGTATCTTGCCATCTATTCGGCATCGTGATACACTCTTCAAGTAATTATGAATGGGCAGGAGCATCCACAAAGGCAGTTCAGGTGGAGCAGGCCAACGCTATTGCAGGTGGTAGCAACTATGTCTGATATCTGGCGTATTTTCCTGGTTGAAGGTGATGAAGCGCTCAACCGCAATATTGTAAATTCTCTCCGCAAGGATGGCTATATTGTGCAGGGAGTTACGAATGGCTCCGATGCCGTGCGTATCCTCTGGGCAGAAGAGTATGACGTGGTTCTCTGCGATCTCAAAGCGCCTGGAGCCGATGGATTTGAGTTGCTCCAATGGCTGCGTGCATCTCGTCCGAATACACGCATGATCCTGATCGGTGGACCTGATTCTTCTGCTTTGCGTATGCAGGCGCTAGAATCTGGCGCTGCTGGCTATCTGGAAAAGCCCCTGGATCTGCACTTGCTCAAGGAAGAATTACGTCGTCTTCTGCAACAAACAGGCTTCTCTGCGAATCTGGACTCGTTTGATCTGCTGGATGTCATCCAGATTATTACGATGAGCCGCAAGAGTATCGCTCTACTGGTAAATACAGGGCTGGAAGAGCGCGGTCTGCTGTGCTTTAAAGGTGGTGAACTGGTCTGGGCTGAATACGGGATACTGCGCGGTGAGGAAGCCTTTTTTGCGCTGGCCGCTCATAAGAATGGGACCGTGACTCATCAGAGCTGGAATGAGCAGGTGACCCCAAATGTTACGCAACCGCTCTCACGTCTGATATTTCAAGCACTCCAGTATCGTACCAAATATGCAGACCAGCAGCCGTTCAGCGGTGAACAGAAACCCATTGTGAGCAAGCCACAATATAGCGGAGCACAGCAGCCTCTAACGAGTAATGGGAATGGAGCGCTGACTTTAGGTGATGAGGATGATACTCCTTTTGGTGTACTGGCTGATCCCATTCCTGCGGATGGACAAGATGATCCCTTCAAAATCCTACAAAACCCCACACCGCCTAAGGGCGAGACTAATAGGGAATGGTGGGAAAAGACCGGAGCGCTGTCACGCCTGGATAAGGAGAAGGCTAAAAGTAGTCCGGCAGAACCCTTACCCACTACTATTGATGCCGCTCCCACTGTAGCAATTGACGGACTGGTATCCGATAATGGCACAATTACTCCGTCAACTGTGTATAAAACGACAGCCAGCCAGCGTGCAGATCTCCCCTCCTGGCTAACAGATCAGCCAACGGCCTCTGATATGCCAGCGATACGCTCTTCGTCGCTGACAAATTCTGCTCGTATACCTGCTACACCGAGGGTCAGACCCTCATCTCCTGAATGGATACCCTCGCGTTCATCCAATGGGTCCAATCTGGCGGGACAGAATACAGGAATGCGGAAGCAGGCAACAGGGCCACAAAAAAAGCAGCCACCTGAGGTGCAGAAACCTGTGGCTACAGATACTGGAGTGCGCCGGACTGCATCACCTGAGTGGCAGCCGCCAGAACAGGTCAGTTCTGCTCTGCCCCCACCCGTGAGCGATGCGCAGAAATTCGCACCTGTCGGCACCAGTGGCGCCTTAGACCTCTCTGAGAGAGAATATAGCCCCTCGTCAACTACTGGTTCCTCACGCACGATAAAGCATCGCTATAACTATTCCGCGCTGGTCTCGGCACTGCAAACGTTGGGCTATTCGATTCCAGGCTTCGTCGCAGCCGCCGTTGTAAGCATAGATGGGCAACCAATTGCCCAGGTAGCGGTGGACGACCTGAATATTTCGCGTATCTGTAAGTTTTTTGGTGGAGCGTTGAAGAATGTCCTGCAATCACTCGATCAGGGGATGTGGGGCGACTACGAGGATATGGTGATTACCAGTTCAGATCGCTATATCCTGATACGTGTAATTGGTGGAGAAAGAAATGTTTTTCAGCTATTAATTACCACCCGTGAGGCAGAGCCTGTGGAAAGTCTGGAAGTCATGGTTAATGTGGAGGGAGCTATCAGTGCTGCTTTGCATTCATAAAGGAAAGACACAATGAGTGAGAAATCAGAAAAAAGAGTAGTAACTGAAGAGGAGAGAAACAATAACCGCTTTTCTTTCATTGTTGGCTGCTTCATAGCCCTGGCGATTATTATTATCTTTACTCTTCTCTTCAATCACTAATTACTAAATGTATTGATCATTCCGCTGACTCCGGTACATCCAGCAACCGTTTCAGGTGTTCAACATCAACCTCTTTGAGCGTTGTTGGCTCCTCCACGATGGGATTGAGCTGCTTTTGAGTCTCTGGTTCGCGTTGACGGGCAGGTTCGCCAGTGCGTGGACGTGGTCGTAGCAGTTGGGAGTTCTGTCCATGTCCTTCTTGAAGCAATGGGCGTTCTTTGGCAGTGCGATTTTTTGCTTTCAACTCATGGAGTTGTTGTTCGAGGCTCTGATCTGCCGAAAGCTGTTCCAACTGCGCATCCAGATCACGCTTATGTAGTTCCGCCAGTGCGCGTGCGCGTGCTTCTGCTTCAAGTACAGCATCCTGAGCTTTTGAGGTACGCTCTTTATCCTGTGTACTATTAGCAGACTTATTGAGCGCGTCGTACACGCGTTGCTGAATAAGAGCGTTGCGTTTGCGCGCTGCAAGCAGATCCAATGTGGTCTCAACCTCGGAGATTTTCGTCTCAAGCTGGCGCAGAGCACTACGCATTGTCTGTACCAGTTGTTCCTGCTCTTTTTGCTGTTGCTGGTAACGCTGTGCTTGCCTGTTAAAATCATTGTAACGCGTGAGCGCAGTGCGTGCGACATCGTCATTAGCCTGTTGAATCGCCTGCTCGGCCTTCTTCATCCACAGATCTGCCTCCGCCTTACGCTCCTCACTACGTTTGCGCAGCTTATGACCCTCAGCAATAGCCGTTGCAACCTGTGTCTTGACCTGGACGAGCTGGTTACGCATGTCAAGCTGAAGTTGTCGCAGGACCTTCTCCGGGTCGTCAGCCTTCTCAATCACCGTATTGAGATTGGCGCGTAGTAAAGTGAGCACACGTTCCAACAAGTTCATGAGCACTTTCTCCGTCGTTTACCTATTTTTGTTAAAGGCCGGGTAACCAGAATGTTACTCGTCTCTTCTATGTACTGCAGGCAGGATGATTACCCTCATCCTGCCTACTTATTAGGACTATTTTGTTGGTGTTGTGGACTCAACGGTGCCGGAGGACCCATTGACGCCTGTTGGCGTTTTGCCATCACTATTTTGATTGGATAGCGCTGGAACGCGATTCATCAAGTCGCCAATACGTGTCCCACTCAGTAGCTCGAAGAGGGCTGGCACCTGGGCAACCATATTGACGATGTCGCCTGTGAGGCGGCTGGCACCTATCCCACCGTTGCTATCACCACCAGCACCCGTAGAGACGATGGTGACCTTGTCAACCTTGCCCAGAGGTTCGGCGATAGCGCGTACGATTTCAGGCATACCAGTGAGCAACTTATCCAGCACGGCGGCCTGGTTGTACTCATGGAAGGCGGCTGCCTTGACTTTCATGGCGTCGGCTTCAGCTTCACCTTTGGCACGAATAACTTCAGCTTCGGCAAGACCTTTGGCACGAACAACCTCGGCCTCGGCAAGACCACGAGCGCGGTTGGCATCAGCTTCACCGATACCGCGGGCCTTCGAGGCGTCTGCTTGACCCTGTGCTTCAAGGATCAGGCGCTGCCGTTCGGCTCCAGCGACCGTCTCAACACGTCGGCGTTCGGCCTCTGCAGCCTTCTGCACAGTCGCTTGCAGTTCTAGTTCGCGGCGCTGAATTTCAGCCTGTTGCACTTTGATCTGGGCGTTCTTCTCGACTTCAGTGACGCGGATGGCCTCGGTAACTACCTGCTGCTGTGCGATATTCGACTGGATATCATATGCTTTGTCGGCGGATGCCTGCTGCTTCTTGACTTCGGCATCAAAGGCCGCTTTCTTCAGAGACAGGTTACGCTGAGACTCTGCTTGCAACGCGAGAGATTCTGCCTCTGCCTTTACACGTTCTTGATCAGCGGATGCGCGGGCGACTGCTGCTTCACGAGAAGCGTTTGCCTGCTGGATCTGCGTATCGCGCTGGGCCAGAGCGGAAGCGATATCAGCCTGCTTACGAATTTCAGCGATCTGCGGACGACCCATATTGGTGATGTAATCATTCTCGTCGCGTACATCTTTAACTGTGAATGAGATGACCTCCAGGCCCATCTTCTCCATGTCGGGTGTGACGGTGCGCAACATCTTGCCGCCGACGCTCTCAGGATCCTTCACCAGGTCCTCGACGGTCAACTGACCGACGATACCACGCAGGTGGCCTTCCATAACCAGGCGGATCAGGCTCTCGCGCTCTTCCTGCGACTTGCTCAGGAATTGCTCGGCTGCAGTCTTGATGCTCTCCTCGTCGGAGCGCACTTTGATCTGAGTTACGGCCTCGACGTTCACTGCTACACCTTGTGTAGTATAGAGTACCTGATGTGGCGCAACGTCGAAGGACATCAATTCCAGTGAAAAATCTTGTGCCCGCTGGTACAAGGGGATCACAAAATGTGAGCCGCCTGTAATCACCTTTGTGCCGCCTGCACCATAGACGATCAGTGCCTGGTTGGGGCCAACTTTACGCAGCAAGCCACCAACGATACGAAGGAGAATGATGACGACGATAACTAAGGTAGCGACACCGATACCTATTATAGGGAGACTCATAGTGTGTTACTCCTTTTGAGAATCTTTTCGCATGACGTATTCAGTATCAGTAGTACTGGTCGGTTCTTCCAGTAATGCACGTAATTCTGCTAACCCATCGGCATCAGCGGGTGCTGTGATCGCTCCTGCTTCCTCCTGGTTCACGAAGTGATCCCAGGTATCAACCTCGGCTACACCGCGCTGATAATTGACAACAACGACTTCCTGGTCACGTTCAAGGCGTCTCCCATCTACGCTGCGAGCTGGAATACTCTTGCGCATTCCACCAGGAGAGACATAAATGACCTCGCCCAGGCCGTTCTCCTGTATCGTCAGGCTCACCTTTCCCAACAACCCGGTGCGGTCTGAGACATCCTGCACTGTCGCTCCCTCGCTATCGCCGAAAACGCGGCTGATTAGTGCGAGCAGTAAGGCAGCAATCACCAGTCCGCCCAACACTGCCAGACCCAGAGAGAAAGGCAGCGCCAGTGAGGTAGTATTGTGGAAAACATAGCCGAAGAACCCAAATCCGAGCAGGAAGAGGACAATAGAGGTTGGATTGACAAAGCTGAGAAATGCGTTTGCCTGTCCTCCATTATGTGTATGGGTTGTTGGATGAATGACGTGCCCATGACCTGTATGGGCATCGACTCCGTGCGTTCCACCCGCATGTCCACCAACATCTATATGATGCACGGTAGCATGTCCTGTCCCATGACCGCCTATACTTCCAAGCAAGGCAGTGACTACCAGGAAGAGCAGCCCGAACAGAAAACAGCCTATAAACAGGAGGGAAAGCGGATCAGTTGCTAGCATGGCTTTTGCTCCTTTGGCTCCAGAAACATTGTAGCCTGTACACTATGCCGATCAATATACTCGATGATACTAATAATACTGGCTAGTATACCAGATATTCCTAGAACCAGAGCAATTGATAGGCAAAGAGGGATAGATGGCACTCCCACCAGCGTCAGTACAGGGTATATGTTCTCTGTCGCTATACCCGCGCTCCCTGTGACTGCCGCGCAACTCAGCATGAGAACCGGTAACAATACAGGATGACGCCTCAAGAGAGGATTCCGATCCCTTATCAAAATAGGTTGCTTCCGTCCACATGGTTCGTATTGGCTTCGTATCATAAATCTTCCCTTCCCTGGCAGATTAAATGTACTGGCAGCCTACAGGCCAGATGCCAATACGTCATTGGCTGCGTTTCGACACGTGCATCCTGAAACGCCTGGTCGAAAGCATGGCCCGAATATATAGACGTAATATAGGTATAAAATACAATTAGTCAAAATTGAACGCGCTATCACTTTCATTTTCGTGGGCCGTGATAGCTTCAACGATCGCTTCTAATTCTTCCGCCGGTAGATCCATCAATCTATGAAAGGCTTCGATATAGCGGACTGGTTCTTCAACCTCAGCAAGACGCTGTAAAAGATCCTGTAAGGCCGGTTCTGAGCGCCATTCTTCGGCACTGGCCGTCAGCCACGTGTTCAGACGTTCTGACCCGTCATGATCCATCTCGGACAACAGATCAGTACTGTAGTCGGGCGGATCGCTTACCAGGTAGCCTGGATGCACTTTGAAAAAACGTGACAATAGATCACGACTGGAGGCCGTAAGGTGTAGTCGCTTGCTACTCTCTAGTTGCGATAGGTAGGCCTGGCTGATACTTTCGTTCAGCTCTTCCTGCATCGTCTTAACTACTTCCATCTGGGTCATGGCACGATTAAGACCGCGCAGTTCGCCTTCAACCTCGCGCAAATGTTTGATCTTCTCCGCTAGATTCATCTCTCTATCCTCACATAGCTATTTGCTATATTGAGTATAGCTTTCTGTTATGCTCTTGTCAAGTGTTTTGGGGGGAGATTTTTGTGGAGAGAGTAAAAATCTGTAGAGGTTTAGCTTCTTAGCTTGATCCTTATGTGACTCTGTCTCCGACAGTTTTTGAAGCATTGGGGGTAGGAACCAGCATGATTGACAAAAACTGTCAGAGACAGATGGTAAATAGCGTGAATGTTATGGGTCTTTCTCATCGGGAAGCTTGATCCTGCGCTTCTTCCCGCAGCCGTTGCACGTCGCGCATGGGTGGGACGCCGAAGAGGCTTTTGTACTCCCGATTGAAGTGGGAGGCGTCCTGGTAGCCCACCCGATAGGCCGCACTTGCCGCGTCCAGGTCTTCGCCCAGCATCAGACGGCGGGCCTCCTGCAGCCGCAGCCGTTTCTGGAATTGCAAGGGGCTCAGCGCCGTGACAGCTTTGAAGTGGTGGTGGAATCCCGAGACGCTCATGCCCAGTTCTCGCGCGAGTTCCTCGATGTGAAGTGGCTGGTCGAAGTCTTGGCGGAGTCGTCCGACCGCTCTGGCAATGTGGGGGGTGTAGCCTCCCTGAAGAGCAAGGTGACGGAGTCGGCCACCCTGCTCTCCCATCAGGAGTCGGTAGAGAATTTCCCGCGTGATCAGCGGCAGAAGGACTTGTGCTTCGGCAGGTGAGTCCAGGAGTCTGACGAGCCGCACGAAGGCATCCAGCAGGTTCCCATCCAATGGACTGACGGCGATGGCTCTCACATCGGCATGCCCTGGAGGCGAGGGGTGACCGGCCTCAAGCATGACCGAACTGACGAGGGTGGGGGCAAGTTCCAGGCGCAGACTGAGGTATGGTCGTTCCTTCGAGGCGGAGAGGACCTGACTGACCCGGGGCAACTCGACAGTAGCGAGCAGATACTGTGAGGGATCGTACCGGTAGCGACTCTCACCGAGAAGGACCTCTTTGCTCCCCTGGGCAATCACGCACACTGATGGCTCGACCACACTGTGAACAGGCTTGAGAGGCGAGGAGGAGCGGGCCAGGTGCAGCCCTTGGAGCAGCTGGGCGGTCCCATCTTGGCGCATGGCCCGCCCGATCCGCTCAATTAGTTCCTCGCGATTGGCTTGCAGCAGCACGGCCTCGCGTTCTGCCTGCTGATGGATCATCACATTCATAGGAACCTCTTCTCTTGTTTCTCCATCGCTCATCTGGAAGATTTGCAGAATCAGACAATCATTTTCGACAATCATTCTACCACCCTGTGCGAAGGCGCGTCTATAATTACCTCCAGATAGAGAACATGCCTCACTGCTTTTGCAGGCATGGTGGAGGAATTGAGAACATGGACATCACAAGAAGTGGCTCACAGCCTTCCGGCAAAGGACCGGCCGAGTATTTTACCGGTGCTGTACGCATTGACCCTCTGTTCGAGGCCCCTGAACCGGCCCGCGTGGTCGGCGCCAGTGTCACGTTTGAACCCGGCGCGCGGACTGCATGGCACACCCATCCGCTGGGCCAAACTCTGATCGTGACGGCTGGCTGTGGCCGGGTCCAACGCTGGGGGGGTCCGATCGAGGAAATTCGACCAGGGGATGTGATCTGGTTCGCGCCGGGGGAGAAACATTGGCATGGCGCCGCACCAAACACAGCGATGACCCATATCGCTATTCAGGAAAAGCTCCCAGGCTCGACCGTCGACTGGATGGAAAAGGTCAGCGATGAACAATACCAGGCGTGATAGTAGAGGAAGATCATTCTAAACTTTCATTTATAAACAGGAGGCAAGACCCATGAAGAAGCGCACACTTGGAAAAAGTAACTTAGAAGTTACGGCTCTCGGGCTCGGCTGTATGGGCATGAGCTATGCCTACGGTCCGGCACCCGACAAGCAGGAGATGATCCAACTGATTCGTTCAGCCGTCGAACGCGGCATCACCTTCTTCGACACCGCAGAAGCGTATGGCCCGTTCACCAATGAAGAACTCGTGGGCGAAGCGCTTGCTCCCTTTCGTGGACAAGTGGTGATCGCCACCAAATTCGGCTTCAAATTGGGTCCCAACGGAGAGCAGATGGGCCAGGATAGTCGGCCAGAGCATATCAAGCAGGTCGCCGGGGCCTCGCTCAAGCGACTCAAGGTCGAGGCCATCGATCTGTTCTATCAGCACCGTGTTGACACGGACGTGCCTATCGAAGACGTGGCCGGGGCAGTGAAGGACCTGATCCGGGAAGGGAAAGTGAAACACTTCGGCCTTTCGGAAGCCGGAGTGCAAACGATTCGTCGCGCACACGCCGTCCAGCCGGTCACTGCCGTCCAGAGCGAATACTCGCTGTGGTGGAGAAACCCGGAAGCGGAAGTGCTGCCGACCCTGGAGGAACTGGGAATCGGCTTCGTTCCATTTAGCCCACTGGGGAAGGGCTTCCTCACAGGAAAGATCAACGAACACACGACCTTCGACCGTTCCGACTTCCGCAACATCGTCCCTCGCTTTACGCCAGAGGCTCGAAAAGCGAATCAGGCTCTGGTCGATTTGCTTGGCGAGATCGCAGAACGCAAGAAGGCGACACCTGCTCAGATCGCGCTCGCCTGGCTGCTGGCCCAGAAACCATGGATCGTTCCGATTCCGGGGACCACGAAGCTCTCTCGCCTGGAGGAGAACATCGGAGCAGTGGCCGTCGAACTGATGCCCGACGATCTCCGCGAAATTGACAGCGCCGCCTCGAAGATCACGGTGCAGGGGGCTCGGTACCCCGAAGAATTGGAGCGAAGGACGGGTCTCTGAGTAGAAAAAATGTGCCACAAAGCCAGGCTGGCCAGCACACGGAATGTGTCCTCCCAATCAGGTGCCACGAACCGGTTGGGAGCTAACATTGTTTCAGCATTCGCTTCACTTCATGTGGTAGAGTGACCAGGTACAGACTATCCGGCCATCAAACACTACGATGGCAATTCTCCCTATGAGAAATGATGCGAGATTCGATCCAGATCAGACCAGCACAGCCAGGCGATGCTGAGGTAGCGGCGGTCCTGCTTTACTCAGCGTATATGCATACACCCGTCACCTCTCCTCTGCGCGAAGAACACGAGAGCGGGTTGATCGAGCGTTTAGAGCACTTCTTCGGTCAGGACGGCAATCGTTTTAGCTCTCAAAACATCCAGGTTGCTGAGCAGGACTCAGAGGTGGTCGGGTTGGTTTTGAGCTTTGGAGGTCGAGAGGAGGCACGGCTCAACGCCGCCGTTGGAAGCTGGCTCGAACGGGAGGCCCAGGACGATGAATGGTATGTCGATGCGCTCGCTGTGTTCAGCAATTGGGGCCGCAAGGGGATCGGCACGCGCCTGCTGCAAAGTGCGGAGCAGCAGGCACGCCAGCACCACTCTCCCAAAATCGCTCTGCATGTCGCTCAAGGGAACAAACAGGCATTGGATCTGTATGCACATCTGCACTATGTGGTCACCCGGCAGACCTTCCTCTATCAACGTCCCCATGTACGCATGGTCAAAACCTTG
>WNGD01000342.1_pt1 | contig 48282 bp, 42 predicted proteins | sample 5400671 | NCBI WGS metagenome assembly WNGD01 (sample SAMN13153369, study PRJNA577476) | soil metagenome | isolation source: 40 cm soil or saprolite under grassland replicate 2 | place: USA:California | collected 2016-06-15 | reverse complement strand
CGGCAAAGCGCGCGTGAAACGCTTCAAATTCCTCTTGCCACTGCTCCAATTCTTCTTCCGTCATGTGTTTCCTCCCACTCAGCTTCTCTCTCTTTTGAATCTACGAGTGAGAGCCAACTACGGTTGTAGTACTAGAGAGGGCAACAGAACCTACTCGCCCGATTTATGGAGGAATTAAATCCACTCATGCCCTTTCTCACAATGGTGAAGACTCGCATGCCCTGCCGGATAAGCACAGGACTGCTGGCAAGTGGGACACTTAGCAGGGCAATTTTCAACAGCACACACATCCTGAACAACGCCCCTGGTGCCCTTGTCTTCTACAACGGAATGACTGACGACGAGGGTGTTTGTTTCGTTTGGCATCGTATAGCCTCCTTAGCCTCACTCTATACCGCTTGCCGGCTGGTGAGGCCCATGAAGAACTGCGGCTGCGCCACCGATCTGCTTACGTGATTACCACGTAGCGAATACAAAAAGCGTTTCAGGATGAGTTCATGCTGCTTCTACGACATCTTTACTTCCCCATGTCGAGATCAGTAGATCACAAATGAAGAGGGTATGCTATACTGAACAGCGATACACTATGATTACTTATAGGGCATTGACCGCGAGGGTGCGCAATATAATGCACACCTTTATTGACTATAAACTTGCATATTTACGTTAAGTCATGTAGTATAGTGCGAAGAGGCAGGATGAGCCTCAAGCGGAAAGGAACGCGCGTGTGGCCAGTATCTTCATACGTGTGGTGCTGTTCTTCTGTTCGTACTTCCCGCTGACCCTCATCATCTGCGTCTTGCAGTACGATCAATGGCCCTGGTGGGTGACAACGCTGGTCGGGGGCGTGTTTGGCATCGGCAGCCTGGCGCTTACCTGGTTCTACTTCTGGTATATGCGGCGCGCATACGCCGAGCAGAAGAAAGTAACCAGCTTCAGCAGCCACGATTCAGAAGTGATGAACCATATCGCTTCCTACATCATACCGTTCGTGACCTTTCAACTTGGCTATGTAAAGCAGGCCATCACGCTGCTGATCTTTGTTTTAGTTTTGCTCGTTCTCTACGTCCGATCTAATATGATCTATATCAATCCGGTCCTGAGCGTGTGCGGCTACCATCTCTACGAAGTGGAGGTCGAGGCCAGCCAGCGCGCGCACTACTATATCACGCGCAAGCCGCCTGAGCGCGGTCGCGAGATATGTTTCGTTCGCCTGAGCGACGACATCTTTTTAGAAAAGTAGATTGTTATGCAGCCACAAACGCTCTTGCAGAGCTAGCTTCGCTCATGTGGCTGATAGGAAGTAGGTAGAGAGGTAGAGTACGGTATGACCCTGGACCTGACGCAGCCCGCAGACCTCCTCAAGTACATTCTCACCCTCGATCTCGATCAATGCGGCATCGCCGTCTGTATCGCGTCCGGCGATCCCGACGAGAAAGAATACGAGTATCGCCTCGTGAACCAGTCGGAGAAGCTGGCACAGAAGTTTCGCGATGCCGTCGCGGAGGCGCTGGAGACCTACCGGCAGAATCTGGAGGATGACAATATTGAACTGCGCGACTTCTCCGCCGAGACGATCAAGCCGGACCAGGAGATCGAGTACCTCAATATCCTGCCCTACGATTCGATCAAAAAGCAGATCGAACCCGTCGCGAACTACATCGACCTTTCGCGCTTCAGGCATGATGAACACGACTTTATCAAGAAGATGCGCTTCTATGTTGTGCGCGTCCAACCGAAAGGCAGCCCGCCGATCAACTTCTATCGCCGCTACTCGCCCTCGCAGATGCTCAGTCAATCGCCCTTCTTCGGCATGTGGCTGCAAAAGGATTACTACCAGGACCTCGACGAGCCGACCTTTCTTTTCGACAGGCACATCGACTGCTTCAGTTGCGAAGAGCACATGTTTATCCTGCAAAAGCACAACTTCTTCCAGATCTTCAACATCAGCGAACTGGAAAAGGTGGCGCGCGAAACGCTGGACAAACTGGAAAAGAAGGACTTCATCCACAACTTCCAGCAGTTCAAAAAGGATAGCCTGAACGACAAAAACAAGATCCTTAAACTCAAAAATATCTCTACAAAGCCCTATCTCGATGCGCTGACCATCAACGATCTGCACAAGACCATTCAGCGCTACAACCTGCCCATCCAGGTCGATATTGTCAACAGTGGCAAGAAGAAGCTGGTCTACAATCCCAAGGAGCGCTGGGCCATCCTGCATCTGCTCGACGACGCCTACGCCGACTCATCCATGACGCGCAACAGTTACTATATCAAAGGGAAGCGCGAGATACGAAGGAAATAGAGCTCTACTAAAGGAAATAGCATATGCAAAGCATAAGCAGTGAAGCAGTTATACGCCAGCACGCCAGCCAGCAATTCGCGCGCCTGGGCTACACGCTCATCGACGGTTCCCAGGAAGAGCGCGGTCCCTGCACTGCCACGGGTCGCCAGAGCGCCAGCGAGGTAGTGCTGCTCCCACGCCTGCGCGCCGCGCTACAGGCCCTCAACCCCGACAGTTCCAACGCCCTCATCGACAAGGCCATCGAGGCGCTCACAGATAACCGCAGCCTGCTCAGTCTCGCCCGCGCCAACGAGCAGATCTATGCGCTGCTCAAAGATGGCATCAAAATCGACGCACGTGGACAGCTCGTTACAGGCGAGAATGCAGAGCAAGCTACAAAAGCGCGCCAGGATACGCATAAGACACTGCAAGTCGTCAACTGGAAGGAACCCGACAAAAACGACTTCGCGCTCGTCTCCCGCTTCTGGATCGACGGCAAGCTCGGAAAGCGCAGCCTCGACCTGGTCGGCTTCGTCAATGGTCTCCCGCTCGTTCTGTTGGAGATCGCGGATAGCGACCCGCAAAACACCTTCGATCGCATCGCCCGCGACTACAAAACAACCCTGCCAGCGTTTTTCTGGTACAACGCCTTCATCGTCGTTGCCGACACCTTCACCTGCAAAATGGGCAGCCTCACCACTCCCTGGGAACACTTCTTCCAATGGAAACGCGTCAAAGACGAGCGTGAAAGCGAGAGCACCCGGCTCAACACGCTGATCGAGGGCACATGCCAGAAAGAACGCCTGCTCGATATCCTCGAAAACTTCATCCTCTTCGATACAGGCAAGGGACTGAACAAGCTCATTGCCAGAAATCACCAGTACCTGGGCGTGAACAACGCCATCGCCTCCCTGCGCAACTGGGAGCAAGAACGGAGCCGCCAGGCACCTGTTAAAGTGGGCGACGAGCATGGAAAGTTAGGCGTCTTCTGGCACACGCAGGGTAGCGGCAAAAGCTACTCGATGGTCTTCTTCGTGCGCAAGGTGCAGCGCATCATCAGCAACAACTACACCTTCGTCGTCGTCACCGACCGCGAGGATCTCGACGACCAGATCTACCGAAACTTTCTCCATACCGGCACGATTAATGAAGATCCCGACGAGGTCCACGCAGGAAACGCCAGGCATCTGAAACGACTACTGGCGCAAAGACATTTGCTCCTCTTCACCCTGATCCAAAAGTTCTATAGCGACCAACCCGGCCAGGACTACGAAGAGATCTCAGACAACGAGAACATCATCGTCATGGCCGACGAAGCCCACCGCACGCAGTATGACACCCTGGCAAAGAACATGCGCAACGCGCTGCCCAGAGCCTCTTTCATCGGCTTCACCGGCACACCGCTGATGGATGGTGAAGAGCAAACGCGCGAGACCTTCGGCCACTACGTCAGCATCTACAACTTCCGCCGCGCCATCAACGACGGCGTTACCGTGCCGCTGTACTACGAAAACCACACGCCGCAGATAGAAATTATCAATCAGGACTTTCAAGAGGAGATGACCGAGATCCTCGAAGGCGCAATGCTCGATGAACGCCAGGAGCAGAGGATTGTCGAGCAGTACGCGCGGGGAGAGAATTATGTCGTCAAATCCGAACGGCTCGATCTAATCACCGCCGATATCGTCAGGCACTTCATGAACCGTGGCTATATGGGCAAGGCGCTGGTCGTCTCGATCAACAAGATCACCGCCGTACGCACCTACAATCGCGTCCAGGAGCAATGGCGACTCTATAAAGAGGAGTTGCGCGCCCTACTTGCACAGGAGAGCGACCCCGACGCCAGGATAGCACTATCCAACAAGATCGATTACATGGAAAAGACTGACATGGCCGTCGTCGTCTCCGCTTCCGAAGGTGACGTGGAGCGCTGCGCAAAGTTCTCTGCCGAGCATGGTGAACAGGTCGATATCGTCCCTCATCATCAGCGTTTCAAGCAACAGGACCTCGCCGAAGACTTCAAAAAAGCCGAACACCCACTGCGCATCGCCTTCGTCTGCGCCATGTGGATGACCGGCTTCGACGTTCCCTGTCTCTCCACCATCTACCTGGATCGCCTGCTCAAAGGCCACACGCTCATGCAGACTATTGCGCGCGCCAACCGCGTCTACCAGGACAAGATCAACGGCCTGATCGTCGACTACGCCGGCACCATCTCCGCCCTTACCGAGGCGCTGGCGATTTACGCACGCGAGGATAGCAGCGGCTATAAAGAGGGGGACCGACCTATTGGCGACAAAAGCGACCTCGTGCAGGCGCTGCGTGAAAAGCTGGCGCAGACGGAACAGTTCTGCCGCGATCAAGGCATCGACGTGCAGGCTGTACTGACAAAGTTAGCCGCCGAACAGGATAAGCAGCGGCAAGAAGACCTCATCCAACCAGTTGTCAACGTCCTGCTAGCCAACGATGAGATCAAAATGCAAACCTTGCTCCTCACCAGCGAGGTCAGCAAGCTCTACAAAGCCATCCTGCCGGACACGGCGGAGCGGGACTTCACGCTGCCCGTCTACTTGTACCGGCTCATCAAAGACGGCATCTATAACGCTATGCGTCCGACCGGCTTTAGAGAGGCTCTGGGGCACGTAACGAGACTCGTACGCGAGTCGCTGGACGTGCAGTCCACGGAGGAGCGCCTCGCCGCCGACATGCTCGCCCCACGCGGTAGCTTCGACCTGCGCGACATCGACCTCAACGCCCTGAGCGGCAATCTGCGCCGTGGACATCGACATATCAAAGCCGAGCAGCTCCGCCACCTTCTCTACGAGCGCATCCGGCGCATGATCGAGGTCAATCCGAGCCGCATCACATACATGGAGAAGCTCGAACGGGCGATCTCCAGGTACAACGCGAGCTGCGCAAACTTCGCCACCGATCCACAACTGGTCAATCCCCAGGCCAGGATTACGCCGCTCTCCGCTTCAGCTCAAGAGCAATTGCAGGACGAGTACGACGATGCTCTCGTCGCATTAACAGGCGAGATAGCAGAAGAGGAGCTGCGCCCGGAGCAAGAAGGACTGAACGAAGAGGAACTCGCCATCTTCGACCACCTGACGCTCAACATCCCTCTTTCCGAGGAAGAGCACAACCAGGTAAAAGAGATCGCCTGCAGCCTGTTAGAGAAGCTGCGCCCCACGTTCAGCGTGATTGACTGGCACAAGAAGCCGCTCACACTCGGCAGGGCTTACGCGGCCATTGAAGACGAGCTTCTCAAACTGCCACAAACGCCATACAGCCAGGATCTGTATGAACAGAGGCGTGATGTCCTGTTCCTGTACGTGCAGGAGCGCTACAAAAACGATGGTAGCATTTCGGTCGCTTGATGGCAGCATAGGGCTGTTTTTGCTCATTTGACTCATGGGAGAGACTGGGCACCGCAAGCGGGAGATGGCAGACGCTCGATACGGTCACTGCACCTCTTTCAACGTGCCGCTGCGGCGTAAGAACACCCCGTTGGGTTCAGTGACGTTGGTATGAGCGATGCCGTTTGCGAAATCCTCGATGTGGACCACCGTCGTCTTGTCCGCTTCCTGCCAACTGATCATGAAGACCCCTGGCCGGATGGGCGTGACCGCCATCTGAACGGTCTCAGAGGTCCCCTTGAAGGGACCCTCGGCGTTCGTGAGCGTCATCACCGTCTCGGATAGGAAGTGGAGGTGGAAGACCCAACTGCCGAAATTCGCTTCGTACATGTGGCCGATACCTGGAAAGGGGGGAGTGGACATGGGCTCCTCCTGAATCCCACCTGTAAAATACGGGAAGAAGAAACACATCAGCGCCTTTGCCAAAGAGCTTTTGCGTTCCGTGTACGGCCAGTGTCAGTCCAACCACAATGCGCAGAATGAGAAGACCGACACTCATAGTGACAGCCATGAATCATGATCCTTTCAACCGTGTTGGTACAGACAAGGAAAAGCTACTGACTAGATACTCACGCGCCAGCAGTTTACTCTGCCTTTTTCTCGATGAACTCGCCCTCGATGAGGATCTGGACTTCCTCGCTGACGACAAGCCTGCCATCGAGCAGCATGTTGAACGTCAGGCCGAAGTCCTTGCGGTTGATCCGGCCTTCGGCGTTGTAGCCAATGCGGTGGCCCATCATGGGGTCATTGAATTCTCCTAACCGCACCATGTTCAGCGTCACCGGTCGGGTGTTGCCCTTGATGGTCAGGTCGCCGGTCACTTTGTAGCGATCCTGTCCGGCCGCTTCGATCTTAGTGCTTTTGAAGGTCATCGTCGGATACTTGTCGACTTCCAGAAAATTTGATGTCCGCAGGTCGTTGTCCCGCTGGGGGTTGTTGGTCCTGATACTTGCCGCCACGATGGTGACGTCTACCGATGACGCTTCGGGGTGGTCGGGGTCGATAAAGCCAGTCGCGGTGACATCGGGAAAGTGACCACGCACCGTCATCATGCCCAGATGCCTGGCGCTGAACTCGACTTGCGTGTGATAAGGGTCAAACTGCCAGAGACTCGTGGTTGTGCCTTGTGATTCGCCCTGTGTTGTCATGTGATGTCCTCCATTGAAAACAAAATAGTTCGCTTCTTTGGGAAAAGGGAAAGGGCAATACTACTTACGCCTTTTATCTGATATTTTCCTTACGGAATTAAAGGTTATACCAGGAAGCTTCTTTTGTCAAGGATGTTAGTGAAGGGGAGAAAGAAGAGGCCGCGCGGCACAACGAAGCAGCGTCTATTGCGCACTAATAATGCTCTTTTACCGCTGTCTCGATCAATCCCCAAAGAAGGAAGTCGTAAAGCTCGCAGATTGTCCATGGAGCTGTGCTTTTACCACCACATCACCTTTCCAGATGGGATGTCCCTGGCAGTCTGGCTGAGGCTTCCAGTTCCATTCATAATAGCCCTGGCTATCGGCGTACACGGTTCCCTGGAGTTCGTTACTTGGATCTGGGGCACCATTGCAGAATTTCACAGCGATGGTCAAGGCAGCGCCGGGGGCCGTTTTAACGCATACCCGCCCATATGAGCTATTGACGTAAAATCCCCCTGCCGGGTTATCATTACATTTGAAATCGAGTGAGAGGGGAGTCCTCTGTCCGGAGGTTGGTGTGAGATCATTCATCTGGCCGCCTCCTGTTGTGTTGTTTGATCCACACGCAGTCAGGAGCAACAGCAGGCTGCCACCGAGAAAAACCAATGTGGAAAAGTAAGATCGATTGCCATCCCTCATCTTCTCTTCTCCCTTCATGAGAGCTTCGTTTTCTGAACGGAGACACGCCATGTCATCCCTCATTGTATACTTTGAATGCTCTTCATCGCCAGTTGACGATGGAGTTGTGGAGAAATTGTGTAGAGGGACAAGAGACAATAATTACTTTAGATCTGCAGATACAAGCCGCTGCCCCAGAAAGGAACAGCGGCTTCAATGTTCTCACAGAAAGACCATGGCGAGAGCTAATAAGCGGTGGGTGCGTGAGAGCGAGCGGTAGAGGTCGATGCAGCATGTTGAGCAGAGGAGACTGCCGGGTCACCTGCTGACGTGATAGTGCCTCCCACCATTTTCACCAGATCTTCAGACGTTGTGAACGTAGCCTCATTGAAAACAGTGCCACTTGGTGGCTGAGCTACCTCAAACACTGGCGTGGCATCATCATCACCAGGCACAATAGAGGTTGAGATGTAATCGCCTACCATGAAACCCTGAGATGTGGCTGCGAGCCAGGTGAGCGTCATCGGTCCAGCCAGTTGTTCACTCTTACTCCAACTGGCCCCGCCGTTGGTTGATGAGATAAAACCGACCTTCAGTTGGCACGTACTCACGCTGCAATTGGTGTGTGGGTAGAAGTAATAGGCTAGCCCGAGATGTGCATTACGACCGGATGTACTCCTATCCACTGCCAGTCCAGGAATGAAGTGATCAACACCGCTGCCAACACGGTCAATCGGGATGCGACTGACCGGCGTCCAGGTGGTGCCATTCTTCGAGGTACTCAACACCAGATCACTGGCCGCACAACTGGCTTCAAACCGGCAGTCTGACCAGACGACATACACTCTCCCCGACCTGTCAGTTTCGGCACTTGGGAGAGGAATACCAGCGCGAATACCGGCACTTGGGCCTCCGGGGTTGGGATTATGGAAGTCCGCCTCAGAGACAAGCGTACTCGCGCTCCAGGTTGTCCCTCCATCGGGAGACATGAAAGACGAGATGGTAAAGGCAAAGAAGGGAGAGTCCAATCCAACGTAGGGAACGATTACCGTCCCATTGGGCTGAACGACAGGCTGCCCACCGATACCATGAGAATTATCGGCAGTAGGCTTTCCAGGTCCCCAGGTCAATCCACCATCGGTGGAGGTACTCATCTGCTCGAGGTCGAAAAGCGTATTGTCGTCATACTCGGTATAACAGTTCCCATAGTGCGGGCTCGTCGGCGTATCATCGCAGACGGACCAGTTTTTGTCATTGAAATTCCCGGAAGCATTCACCACCACAGGGTTTCCCCAGGTCAGTCCCCCATCCGTCGAGCGACTGACAACGACATCGACAGGTCCGTTGACAGGGTCAATAATGCCCAGGTAGGAGATGATCCAAACTTTGTGTTTGGCATCATAGGCAACCGAGGCATCACTGGCACGGGCATACTTGCCTGCCGGGTGTGAGTTGGTGGTGACACCGGGGAGAGAACCATGCACCCACGCATCACCACCATCAATGGATGTAGCAAAGCCGATATCGGAAGCTCCGCCATTGAAAAAGCGGCCTTGCTGGAAAGCCGAAACGATCGTATTACCAAAGGTAAAGGTGTCAGGTTCGACTTCTGTCTTGTGCTGACTATCGGGATTGGTAAAGGGGTCGCTGCTGATTTGGGTTAACGGCTGCCCTGCCGCATGAGCAATAGTGAGTGAAGAGTGCGAGAACGTGAGAGAAAGTGCGAGAGCCAGAAGTGTTCCTATTGTGGCAATGCTGAATCGCCAGCGATATTGAGAAATAACTGACATAATAGTCTCTCCTCGTTTTTACTAAAATTCCCCTTTGAACGAGCAAAACCATCTCTAAGAATAGGAAAAATCGCTGTGTTTTTGGTGAGGAATGAGTAAAGAGATGGTTATAGATATATCAATCAGGTGATGGTTTCTTAACCAATTTCACGCTAAGCAGCTCGGCTGCTATCGTGTCCTGCTAGCCTGGCGAGCACGCCGATCATCAGAATACTTGCCAGTGCATAGCGTAAACCTTGCCATGAACGCTGATCGGAGATGGTTTGCAAACGAGCAGAGAACGCATCTCAGGTACGCGGGGAACGAAGGATGTAAACATGCACGTATGGGAAGCGCAGACCGGCAATACCCACGCCATCTACCAGTCATTCCCCATCGACGCGCTCTCCTGGTCCCCCGACAGTACCCGCGTCGCGACGGCCTGCACAAACAACGTGGCGCAGGTCTGGCGTATTCCGTAGGCACCGCCCCTTGTTCCGACATGAGTTATCCCGGTAGCTGTTCAGGTCCCTCCGCGGACTCCTCCACTCACACAACCGCCTACGAAGCGCTGAGAAGTCAGGGGGGACCTGAACAGCTACGTAAGCACTATGCAAGAGGTAGCTTCAGCAACTTACGGACCTCAACTTCATCAGTCACAACAAGCAGTTGGTCAATCAATTGATCCAACTCATCCTGATCAGTGATTGCTACAATATGCTGCGGTGCCAGATCCACTAAAGACGGAAATCGTTTTTTGATGATTTTGAGAACAGATCTCTGCAAGCCCTGAATTTGTCCTTGTAGTTGTCCTTGTAGTTGTCCTCGAAGCTCGCCTTTTTCGACCCGCTCCTGAACATCGGGATTATCATCAAGAAACCAATCATAAGCCATGTGCATGCGTAGTTCCTCCTCTACACGCTCTTTGTCCTGCTCCGTCATTGCCTTCGACCTTTGCATGATCCGCCTGAAACGAATTAGGTGATGCCCAAATTGTTGGCGCGTATAGTGCTCTTTCATTTCGTCAAGCGCCCGAATGAGCAGGGGAGCATTTGCCCCCTGCATTGCCGGCAGCAAGGTGTACATACAGACTGCGCCCTCATCTACAAATTGTTGCGCTTCCATTTCCCACAATGCCAGGACATGGTAATGCAGGCTGAGAAGCACTTCATCACCGCTTTTCTCTTCAAATGGCGGCTTCGGTATCGTTGTCTCGAACGGATACATGATCACAGTGATTACAGGTTTCTGGTGTTTCGCAAAAAGCCCAACATGATATTGGAGAACCCGTATATCCATTGCGCTCTCTGCACTTGTCTGTAACTCCATATCCAGAATATGCGGTATGCCGTTCTTCATTACATTGTACACCAGATCTGCTTTTATGATCGTGCGATCGATCTCGACATTTTTGTCATCGACAACTTCGGTACCAGGGACAAGCCTGGGCACGATCTCCTTCGCTTCGTTGCCAAACAATGCTTTCAGTGTATTGTCAAATTCCTGTTTTCGATCCTTCTGCATAGATCCCCCGACCTCTTCAACATGATCTATCATAGCACATGTTATAGCGTTAAAAATATTTCTGGTACTTTTGATGCGTTTGATTACATAATATGTAGATATAACCGCTCAGGTCTCCTCTTTATGGCTGGCGAGCCGCGCCAGGGCGAGGAGTCAGAAAAGGAGGGGCTCACCGGGAGAACTCATGAGGACTCAGGTGAGCCGCGAAGCCACGATGGGTCCGGTAAGACAGTTGTCCAATGGGAAGAACTTCGTCGACGGGATGTGTAGACTGACGGATAGTGGTTGTGGCTTTTGCCATCTGGTACCTCCTGGTTTGCTCTGCTTTAATACACCTGTGAAAAAGGCGGCAACGATGGCAAAGCAACCAGCATGGTTGGCAATGGCGCAAATCAGTGGCGCAAATCAATGGCGGAAAATTACTTTCCCCTGACTGGTCGCCCTACAAATGCAAAAGGGCGGAACGAACAATGTTCTTCTGTGTCAGGGAAATGCTAATTTTCGATAGAGATAGTATATACGGACGGGATTGGCATCATCAAGCTCTGAAGGGTCTATAAGTCTAGGAGGATGCCCGGCGTATTCGAGAGAGACGATCGGGGGACACGTGGTCGAAAATAGCCTCTCACAATCTCGGACCACATCTTCTCCAGGTGATGCAGTTCTCGTTTGACGTGTGTGACACTGACTGGTCTTTTGCTCCTATCCATCTCTAACATGCTATTAATGAGCATGCCAAGACTATTCATCAACACATCAACCATGCTGCTTGTCAAACTGCCGGGATCAGAACCGCTGGAAGTATGCATTCCGCGTAAGGGGGTAAAGCGGAGTGGAGCCTCTGCAGGATTTTTTCCGGTGAGCAACTGGTGGAGAACCGCTCCTAAGCTGTAGATATCAGCATGGGGCGTCGTCTGGGCTCTTCCATATTGCTCGGGAGCCGCATAGCCAGGCGAACCAAGCGCCATAGTATCTTTGCCCTGCCCTGCTTTGAAGAAACGAGCAATGCCAAAGTCAATGACATATATCTCCCCCTCGAAAGACCGGATGATATTGGTTGGTTTCAGATCGCGAAAGACAATCGGCGGCTGGCGGCTATGTAGATACTCAAGGACATCACACAGTTGTAGGCCAATCCTGAAAACCTCGCTCAGGAGAAGACGCTTGTTCGGTACCTTGTCCTGGTACTCCTCAAGGGTCTCACCCTCAATGAAATCCATGACTAAATACCACTGTTCACTTTTATAGATTTGTTCATACAGACGAGGCAGGCGAGGATGAGCCAGTTGGGATAACAAGTCTGCCTCGCGGTGGAAGGCGTCGGTGGCCTCCATTGTCGCCTTTGATGTGGGTCCTCTCAAACAGATCTCTTTGAGAGCAACTAACGCATGTGCACGCTGCGTATCGCTGGCCTTGTAGACAGAACCAAAGCCGCCCGTGCCTAGTTTCTCAATGAGACGATAACGATCTTGAAAGAGGAGCTGAGAAGCAAGATATGCTGAAAGAAGCAAGGGGCGACGACAACGCTCGCACAGGGAAGAGCCAGGAGTATTGAGAGCTCCACATATCGTGCAGGAAAGAGATGAAGACGGGACCATGGGCTTGCTCCTTTACAATGGAGTCAAACATTGGAAATGACCTTTTGCTTAGTGTAACACGTTTGATCGTCCTGGTCTAGATAGACAAATGCACTCCTGGCGGAGCCCGTAGTAGGGATGGGGCTTGTCCCCATCCGGTTTCCCGAGAACGCGGCTCCCCGGCCTGATCGCGCTCCCTGAGCCGGATGGTTCTCTCACCGACCCATTTCTTGAGCGCTCATCGGGGTAGGGACCAGCTTCCAGCGCGTCCGCGATTTATCGTTTCCCTCTCCTGAAATACAAATATACATGTATTCATATGAATTGAACGTTTATCTATAGAGAACGTATAGGAACATGATAAATCCGGACGCGCTGGAAGCTGGTCCCTACCCCAAATCATACACTCCTCTGAAAAAAGCTTTTTCATGAGCAGTGCGAACGTTAGTTCGTGGGTGGCTCTTCCGAAAACGATCGTTTCATCCAGATCTGGTTTGTGACGTATTTAATATTGCTTCTGTCAGCTACTAGACTGTATTTTTAGCCATAGTCAGTTATAAATTATTCATCACCAATAAGCTCACTGAAGCAAAGCAGAGAGCACCCATTTTCAAAAATTATCACTAAAAACTATTATCATTCATTAATACTTAAAAAAGGAAATACGTATATGAACGGTCTGAATGTAGATGCTCGCACCTATCAACCTATCAATAACTATGGCGTTATTGGCGATTGTCGCTCCGTCGTCCTGGTGGCACCCGATGGGTCGGTCGATTGGGGCTGCCTGCCGGACTTTGATAGCCCGGCCATCTTCTGTCGTTTACTCGATGCAGAGTCCGGCGGATACTTTCAGATCGCTCCCACCGACGATACTATTCCTGGTCAGCAACGCTATCTGACGGGAAGCAATGTCCTGCAGACCAGATTTACCAGCATCGCGGGCGAACTCGCGCTGACCGATTTCATGCCCGTTAAGACCTTGAGCGCCCGGTCTCAGCAGGAAATGCACGCTACGGCTGAGGAGGACGCACGCCATTGCCTGGTGCGCATTGTGGAATGCACGCGCGGGGAAATGGCGGTTACGATGACGTTAAAGGCCACTCCCCATTATGCAGCGACGGCGAGTACCGTCACTTTTGTTTCTGAGAACACCGGAGCCGTCATCTCTGGCGGAGAACAGCACCTGGCTCTGAGCATCGTGGGTTCACAGCAATTGCCGTCTTTTTTTATAACCGTCGAGCAGGGCGCTGAGGATATGCACCCCGTCGTTATAGCAAAGGCCACACTGCACCGGGGCGAGCTCCTGATATTCGCAGTTGGCATGGTCCGTACCGCCGAGTCAGCACGCATGCTTGCGGAGCACACATCACAGCCGTGTGAATTCGAGGGGTCACTGGCGCATACGCTGGAATGCTGGCGCGCATGGTCGGCGCGCAACACCTACCAGGGTCCATACGCCGCGTGGGTGCAGCGCAGCGCGCTCGTCCTGAAAATGATGACCTATGCTCCGACGGGCGCCATTGTCGCCGCGCCCACCACGTCTCTCCCCGAAGAGCTGGGCGGGGTGCGCAACTGGGATTACCGCTATACCTGGCTGCGCGATGCCACCTTCACGCTCTACGCGCTCAGCACACTTGGTTACACCGAGGAGATGTGCGCCTTCACGCACTGGCTGAAGCGCCTCTCCTGCACAAACGGCGAAGACCTGCAGATTATGTACGGCATTCGCGGCGAGCGCGACCTGGCCGAGCAGGAGCTGCCTCACTTGAGCGGCTATTGCGATTCTCGTCCCGTACGGATCGGGAACGGGGCGGCGCAGCAGAAGCAACTGGACATTTTCGGAGAGGTGCTCGATTGCATCCATTGCTATCGCCGCCAGGATGGCTTTGAGCGTTATGGTGAGACGCTGGATGGTCCCATGTGGGAGATGATGCGCACGCTGGTGGAGTACGTGTGTGAGCATTGGCAGGAGCCCGATAGCGGCATCTGGGAGGTGCGCGGCGGCCTACGCCACTTCGTGTACTCGAAGGTCATGTGCTGGGTTGCGCTCGACCGTGGCATTCGCGCGGCCCAACAACTGCACCTGGAGGCGGACCTTCTCCGCTGGTGCATCGTGCGCGACCAGATTCGCGCCGACATTCTGACGCACGGCTATAATACAACGCTGGGCGCTTTCACCCAATCGTACGACGATACGGCGCTGGACGCCTCCGATTTGTTGCTGCCGCTGGTCGGGTTCATCCCCCCGGATGATCCCCGGATGCGCTCGACGGTCGATCGGATCATGGAACAGCTTACCGACGAAAATGGTTTCGTCTACCGCTACCTCGCCTGCGACGGACTGGCCGGTCACGAGGGAACCTTTACGATCTGCACCTTCTGGCTCATCGATAACCTTGCGATGCAGGGGCGCGTGATGGAGGCCCGCTCGCTCTTCGAATGCCTGCTTACCCACGCCGGACGCCTGGGCCTGTTCTCCGAGGAGATCGATGCGCACGATAAAGTGGCGATGGGAAACTATCCACAGGCATTCACGCACATCGCTCTGATCAATAGTGCCATGAATCTGCAAAAGGCCGAGCGCCGTCTCAGCGAGCACTACGCCGATCCAATCGTTGCGGCGATCAGGCTCACTGGCTCGCTGGGTGACTCCATACAAGATGACCTCCAGGATCGCCCATACAGAAACACGCGCAGCCTTTGAACTCGATCGTCTCCTTGTACGGGCGACCGTCCTGCCCCAGGTCGCCCTCTTTTCCATTCCCGCTCAATAGTATTCCACCGTGGTCAGTCCGACGCGCTTGTGCGTCGTGAGCTGACCACGATATCCTGCACGGAACGTTCCCGAGGTCGGCGCGACATCGTAATAATCGCGCCCCACTGCGATCGTCAGGTAGCTCAGGGAGGCCCGTCTCCCGTGCGTGGGGTCGAAGGGGATCACCAGCGCCACCTCGGGACTCTCCTCGACCGGCAGGATCACCTCGACCCACGCGTGAGTTCCGCCCTCGCCCAGCATGTGCCCGGAGGCGTAGCGCGCGGGCAGGCCGCAGAGACGACAGAGGGCAAGCATGACATGCGCGAAGTCCTGGCAAACGCCCTCGCCCAGCGCCAGGGCTTCTGCGGCGGTCGTGTGAATATCCGTCACCTCATGCCTGTATCGTAACGCCTGATACGTCCAATCGTTGATCAGTTCGGCCAGAGGAAGCCCCTGCGGGCAACGAGCAAACAACTTCTGCGCAGCCTGGCGCAATGCGGCATCCGGTCGCGTCAGGGCCGATGGCTCCAGCAGGCGCGCATCGGTCAGCCAATTCGCTGAGGTATAGTGCGTTCCGGCCTCGGTGCTGCGTTCGACGAGTATCCACGCCTCGAAGTCAATCACGCGCTCGACCTGTGGAACCAGCAGCTTGATCTCTCGATTGCCGAAGCTGTCATCCTGGCAGGTCATCTCGTAGCGCGCTGTGGAGACGCCTAAGCGGTAGTCGATCAGGCGCTGATCCCCGTGCTGGTGAGGAGGCAGGATCATAAGACGCTGATTGAGGTCGTGGATTGGACCGGGATATTCATAGATCAGGTGCTGGTGAAGCGCGTAGTGCGCTCGCCGGACGCGCTGCCAATCCACCTCTTCGTGGTCGAGCAGTTCGTCGATCGGCATCGCCGTGCCAGGATCGGGCAAACCATTATTCATAGACCTGCGGCGTCCTCTTTCTCCACAACACCCTGGGATGCTGTAGGCACCTCATCGGCCCAGACGATCATCTCGCGTAAGGTCGGTCCCCCGTAGGTGGTGACCATTGCTACATCCAGTGCATCGCGTCCACGACCAATTAACACGCGCCCCATGCGCGGCGTATTGTTGCGCGGATCGAAGGTCCACCAGCGTCCGCTCAGGTACACCTCCATCCAGGCACAAAAATCCATCGGCTCATCGGGTGGAGGGACGCCAATATCCGGTATATACCCAAAGACATAGCGCGTGGGGATGTTTAGCGCGCGACAAAAGGTGATGGCCAGGTGCGTAAAGTCGCGGCACACACCCACGCGCTGCTCGTATACGTCGAGTGCAGTGGTGATCTGTGTGCTCGTCCCATACTGGAAGCGAATATTGTTATGTACCCAGTCAGAAATTGTTTGTACCCGCTCCCAGCCGGGTTTCGTCTGCCCAAAAAGTTGCCACGCCGCGTCTGAGAGCAGATCGGAGAGGCAGAAGCGACTCGGGAGGGTATAGAGTAGCACTTCGCCCGGTAACTCCTCGACAGGCATCTGCACTGCATCAGTATTAATCTCATCATACCCGTCTGTTACTGCTACGGTGGCATCATAGCGCAGCACGTTCTCGCCGGGGACAAGCATGAGCCGCTGGCATAGATTGCCATAAATGTCGCGGTACACGTTCATGGGAAGATCAGGGGTGGTTTGCCACTCTTCGTGGAGCACCTGGTGTGCGCCATCGGGATGTGACTGGACCTGCATCACCGTTGGAGTAGGCCACGTTGCCTCATAACGGAATTCGCACCCTACTCGGATATGCATGAGTATTGTCGTTCCTTAATCTACTCAAATCACTTGACAAATACGCTCGTTGCTAGGTATTATAAACAAAATGGTTCTCTTTGTACAGAGATTGCTGCTGGCTACGATGCCTCACGCGAGTGTGTGAGGTTTTATTTTTTTTGCTGTCAGTTTCACGCCAGGGAGTTGTCTACCATGCTTTTATCTGATACTCCTGGAAGCTCTACCTTGCCTCCACCATTCTCTGCCTACGCCTTTGATACGGCGTATGATGAGATGTTCGATGCCACAGGGAAGCCACATCCAGCATATAAGAAGCTCTTCTACCGCCTGCTCGAAATGCCCCTGGATACGTTGCAACAGAGCCAGCAGGCAGCAGATATGGCGTTTTTGAACCAGGGCATCACCTTTACCGTTTATGGAAACGACGAGGGAACGGAACGTATCTGGCCCTATGATCTCCTCCCACGCGTCATTACTGCGCAGGAATGGACAACGATTGAGAAAGGCCTGGCGCAGCGCATTACCGCCCTTGATCTCTTCCTCAATGATATCTACCACGATGAGCAGATTCTCTCTGATGGGGTGATTCCCCGCTGGCTGGTCTATAGCTGTCGTCATCTGCGTCGTGAGATGCGCGGCCTGCATGTACCACATAAGCGCTATATCTCTATTGTGGGCACTGATCTGATCCGCCTCCCGGATGGACAATTCGTGGTGTTGGAGGACAACTTACGCGTCCCCAGCGGGGTCTCCTATATGCTCTCCAACCGCGAGGTGATGAAGCGCGTCCTCCCCTCTTTGATCGAGAGTTATGGAGTACGCTCCATCAGTCATTATGGGCTGGCGCTGCTGAACACGCTGCTGTCGCTCGCGCCTCCCGGTCGCGTCGACCCCACTATCGTCTTACTCACGCCGGGTGCCTACAATTCCGCCTATTTTGAACACACTTACCTCGCTCGCCAGATGGGCATCGAGATGGTGGAGGGCCGCGATCTGATCGTGCATAATAACGTTGTCTATATGCGTACGACCGGGGGCCTGCGCAGGGTCGATGTCATCTATCGCCGCGTCGATGATGACTTTCTCGATCCCGTCGCGTTCCTCCCTCACTCGACGCTGGGCGTGCCCGGTCTGCTGAACGCTTACCGCGCGGGGAACGTCGCGCTGGCAAACGCGGTCGGTACCGGGGTGGCCGACGATAAGGCCGTCTATGCCTACGTCCCTGCCATCATTCGCTACTACCTGGGGGAGGAGCCGATACTCCAGAATGTCGAGACATATCTACTCTCCGATGAGAAGCAGTGCAGTTACGTACTCGAACACCTGGATTCTCTGGTGGTGAAGGCCGTTGGTGAATCGGGCGGCTACGGCATGCTTATAGGTCCCTATAGCACTGCGGCACAGCGCGAGGAGTTCCGCCGCCGCATCATTGCCGATCCGCGCAATTATATCGCGCAACCAACGCTGGCGCTCTCGCATGCTCCTTGCTTTACCGATGGGCAGATCGAGCCGCGCCACATCGATCTCCGCCCCTTCATCTTGTATGGCGATCAGATCACTATCGTACCGGGAGGACTGACGCGCGTCGCCCTCAAGCGCGGCTCGCTGGTCGTCAATTCCTCGCAAGGTGGTGGGAGCAAGGATACGTGGGTCCTTGATACGTAGCTCTGGTAGTGGAAAGGTCGAAGAACAATGCTTTCGCGTGTCGCAGACAATCTGTATTGGATGAGCCGTTACCTGGAACGGGCCGAACACACCGCCCGCCTCCTGGATGTGAGCCTGTATCACCTGCTCGGCCAGAAGTCCGAGTATGCCATGTTGCGTTGGAAACGCCTGCGCGACAGCCTGCGTATCTCATTCTCAGACGAGGAGGAGGAGGAGGCCGACAATGATTATAGCGTTACCCGGTCGCTGACCTTCGATACCGCCAATGCTTATTCGATTATATCCTGCATCAGCGCGGCCCGTGATAACGCGCGCCAGATCCGCGAGAAGATCAGTGCGGAGATGTGGGAGCAGCTCAATCGCCTCTTCTTGAGTATTAAAAGTACTAGTATGGCCAATATCTGGTTCTCCGGCATGCATGAGTTTCTGATCAGCGTGAACGAGGGCGTCCAGCTTTTCCAGGGCCTCACCGACTCCACGATGAGCCACAACGAAGGCTGGCAATTTATCCAGGTCGGTCGCTATATTGAAAGAACCTGGGTCACTGCTGCCCTGATTGATGTTCATTTCCTCTCATCTTCTCTGTCTCCCATCGGACCAGCCGAAGAGATTCTGGGCATCGCACAACTGGACTACCTGCAGTGGGTTAGCCTGTTGCGTTCGTGCAGCGCCTTCGAAGCATATCGCAAGGTCTATTCCGCCGACACTCAACCCGAACGCATTGCTGAGTTTCTTCTCCTCGATAGTGAGTCGCCTCGCTCGATCCATTTTTCGATTACTCTGCTACAAAATGCGCTGCACTCTATCGCCGGGGCAACGAATACGCGCAATTCGTCACGCGTCGAGCGACTCGCTGGCCGCTTGCGGGCGTCGTTAGACTATGATCAGATCGAAGATATCATGGAGAATATCCACTCCTACCTGGAGAATATCCAGCAGCAATGCACGCAAATTCATAAAGCTATCTATCAGACGTATATTGTCTACCCGGTCGACGCGGCCCTTATCAATGAAGGGGCCGCGCAGGCGTAAGACGTGTCTCACACACGTGGATCGTGCGCAAGGGAGAGCAGGAATGTATTACACTATCCATCACACTACAAAGTTTCGCTACAGTGCGCCTATCACGGAAAGCATTATGGAGGTTCATATCCAGCCTCGCAGCGATGGCTTTCAGCATTGCCTCGACTTCCGCCTCTCCACCAGCCCGAAGTCGCATATTATGTTCTACCGCGACGATCTAGGCAACAGGGTCCACCACTTCGACATCCCTAATCGTCACTCCTCCCTCTTGATTACCGCCGAGGCTATGGTGGAGGTCACGACTCCCCCGCAGCTCCCTGACGCGCTCCCTCCATCGGCCTGGGAGGAGCTCGATGCCATGACCGCCAGTGATCGATACTGGGATATGCTCAGGCCCAGCCGTTTTGCGCACCCTACCGAACTCTTGAACGATCTCATACGCGAACAGGATATCAAGCGGCTCGATGATCCTTTGACGACCTTACACGCTCTCACGACGATCGTTTATGATACCTTCGAGTACGCCAAGCAGAATACGCGCGTGGATTCGCCGATCGATGATGCCCTGCGCATCCGCCGGGGCGTCTGCCAGGATTTCTCCCACATTATGATCGCCCTGGCCCGTCAACTGCGCATCCCCTGTCGCTACGTCAGCGGCTATCTATATAACCTGCCTATCGAACGTAGTGCCTCTGCACGTGGCGCGACCCATGCCTGGGTCGAAGCCCTGCTCCCAGGTCTCGGCTGGGTCGGCTTCGATCCAACGAACAATAGCATCGCGGCTGAACGTCACATCCGCGTCGCCGTTGGCCGCGACTACGCCGACGTACCCCCGACACGCGGCGTGTTCCGTGGCACCGTTGAAAGCAAGTTGTCGGTCCATGTCAGCGTATCGCCGGCGGAGATCTCTTACAACAACGACGAATTGTCCCTCGAAGCCGATTGGGTGACGATTCCCACCGACAATTATGACCGCGAAGATAACCTGCAATGGCAACAATCGCAACAACAACAGTAGGGGCGCGATTTATAAGCCCGCCACGTTCCAACAGCAATCGCAACAACAACAGTAGGGGCGCGATTTATAAGCCCGCCACGTTCCAACAGCAATCGCAACAACAGTAGGGGCGCGGTTCACAAGCCCGTCGCCTTCCAACAGCCCGTCGCCTTCCAACAATCCGCACGTTTCCCGTGGATCGGCCTGGGGGGCACGGCGGGCTTATAAATCGCGCCCCTACATCGGTCGGCTGGTGACATCCATTCGTGCACAAAAATGAAATTCACCCACTCCAAAACCACCCCTGCAAAATAAGGACATATTCAGGTTAAAATATATATATCGGCACTCTACTATTTCAGACCACCAATAACACAGGTAAGGAGACCACCCATATGACATTTATCGGTGTTGGAGAATGGCTCACCCGCCGCACAGAATTGACCCCCGACAAGATCGCCCTGGTCGACTTCGAGACGCAGACGCGCTTGACCTATCGCGACCTGAACGAGCACGCGCGAGCACTGGCAACAACCTTGCAGGAACAATACACTATCCAGCCCGGCGACCGCGTAGCTGCCCTGGCCCTGAATAGCCCGGAATACCTGGACGCCTTCTTCGCCGTCGCCCTGTTGGGCGCTATCCTGGTCCCGCTCAACTGGCGGCTGACTGCACGCGAACTGGGCGTCATCCTGGCCGATTGCGAGCCGAAGTTGCTGCTCCACGACGAGCAGTACGGCGCACGAGCACAGGAGGTCGCGTCGGCCCTCGAATACCCCGTGCAACTGCTCTCGATGTCGACGTTCCCAGGCGCGAACGCCGCACTCGCCGCACGCACTCAGCCGTTCCAATCGGAGGACGGCGAGGAGCCGATGCTGATCCTCTACACCTCCGGCACGACGGGCACGCCCAAGGGCGCGATGCTCTCGCACCGCATGATTACCTGGAACGCCGTGAACACGCAGATCAGTTGGGGCCTGCGCGATACCGACATTACGCCGACGTTCGCGCCGTTCTTCCACGCCGGCGGCTGGAACGTGCTCACGACGCCCATCATCCATCTCGGCGGCACGATCGTTCTGTTGAGCAAGTCCGATCCGGCCACCATTCTGCGCGCCACCTCGCAGGAAAAGTGCACTATTTTGTTCGCGGTGCCCACGGTCTTCCAGATGCTCATGGAGCAGCCGGATTTTTCTACTATCGATCTCTCTGCCGTGCGCTTCTGCATCGCAGGCGGCTCCTCGTGCCCGATCCCGCTGATCGAGAGCTATGCCGCGCGGGGCCTGGAGTTCCGCCAGGGCTATGGCCTGACCGAAGTGGGCGTCAACTGCTTCAGCCTCGCGCCCGAGGATGCCCTGCGCAAGGCCGGCTCGGTGGGCCGCCCGGTCTTTCACTCGCGCGCCAGGGTGGTGGACGACGAGGACCGGGCCCTGGGTCCTGATGAGGTGGGCGAGCTGGTTCTGGCCGGCCCGCACGTCTGCTCCGGCTACTGGAAGCGACCGGCGGCGACGGCGGAGGCCTATCGCGGCGGCTGGTGGCATACGGGCGACCTCGTGCGCTACGATCAGGAGGGCTACTTTTTCATCGTCGGGCGCAAGAAGGATATGTTCATCTCCGGCGGCGAGAACGTCTATCCCGCCGAGGTCGAGGCCGTCCTGATCACGCACCCGCAGATCGCGGACGCTGCGGTGATCGCGCGGCCCGATCCTAAATGGGGCGAGGTCGGCCTCGCCGTGGTCGTGGCGCGCGAGCCTGAAAGTCTCACGTCCGAAGCGGTGATCGCGTACTGCGATGGGAAGCTGGCGCGTTTCAAGATTCCGCGCTCCGTCGTCTTTCTCGACGAGCTGCCGAGAAACGCGATGGGCAAGGTGATCAAGACGGAACTGCACGCCCGCTACGTGGAGCAGGCAATCTGATAAAAGAAAAGGGTTCGCCAGCCACATCCAGAATATGCGTATAATACGTAATGAAGTTCCATGCAATGACAACTGGCAGGATACTCATTATTTAGAATACAGTAGCACCACGGCTAAACTAGAGGAGATAGCGGAATGCGTACACGTGCAGCAGTGCTTTATGAGCGGGAAAAGCCCGAACCTTACGTCGAATCATCGCCCCTGATCATCGAAGACGTTGAGTTGGAGGCACCGGGAGAGGGCGAGGTGCTGGTAGAGATAGTCGGCGCGGGTCTGTGCCACTCGGACCTCTCGACGCTCAACGGCGCGCTTCCACGACCGCTGCCGATGATCCTGGGGCATGAGGCGAGCGGCATTGTGCGCGAGATAGGCGCAGGCGTCAAAGATCTGCAGGTGGACGATCACGTGGTATTTTCGTTTGTACCCATCTGTGGTCACTGCCAGTACTGCGCGGTCGGCAGACCAGCCCTCTGCGAGCGCGGGGCGAAGACAAACCTGGCCGGCACCCTGCTTGATGGTGCGGTCCGTTTTCGCGCTGAGAACGGGCAGGCGATCAATCACTACCTGGGCGTCTCGGCATTCTCGCAGTACACGGTGGCGGTCCGGGAGTCGCTGATCAAGATCGATAAGGACCTACCACTGGACAAGGCAGCCCTCTTCGGCTGCGCAGTCCTGACCGGAGTAGGCGCCATCGTGAATACGGCAAGAGTGGCGCCCGGCGAGTCCATCGTTATTTTTGGGCTGGGCGGCGTGGGACTGAGCGCTGTGATGGGTGCGAAGCTGGCCGGCGCCTGGCCACTCATCGTGGTCGACGTCATACCCGACAAGCTCGCACTGGCAAAGCAGCTTGGCGCCGATTTCGCGCTCAACGCCAACGAGGCTAATCCCGTCTCCGCCGTGCGCGAACTGACCGCGGGCGGCACCGACTATGCAGTCGAGGCGGTAGGGAACGCGAAGGTGCTCTCCCAGGCATTCGGTTCCACCAGGACGGGCGGTAAGACCATCATCATCGGCCTGCCACATATGAGCCAGCAGCTCTCGCTGCCGATCATCGCCCTGGTGGGCCTGGAGAAAACGGTGATGGGTTCCTTCATGGGCTCATCGATACCCCAGCGCGACATCCCACGCCTGATCCGTCTCTATCAGGCAGGTAAATTGCCGCTGGACGCGCTGCTCAGCCCCTCCATCGCCCTGGAGGAGATCAATCAGGGCTTCGATCGGCTGGCTCAGGGCAGCGCCGTGCGCCAACTGATCCGTTTCGCTTCTTGACGATTATTTTTCAGAGAGGAAGAGGTAATCCGATGACTAAGACATTTCGTGCATTCGTGGTCAATAAAACCGACAGCGCTTTCAGCGCCGGCTTCCAGGAGCTGAGCACTAATGAGCTACCCGCCGGCGAGGTGCTGATCCGCGTCGCCTACTCCGGCGTCAACTATAAAGATGGCCTGGCCTCGATCCCGGAGGGCAAGATCGTGCGCAACTACCCCTTCATCCCCGGCATCGACCTGGCGGGCGTGGTGGAGGAGTCCAGCGATCCGAACATCAAAGAAGGCGACGAGGTGATCGCAACGAGTTACGAACTGGGTGTCTCGCATTATGGAGGCTACAGCGAATACGCGCGCGTCAAGGCCGAGTGGATCATTCCTCTGCCCGCCGGCCTGACGCTCAAAGAGGCGATGACCCTGGGCGTAGCTGGCTTTACGGCGGCGCTGGCGATCTACCAGTTGGAGCAGAACGGCCTCAAGCCGCAGAATGGACCCGTGCTTGTGACTGGCGCAACAGGCGGTGTGGGCAGCGTCGGCATCGACATTCTGCACAAACTTGGCTACACCGTGGCCGCCAGTACCGGGAAGCCTTCAGAGCACACCTATCTCAGAGAACTGGGTGCCAGCGAGATTCTGAGTCGCGAGGAGACCTCCGCCGAGAGCAAGCGCCCGATGGATAAGGAACGCTGGGCGGGCAGCCTGGACGCGGTCGGCGGCTCCACGCTGGCCTATCTCATCCGCACCACATCGGTCTACGGCTCCATCGCGGCGTATGGCAACACCGGCGGACCCAACTTTGCGAGCACCGTCTTCCCGTTCATTCTACGCGGCGTCAGCCTGCTCGGCATCGACTCGACCCATTGTCCCATGGAGCTGCGCCGCCATCTCTGGCAGAAGCTGGCGAGCGACTATAAACCCCCTCACCTGCTCGACCTTATCGCGTCCGAGGCCCCATTCGAGGATCTGCCCCAGGTCCTGGCAACGATCCTCAAAGGCGGCACCAGGGGTCGCAAGGTGATTCGCATACAATAAGAGACATGGAGGAACCCTGCGATGCACCTGAAAACAGCCGCTATTGTATGCATCACAGAGCGCCACAAGTCTACAAATTGTGATCGAGACGTTACTCTTCTGCTTGACAACCTCATCGGCATATGTTTAGCTTCTACTAAAGAAGAAATTATTGAACCATGCGGACAGACAACTACGGAGTGCGATTGGGCAAATGAAGATGGAAGTCCGCTTCTCATCTTCTTGCACACGAAGGAGTATGCAGGATGATCGCTAGTGATATTATGACGCATAAAGTCTGTACGACACGTCCCGAGACGAGTGTGCAGGAGCTGGCACAGCTACTTTCAAGTCAGCGCATCAGCGGCGCTCCCGTCGTTGATGACAAAGGCCAGATCGTTGGAATTGTAACAGAGGCTGATATCATCGGCAAAGTCGACCGCGAAGGGTTGCGTGTCGCTGATATTATGTGCCGGGAACTGATCACGGTTGAGGAAGAGACGCCGGTGGGCGAGATTGCCAGTCTGCTCACCGAACGCAAAATTAAGCGCGTCCCCGTCGTGCACAATGGTAAGCTTGTGGGCATTGTGAGTCGCGCCGATATCGTCAATGCAGTCGCGCAAGGGCACTTAATTATCCGTCAGTGGTAAACTTTTCCTGTTGATGCAAGCTGAGCGTTTCTTCGTAGAAGGGCACCAGAGACATGCGCGATGTCTCTGGTAATCTCTCATTCACACCTCGACCTCATCGCGCTGGCGTGCACGGAGCAGGTGATAGGCGAGCAACAACTGCGTCAGCGCCAGGGGGTGGCTATGACGCGCCCTGGTATCGGAATACTTACCCAGCACCGCTGGTGAGGAGACGCCACAGGCATCCAGGTGATCGATAATCCCCCGCTCCAGGGCGCGCGCGGGCTTATCGGAGATAGAACCGTCGATCTCCAGATACTCGACGGCCCGCCCATTCTCGCGCCCCAGCGTCGAGCGCACGCAACCGGAACGATCCTCTTCTATAATCTGGCTGAGGTCGGGATGCGGCAGCGTGCCACGCAGCGTGAGACGAACATTGAGATGCGCGTCGTCCCTGTAACGGGTCAGTTCATTGGGATAAAACGAGACGACGACATCGGCATGTTCACGTTGCGGACGAATGTACGCGGCGGAGTCCGCTTCACGAATATCAAGATCGCGCAGGACCTCTTCTTCAGCGTAACCACGCTGCGCCATATCACGCCGCACCTTCCAACGACGACGCAGCTCCTCCGGCGGATCAAGATAGACGCGCACACTATACGCGTTGCGCATCTCCTGCCAGTAAAAGCCAAGCAACCCTTCGACGATAAGGAAAGGATGTGGCACAATGTACTGCGGCGGCCCAAAATCACCCAGCGTATGGTCATAATGAGGCTTCAGGATTGGCTCGCCCGCGCGTAACAATTGCAAGTGCTGAGACATTATGTCGAGATAGTTGCATTCAGGACTCAGCGCCGTGATCCCCAACTCTTTCCGTTGTTTGCGATTGTAGCGGTGGTAGTCGTCGGTGCAGAGCACAGCCACGCGGTCATCCCCTAAAATCTGCGCGATACCCCGGCTCAGTGTCGTCTTCCCCGCGGCACTGTCCCCTACAACTCCCAGGATGATTGGACGTGGAATCGCTCCATATGGTATAGCCATGTTCTTTCTTCACACTCCCTGCGCCACGCGCCCTTGAAGGGATCAATGGCCCACTATGCCTGTGCACCACACCGTACGTGGTGGAGATAGTCATGTCACGCACGAAGATCTACTCCAGGCCTCATTGTCTACAGCGAACGCTTCATCGAATTACACTATCTCTATAGGGACGTTGATTTCCCACATATGTTCGTGGACTTCCCCATACTACTAAAATGCCGTTGTGAACGCTGCCCGGTCGCAGCTAGTAAAGCTCCATATTCGGCTGGCAACGACGCTGCTGCGTCTCCGCTTCGCGTCAGCCAGCCGCAAGGAAGTGAGAGCGCCGCCTCTCTGCTATGGACCTTGCTCCAGTTTTTGGGAGGCTGTGAGCATCCCAGGACGCTTTCACTCACACAACTGAATGGCATGCTATAATAGTACTGGATATTGTGAGGAAGAACAATCACAATTCGCTATACTGCGTATAAGTGGGAGTTTATGAGTGAGCTGGTCACGCCTTGATAGCATCACACTTCGCCAGCTACGGGCCTTCTGCACCGTAGCGCGCCTGCTGAGCTACACGCGTGCAGCGGAGGAGCTTGGTTGCCAGCAGCCAACCGTCTCTGCGCTCGTGGCAGAGCTGGAGCGGGCCACACAATTTACGCTCCTGGAGCAGTGGGGCAAGCAGCTCTCGCTTACAGATGAGGGGCGCGAACTCTACGCTCACGCGCAACAGGTCATCGTCGCCGCCGACGAGGCGCGGCTGGCGATGGAGGAACTACGCGGCATCATCCAGGCCGAGCGCCTCCCGCTCTGCATCGCCGCCGATACCACCGTGGGCACCTACGTCCTCCCCCGCCTGCTGAGCGCTTTCCATCGACGGGAGCCGGGCATCGCACTGAACCTGCGCGTCGCCAACCGCGCGGGCGTGCGCGCATCCCTGCTCGAAGGTGAGGTCGATATGGTCATCGCCGGTCGCCCACCCGTCATCGACGGCCTGATCGCTGATCCGTTCCTGGAGAACCTGCTAATGGTGGTCGCCGCCCCCGGACACCCGTTAAGCAAACATACAAGCATTCCCCTGGCGCGCCTGTCGGATGAAACCTTTCTCCTACGCGAAATCGGGTCAGGCACACGAGCCGCCGTCGAGGATCTCTTCGAGGTCTCCGGCCTGCCAATGAAGGTTGGCATGACCCTGGGCCACATTGAGGCAATCAAGCAGGCTGTCGCGGCGGGCCTGGGCGTGAGCGTCTTCTCAGAAGTGGCTATCCGGCGCGAGGTCCAGAGCGGTCGGCTGGTCGTCCTGGATGTAGAGCAGTTCCCGATCCAACGCCGCTGGTACATCGCCCGTCTAGCACAGCGCCCCTTGCTCTCCAGCGCCGCGACATTCCTCGCATTCTTACACGACTATAAGAGAGGCCAGGATAAGTCTGCTGAAATTACTTCCTCGCCGTGACTATACGCATCGGGGGAAAATACCAGAAGTTGCGGCCCGAGACGCGCACATTCTGCATACCATCGGACTGCAAAGCCTCACGATACTCATCGATGCAAAAGATATCCATCAAAGCTACCTTGCCGCCGGGCTTGAGCACGCGCACAATTTCGCGCATTGCCTCACGCCGCCCCTCGCGACTTTCGATATTGTGGACGGCGACGCTGGCTACCACGGCATCGATGCTGTTATCAGCGAATGGGAGTTCGCGCATGTCACCATTGAGCACTTCGACCCGATCGCTTACATTCTCAGCCTCGGCGTTAGCAAGAGTGGCGACTCTGCTATTGCTGCCCTGGTCTATCTGCGACCAGAGATCAATGCCTACGGCCTTCCCCTGGGGCAGACGTTTGGCCGCCCCAACCAGCAGTACTCCGTGCCCACACCCTACGTCGAGTACAATTTCGTTGCCGCGCAGTTGCAATCCGTCAAGAAGACGATCGCGTATCCTCATTTTACCGACTTTGCTGCCGAATATGTATGACAGTCCTTCCAATGCAGAGAGCGTGCCAGTTACAAGTGATGCGAGTCCAAGCAAGGAAATAAATGGAGATGTTGAAACTTGCCGTGATGTTGCCCACTTCTTTATGACTACACCTAGTATAGCCAGTCCCCCTCCCATAAGAAGAAGTTCTCGTACCAATCCAGGTACGTCCTGGCCGTAGTCTGCTTTTTTGAGTTTGTTCTGCTGCACTCTAATGCTTTCCTCCGGTTCTTCTCCTGACGAGCATTGAAGATTTTAAATCAAGCTACAGTGACCTGATTTATCTCCTTTTTTTGCTGACAATCAGGCTGTTTCTGTATTAGTTGATGATACAACAAAAACGGGCGCAATGCCAGCTACCTGCTTAATGGTAGGGAGGTGAGCCATACAAATAAACGGGAATCTTCCTGAGAGCGATATTTTCACGTGCGTGGAGACACCCGCTTCTGGAGCAAGAAACGTCGTAGCGCGGTGGCGGCAAGCGAGAGACGCCCACCCCGCAGATGCACGACGTACCACTGGCGCTGCAAGGGGAAGCCCTGCACATCAAGGATCGTCAATTCTTCGCTGGCTATCTCATAGGCGACGGATTCGTAGGAGAGCAGGGCGATGCCCAGTCCGGCGATGACCCCTTCCTTGATCGCTTCGATGCTGCCGAATTCCAGGTTGGTGCGCAGGTGGACGTCCGCGCTGGCGAAGAGCTGTTCGGTCTCCAGGCGGATGTCCGCCCCGTGCTCGCGCAACAGAAATGTCTCCCGCTGTAAGTCGTGCAGTGTCAATTGCTTATGTCCTGCCAGCGGATGCCCATGCGGTGCGACGATGACCAGTTCATAGGGCTGTAAGAATTCGAGGGTGAAGCGCTCCTGCTGCTCTACGAAGCTGATCACGGCGAGGTCTATGCGGTGCGCGAGGAGATATTCTTCGATGGTGTGCCGGTTGACGACGGTGAGGGTGACGTGCAGATGAGGGTTGTGCGCGTGGAAGGCTCCCAGCAGGGCGGGCACAACGTAGGTCCCCGCGCTGGTGCTGGCTCCGATCACTACGCTGCCCCGCTTCAGGGCGCGAATCTCCTCTACTACGGGCGCCGTTTGAGCGAGCTGAGAGAGGAGGCGTTCTGCGTGCACCAGCAGAACTTCACCGGCCCGTGTCAGCACTATTCCCCTGCCCTTCCGCTCGAACAGGCGCAGACCCAGCGCCTGTTCGAGCGCCTTGATCTGCTGCGAGACAGCTGGCTGCGAGAGATATAAAATCTCTGCGGCTTTTGTGTAGCTGAGATGCCTGGCAACCGTGCGAAAGAGATTGAGCTGGTGCACGCTCAGATCGGACTGTATTTTGCTCGCCTGCTCGCTTTCGGACATCTCTCATCTCCTTGTATATCTCATTTTCCCTGCTAATAGTATAACGTCTAATCTATGGATTGGATAGCAAACCGCTACTACAACTAATACATTTTCCGTGCTACATTCCTTTGTAGCGATACCATTTGTAGGGATACCCATTCACAGCAAACGAAGGGCCAGACGCAATAACGCGACATCTTATTATCGATATATCCGGCTCTATTCTTTCAGATAAAGCATAGCCGGTAGCTGACAGATACTGTTTTACGATCAGTTGCGAGGAGAATCATTATGACGATAGACGCCACGCCCCAGCAGAAGAGTCGCTGGTCATCGGGAGTCATTCCTTACGCTCAGATGGGCTATTGGCAGCCCGATTACGAACCAAAAGATACGGATATCCTCTGCGCATTCCGCCTGGTCCCACAGGAGGGTGTCGATCCGATCGAGGCTGCCGCCGCTGTGGCCGGGGAGTCCTCGACGGCGACCTGGACGGTCGTCTGGACTGACCGCCTGACGGCGTACGAGAACTATCAGGCCAAGGCGTACCAGGTTGTGCCGGTCCCTGGCACCGACCAGTACATTGCCTATATTGCCTACGATCTGGACCTGTTCGAAGAGGGTTCGATCGCCAATCTGACCTCCAGCATTATCGGCAACGTCTTCGGCTTCAAGGCCCTTAAGAGTCTGCGCCTGGAGGACATGCGCATTCCGCCACACTATGTCAAGACATTTCAGGGTCCGGCGCACGGCATCGTTATGGAGCGCGAGTACCTGGACAAGTACGGGCGTCCCCTGCTCGGCGCGACCACCAAGCCAAAGCTCGGCCTCTCCGCGCGCAACTACGGTCGTGTGGTCTACGAGGCGCTACGCGGCGGACTGGATTTTGTGAAAGACGACGAAAATATCAACTCGCAGCCGTTTATGCGCTGGCGCGACCGCTTTCTCTACTGCATGGAGGCCGTCAATAAGGCCAGCTCTGAAACAGGCGAGATCAAAGGACACTATCTCAACGTGACGGCGGCGACGATGGAGGATATGTACGAGCGGGCGGAATTTGCCAAAGAACTGGGCAGCATCGTTGTCATGATCGACCTGACGATCGGCTATACGGCAATCCAGTCGATGGCGAAATGGGCGCGCAAGAATGGCGTGCTTCTGCACCTGCACCGCGCTGGTCACAGCACCTATACGCGTCAGAAGACCCACGGCGTCTCCTTCCGCGTGATCGCCAAGTGGATGCGCCTGGCAGGCGTCGATCACATTCACGCCGGGACGGTTGTTGGCAAACTGGAAGGCGATCCGATGACGGTGCGCGGCTACTATCAGACGCTGCGCGGCATGAAGTATGCGGCTGATCCCTCGCTTGGTCTCTTCTTCGAGCAGGACTGGGCCTCGCTCCCCGCCGTGATGCCGGTGGCCTCGGGCGGCATCCACGCGGGTCAGATGCACCAGTTGCTGCACTACCTGGGTGAGGACGTTGTACTGCAGTTCGGCGGCGGCACGATCGGTCATCCACAGGGCATCGCGGCGGGCGCGACGGCGAACCGCGTGGCCGTGGAGGCGATGATCCAGGCGCGCAATGAGGGGCGGGACTACATGAATGAAGGACCAGAGATTCTAGAGAAGGCCGCGAAGTGGTGCGAACCATTGCGCGTCGCGCTCGAACTCTGGAAAGATGTGTCTTTTAACTACGCTTCAACCGATACGCCCGATGCCACACCGACACCGAGTTACTAAGCACAAGGAGCTACTCTCATGGCATTTCATCTGACACAGGGCACGTTTTCCTTCCTGCCGGATCTGAGCGACGACGAGATCCGCCTGCAGGTACAATACTGCCTGGACAATAGCTGGCCCATCAATATAGAGTTCACCGATGATCCGCACCCGCGCAACAGCTACTGGGAGATGTGGGGCCTGCCCATGTTCGATGTGAAAGACCCGGCAGCGGTTCTGTACGAGATCAACGAGTGCCGCAGGGCCTACGCGCACCATTACATCCGCGTGGGCGCCTACGATCGCAGCAAGGGGCGTCAGACGCTCGCGCTCTCGTTTATCGTCAACCGGCCATCCAACGATCCCGGCTTCAGCCTGGCGCGGCAGGACGTGCACGATCGCGTTATACACTACACGCTGCACAGTTATGCTACCGATAAGCCCAAAGGTGAGCGCTTCACCGACTGAACACCGCGCCAGTAGGGGCCTGCCTTGCGCGGGCCCTGGGACCACATCGCCCAGGCCGTGCACCACGGCGAGCAGGGCCCGCGCAAGGCAGGCCCCTACAGCGTGTCGCACGGCGATTATGGAGGAGATTATGAGCATGCAACCACCTGCACATATAGGAGAGCAGAGCGCCCAGCCATCCGACGAGCAGAGCGCCGATATCACGACGCTTCTACAAGAATCGCAGGTCATGGAGGTGCTTCAGAAGCTCGACGAGGAACTGGTGGGGCTCAAGTCCGTGAAGACGCGCATTCGCGAGATAGCGGCGCTGCTCCTCGTCGATCGTATGCGGCGCAACTTCGGTCTCACGGCACGTCCACCCTCGCTGCACATGTCCTTTACTGGACCTCCGGGAACGGGCAAGACAACGGTCGCGCTGCGCATGGCAACCGTCCTGCACAGGCTCAATTATGTACGCAAGGGACATCTCGTGGCCGTCACGCGCGACGACCTGGTGGGACAATACATCGGGCACACGGCACCGAAGACCAGAGAGGTTCTCAAGCGCGCTATGGGCGGGGTGCTCTTCATCGACGAAGCCTATTACCTCTACCGGCAAGAGAACGAGCGCGACTATGGGCAGGAGGCCATCGAGATCCTGCTCCAGATTATGGAGAACCAGCGCGACGACCTGGTGGTTATCCTCGCGGGCTACAAGGATCGTATGGAGACCTTTTTCCAGTCCAATCCCGGCGTCAGTTCGCGTATCGCTCATCACCTGGACTTTCCTAACTACACGCGCGAAGAGCTGCTGACCATCGCCCAACTGATGCTGGCGGAGCAGATGTATCGCTTCAGCCCGGACGCGCTCAAAGCCTTTGATGCGTACCTCGAGAAACGCATACCGATGCCGCGCTTCTCCAACGCGCGCAGCGTGCGCAATGCGCTGGACCGGGCGCGCCTGCGCCAGGCCAATCGCCTGCTGGCAAAGGGCGGTAGCATCTCGAAAATAGATCTGATGACGCTTGAAGCCGAGGATATCCTGGCGAGCCGCGTGTTCTCAGAAGACGCTCCCGCCGATGAAACGTCCAATGGCAAGGACCAGGATGAACCACCGCGCGCATAACATATGGTCATCACTATTCAGTACCCCTGTTTTACTCCTCGTGGCTCTGGTGCTGAGGATTCAGAGGGGTACTGAATAGACGCTCATGTCTGGGCGACACCACTCAGCATGAAAACATCGTTTTCAGAAGCGGCACAAATCGAATTTATAACGTGAGCAACTTCCGCGCCACTGGCTCGTCGGAAACATTAAGTAGCTTCAGGCAGAGATCACTCAGTTCATCGACTGCCATTACGCGTTTTACTTTCTGCTGCGCCTGCTCGATCAACGAGGGAAAACGCATTTGCACCAAAGCGAGGATCACAGTTTGCAGCTCTTGCCTCCTACCCTCGGCTCGGCCTTGATCAAGCGTTTTCGCACGGATCTGCTGCATCTTGGGATCGTTTTCCATTAGATCGTCATACATGCTTAGCCTCTCTTCAATCATGCGTTTGTCCTCCAATGGAAGAATATCTGCGCGACGGAGGATAATGCCCATCCAGCGCAGTTCACGAGCTAACGTCATTTTATCATCTTGATAGTATTGTACCATCTCGTTAATGGCCTGGATGAGCAGGTGGAGGTTCGCGCCTCCCATTGCTGGCAGCAGCGCGTACAGCGCAAACCTGAATTGACCACCTCTACAAAGCGAACGACAACAATTCACGGTAGGAGTCCACTACAGACTTTTTTGAAAGCAAGGCCGTTTTGCGTCTTATAGAGTAGCAAGGACAACGCTCCCCACAGTCGGAACAGTGAGACATACAATCAATTTAGCGCCACACCAGACATTGACAGTATGTAGCTACACTTGCTATACTAATGGCCCATGTATATTCATTTATGCGAACATCCAGCAGTTTTATGAAGGGCCAACCTCCTATGGAACGCCAGTATATCGGCAAGCAGATCGGCAATTACCGCGTGACCGCCACACTCGACGCAGGCTCATTCGGAAGTGTCTACAAAGGCGCCCATATTTATCTTGCGAATCGCCAGGTTGCCATCAAGTTGATGCACCATACACAGCTTGACGAGAGACACGAGCAAGAGAGCTTCTTGCAGGAGGCGCAGTTCCTGGAGATGCTCAAGCACCCATATATCTTACCTATCTACGACGTAGGCATCTACGAGGGCACACCTTACATCATCGCCGAGCTTGCTGCGAACGGCTCGCTGCGCGACCTCATGAAGTCGCACAGGCCGAATCTGCTGCCCCAGGAAGATGTGCTGACGATCCTCTCGCAGATCGGACAGGCGCTTGATTATGTTCACAAGCAGAACATCGTCCACCGCGACCTCAAGCCTGAAAACATCCTGTTCGATAGACGCCGGGACGCGCTGCTGGCCGACTTTGGCATCGCGGTCTTTCTAGAGACGACGCGCACCAAATACGTCGATGTGATCGGCTCGCCACTCTACATGGCGCCGGAACAATTTGAGGGCATCGCGAGCCGGAGGAGCGATCAGTACGCGCTCGCCTGCATCGGCTACGAGATGCTGACGGGACGTCCGCCCATCATGGGCCAGCACGCGGTGATTATAGGCATGAAGCACCAGAAAGAGGCACCGCTTCCCCCCACGCAGCTCAATCCCGCCATCCCGGCACATATCGAGCGGGCGCTACTACGGGCGCTGGAGAAGCAGCGCGAGGATCGCTATCCCGACATCGCCTCATTTCTGGCGGGGCTGCTCGACCTGCCCGCTCCGCAGCCCGACGGATCGCTGACGGGGGGACTCGCGCTGAATGAAAACAGCCTGCCTCTCAGCGAACTTACACCCAATGTCAATGTTGTCAACAGGACCAAGGAGGAGTGGCTGGACGAGGGGAACCGCCTCTACAACGGCGGCTACTTCCAGGATGCGCTGCTGGCATTTGAGAACGCGATCCAGCTCGATCCGACCTTCGCAGATGGCTATGAGGGCAAGACCAGCGCACTCTGCGCACTCGGTCGCTACCAGGAGGCGCTCACCTCCGTCGAAACGGCGCTGCAGCTCGATCCGCATTACGCGGCCTCCTACAACGATAAGGGCAATATCCTCTACGAATTCAAATGGTACGAGGACGCGCTGAATTACTACGGGCGCGCGCTCCAGCTCGAACCCGACAATATCGACGCCTTCCTGGGCCGCGCCAGTACGCTCTCCGCGCTCGGTCGCTATCAGGAGGCGCTGATCGCACATGAACAGGCCATCGCACTCGACGCGGCTTGTAGCGTGGCGTACGATGGCAAGGCGTGGACCCTCCGCCAGTTGAAACGCTATGATGAGGCGCTGGCTTTCTCCGAACGGGCGCTGCAGCTTGAACCCACCAACGCGACGTTTATGATGGGCAAGGGACGGGCGCTGTTCCGCCTGGCGCGCTACGACGAGTCGCTAACGTGGTTTGATGAAGCCATACGGCACGCTCCCGATCTCGCACAGATCTACGATTACAAGGCCGATACGCTCTACCACATGCGCCGCTTCAACGAAGCGCTCGCCACCTATGAGCACGCCTTCCACCTGGACCCAAAGCTCGCCTCCTCTTATGAGGGCAAGGGCAACGTCCACTTCAACTTCGGTCGCTATCAGGAGGCGCTGGCTGCATACGATCAGGCCATCAGGTATGAACCGAACAACGCGTCGTTTATCCAGAAGCGCGGCGATACGCTGTCACTCCTGGGCAAGACAGACGAGGCCCAGGAGGCATACGAGAAGGCCCGGCAGTTGGGACACAGGAGCTGAGGCATTTCCGATATCCAGAGAGCTCCTCTCCGTCATTGTTCCTGACACTTTTTCTTCCGGCCAAACGTGAGCTATAGATAGAAGCAACGACGGAGAGGAGCTCTTTTCTTATGGAAACACGCCAATTCGGCAAAACGGATATGCTGGTGACAGTGCTGGGCCTGGGAGGCGTCGAGGTCGATGGTCTCTCGCTGGCGGAGATGGAACGCCTGGTGGGAAATGCCCTGGATACAGCCGGAATCAACGTTATCGATACAGCGGAATGCTACGGAGAAAGCGAAGACCTCATTGGGCGCGCTACCGGGAGCCGCCGCAACGACTTTTATCTCTTTACAAAATGTGGGCACGCTGTAGGCGAGGAGTTGCCGGATCTACCTGACTGGCATCCACGCCTGCTGGAGGCAAGCATCGAGCGCAGTCTGCGCCGCCTGCGCACCGATCACCTCGATCTGTTGCAGTTGCATAGCTGCTCGCTGGACGTGTTGCGCAAAGGCGACGTTATCAAGGTGCTGGAGAAAGCAAAGCACGCTGGCAAAACACGCTACATCGGGTACAGCGGCGATAACGAGGATGCGCGCTACGCCATTCGTACAGGCGTCTTCGACGCGCTCCAGACCTCAATCAATATCGCCGATCAGCAGGAGATCGATTTTACCCTCCCTATGGCCATCGAGCGCAATATGGGCATCATCGCCAAGCGTCCCCTGGCAAATATGGCCTGGATGTATGACGAAGTAGAGCCGAGCGCCTACTACCACCAATACTGGGACCGGCTCAGAAAGCTACAGTATGGCTTCTTGCAGCATAAATCCGAGCATTCGGCGGAGATAGCGCTGCGCTTCACCATTAGCGTATCAGGCGTACACACGGCCATCGTCGGCACCAGCAATCCCGATCGGATGCCGACAAACGCAGAATTTGTGGCGGCTGGCCCATTGCGTCCCGAGCTGTATCAAGAGATACGCGCGCGTTGGGAGCAGACGACGGACCAGCACTGGCTGGGACTGGTGTAGGAGTCCTACCTGGCGCTGCCCGTATCTATTCAGGTCCCGCTCTCAGAAGTAGGGATGGGGCTTGCCCCCATCCGGCTCAGCAAGCGCAATCAGGCTCGGGAGCCGCGTTCTGGGGACCAGGATGGGGGCAAGCCCCATCCCTACTGAAGAGTTACCGCTGGCCTATATACATCAGTCATCTTTCCTGGTAACAAGGTAGCCCAGGCCGAACGCGACGAGATCCTCGACGCCGCCGAAGATAGGATCGGGCCATTTCGTCACTTTATCCAGCCACGAGCGCGCGTAGTAACCTGCCGCCGAACCGGAAGCCGCGCCAACCGCTCCGAGCAGGGCGCCCAGGACCGGAGATTGCCTGGCCTGCTGGCAGAGCACCCAGCCGATGAGCGCGCCGATGACGATGCGACCCCCCAGCGGCCCCGGCGCGATACGGCTGGGAGTAGTTGGTAGCTTGTCGCCAACGAGTTCGCCGACGGCCAGCAGTCCTGTAATGACACGGGCAATGGGTGAATTGAGATATCCTATCAGGTTCGAGGGCGAGGCGTCCTCACCCTCGGAGCGCAGCTGGCTCAGCAGGGCCAACGGCGTCATCGAGCGCAGGCCCCCAACGAAGCCCAGCGCCGCCGCACGAGCATACACGCTCGCCTGATCGTTAGCCTCATCGCCACGCGTAAGATCGACGATCTTTCCTCTAAGCGTATCAATAGTCATGTATTTTGCTTTCTCCTCAAGGCACTCAGTAAAGTCAGACTGGAGGATCGGTTACATATCATCCAGGCATTCATCTACACTATATCACAGTTCCAGTAGGCCAAGAGAGTCACAATCATCCCTCAACCGCTCGTGCATACTAGAGCGGTGTTCACAAGGATTGAGCCTTTGTCAGAATCAGCTCATTGATCTCAGGCCGCCGCTCTTACCGCCAGATTTGTTTTATAGCTCAATGTTTCTGAGCACCGCTCTAGCATGCAGGTGACTGTTCTGAAAACGGATTTTCATGCTGGGTGGTGTCCCCCCTACATGAGCGTCTGTTCAGAATTCCTCAGCGTCTCCGGCGCTTCGCCAATGGTTTGATGGAGTTGACGGGCTGGCGGCCCGGGCTGCCAGCCCGTCAACTCCATCAAACCATTGTGAGCCGCGTAGCGGCGATGAGTGAGGAATGGAGACCTGAACAATCACCATGCAGTCAGATAGTATAATTCAGTAAGGAGGATAAATTCATGGCAACGGATCGCCCCAACATTCTTTACATTCATTCGCACGACACAGGGCGCTACGTGCAACCGTACGGACATGCCATCGCGACGCCCGCGCTTCAGCGTCTCGCGGAACAGGGAGTTCTGTTTCGCAAGGCATTTTGCGCTGCCCCCACCTGTTCGCCCAGCCGCGCCAGTCTGCTCACGGGCCAACACGCGCATAACAGCGGCATGCCTGGCCTCGCCCATCGCGGCTTCTCGCTCAACGATTACGGGCAGCATATCCTGCACACGTTACGTAAGGCCGGCTACTATTCGGCCCTGATCGGCGAGGAACATATTGCGCAGGATCGCAGCACTATTGGCTACGATTTTGTTGCCAACATAGAGGGCTTTCAGGCCAGCATTGTCGCACCAGCCGCCGTTCAGGCGCTGCGTTCCCTGCCACAACCCTTTATGCTGTCGGTCGGCTTTTTCGAGACCCATCGCGAGTTCCTGCAACCCGGCACACAGGAAGATGCGAACTACAGCCTGCCGCCCGCTCCCTTACCCGATACGCCACAAATCCGGCGCGATATTGCGTCATTCAAGGCGAGCGCCAGGGAACTGGACCAGGGCATCGGCACCGTGCTGGCGGAGTTGGAGGCACGCGGGCTGGACGCAAATACGCTCGTTATCTGCACAACGGATCACGGCATCCCCTTCCCACGCATGAAATGCAACCTGACGGATTCCGGCATAGGCGTCATGCTGCTTTTGCGCGGTCCCGGCGGCTTCTCCGGCGGCAGGGTCTATGACAGCCTGGTCTCGCAGATCGACCTCTATCCGACGATCTGCGATCTCGCGGGCGTTGCGCATCCAGACTGGCTGCAGGGAGAATCCCTTCTGCCCTTACTCCACGGCGAGACAGCTCAATTGCACGATGCTATCTTCGCCGAAGTTAATTATCACGCGGCATACGAGCCGCAGCGCGCAGTACGCACGGAGCGCTGGAAATACATTCGCAGCTTCGAGCACCATCTCGGACCCGTGCTCGCTAACTGCGACGATGGGCCGAGCAAGAATACGCTCATAGAGTACGGCTGGAAAGAGCACTCGAGGCCATTAGAGCTTTTGTACGACCTGATCTTCGATCCACACGAAGCCTGCAATATGGCGAACGACCAATCGTGCGCCGTCGTCTTAGAGGGGATGCGCACACGCCTCGACGAGTGGATGAGGTACACTAACGATCCCCTACTACATGGGCGCGTGGCCGCTCCAACTGGAGCTCAATTAAATGATCCCGACCAGTTGTCGGCCACAGATCCTACTTTTACCGTGTAAACATGTCTGGGGCCGCTCGTCAGGGCTGGTAAAAGCATGGCTAAATAGGGAGCGCTGATAGAATTGCCAGTTAGCCTTTGAGCTTCGCCAGGCGCTCTCCGGCCAGCCGCAGCGCCTCGTCATCCTTGCAGAACGAGAAACGCACGTACTTCTCGACGAGGTGCGCATGTTGGGCGCTGTACAGCGACTCGGTAGGAATGCAGGCCACGCCTAGCTCTTTGATCAGATAGCGCGTGAACTCAAGCGGCGTCCCATCGAACACATCCGAGAAATCGGCCAGGGCGAAGTAGGTGCCCTGAGGCACAAGCGCCTTCAGACCACTGCCAGCGAGCACGGAGAGGATGAGATCGCGCTTCTCGGTATAGGTGGCCGCGAAGTTCTCGTAGTACGTATCGGGCTGGTTCAGCGCGTAGGCGATCGTCTCCTGCGACGGGTGATGAACGGAGAAGGTGATGAACTGGTGCGCGCGCGCGGGGCCATCGACGAGATCGGGGTGCCCATAGGCCCAACCGATCTTCCAGCCGGTCGTATTAAAGAGCTTCCCGGCGCTACTGATCGTCACCGTACGCTCGAACATGCCCGGCAGCGTCGCAATAGGAACGTGCTGTGAAGGAGCAAAGACGAGGTGTTCGTAGACTTCATCGACGATCACTGTCACATCGTGCTCAATGCACAGTTCGGCAATCAGCGCTAGCTCCTCGCGTGTGAAGACGCGCCCGGTGGGATTCTGCGGCGTGTTCAGGATCAACACGCGCGTCTTCCTGCTGAAGGTGGCGCGCAACTCGTCGGGATCAAACGTCCAGGTGGGCGGGTGCAGCGGCACGAAGACCGGGACCGCCTGCGCCATAATGACACAGGGCAGGTATGCGTCGTAGAACGGCTCGACGATGATCACCTCATCGCCGGGATCGACCAGTCCCATCACAGAGGCGCAGATCGCCTCGGTAGCGCCGGATGTCACCACGACACCATTGAGCGGATCGATCTCCATCCCATAGAAGCGGGCCGCGTGATCGGCAACCGCCTGACGCAGGGACGGACAGCCTTGACCAGGCGCGTACTGGTTATTGCGACCCGACAGCGCAACCTCTATCAGGCGCTTAATAATGTTGGACGGCGTATCGGCATCCGGCCTGCCCTGACCAAGATTGACGGCTTCGTACTGCTGCGCGAGCATATTGATCTCAGTAAAAATAGATGTCCCGAAAGTTGAGACGCGGTTAGCGGTAGTTGGCATAGCATAAACTCCGTTGGAACGACCCAAAACCCATCTCAGTAGCAAAAACACCTTTCGCGTCCTTCGCACCTGACAGGGATAGTCGCGATTGTTGAACTTCGCAAGTATCTTTTATTATAGAGACCTTCTGACGAGAATTGCAATGGGGGATCACATGGTAAACAATGTGCAGAGGATACACATTTGCTGAGCGCGTGGTGGAGCAGAGAAGAGGCAGCATCATCTATTACAGGGTACTTCCTATACTTACTTGCCTACTTACTTGCCCATGAGTCCTTTTGCGCGAGCATACGTTACGTACATCCCTGACGGGAAAAGGTATGGCAAGGAGCCAGTACAATTGGAAATATCCTGCAATAAACGCGTGTATACATAGTAATGCGTGAAGGTTCCCCTACTTTTTTTCAGCTTCAGCATCGAGCTGAGCTATAGCCTGCTGAGGATCACCACCGAGAACCTTATTTAGAGTTTCACGCTTGATACGATACGCCTGCCTCTCATTCACGTGTGGCAGCACAACTGCTTCCAGAGCGCCTTGTTTTACCCAACGGCGCACGGTTGTGTCATCAACACGCAGAATACGCGCAACCTCAGAAACAGTTAGAAGATCATTCATTTGTTTTTACTCCCTTCTCAGGACGCCGCAAGTCAAAGAAGCGGATACGACCTGTGGCAGAACCATACACAAGACAACATTGTGGGTACATTGTACGACATTGTACAATATCCGTAAAGATGTAGCGTCAGCTTGCTGCCTAAAAGAGTACTAATGAGTAGTTTCAGGACCATCATAAAGCTACAAGCCCTTCAAACTCTAGACGATGGAGTTATAAATAAGGGGTAGTGATAGAATTGTAATAGGAAAATTGCAGGCTGTGGTACTATTGTAATGTTCGGGTTCTATCATCTTAAGCAGTCAGATTGCTGTGAATCTCTCTATAAACAAGAGCAAAGGATCGTTTTGGAGGACTTATATTATGACCATCTGGTGTGATGCGAATACAGCGGTTCAGGTTGTGGAATCCGGTGACCGTGTATTTGTGCAGGGAGCCTGCGCAACGCCGACGCCGTTACTTGAAGCACTCGTCACCCGTGGCGAAGAACTACGCAGTGTTGAGCTTACCCATCTCCACACCTATGGGCCGACACCCTACACCGATGAACGCTGGCGCGGGCACTTTGCCACGCGCGCTTTTTTTGTAGGAGAGAATATACGCGAAGCGGTCAATGCCGGGCGCGCCAGCTACACACCGGTATTTCTCTCTGATATACCTGCGCTCTTCGAAAGAGACGCGGAACTCGCGATAGATGTCGCGTTCATCCAGGTCTCCCCACCCGACAAGCACGGCTACTGTTCGCTCGGCTCATCGGTAGACGCCACGCGCGCCGCCGTCGACAACGCCAGGGCCGTCGTCGCTCTCGTGAACCCACACATGCCCAGAACGCACGGCGATAGCTTTATCCACCTCTCGGAGATCAACTGCGCCGTCAAATGGGAGGGACCCCTCTATGAAGTGGGTCGCAAGCAGCCAACGGAGGCGCAGATGCAGATCGGGCGGCATGTCGCCAGGCTGATCGGAGACGGCGCCACCCTACAGCTCGGCATAGGCGCTATACCCGACGCCGTGCTGCAATCTCTGGCCGACCGGCGCGACCTGGGCGTGCATACAGAGATGTTTTCTGACGGTGTGCTCGACCTGGTTGAGCAGGGCGTCATCACGGGCGAGCGTAAAATAATAAACCGGGGCAAGATCGTCACCAGCTTTGTCGCGGGTTCTCGTCGCCTGCTCGATTTTATCGATGACAATCCAGTCGTAGAGATGCGGCCATCAAACTATACAAATAACACAACTGTTATCCGCCAGTTCGAGCATATGGTCGCGATCAATAGCGCATTACAGGTAGACCTGACGGGCCAGGTCTGCGCCGAATCGATCGGCACGCACCTGTACAGCGGCGTCGGCGGCCAGATGGATTTCATGCGCGGCGCGGCCCTCTCGCGCAATGGGCGACCGATCATCGCTCTGCCTGCAACAGCCCGCGCGCCACATGGAGATAACCATACGACCAGCTACAACGGCATGCTCGCACCAATTGAACATAAGACCTCGCGCATCGTGCCCGTTCTCGATCCAGGCGCCGCTGTCACCACCTCGCGCGCCCATGTCCACTACGTCGTCACGGAATACGGCATTGCCGCGTTACATGGACGCACGCTCGCCGAACGCGCGCGCAGCCTGATCGCAATCGCCGATCCACAGTTTCGCGAGCCACTCGAACGCTCGGCATACGAATTGCATTTATTGCATTAACACGTGTACCAGAATACTGACATCCACAAGTCGTAGAACCTTGTCTGTCTACCCCTAATTCTAGGAGCATGGTTATGAATGATGTCGAACTCCTCGCCGAATGGGTACAGGATCTGACGCACGAGGTGCGCCACGAGATCGTATCGTTATCCCTGGAAGAACTCACCTGGCAACCCGATGCACGGGGAAATAGTATTGGCGTGACCGTCTGGCACTTCAGTCGCTGGCTTGACTTCTTGCTCGTCCGTGGTTTTCTGAACCAGCCACCAGAGGCTGAGCAATGGCATACACGGGGATGGCACGAGAAGACAGGCTACGATCCGCGTGGTATTGGCTATGAGGGCTGGGGGGCTCTGACTGGCTATACGTGGGACGAGGTTGAGGCAATACCCACGTTGCCTGCCAACGACTTGCTGACCTATTTTGACCAGGCCGCAGCGGCAATGCACGACTACATCCTGACCTTAAACACAGAGCGTCTGCACCAACCCATTGCAGGGCTTGGGGGTGGTGGACCGGTGTATACACCTCGCTTTGGCGGGACAACGGGTACAGCGTACCAGTGGCTCAAAATAGTGATCAAGGGTAGCCAACGCCATCTGGGCGAAATCCAGGCATTTAAGGCCATGCAGGCACGCGCAAGACAATAAGGCGAGCCTCTGATCGTTTAAAACATTCAAAGGAGAACAACGCAATGACATTACCACCGCAGCTAACACGTGAGAGTACCAGCGATCAGTACACCCCAAAGAAGGAGGATAGGTTTAGTTTTGGCCTGTGGACAGTCGGCAATCGTGGGCGCGACCCCTTTGGAGAGTTTGTCCGGCCCACGCTCGCTCCTGTCCACAGCGTAAAAAAGCTCGCAGAGCTGGGCGCGTGGGGGATCAACCTGCACGATAACGACCTGGTTCCCTTCGACGCCACGGCGCAGGAGCGCGATCGCATCGTGCGCGAGTTTAAGCAGGCGCTCAGCGACTATGGGATGATTGTGCCAATGGCGACCACCAATCTCTTCTACCACCCGGTCTTCAAGGATGGCGCGTTCACCGCCGTATCGCCGAGCGTGCGAGCGTTCGCGCTGCAGAAGACGATGAAGGCAATCGACCTGGGCGTGGAGCTGGGCGCTTCCACGTATGTCTTCTGGGGCGGTCGCGAAGGCGTCGACGCGGAGGCCAGCAAAGATCCCATCGTCGCCGTCAAGCGCATGCGCGACGCCATCAATTTCCTGTGCCAGTACGCCATCGACCGGGGCTACAAACTGCGCTTCGCCCTGGAGCCCAAGCCGAACGAGCCACGCTCCGACACCTATTTTCCGACCATCGGGCACATGCTCGCCTTCATCTACACGCTCGACCATCCCGACATGATCGGAGTCAACCCCGAGGTCGCGCACGAGTATATGGCGGGACTCAACTTTGTGCATGGCGTGGCCCAGGCGCTCGAAGCAGGGAAACTCTTCCACATCGATCTCAATGACCAGAAGGGGCCGCGCTTCGACCAGGACCTGCGTTTCGGCAGCGAGAATATCAAGAACCTGTTCTTCCTGGTCAGGCTTCTAGAGAACGCCGGCTACAGCGGTCCGCGCCACTTCGACGCGCACGCCTACCGCACGGAGGACGAACAGGGGGTGTGGGACTTCGCGGCTGGCTGTATGCGCACATACAACATATTCAAGGAGAAGGCGCGCCGCTTCGACGCCGATCCAGAGATCAAGCAACTGCTCCAGGAGATCAATAGCGACGATTCGCCGTACGCCGGGCTGCTGAGCAAAGGCTACAGCGCCGAGACGGTGCGCCAGTTGCAGGAAACCACATTCGATCCCGAGGCGCTGGGGCAGCGCGGCTATCACTACGAACGGCTCGATCAATTGACGATCGAGCATATTTTGGGCGTCAGGTAGCAGTCCAGCTACGCTACATCTGTAAAAAGAAGGAGTTGGCCGGCAGTATTGTGTGATGATACCATCGGCCAACTCCCTTTTGTATGCTCAGATTGAGTATCGCATTCAGTAAGATAGACTTACGCAGGAGACGTTAATCGCCATATGCCTCACGGCTCTCAGCGGCGATTTCAGCCGTATCGCTCTTCTTGAACTCGATGCCCTTCGCCTCGCGTCCGATCGCGGTAAAGATGATGACCGCCAGGAACGCGCCCGCCGAGAAGATGGCGAGGGCCGCGGAGAAGTTTGGAGCCTTCACGCTGCCCATGCTCTGGGCGACGACGGTCTCGATCGTCACGATCCACGCCGCGAAGAGGTTGCCAAGCTGGTACGCGAAGCCGGGAAAGGTTCCTCGCACCGTGCCGGGCGAGAGCTCGTTCAGGTGCACCGGGATAACGCCCCAGGCGCCCTGTACCATGAATTGCAGCAGGAATACGCCGATACCGATGGTGATGAGGGCGCTCAGGCCGGGAATGCGCAACAGGCCAGACCACAGCGGTATCATAATCAGACCTATCACTGCGGCGATGATAATAGCCTTACGGCGGCCCCAGTGCTCCGAGTTATAGCCAAAGAACGTTCCCCCACCGATGGCCCCGATATTGGCAATCACTGTGAGGATCGTCGTCATCGTCACGATCGCCGCGCCCGTATAACCCAGGCCGGGCAGGATCTGCTTCTGCAAGAAGGTCGGGAAGAGATCTTGCGTGCCGTGCGACAGACTGTTGAAGGCCGTCATCAGCACAATCACGTAGATAAAAAGTACCGGATAACGCTTCACCGCGTTCCAGACGCTCTGCCAGAAGCCGATGCCAGAACCCGTTCGCTCCCGATGCTGATGCTCCCACACCTCTGACTCGGGCACATTCACACGTATGAAGAAGACGAGCAACGCAGGCAACGCTCCGACGACGAACATGGCCCGCCAGCTAAGATCAAATACATTGAAGACGCCGAAGAAGACGAGGGCTCCCAGCAGGTAGCCAAAGGCGTAGCCCTGCTGCAAAATGCCGGAGAAGAGGCCGCGCGACTCGGTCGGCAGCGCTTCCATGGCGATAGATGCGCCCAGGCCCCACTCGCCGCCCATGCCGACGCCGAAGAGGATGCGCAGGACCAGGAAGATGGCGAAGTTCGGCGAGAGCGCGGTGAGAAGCTCCATCACTGAGTAAAATAGGATGTCAATCATCAGCGGGAGCCGCCGTCCGAAGCGTTCTGAGAGAAGACCGAAGATAAGGGCTCCAAGAGGCCGGAATGCGAGGGTCAGGGTGAGCGTCAATGCGATCGCCGGCAGCCCCACGTGGAACTCGTCGGCCACCTTCAAAGTGACGAAGGTCAGAAGAAAATAGTCGAAGGCATCCAGTGACCAGCCGAGAAAACTTGCCAGAAACGTGTTGCGCTGCTGGCGATTGAGCGAGCGAATCATGCTCAATGCGTTCATGCTCTGAACTCCTTTGATAGATTGTCAGCACCTACTTACGTCGTACGCTACAACACTACAAGGCGAACTTCACTGTCCTGCTGGTTGCAAAATTCCTGATAGATAAGGCTGTTATGCCAGGAATATCCACACAAAGATATTTTACCCAAAAGTGCGCCTCTGAACAAGAAATCCTTAATCTACGGAGAAAAGCGATCAAGCAGTAGGGGCATTCTTCAGGAGCCAGGCTGTAACCATGTGACGGACACTCAACAGCAGGAACGATCTTAACAGGGCGCGCTAAACGGTCTATAATGGAGGGCACACGCTAACATTCCATGCGTGTTGTAATATCAAAATAAGGGCGCAGAGATATATGAGTAACTGGACAACGCCACTCCGTCATCCCGAACTGGCGAGCGACGAAGTGCATGTCTGGCGTGCGCGATTGGACCTCCCAGAGGAGCATATCCAGGCGTTTGAGCAGGTACTGGCAGATGATGAACGCGCGCGGGCGCTGCGCTTCCGCTTTCAAAAAGACCGGACGCACTTTACCGCTGCGCGTGGCATCCTCAGAACGCTACTGGGACGCTACCTGGTTCAGCCCCCTGCACGCCTGCAATTTCGCTATAACCAGTATGGAAAGCCGCTTCTGGGGGATAGCGACGAAGAGAACGCGCTCCGTTTCAATGTGTCGCACTCGCACGGCATGGCGCTGTTTGCGTTCACGTGCGGGCGGGATGTGGGGGTAGACATCGAATATATGCTGGCGGACCGGGCAGAGATGTCTATTGCGCGGCGCTTCTTCTCCCCCTATGAGGTGGAGGCGCTGCAAGCGGTTCCAGAGAAGCAGCGGACGCAGGCTTTTTACTCCTGCTGGACGCGCAAAGAGGCGTATGTCAAAACGCGCGGCCTGGGCCTCTCGCTCGATCTGAACCTGTTCGATGTTTCGCTGGCACCGGGTGAGCCGGCGGCGCTACTGAACATTCGTGAGCCGGGACAACGACTGGAGGACTGGTCGCTGCACGATCTGGCACCGGGGGCTGGCTACGCAGCGGCGCTGGCGCTGAAGGGGGAACCTTGCCGGGTTGTGCGTTGGGAGTGGTCAGTTTCACAGCTTTGACGCGCGACGAATGTATTGTAACCATTTTTAGGAAATGTGGCAAAATGTAGACAAATCTGGCGTTTTGTGACACCGAAATGCTCGTTCGACGGGCCAAAGAGTACCGCCCCTTGTTTTCTGCTTGATTCCTGCTATAATTAAGACAGCCTACTTTAGGCCGTCCTAAAACGGATGTCCTATAAGGATGCTTGCAAGAGCGTATCAAGGCAGAAAAAATACAAAGGATAGACGTATGGCAAAAGCGGAGAAACTTGATGAAACGGTGGCACGGCTACGAGAGCAAATCCTTAGAGGGGACTATGGTATCCGTGGATTGCTTCCGTCACGATCGAGTCTGGAAAAAGAATTTGGCATCTCTCACTCAGTGATGAACCAGGTCATTCTCCAACTTCAGGGAGAGGGACTCATTACCTCTGGCAACGGGAATAGGCGACTTATGGCGACTCCCCCCAGGAAGCGTGTTCCCATGCGAGACACCCCTTTCACGCGCTTCTTACGGGATCAGGGCCTTGAGCCTGTCACCGAGTACCTGGAAACACCCGAACGGCTCCCGATGCACGAGAATCTAGCGAAAGCCTTTGGTGTCTCCACTGGCACTCTGTATGTCGCAAGGATACGCCGCGATGGAACGAAGCACATCCATTACCGGCTCACCAGTAAATACTTCCTGTCTGAACTGATTGACGATGAAATCCTGGCGGGGATGCAAGCCAACAACCAGTATGATGCGATCTTAGACATCAAGCGGAAAAAGGGCATTTCCGCTCAGTTCATGACGGAGGATATCATTAGTCGCCTTCCCACTGCCGACGAACGGGAACGCTTAAGCATTGCACGGACTGCACCCATAATGGAGGTGGCACGTACCTGCTATGACCAGAAGGACGGACGTGTCATCTGGCTCAATCGCATCGTGGTGGTAGCCTCCCTCTTTGTTATGCACTATGAGTACGAAGGGGAAGCGCTGTGGCAAG
>WNGD01000756.1_pt1 | contig 48317 bp, 51 predicted proteins | sample 5400671 | NCBI WGS metagenome assembly WNGD01 (sample SAMN13153369, study PRJNA577476) | soil metagenome | isolation source: 40 cm soil or saprolite under grassland replicate 2 | place: USA:California | collected 2016-06-15 | reverse complement strand
GCCCCACCGATTGTTCACGGAGGCCGCCGTCGCCTTGCTGCCGTCACCCGCCGTCGCCGCGGTGCCGTTGCCAACCGCGGTGACGATGATCTGCGCCGCCTGCTCCGACGCCACCGCGGGCGCCGTGGCCGACCAGAGCGCGCCCAACACCAGGACCCCGATCGCCAGCGGGACACGATGCCTGATCCTCTGCATGTGGCTGCGCCTACCCTTTCTCCGCGAGGTCTGACGACCGCACGTCAGCGCATGATCGGGGATCTTGAGGCTTACAATCCTAATAAGGAATTTTACAGAATGCGGCCCGCTACTATCGGCGCATGCCGAATCGTGCCGTCGACCTGGTCGTCACCGACCTGGACGGCACCCTGGTGGACAGTAGCGAGCGCATCCACCCGCGCACGATCGCGGCGGTCCACGCGCTGGAGGGCGCGGGGATCCCGGTGCTGATCGCCACCGGCCGCCGCCCCCGCGCCACCGCCTGGGTGCTGGAGCCCGGCGGCATCCCCGGCCCGGCGGTGATGCTCGACGGGGCGCTGGGCCGCGACCTGCGCGACGGCCGCAACTTCCACGAGGCGGTGTTCCCGCCGGAGGCCGCCGCCCGCGTCCTCGCCGCCTTCCGCGCCGCCGGCCTCAGCCCGAGCCTGTTCGTCGAACGCCCCGGCATCGACATGGTGAACGGCGAGAACCCCGACACCCACCCCCGGCACCTCGCCCTCAACCTGCCCTGGGCGGTGTGCGACGACCTGGAGCGCGTGGTCGCCACCGAACCGGTCCGCACCTTCGCGGTCGTCGGCGGCGAAGCCGCCCGCCTCACCGAGGTCGCCACCGCCATCGGCCCCGCCGGCAGCGCCAGCGTCACCCCCGACCACCTCTACGGCGGCCACACCCTCCAGGTCCGCCCGCCAGGCACCAGCAAATGGAGCGGCGTCGAGTCCTTCTGCAAGACCCACAACCTCGACCCCACCCGCGTCCTCGCCGTCGGCGACGGCGACAACGACCTCGAGCTCCTCACCGCCGCCTCCATCGCCGTCTCCATCACCGGCGCCTCCCCCACCGCCCTCGCCCACGCCCACCACATCATCGAAGGCCCCACCACCGGCGGCTGGTCCGCCATCCTCGACCTGGTGTGACCCAGGACGCCCTCCTCAGGTCCAGTACTTAGGCCGGTGCAGGGTGATTCCAGTCGGCGTGTCGACCGTCGGCGGAAGTTGTGACTGACGGATCTTGTCGTCGCCGATGGCCATACTTCCGACCATGCTTGGCCTTCAGCCTATAGTAGAGGTTGAAACCGTCGACATAGGCCGCGACGCGGACCACAGGCGCCTTCCTGGTGATCGTGGCGTTTCATGAGGTATGCTCGGGTGCACCACGCCAGGGTGAGCAGCCCTGGCCCGACGGCCCCCCAGTGGGGCCGTCTCTAATTTGTCTCCAAGGCCTCGAAGTGTACCCGAACCACCCCAAACATCCGAACGGCACTCGGGGCGGCCGGGCCTGCTCCCAGCCACGCCCACCAAGTGGGGGCCTGTAGTCCGGTGCACCCATGACTTCACCGTCCCGTTCGGGACGCCGAGCAGGCGCACCACCTCGGCCTCGGGCAGGTCGAGGTGGAAGCGAGCATAGGGCGCTGCGCTGCCGTGCAGTCGGTACCTATAGCTACCTCGACCTGACCCCGCTGGGCCGGCAGCTGCATGTCACCCAGTTCTCGTATCACGACGACTACGACGCAGGCTCGTGACGGCGGACGAGCCGGGCTATAGGCCGTGGGCTGACAGGGCGTAGCGTCCTGGCGGCGTGCCGACGTGGCGCTTGAACTGGCGGGTGAAGTGGGCCTGATCGTAGAAGCCGACCTCTGCTGCGACCAGCGCGACCGGTTCCCCGCCCAGCAGGCGCTTGCGGGCGGCGTCGATGCGGCGGCCGATGACGTATTGGTGCGGCGCGATCCCGAAAGTCCGCGTGAAGGACCTGACCATGTGGGCCGGGGAGGCGCTCAGGGCCGATCCTGCCTGGGCGAGGGTGGTGGCCTTGAACAGATGCCCGTCGAGCAGGTCCCGCAGATCGTGCGCGAGCCGGGTGGGCGGCCGGTTCCCGGCGTCGATGCTGGATGGGTGGCTGCCCAGGTGTGCCCGCAGCCGGGCGCCGACGATCGCCAGGCGGGCCTCGGCCTCCAGCGCGTCGTCGGGCTGGCCGAGCGCCCGGTGCAGGGCCTGGATAGCGCAGTGCAGGGCGGGCTCGCGGATGTCCGGCTGGTCCACGGCCCGGCCGGCCAGCCGCTCGTCGAGCACGTCGGTTGCGATGTACAGGACCCGTTTGCGGAACCCGCTGCCGCTGGCGGCGCGGCCGTCATGCACGACGTGCGGGGGCAGGATCCCGACCCGATCGCCGCCCGCCACGGCCCCGCGATGGCGGCGCTCCAGGTCGTAGCGGATGCCGCCGTCGTCGATGATGAACACTGTCCAGGTGTCGTGTACGTGCGGCGGGTAGGCGTAGTCGACGAAGCGGGCGTGGAACACCTCGTGGATGCCCGCGACCGCTGGCTTCCACGCCCGGACCCACTCCGGTCCCGGTCCGGGCGACTGCCGAGCTGACAGCGACATGGCAAAAATCGTACAAGACCGGGCCCTGCCGGGCGTTGTCCACTGCGGTGCATGAGGAACGAGCTGCTTGGCCTGGCCGGCTTCGCGCTGGTCGTCACGATCACGCCGGGACCCAACAACACGCTGCTGCTGGCCTCCGGGATCCAGTTCGGGTTCACCCGGACCCTGCGCCACGTCGCCGGGACTGCTATGGGCATGGCCGTCCTGATCTTCGCCATGGCCGGAGGGGTCGGGGTCGTGCTGCTGGCGGTGCCCGGCGCCGATCTCGCCGTCAAGATGATCGGCTCGGCCTACCTTCTCTACCTCGCGTTCAGGATCGCCAGCAGCCACGGGGCCAGCCGGACGGCCGTCTCGCGGCCTCTTGGCGTCCTGAGTGGGGCCGCCTTCCAGTTCGCCAACCCCAAGGCGTGGCTGTTCGCCCTCGCCGCGGCGAGCACGTTCATTCCTCACGGTCTGGCGCCGGCGGCGGGAGCGCTGGTGGTCGCGGCGACGTGCGCGGTCGTGATCCTGCCGTCCGCGTCAGTATGGGCCGCCGGTGGCGCCGCGCTTAACCGCATCGTCGATGACGGGCAGGCCCAGCGGGTGATCAACCTCACTCTGGCGCTCATCCTGGCTGCGTCGGTGGCTTTCATCTGGATCTGATCCGCGTTATGAGCGCATTCAACCTGGCAAGCGGATTTATAGGCGTGATTGCCTTACTCAGCACTATCGGTGCAGAATTCGCCTGACCAGGCCGGGGAGGTGCGGGATGAGCGGAAGCGACCCGTGGCGGATCGGGCCACGGCTGCGGTACTGCCGGCGGAAGCGTGGGGTCTCCACCAGGGTGCTCGCGGATCTGATTGGGCGATCCGCCTCCTTGGTGCAGATGGCGGAGACTGGCAGGAGGCCGCTGTACAATATCATCGACCTGGTGAGCATCGCCGAATGCTCGCGCTGCTGCGGGAGGCGATCGTCGACCCCGGAGGGAGGCTCAAGATCGTGAACCGAAGGGATGCCATGACGGCCGGTGGCCTGCTGGCGGTCACGCTCGCGACGTCCTACCAGGGCTGGTTCGAGGGCGAGGCAGTGGCGAGCACGGTCGAACGCGGCACGATCGACATGGGCGGGGTACGGAGCCTGCGCACGATCGTTGGGGAGTATAGACGGCTGGACGACACAATCGGACCGGAACCGCTCCGGCCGGGGGTTGCGACACATCTCCACATCCTCGAGAGTCTTCGCGGCAGAGGCAGCAGCGATCAGGTCGAGCGAGAGCTTGGCCGAATCGTGCTCCCACCCAGCCGCTCGGTGGATGCGGCCACGGTCGGCTGGGTCGAAACCCCCCGACCTGCCCTTGCCCCTCGCCAACCAGCTCCTTGACGCCGCCCGCCGCCTCCCCAGCCGACCGCCTCGCCCAGTGGGGCGGTGGCCGCCCGGCGAACCAGCCGCTATGACTTCGGGCGAAGTACTCGCACCTCACGCTCGTCCGGGCGGTGGACCTCAAGGGAAGCAATATCCGGAGCGGAGAGCAGGAAATCCTTGAAATCGAGCTTACTGTCCGTCTAGCTGCGATTGGTCAGCTCGTGGCCGGTGGTGCTGTCCACGTGGTCCGGGATGGCTCCTTCGTTGCGGTTCCCGGTCGATGCTGTGCCTGATGGTTCGAACATCAGGATCGCCCCACCTGACGACGATGGCTTGTGCTCAAGGCCTCTTGGCACCACGAAGACGTCGCCCGTCTGAAGGGTCACCGTCGTCTCGCTGCCCGAGGCGTCGCGCATGACGATGTCGAAGCGGCCGTCGAGGACGAGGAAAAACTCATCGGTGTCGTCGTGGACGTGCCAGACGTGCTCACCCTTGGCGTGGGCGATCTTGACGTCGTAGTCGTTCATGCGAGCGACGATCCGGGGGCTGTAGATGTCCTGGAAGGACGACAGCGCCTCGGTCAGGTTGACAGGTTTCGCGTCCATACATGCAGCGTACCCGGATCAACCCAACCATCCCAACCATCCGAATGACGGGTCGGGAGCAGGCTGTGAGTGGCATCGGGGGCTGTTGGCGGGGGCGAGGTTCAACACGCGGGGTCAGCAGGGTCGAGGGTCGAAGTCGCGAGTGGCCGCGGGGGGGCTGGTGGGTTGGGCGGGAGCACTTGAGTTGGTGGTGGGAGTGGAGGTGGAGGTGAGGCCCTTGTAGGTGGTGCCCAGGACAACCGACACGGTATGCGCGGAGAGGGTGGAATCGGCGACGAGCTGCGTCTGGCCAATGATGCGGGCGGCGAGGGCGCGGGCGGCTGGCTGCTGGGTGGATGGGTAGCGGATCGTGGTCAAGGTGCTTGGGGCGGCGTTGCCTGCGACGGTGGTGGTGAGGCCGAGGGTGTGGAGCTGGAGGCCGACGCGAGCGGCCAGGCCGGGGATGGTGGTGCCGTTGAGGACCCGGATGCTGACCTGGGTTGCCGTGCTTGGGGCGGGCGCCGGTGCGCTGGTGGTGGGCTGGGCCTGGCCGAGGAAGCTGGCGATGGCGCGGCCGGCGTCGGGCTGCTTAAGGAGCAGCACGTCCCCGAAGCTCTGGTAGTGGTTGGCCACCGTGGTCGGCAGGGTCACGTTGCCGAGCTGGTTGGGGTCGAAGCCGCGGAACTGGCGCACCAGGCTGACCGCGCTGCCGACCGACAGGCCGGTGTCGATCGTCAGACTGTGGACGACCGCGCCGAGGAACTGGTTGGCCCGCAGGGGGTTGGTCAGCCCCTTGGCGATCCCGGTCTTGAGTACCACCCGCAGGAAGGTCTGCTGGCGCTGGATGCGGCCAAGATCGCTGAGCGGGTCCGCCCTCCAGGCGCTGTTCTTGAAGTACTGGTAGTGGCGGGCGCGGGCGACCGCCAAGGCCTGCTCGCCGCCCAGGTGCTGGCAGCCGGTCTTGGTGATGCGCAGACCAGAGAAGCTGTCTCTGGCGGGGAAGGGGAAGTTGAGGTTGATGCCGCCGAGCGCGTTGACGATCGAGCGGAACCCGTCGAAGTTGATCAGCAGGTAGTGGTTGATGGGGAGGCCGAGATCCTGCTGGATCGTCTCGATCAGCTGCTCGGGGCCACGGTCGAAGGCGGCGTTGATCTTGTTGCGCCCCCCGGTGCCCGCGATAGGGACCAGCAGGTCGCGGGGGATCGACAGGATCTGGACCTTGTGGGCCGCCGGGACGATGCGGACCAGCATGATGACGTCGCTGCGCTGGCCGCCGGCGTCCTGAGTGGTGCCGAACTCGGCTTTGTCGCCGGACTGGTTCAGGGCGGTGCGGGAGTCGGAGCCCACCACCAGCACCACCATCGGCTTGCCGGGTGCTGGGGCCTGGTGCAGGCCGGGCAGGCTGATCGCGGCGATCTGGCCAAAGCGCCAGTGGGCGTATCCGTCACTGCCCACCCCCACGGCCACGACCACCGCCAGCACCACCGCCAGGGTGACGATCAAACGGCGCCGACGCTGCTGGCGTTGCCGCCGTTGCCGCGACGGAGCTGCACGGCGGATGGCCCGCTGCACCTCGGGCGGCATCGGCCCCGACCCACGCCCTGCACCGCCGCGTGGGCGGGGCCATTCACTCACGCCCGGTCCTCACCAACCTCGCCTGGTCTGCTCTCCGAGCGGCGCTAGCAGCAAGCCACCGCCAGCTGCCATTGTCCAATCTCAGCAGACCAATCCTAGGTCAACCCGATCGGCAAGACGGCGCCTGCGACACAACCGTTCTGTTGCGATTGTGCTTTCGCGCAGGTGGGAAGCTGATGAGAGGCCGCTCAGGGTAGCCCGGCCTGCTCCCACGCCACCTGGCCGGTGGTGGCAGCGAGGGTCAGGCGGCGTTCGGCCTCCGGCTCGTCGAGGGCGGCGAGGCCGCAGGTGGGGGTGACAAGGGAGCGGGCGAGGACCTCGGGGAGGTAGTCCCCGGCAGTCCAGCGGACCAGGTCGAGGAGGCGGGTGGCGAGGGCCTCCGCGTCGGCTTTGAGGGCTTCGGCGTCGGCGTCGGAGGCTGGCTCGGAGCTGGAGGGGATCAAGCCCCAGGCGACGGCGGTGCCGTTGGCGATGAGGCGGCGGAAGGCGGGGTCGTCGGTGGCGCCGTCGCCGCAGGCGACCGCGTCGAAGGAGACGAGCTGGGGGTCGAGGTCGAGGAGGAGGCCCCACGGCGGGGTGGCGCAGCAGTGGAGGCCGGTGATCTCGGCGCCGGTGGAGCGGGCCGCCTGCCACAGTTCCAGGGCGAGCTTGGGCTGGGCGGCGACCAGCGGGTGGGTGATGGAGGGCTCGTCGAGGACCAGGAGGAGCTTCCAGGCGGGGAGGGCCTCGCGGACGCGGGTCACCACAGAGCGCAGGCGGGCGGCATAGCCGAGGGCGAGCGGGCCGCGCGCGGAGGGGACGGTGATCGCCTCACGGCCGCCCGCGTCCAGGGCGAGGGCGAGGGTGACCGGACCGGTTGCCTGCAGCTTCAGCCAGCCGGGCGGCCGTTGGCGGAGCGTCCGCAGCAGCGAGTCCAGGGTGCCGGCTGCCGAGGGCACGAGGGCGGCCTGGCCGGGGGCGCGGTCGCGGCCGACCCAGGCCACTCCCCCGCCGCCGGCCGGTTCTCCCGAGGAGGGTGCGTCGCCGACACCCGGGAGGCCGAGCGCCCACTGGCGGACCATGTGCTCGTCTGGGACCGCCAGCGGTCGGGTGGGCCAGAAGGGCAGGTCGGGGCAGGTGCGCAGCGCGGCGACCACGCTTGCGTCCGCGCCGGCGTGGGGCATGCTGCCGACGCCGGTGCCAGCGCCGCGAGGCCGGAACTCCTGCGGGACGGCGCTCAAGCGCCCGCCTCGGCCGCTCCGGGGTCCAGTCCGGTGGCCGCTCCAGTGCCGGTGATCGTGCCGCCGCCGAGGACCAGGTCGCCGTCGTAGAGGACGCCGGCCTGGCCGGGAGCGACGGCGGTGGTGGGCTCGTCGAGGTCGAGGCGGGCGCGGTGGTCGCCGAGGGGGACGACCTGGCAGGCGACCTCGGGGCCGTGGGCGCGCAGGCGGGCGCGGGCGGTGCCGGGGCGCAGGGCGCGGCCGTCGGTGGTGGTGATGCGCTCCAGCGCGATGGTGCGGACGGCCAGCTCGGCGTGCTCGCCGACCACGACCCGCTCGGTGGCGGGCTCGACCCGCAGGACGTAGCGCGGGGTCGGGGCGGCGATGCCGAGGCCGCGGCGCTGGCCGACGGTGTAGCGGTAGGCGCCCTGGTGGCGGCCGAGGACCCGGCCGGCGCTGTCGACCACCTCGCCGGGGCGGGGGCCGAGGCGCCGCTCCAGCCAGCCGGCGGTGTCGCCGTCGGGGATGAAGCAAACGTCGAACGACTCGGGCTTGCTCGCCACCCGTAGGCCGAGACGGGCAGCGGTGTCGCGGACCTCCGGCTTGGCCAGCTCGCCGAGCGGGAGCCGCAGGTGGGCGAGTTGGTCGGGACCGAGCATGTAGAGGACGTAGGACTGGTCCTTAGCGCTGTCGGCGCCCTTATAGAGACGCCCGTCGCTGACATGCGCGTAGTGGCCGGTGGCGAGCGCGTCGAAGCCGAGCGTGCGGGCGCGTGCCAGCAGCCCGGCGACCTTGACCTGCTCGTTGCAGCGGGCGCAGGGGTTGGGAGTGCGGCCGCGGGCGTACTCGGCCTCGAAGTCGGCGACCACGTCGCGCTGGAACTGCTCGGCGAAGTCCCAGACGTAGAAGGGGATCCCGATGGTGGCCGCCACCCGGCGGGCGTCGTCGGCGTCAGCCAGGGTGCAGCAGCCCTTGCCCTTGACCTGCTCGTGGGCGGGGGTGTCGGCAAGCTTGAGGTGCACGCCGGTGACGTCGCAGCCGGCCTCGACCAGCAGCGCCGCCGCGACTGACGAGTCGACCCCGCCGCTCATCGCCACCAGGACCTGCGGGCGGGTCATATGGGACCTGCCGCCGACCGGGCCGGAGCCTGGGTGAGGGTGGCGAGGGCACCCTGGACCGCGGTCACGGCGGCGTCCACGTCGGCGTCGGTGGAGCTGTGGCCGAGGCTGAAGCGGACCGTCTCGCGGGCCTCGGTCGGGGTGCGGCCCATGACCAGCAGCACATGGGAGGCACTGACGGCGCCGCTGGCACAGGCCGACCCGGCCGAGGCGGCGATCCCGGCACGGTCGAGCAACAGCAGCAGGTCCTCGGAGCGGACCCCGGGGAAGCGGACCGAGAGCAGGCCGGGCAGCCCGCCGGTCGCGCTGGGATCGCCATTGACCTGGAGGCCGGGCGCGGCACCGCGGAGCCCTCGCAGGAGGCGGTCGCGGAGGGCGGCGAGGACTGCGTCGCCACCCCGCTCCCGCTCGGCCAGGGCTGCCGCGGCGGCGGCGCCGAAGCCCACGATGGCCGCCACCGGGAGAGTGCCGGAGCGGAGGCCCCGCTCCTGCCCGCCACCATGCAGCAGCGGGCGCAGCGGGGCGGGGTTGCTGGTGCCGCCGAGGTAGGGGTCGAGGCCGGGGCTCCCTCCACCTGCTCTGGAACGAATCACCAGGGCGCCCACGCCGGTGGGGCCGCCGAGCTTATGGGCGGCGAGGGCGAGCAGGTCGATGCCGTCGCGGTGCAGGTCGACGCCTGGCAGGCCGGCTGCCTGGACCGCGTCGCACAGCAGCACAGCCCCGACGGCGTGGGCCAGCGTGGCGGCGAGCGCGACTGGCTGGACGGTCCCGACCTCGTTGTTGGCCGCCATGACCGCGACCAGCGCGGTCCGGCCCGGCTCCAGCAGTTCGCTGAGCTGGTCGAGGAGGACGCGTCCCAGCGGGTCGACCGGTGCGAAGTGGAGGTGGGCGCCGGTCTCGGCGTCCGCCCAACGTGCCGCGTCGAGCACGGCGTGGTGCTCAACCGTGGTGATGACCAGTTCCCGCTTGTCAGGGTCACGGGCGAATACGGTGCCCTTGATGGCGAGATTGTCGGCCTCGGTGCCTCCCGAGGTGAAGACCACCTCGGCCGGGTCGGCGCCGACCAGGGCGGCGACCTGCTCGCGGGCGGTCTCGACCGCGTGCCGCGCGGCCCGGCCAGGCCCGTGCTGGCTGGAGGGGTTGGCGACCGGCGCCTCCAGGTACGGCCGCATCGCCTCCAGCGCCTCCGCGCGGAGCGGGGCGCTGGCGGCATAGTCCAGGTACGGCACTAGCCAAGTGTGGCACTGGGCGGGTCGTCAGTGCTCGTCGCGCCCCTGGCCTCGCTGGTCTCCCTCGGCTCGCCGGGCTGGCTGGGGCTGGGAGGTTCGTCCCAGCGCTGGTGCTCGACCTCCTGCGGTTCGGCGTGCCATTCGGCCTGCTCGGCCTGGCGGGACGGTAGCCACCAGAAGTTGTCCTCCTCTTCCCAGGTTGGCTCTGCCGCTGGCATCTGCTGGGTCGAGTCGGAGTTTCCTGCCGGGTCGATGTGGTCGCCGCCAAGCACGCTCAGGATGCGGCCGGAGCGGCCGCGAATCCCTGTTGTGGAGGCCGAGGCTCCCTCCACCTCTGTCTCCGCTGATTGGCCGGCGCCGGGGCCAGGGCGGGAAGCGCGTTTGTCAGCGGCCCGTTCCACGCGGATGCGCTCGACCATGCGGTCGATTCGGGCAGCGGCGGCGCTGCCAGCCGCCAGCAGGGCGGCGCCGACCCGGGAGCCGACCCGGGAAAGGCCGGTCCGGCTGGCGCGGGTCGCGTCGGTGAGGCCGGCCGCGATGCTGCGCTTGGCGGTCTCCGCCGCCGGGCCGGCCTGGCGGCGGGCGCGTGCCGTCGTCGCCAGCAGCCAGGCCCACACGCGGTTTGCGAGCGCGACGGTGACATCACGGAGCACTGCGGCGAAATGGCCGGCGGCGGCGAGCGCCTCGCGCCAGTTGGAGGCGAGTGCCGCGTGGGCCAGGGTCAGGTCATGGTGCGCTGTCGCGGCGTCCGAGCCCGCCGAACGCACGCGCCAGCGGCGCGCCGGCTCGCCGGCGAGCAGGCGGACGACCTGTCCAGCAGCCCGAAGGAACATCTGTGCCGAAACGCCCATCGATGGGCGGGTAGTCGTGACGGGCTCGTGGTGGGGGGGCATCCGGGCAACCTCCATCTCTCGGATCGCGCCATCCTACGATCCCCAGCGCGAAACCGCCCAAACACGCACAGCCATTTGACTACCGGTTGGTCGCCCGTCAGCCGCCCTTGCGTTTGGCGATCTCGTCGGTGAGGCGCGGGACGACTTTGAAAAGGTCGCCGACCAGGCCGAAGTCGGCGATGGCGAAGATCGGGGCATCGGCGTCCTTGTTGATCGCCACGATCGTCTTGGAGGTCTGCATGCCGGCGCGGTGCTGGATGGCGCCGGAGATCCCGACCGCGACGTAGAGCTGCGGCGAGACGGTCTTACCGGTCTGGCCGACCTGGTGCTGGTGGGGATACCAGCCGGCGTCCACGGCGGCGCGGCTGGCGCCGACGGCCGCGCCGAGCTGGTCGGCCAGCGCTTCGACCAGTGCGAAGTTCGCCGGGTCCTGCAGCCCCCGGCCGCCGGAGACGATGGTCTCGGCCTCGGCGACGTCGGGGCGGCCGCCGCGCTCCTCGACCACGTGGTCGATCACGCGGATCTCGGCACCTGTCGCCTCGCGCTGGCCGAGGTCGACGACCTGCGGCTCGGCGGGCGCCTCCTGTGCCGGGAACGAGTTGGGCTTCACCGCCAGCACCGGGACGCCGGTGGTGACCCGGGCGCGGACGATGGTGGCGCCGCCGAAGACGTTCTGGGTCGCAACCAGGCCGCCTCCGTCACCGGATCCGGTAGCGGAGTCGATGTCGGAGACGTCGGCCAGCATGCCCCAGCCCTTGCGGGCGGCCAGCCGGGCGCCGGCGTCCTTGCCCGCCGGGGTGGCGGCGACCAGCACCGCGGCCGGCTCGGCGCGGGAGGCCGCCGCGTCGAGGGCGTCGGTCAGCGGCCCGGGGAGCTGGTTGCTCCAGCCCTCGCCGGTGGCGGCGTAGATGGTGGCGGCGCCGTGGCGGGCGAGGCCGTCACGGGCGCTGTCGAGCCCCTCGCCGACGAACACCGCCGCCGGCTCGCCCAGCTCGCGTGCCTTGGCCAGCATCTCGGCGCTGACCTTCTTGAGGTTGCCCTCCTCGTGCTCCACCAGGACGAGGATCGTGGCCATGCCGTGCCTCCTGGAACTAGGACGAAGACTAGATGAACTTGTGCGCGGCCAGGAACTCGACCAGCTCGGTCGCGGCGGCGCCGTCGCCCGGGTCCTTGACCACCTGGCCAGACTGGCGCGGCGGGCGCGAGGTGGCGTCCACCACCGCGGTGGTGGCGCCGGCGCTGCCGACCTCGCCGGGGTCGATGCCGAGGTCGGCGATGGTCAGGTCGGTCACCGGGCGGGACTTGGCCGCCATGATGCCCCGGAACGACGGGTAGCGCGGCTCGTTGATCCCCTTGACCACGCTGACGATGGCCGGGCCCTGGGCCTCCAGCACGTCGTAGCCGGCCTCGGTCTCGCGGTGGATGCGGACGGTGGCACCCTCGACCTCCAGCTGCTTGGCGCCGATCAGGCCCGGCCAGCCGAGCAACTCGGCGACCGCGCTCGGCACCAGCGAGCCGCGCGCGTCGGTCGACTCCGACCCGGACAACACCAGGTCGGGGCCGACGTGGCGGATCGCCGCCGCCAGCACCTTGGCAGTGGCCAGCGCGTCAGAGCCGTGCAGGGCGTCGTCATGGACGTGCACTGCTGCGTCCGGGCCCAGCGACAGCGCCTTGCGGATAGCAGGCAGGGCGCTCTCGGGGCCCATGCACAGCACCACGACCTCGCCCTCCCCGGAGGATTCCTTGAGGCGGAGCGCCTCCTCGACGGCGTACTCGTCGACCGGGTTCATGATCGTCTCGACCGATTCCCGGTCGAGCGTGTAGTCGGCCGGGTCCAGCCGCTTCTCGGCAGCGGTGTCCGGCACCCGCTTGACGGTGACCAGGATCTTCACGGGTTCGTCCCTCCATGCTGGTTCGGGCGCCCATCATGCCGCAATCGAGGGCGTCCTCGCGGCGCGTGGCGCCTACTTGGGTGCCAAACTGGGAATAGAAAAGAAGGGCCGCGAACTCCCCGATTGGCTGTCTGTGGCCCCTCGCTCATAGGCTTTTGCGCGACCGGTCCATTCCCGAGACGAGAAGCGAGACGACCATCCCCGTGAGCCAAGACCGAGAACTCCCAGCCCAGCCGCAGCCGCCGCAGACTCCGCCTGGGGAGCTGCGCTCCGACCCCCTGACCGGGCGTGTGGTCGCGATCGCCAGCGGCCGGGCCGCGCGGCCCGAGGCGTTCCTGCAGCAGCCCACCCCGCTCCGCGGCCCGGCAGGCTGCCCCTTCTGCACCGGCAACGAGCGCCTGACCCCGCCGGAGGTATGGGCTGAGCGCGACCCGGGCACCGGCCCGGACGAGCCCGGCTGGCGGGTCCGGGTGGTGCCGAACCTGTTCCCCGCCTTCGCTGGCTCGGCTGCCACCGACGACGGCGGCACCGAGGGCCTGTACCGGGCGGAGCCGAGCGCCGGCGCCCACGAGGTGATCGTCCACAGCCCCGACCACGAGGCCAGCCTCGCGGAGCTGCCCGACGCGGAGCTGGTCCGGGTCCTGGCCACCTACCGCCGCCGCCTCGCCACCCTGCGGGAACGGGGCTACGGCTCGGTGGTGGTGATCGTCAACCAGGGCAAGCCCGCAGGCGCCTCGCTGGAGCATGCCCACAGCCAGGTGATGGCCACCGTGCACCGCCCGGAGCTGGTGCAGGCCGAGATCGAGCGGCTGCAGGCCGGCGCCTGTTCCGCCTGCGCCATGGTCGAGGCCGAGCGGGGCGGCGAGCGTCAGGTCGAAGAGAAGGATGGGCTGCTGACCCTCTGCCCGTGGGCCTCGTCGCTGCCCTACGAGGCGCTGTTGCTCCCCGAACGCCACCAGGCCCGCTTCGAGGACGGCGACGCCGACCAGGACCACGCCCTCGCCGGCGCCCTCGGCCGCCTGCTGCGCCGCCTCCACGACGCCCTGGGTGCGGCGGTGCCCTACAACCTGGTGCTGCACTCCGCCCCGCCCGGGGTCGCCGATTTCCACTGGCACCTGCACCTGTACCCCCGCCTCACCACCTACGGGGGCTTCGAGCTGGCCAGCGGGATAGTTATCAACGTGGTCGACCCCGACCGCGCCGCCGCCACCTACCGCGGTGTCAGCGGCCCTTGAAGTTCGCTTCGCGCTTGGCGACGAAGGCGGCGATCCCCTCGGCGGCGTCCTCGGTGGCGAACAGGCCCTGGAAGGCGTGACGCTCCAGCAGCAGGCCGGTTTCGAGGCTGCCGTCGAGGCCGCCGTCGATCGCCTCCTTGGCCGCCCGCAGCGCCAGCGATGGGCCCTTGGCGAACCGCGCCGCCGCCTCGCAGGCCTTGGCATAGACCTCGCGGGGAGGGTGCACCTCGTCGACCAGCCCGATCGCGTGGCACTCCTCGGCGGAATACGGCCGCCCCGAGAACACCATCTGCTTGGCACGAGCCGGCCCCACCAGCCGCGGCAGCCGCTGGGTGCCGCCGGCCCCCGGGATGATCCCCAGCAGGATCTCCGGCTGCCCCAGCCGCGCGTCCTCGGCCGCGAACCGGAAGTCAGCCGCCAGCGCCAGCTCGCACCCCCCACCGAGCGCATACCCGGTGATCGCCGCGATTACCACCTTCGGAATCCCCGCCACCGCGTCGAGCGCAGCCCCGAGCGCCCCGGCGGTCGCCGCCATCTCCCCGAAGCTGCGCCCACCCATCTCCTTGATGTCCGCCCCAGCCGCGAACACCCGCTCACCGCCGTAGATCACCACCGCGCCCACGCCGTCGTCCCCAGCGGCCTCCAGCGCCACCGCATGCAGCTCGTCCCGCAGCTGCGCGTTGATGGCATTCACCTTCGGCCGGTCAAGCCGGATCGTCCCGACCCGGGTGCCCTCATCAACTTCCAGTCGCACGAACTCTCCCACCAGCGCTCCCTTCAGAACCAGTGGCGTGGCCAGCGCGGATTGTATCGGCATCCGCCGTCGGCCCCAGCAGCGCGAAGAGCTTTCGCAGCCGGTCTATGTTGTCTTCTGACTTGGCGAGTCGGCGTACCCGCAGCACCGCGTCCGTAAGTGCCAACGTGTGGCGCCGCTCACCGTCACCGGGCAGCTCGTGCCCCTTCCAAGCCGCGAACCAGGCCGCAACCGCGTCCCACTCGTAGGACCGGAACGGCCCTCCTGGATTGATTGGCGACGGGAACCGACCCGGCCCACGCGATCCCCGCGCTAGCGATCGAGCGTACTCATAGCTGATCCCAGCTCGCTCAGCGATCATGCGGAGATCGACCAACCCATTGTCGGCAACGCCGATCGCCATCAGGCCAGCGAGCTCGACATCGCGCACCGCCGAAACGATCGCATGGGCAAGATCAGGCGCCGCCCGATCGAACCTGATCTCCCCACCGCCGTCCGCCTTGAAGACAACCGCCCCATCGTCGCAGCCTGCCTCGTAGAGTCCGTCCACCTCAACGTCGTCCGGCGCGTGATCGAGCACGAGGGTGAAGTTATGCACTGCCTCTCTGGTCATCTTCCCTCCCCGACCTCATGGCGCTGACGTTGTATCCATACAACACCTGTTGCATAAATACAACACCCCTGAGCCTGGGCGGCGCGGGCCGCCGACTCGACACAAACAACCGGTTTAGAACTGCGGCGGTTCGGTGTAGTCGCCCCAGACTTGCTTGAGGGTTGCCACCATTTCGCCTTCGGTGGCTTCGGCGCGGGCGGCCTCCACCAGCAACGGGATGAGGTTCTCGCTGCTGGTGGCGGCGTGGCGCAAATTGTCGAGGGTGGCGTCGACCTTTGCGGGGTCGCGGGCGGCGCGGCGCTGGGCGAGTTCCTCGCGCTGGGCGCGTTCGACCTCGGCGGAGATGCGCAGGATCTCCAGGGGGTGGTCGTCGTCGGTGACGTATTTGTTCACCCCGACGATCACCTTCTCGCCTTTCTCCAGTGCGCGCTGGTAGACGAAGGCGGCGTCGGCCATCTGCTGCTGGAACCAGCCGCGTTCGATGCCGGTGAGCACGCCGTCGAGCATGGAGCCGCCGCCGCCGAACGCCTCGACGCGGGCGAAGATCTCCTCGGCGCGCTGCTCCATCAGGTCGGTGAGGTGCTCGACGTACCAGGAGCCGCCGAGCGGGTCGATGACGCTGGCCACGCCGGTCTCCTCGGCGATGACCTGCTGGGTGCGCAGGGCGATCTCGGCGGCGCGCTCGGTGGGCAGGGCGAAGACCTCGTCGAGGGCGTTGGTGTGCAGACTCTGGGTGCCGCCGAGGACGGCTGACAGGGCCTCCAGGGCGGTGCGGACGACGTTGTTGCCGGGCTGCTGGGCGGTGAGCGAGACCCCGGCGGTCTGGGTGTGGAACTTGAGCCGCAGCGCCGCCTCGCTCCGAAGGCCGTAGCGTTCCCGCAGCCAGCGCGCCCAGATGCGGCGGGCGGCGCGGAACTTGGCGATCTCTTCGAAGAAGTCGATGTGTGCGTCGAAGAAGAACGACAGCTGCGCCGCGACGGTCTCGGCGTCCAGGCCGCGGCGCTTGGCCAGCTCGATGTAGGCGAACCCGTCGGCCAGGGTGAAGGCCAGCTCCTGCGCGGCGGTCGAGCCGGCCTCGCGGATGTGGTAGCCGCTCACCGAGATGGGATGGTATTTGGGCACCTCGGCGGCGCAGAACTGCAGCAGGTCGGCGATCAGGCGCAGGTGCGGCTCGGGGGGGAACAGCCATTCCTTCTGGGCGATGTACTCCTTGAGGATGTCGGTCTGCAGGGTGCCGTCGAGCTTGGCGACGTCGGCGCCCTGGCGTTCGGCGGCGACCAGGTACATGGCGAACAGCATCGGCGCCGGGCCCGAGATGGTCATCGAGGTGGTGATCCGCTCCAGCGGCAGAGCGTCGAAGAGGACCTCCATGTCGGCGGCCGAGTCGATGGCGACGCCGCAGTGGCCGACCTCGCCCAGGGAGCGCGGGTCGTCGGAGTCGCGGCCCATCAGCGTCGGCATGTCGAAGGCGACGCTGAGGCCGCCGCCGCCCTGGGCGATCAGGTAGCGGTAGCGGGCGTTGGTCTCGCGAGCGTTGCCGAAGCCGGAGAACTGCCGGATGGTCCAGGGCCGGCCGCGGTACATGGTGGCGTGGATGCCGCGGGTATAGGGGTAGTCGCCGGGGAAGCCGATGGTGGCGGCCTCGTCCCGGCCGGGATGGTCCACCGGGGACACCAGCGGCGGGTTCGGCTCGCCGGACAGGGTGGTGAAGTCCGCATCCCGCTCCCCCGCCGCCTGGTAGCGGCGGCGCCAGCGGTCGCGCTGTGCGTCAAGGTCTTCGAGCGGGGTGGCATCGTGGGCCTCGTGCTCGCTCAAGGGTCGCCTCCGATCAGCTCCGTCCCGGCCGGATCACGGCCGGTTCGACGGCCTAAGGCGATTGTAGTGACCTGCCACGGCCTGGCTCCGGGCTGGCGACGTGGAGGGCGCCGCGGCCGGCGATGTGGTGCCGGCCGCGGCGCCCTCCCCTCACTTGATCGTGGTCAACAGCTGTTCGGGATGTCGTCGCCGTACAGCAGGCGGTGGATCCAGTCGGTCACCATGAGACTGCCCTCCGCCGCCGCCCCGACGTGGCTGGCGCCCGCGTAGCTGACCCAGGTCACCGCCGCGCCCTTGGCGCACCAGTCGTCCTTGAGGGTGGTACCGACGCCGTAGGGGATGATCTCGTCGGCCTCGCCGTGGTAGAGCAGGACCGGCACCTTCGGGGCGATCGCGCCCAGGCGGTTCTCCTGGAGCCGCGCCTGCCAGGCCGGCGTGGTCATCGGGTCGCTGGTGGTGAGGTCCGACAGGCGCAGACCGGCCAGCTCGGAGTCGCTGCACTCGCCGCGGAGCCGGTCGAGGATCGCCAGACCCCGGGGGTTGAGGTAGCGCGCCAGGTGCAGCTCGGGGTAGGCGGTGTCGAATCCCGCGCCGGCGGCGAAGGCCAGGCCGAAGTTGGAGGTGCCTTCGAGGTTGTGCAGCACGCGCTCGAGGTCGGCGGGCACGCCGCCGGCCGCGACGCCCTTGACCGGCAGCTCCGGTGCGTAGGTCGCCGCCTGCTGGGCTGCCCAGCCGGCCGCCTGGCCACCCTGGGAGTAGCCGTAGATCATCACCGGCGCGGTCGCCGACAGCCCGGCCCCCGACACCCGCGAGGCGGCCCTGGCGATGTCGAGCACCGCGTGGCCCTCGGAGACGCCCACCGCGTAGGTGTGGTCGCCAGGGGTGCCGAGCCCCTCGTAGTCGGTGACGGCGACCGCCCAGCCACGCAGCAGGAGCTGGCCGATCACCAGCAGCTCGACGTCCTGGCCGTCGGCCAGCTTCTGCGAGGCGGCGCACTGGTCGCCCATCCCGTGGGTGCCCGGGGCGTAGCCGATGATCGGCCGGTCCCCGCCGTAGGGCAGGAATGGGACCAGCACGGTACCGGACACCACGTTCGGTGTCCCCAGGGCCGACGTCGATCGGTACTGGACATGCCACGCGTGGACCGGCAGGGGAAGGAGCCCGAGCGGATCGAGGTGGATGGTGGTGGGCTGTGCCTGCACGACATCCCCGGGCGCTGGGCGGGCGGCGGGCGGCGCCGCGGCGACCGTCCTGGCCGTGGCCGGACCCCCGGAGGACACGAGCAGGGCCACCGCCACCCCGACGACCATGGCTGGCTGCAGGACCCGGTACAGGAACCGCTGGGCTCGGTGTGGAACACGGGAGCCGAAGTGCATCGTCACCCTTTCTCGAACTATGTTTGTTTGTTTTGATCTCATTAATCAGATCGGAACGATTGCGGAGCGTAGCCGATCCGATTGGCTGGATCCACAACCCTGCGCGGACCGATCACGACCAGTTCGGCGGCCTCCGACGATTGCAATGACCGAATCCTGGGCAAAAGCCGCCCTGACATGCAGCCCGAGCAGGAACAGCTCCAGGAACAGATCGGAGGAGGGATGGACACGACCCAGCTCCTGAAAGGGGTGCTGGACCTGGCCGTGCTTGCCGTGATCAAGCAGCACGACAGCTACGGCTATGACGTGGTGCGCCAGTTGCGGGCCGCCGGGATCACGGAGGCCAGCGACGCCGCCGTCTACGGCACGCTGCGGCGCCTGCACGCCGGGGGGTTTCTGACCACCTACATGGTGACGTCGGAGGAAGGGCCGTCGCACCGGTACTACTTGCTCAGCGACGCCGGCCGCGCGCTGCTGGCGGAGTCGTCGGAGCGCTGGCGCTGCTTCAGCGGCGCCATGAACGCGCTGCTGGGAGCAGCTACGGAACGAGGGGAGGCAGCGTGAACGCCACCGCCATGAAGGACGTCGCCCGCTACGCCGCCGAGGTCCGCGCCGCGCTCGCGGAGCTGCCAGCCGACCAGCGCATGGAACTGCTGGAGGACCTTACCGACCACCTGCGTGAGGTGTCGGCCGAGCTGGAGGCCGAATCCGGGCTGGAGCGCGAGGCAGCGCTCGCGGCAGCGGATGCCGGCTCCACCCTGTCCCTGGCGGAGCGGCTCGGACCCCCGGAGGCCTACGCGGACGAGTTGCGCGCCGCCGCCGGCCTGCCGCCGCGCCGCGAGGGCGGGTCTGGGCGCCGCGCCGCGCCGCGGGTGGAGCTGGTCAGGTCGGAGCTGGCGCGGCGGCTGCGCCAGGCGTGGGCGGCGGCGGCGTGGAGCCCGGCCGGCCGCACCGTGCGGGACTTCCTGCCGGGGCTGCGGCCTGCCTGGTGGGTGCTGCGCGGCTACCTGACGGTGCTGCTGGTCGCCGCGCTGCTGCAGCGCACCCTACACGGTGGCAACACGGCCTCCTTCCCGGTGCCGGTGCTCTTCGGCAGCGCCGCCCTGGGCCTGCTGAGCATCGCCGTGGCGGTGATCGCCTCGGTTGCCCTCGGGAAACCTGGCGCCGCCTCGGCCTCGGCGGCTGGGCGGTGGCTCACGGTGCTCGGCAACGCCGGGCTCGGCGTGTTCGCGCTCGTGCTCCTGGTCAGCCTGCAGGGCAACGGCGCCACGGCGTTCGGCCGGCAGGCGGGCGCGGTGGCCACGTCGGGCAGCGGCTTCGGCTTGCGGATGAACGGCCGGGAGGTCAGCAACATCTTCGCCTTCGATGCCAAAGGGCGGCCGCTGAAGGCGGTCTACCTGGTGGACCAGGACGGCCGCCCGCTGGTCGCCACGCACACCGACAGCGACAACCTCGAGGTGACCATGCCGGTCGACCCGAACGGCATGGAGGTCGGGAACCTCTACCCGCAGGCGCAGAGCGTTATCGACGTCAGCTCCGGCTACCGTCACCAGGTCCCGGTGCCCGGCTTCGCGGCGCCGGCCCACGTCTCGACCGTGAGCATGGACCTCGCCTCGCTCACCGCGACCGCGCCCTCGACCGCGACCACCAAGCCCACCACCACCAAGCCCGCCACCACGCCGTCCAGCCGGTAACCGGTGCCGGCGCCGGGTCCGCGGCGCCGGCGCCCCTCCCCTCAGCGGTCGCCCTCAGCGGTCGTTGCGGACCTGGACCTGGTCGAGGAGCTGGTCGGCGGCGCTGTAGGGGCCCAGCTTGCCGGCGGCGACCTGCTCGGCGAGGGTGTCGAGGGCCTCGCCGTGGCCGAGGCCGCCGAGTTCGGCGCGCACGCTGGTGAGGGCGATCTCCTCGACCTCGCCGCGGGCGCGCCCGCGGCGGCGGCGCCCCAGCTCGCCGCTGGCCTCCAGGTGGGCGCGGTGCGCGGCGATCCGCTCGACCAGCTCGCCCACGCCGTCGCCGCGCTCGGCCGCTGTCTTGACCACCGGCACCTCCCACGGCCGCTCCTCGCCCAGATGCAGCATCTGGCGCAGGTCGCGGGTGACCTCCCCGGCGCCGTCGCGGTCGGCCTTGTTGACCACGAACACATCGGCGACCTCCAGGATGCCGGCCTTGGCGACCTGGACCGCGTCGCCGAACCCCGGGGCGAGCACCACCAGGGTGGTGTCGGCCAAGCCGGCGACCTCGACCTCGGCCTGGCCGACGCCGACGGTCTCGACCATGATCAGCTCGCAGCCGGCGGCGTCGAGCACCCGCACCGCCTGCGGGGTCGCCCAGGCGAGGCCGCCGAGGTGGCCGCGGGTCGCCATCGAGCGGATGTAGACGCCGTCGTCAAGGGCGTGGCGCTGCATGCGGACCCGGTCGCCGAGCAGCGCGCCGCCGGTGAACGGCGACGACGGGTCGACCGCCAGCACGCCGACGGTGCGGCCCTGCGCGCGGTAGGCGGCGACCAGCGCGTCACAGAGCGTGGACTTGCCGACGCCGGGCGCGCCGGTGAGGGCGACCACCTGTGCCCGCCCGGTGGCAGGGTTGAGCGCCTCGGCGACCTCGCGGAGCCGCGCCCGCTCGCCGTTCTCGAGCAGCGAGATCAGCCGCGCCACCGCGCGCTTATCGCCGTGATGGAGCCGGTCCAGCAGCTCCCGGGTCCGGGTGTCAACCGGCGGCACGCGACCTCACCTTCACCCTCAACTTCAGCTTCAACTTCACCCTTCCGCCCGGAGCAGGAGGGCGTCGCCCTGGCCCCCGCCGCCGCACAACGCGGCCACCCCGAGGCCCCCCCCACGGCGGCGCAGCTCCAGCGCGCAGGTGAGCGCCAGGCGGGCGCCGCTCGCCCCGATCGGGTGGCCGAGCGCGACCGCGCCGCCGTTGACGTTCACGATGGCCTCGTCCACGCCAAGCTCACGGACCGACTGCAGCACCACGGCGGCGAAGGCCTCGTTGATCTCCACCAGCTCCAGGTCCGCCACGGCCACGCCGCCACGCTGGCAGGCGTCGCGGATGGCGTGCGACGGCTGCGAGTGCAGGCTCGGGTCGGGCCCGGCGACGGTGCCATAGGCGAGCAGCTCGGCGAGCACCGGCAGGCCCTCGCGCTCAGCCCGCTCGCGGGAGGTGACCACCACGGCGGCGGCGCCGTCGGAGATCTGCGAGGCGTTGCCGGCGGTGATGGTGCCGCCGGCGCCGAAGGCCGGCTTGAGCTTGCCGAGCGCCTCGGTGGTGGTGCCGGGGCGCACGCCCTCGTCCTCTTCAACCAGGATCGGGTCGCCCTTGCGCTGCGGCACCTGGACCGGGGTGATCTCCTCGCGCAGCACGCCCTTGGCGGCGGTCGCGGCGCGCTCGTGGGAGCGGGCCGCCCACTCGTCCTGCTCTGCTCGCCCGATGCCGAGGCGGGTGTTGACCTGGTCGGACAGCACCCCCATGTGCACCTGGTCGAAGGCGTCCCAGAGGCCGTCGTGGATCATCGAGTCGACCAGCTCGGCGTGGCCCATGCGCACCCCGAAGCGGCCCTTGGGCAGCAGGTAGGGGGCGGTGCTCATCGACTCCATGCCGCCGGCGACCAGCAGCCCCGCCTGGCCGAGCGCGACGTAGTGGGCGGCGGTGGCGATCGCGTTGGTGCCCGACAGGCAGACCTTGTTGACGGTGAGCGCTGGCACGGTCATCGGGATGCCCGCCCGAACCGCCGCCTGGCGTGCGGTGATCTGGCCTTGACCGGCCTGCAGCACCTGGCCCATGACGACGTGCTCCACCGCCTCGGGCGCCACGCGCGCCCGCTCCAGCGCCGCGGCGATGGCGACCCCGCCCAACTCCATGGCGGACAGGCCCGCCAGCGCCCCGCCAAAGCGCCCGATCGGCGTGCGCGCCCCCGCGCAGATGACGGCCCCGTTCAGCTCGGACATCCAGACCTCCAGCTCAAGCTCGCTCAGCGCGGCGGCACGCCAGCGCTAGCCAGCGCCAGCCGACGTTCGAGTCTACCGCCCAGCCTCCCTGGCCTCCCCACGTCAGCCGGTCGGCACTCGGATAGGCTGTGGCGATGACGGCGACGACGAGCCTCGGCTTCGTGCATGCGTGCGAGCAGAACCACTTGCAGCTCTGCCTGATCGGCGGCGGTGCGGTGACGCAGCTTGACTCCGGGAAGGTGGTGACCTGCCCGCTCGACCCGGTGTTTGTCTTCAACTACGTGTTCGGGGTGCGCCGTGCCTTCGATCTGGAGGGCGCACGGCGGGCGTTCCTCGCCGCTGGACGGCCCTACGTCCACGTCCTGGCCTCGCCGTCGTCCGGGAGCGACCTCAGCGGCCAGCTCGGCGCGCTCGGCATGCGGGTGGTCGAGCGACAGGCCTACCGCCGCGTCACCGGTACCGGTGAGGGCGCGCCGGGCCTGCTGCAGGTTAGCCTGGACGCCATCGACGAGCTGCTACAGCTCTGGTGGGCGGCGTGGGCCGGCGAGCGGGCCGGGAAACGCGCGGAGGTGTTCCGGCTCCGGCTCGCCGATTCGCGTAGCCGTGCCTTCCGCAGCGCCGACGGCAACGGCGTGTTCCTGCTGTTCGATGCCGGCCCGACGACGCAGCTGATCCACCTCGGCGTGGCCGCGGCGGCGCAGGGTCGCGGCATCGGGCGGCGCATGCTGGAGCTGGCCCCGGACCTGGTGCCCGCCGGGCGGCCGCTGTGGCTGTTCACCAAGCTCGGCGGCGCCGGCGACCGGACCGCCACTGCGGCCGGCTGGGAGCTTGCCCATACCGCCGACGACTGGATGCTCGACCTCGACCCCGGCGATGCCGATACCGGCAATGCCGCTACCGATTGAGAACGCAACCGGACCTGGACCTGGAACTCGAAGGGACTCCTCTGTGCAGCTTGGACGCCTGGACCACGTCGGCATCGCGGTCAACGACCTGGCCGCCGCGCGCGCCTTCTATGAGGGCGTGCTTGGCCTGCGGGCGACGCACGAGGAGGTGATCGAGGAGCAGGGCGTCCACGAGCTGCTGTTCCCGCTCGGCGACGGCTGGGTGCAGCTGGTCGCCCCGCTCGGGCCGGACACGCCCGTTGGCCGTTTTCTGGCAAAGCGAGGTGAAGGCGTGCACCACGTCGGGTATACGGTCAGCGACGTCGTCGGCGCACTTGAGGAACTCCGTGCCAGCGGGATGGAGGTGATCGAGCCGGCCCCGCAGACCGGCTCCGGCGGGACCACGGTCGCCTTCGTGCACCCCAAGAGCGCGCATGGCGTCCTCGTGGAGCTGGTCGAGGAAGGAACCGGCCACCGTGGCCGCCCAAGTGGAGCATGATACGACCGTGAGAAGCCGAGAACAGCAGGCGGACCCGACTGACCGGACCACTGACCGGACCACCGAAGCCGGGACCGCGGCCCCGGCCTTAAGCAACGGCCACGAGCACAGCCTCCCGCCGGCGCGGCTGCTGCCGGAGCACCATGCCGACAGCGACAGCGGCCGTGTACGGTCGGCAGCGCTGTTCCGCTGGGGGTTCTTCGCCGGCCTTGGCGTGCTGGCCTCGGTCGCCTCCGCCTTAGCGGTGTACTCGGTGCGCGACATCCTGCTGCGGGTGCTGGTGTCGCTGTTCCTCGCGGTCAGCCTGGACCCGGCCGTGCGCTGGCTCACCAATCGTGGCATGCGGCGCGGGCTCGCGGTGGGCATCATCTTCACGGCCTTCCTCGCCCTGCTCGCCGGGTTCCTGATGTCGGTGATCCCACCCCTGGTCAACCAGTTCGGCCAGCTGGTGCGCCACTTCCCCGAGTACGTCGCCACCCTGCAGGCCAAGTCGGCTCACTTCCGCGACCTGAACGACCGCTACCACCTCGGCACCAGGCTGGAAGGCGTGATCGAGCAGCTGCCCGGCAGGCTCACCGGCGGGGTGGTCGGCTTCACCGGCCAGGTGTTCGGCGCGCTGCTGTCGTTCCTGACAGTGGTGGTGTTCACCGTCTACTTCCTGCTGGACCTGCCGCGGCTGCGCCACGGCGTGGTGCGCCTGTTCCCGGTGGAGCGGCGCGAACGCTACGGCCGCGTGGCCGACATCATGGTGGAGAAGGTCGGCGACTACATGATCGGCCGGCTGGTGATCGCCTTCATCGGCGGCTCGGTCGCGTTCGTGCTGCTGGAGGTCCTGGGGGTGCCCTATCCCCTGCCGCTGGCGATCTTCATCGCGCTGCTCGACCTGATCCCGCTGCTCGGCCACCCGATCGGCTCGGCCGCCGCGGTGCTGGCGGCACTCGTCACCAAAGGGTTCTGGCCCACCACCGTGCTGCTGATCGTGCTGCTGGTCCTCTACCAGCAGGTGGAGAACTACCTGATCGCCCCGCGCGTGCTGCGCCACTCGGTGGACATCTCACCCGCCGCGGTGCTGCTGGCCGCACTGATCGGCGCCGCCATCCTCGGCGTGATCGGCGCGCTGGTGGCGATCCCGATCGCCGCCGCGCTCAAGGTCGTGCTGGTGCGCCAGATCGACCAGTACGAGGCGACCACCACCGCGCGCCGCCCCCACCCCCACCTGCCCCGCCTGCGGCGCCGCCCAGGCGACGACCACCACGAGTAAGTTCCTCACAACGAAATACCGAATGCAGGCATAGGCGAGGGGGGCAAGGGCCGGTCCTCCCCTGCCCCCCTCGCGCTCTTCGGCTCCGTTTGGGGGCTCTCGGAACCAACGGCGCCCATGAGCGTACTAAAAGCCTTGTGACGTTGTCACCGGTTCCGGAGGAATCAAATCCAAATCGGAGCAATAAAATCGAGCAGCACCTCGTTTACCCGCTCTGGCTGCTCCAGGTTGGCCAGATGGCCGGCACCCTCGACCAGTACGAAACGAGCGTCACGGATCGCGGTGGCCACTGCCCGTCCCTGCTCAGGTCCGGTGACAGTATCCTCGGCTCCGGTGATCACCAGCGTCGGGACGGCGACCGCGGCGAGGTCGCTGGTCGAGTCCGGCCGCGCTGCCAGGCAGTGCTCGGCGGCCACGACCGCGGCCGGGTCCTGGCCGAGCATCAGCTCCCCTACCCGCTCGACCAGCTCGGGCCGCTGCTGCAGGCTGGTCGCGCCGAGCAGCCGGGGCAGCAGCGCCTCGGGCAGCACGCCGATCCCCTCGTCCTCGACCCGCTTGGCCAGCTCGAAGCGGGCAGCGGCGGTCTCCTCGGTGTCAGCGGCCGCGGTGGTGCTCAACAGGATCAGGCCGCCGAGGCGGTCCAGATGCCGGCGGATAAAGGCGTAGGCGACGTAGCTGCCCAGGGACAGCCCGGCGAGCACCACCTGGTTGAGGCCGCGCTCGTCGATCATGCGGGCCAGGTCGTCGGCGAGCAGGTCCATGGTCGGGATGCCGTCCAACTGCTCCCGCGCGCCCCCAAACCCTCGCAGGTCCGGCACGATCACCTGGTAGGCCCCTGCCAGCGCCTCGACCTGCGGCGCCCACATGCGCCCGTCGAGCGGGAAGGCGTGCACCAGCACCACCGGCGTGCCCTCGCCCTGGACCGTGGCGGGAACAACAGCCGTCGCCGCCGTATCTGTCATGTCTCTCTCCTCGAAGAGATGGTCGCTGAACCTGGGGCAGCAACCACCACAATTACCCGCTCACGCCCAGGTGACGCATCAGCAAATCAAGGTAGACCGCCTCGGGCAATCTGTCAGGATGCCGGGGCCGGGAGGGGTGGGGCGGGCAGGCCGACGGCGCTGAGGAAGCGGACCAGCAGGCCGGCGGTGAAGCCCCAGACGAGGACGCCGTCGACCCAGAACACGGGGCTGGGCATCGCTGCGGCGCGACCGCGCAGCGCGGCGGGGCTGACGAGGCGTCCCAGCGGCTCGGTGCCGTGGTTGGCCGGGTCGGCGAGTTGGCGCAGGGTGGGCCGCAGGATGCCCGCGACCTCGCTGTGGTTGGGATGGAGCGGCGCCTGGCCGTCCCAGCTGCCGACCACCGGGAGCACGTCGAAGCCGGACACGGTCAGGTAGGCGCGCGGGAGGCTGCCCAGCACTCGCACGCTGGCCGGGTCAAGGCCGACCTCCTCGTAGGCTTCGCGCAGGGCTGCCGCGACCGGGTTGGCGTCGGCGGGCTCGACCGCGCCGCCGGGCAGCCCCACCTGGCCGGCGTGGTTGCGCATATGGTCGGGCCGCCGCACCAGCACCAGCTCCAGGTCGTCGGCGCCGCCGGGAACCGGCGACAGTGCCAGCAGCACGGCGGCATCGGCGCCCACGGGGGCGGCCGGCTCGGTGTACGGCAACTCGGCGAGCCGCTCCTGGAGCGTTGCTTCAGCGGTCATCTGACCAAGGATAGGCTCAGAGGCTACACACATCGTCTTGATATCTTTCCGGGACATACTGCGGCGATGCGGCTGCTGGTGGTCGGCGGCGCCGTCGTCACGCTGGTCCTCCCAGCCGATTGACGCCTCCCCTCATCGGTCTCATACCGACTGGTCGCTACCATCAGACGGTCAGATCCTCGCACCGCAGAGGAAGTTGCTCACAGGTGACGTGACGGCGTGGCAGCGATGCGACGGCTTATGGGACCCCCGGCAGTCCACAGAGGCTGCAGACCGCCGCCAGGCCCTCCGCTCTGATCAAGGGTCCATCGAGGGGATGCGCATGCCCCCGGCCAGCGACCATGACGACAGCGACCTCCGCGGCCCACCAGGTGCGGTCTGGGAGGGCCTGCGCCGCTTCGCCAAGCTTCCGGCATGGCTGGATGCCGGGGTGCGACCCGACCAGGTCCGGATCGCCCTGATCGCGGCCGTCCCCGAGCTGGCGGACGGGACGCTCACGCTGGCCGACTGCCGAGTCAAGCGCCCGCGCCTGGACCACGGCCACTGGACCGCGACCTACCTGCTGACTATCCGGGAACCTGGCCAGCCACCGCACCACGTCGCCCTGAGTGGCCACCTCTACCCCCTTGGCCCCCATCCCCAGGGCGCCGCTTCTGCCGGCGGGCTATCCGGCGGGGTCCACGCCTTCGGCGCACCGGACTGGCGGATCTGGCTACCCGGCCTCGACCTGGAGCTGCGCCGCGAAATGCCGGAGGCGACGCTACCCGCACTCGCCGACCTCACCGAGCCCGCCCGGGGCCGCCGCCTGATCGAGCGCGCCATCCGCGCGGGCGCGCCTGCCTACCGGGGCATCGAGATCGCCGCCTGCACTCCCACGGTGCTGCGGCAGCATCTTGGCAGGGGTGGCCGGGCCACGATCGCTTGTCAGCTCACCTACCCTCCCAGCGTCGACCCCGGCGGCCGTGGCTGGCCCTCCAGGGTGATCGCCAAGGTGTACGCCGACGACAACGGCCGGCACGCCGCAGCGGCGATGCGTGCGCTGTGGTCCGCCGGACTGCCACCCGCCGTGGTGACGCTCGCCGAACCGCTCGCCTACCTTCCCGACCTGCGCCTGTTGGTGCAAGGCTCGATCCCAGCCGAGCAGACCCTCGACGACCTGCTCCGCGCCGCGCTCCGGGCAGACAACGACAGCGCGCTCGCGCAAGGGGACGCCCAGGCAGACGCGGCTGTCGAGCGAACCGCCGCTGCCCTGGCCGCGCTGCACAGCAGCGGGGTCGGCCGCGGCCCGCGGGTCACCGTCGAGCACGAGCTGGACGGGCTCGCCGCGCTCTCCGGGCGCCTGGCCGAGCTCGTCCCCGAGCTCGACGGGGCGGCGGACGCCCTGCTCGGCTGGGCACGGGCACTCGCCACTCGCGCCCCGGCCGACCCCGCCGTCCCCACCCACCGCAGCTTCCATCCAGGACAGGTGCTGCTGCACCAGGGTCGCGTCGGGATCATCGACTTCGACGACCTCTGCCAGGCCGAGCCAGCGCTGGACGTCGCCCAGTTCCGTGCCACCACCAAGTACCTCGCCCTGGCGGTGCCCCGACCCCGGACCCGGTCCGACGCCGCCACCGCCTCCGAGGACGTCACCACCCGGCTGGGCCGGCTCGCCGCCGCCAGCCAAGTCTGCGACCGGTTCCAGCGTCGCTACGCGGAGGTCGCGCCCGTCAGCGCGGAGCGGGTCGCGCTGTGGGAGACGCTGCACCTGTTCACCTACGTCCTGCACTGCTGGACGGGCGTCCGGCCGCACCGCCTGCACGCCACCATGTTCCTGCTCGGCCACCACCTGCTGGCCTCCGGCATGGCAGCATGAGCCGGAGCCGGCAACCCGGCACAGCGACGGCGACGACGGCGACGGTGGCGGCGATGAAGGCAGGAGGCGAGATGGCCGCGACAGCACGCTGGCTGCTGGTGACCGTCTCCACCGCCGGGGCGCCCGCGGCGCTGCGCGTCCACGTGTGGCGCAAGCTGCGCTCGCTCGGCGCGCTATATCTGCAGCAATCGGTCTGCCTGCTGCCCGACCAGCCGGAGGTCGCCCGAGCGGTGCGCCGGTTGCTCGACCGGGTGCGCCACGACGGCGGCGAGGGCCGGGTGCTGCACCTCGCCCTGACCGATCCCGGCGAGCACATGGCCATCGCCGAGGAGTTCCGCCGCGAGCGGTCAGCCGAGTACGCCGAAGTCCTGGAGCGCACTCCGGCGTTCCTGGAGGAGCTGGCGACCGAGCGCGCCCGCAGCCGGACGACCTACGCGGAGGTCGAGGAGTCAGAGGCCGACCTGGAGCGATTCAAGTCGTGGCTCGCCAAGATCGCGGCGCGCGACTACTTCGACGCGCCCGGTGGCGCGGAGGCGCGGGACGCGGCGGAGCGCTGCGCCGCCGCCCTGGCGCAGTTCGAGGAAGAGGCATTCGCCTCCGAAGCGCCCCCCGAACCACCCGCCAGGGCGCTGGACACGCCGCCTACAGGCGCACCACCGAGCAGGTAAGGGTGCGGGTGATGCCCTCGATGGCCTGCACCTGTGCGACCACGAGCTGGCCGAGCTGGTCGACGGTGGGAGCGTCGACCTTGGCGATCACGTCGTAGGGGCCGGCCACGCCCTCGGCGCTGAGGATGCCCTCGATCTGCGACAGCGCCTTGGCGACTTGGCCGGCCATGCCGACTTCGGTCTGGATCAGGATGTACGCGGTCATCTTCGGTTCAGGCCCCCCTTTGGACGCACCCGTGCTCGCTCCACTGGATGATCATGCGGCCACCCTACCGCGTGACGGCGCCAGTCGTTGCGGCGCCCTGCCTGGCGTCACACCGGGCGTCACGCCAGCAGGCCGCCGTCCACGATCAGGGTGGTGCCGGTCATGTAGCTGCCGGCGTCGGAGGCGAGCAGCAGCAGGGGGCCGGCCAGCTCGGCGGGGTCGGCCCAGCGGCCGAGGGGGACGTTGGCGGTGACCGTCCGGCTCTGCTCAGGATCCGACCACAGCAGGCGGGTCAGCTCGGTGCGGACCCAGCCGGGCGCGAGGCAGTTGACCCGCACGCCCTGGGGTGCCGCCTCGCGGGCAAGGGTGCGGGTGAGCGCCACCACCCCCGCCTTGGCGGCGCCGTAGGCGCCCAGCCCGGGGGTGGCTTCGAAGGCGGCGACGCTGGCGACGTTGATGATCACGCCGCCGCGTGGCAGGTGCGCCAGGGCGGCGCGGCTGGCGACGAAGGTGGCGCGCAGGTTCAGCGCCAGCACCTTGTCCCAGCCAGCGGTGCGGGTCTGCTCCAGGGAGGCCACGAACGGCTGGCCGCCGGCCACGTTGACGAGCAGGTCGAGCCGCCCGGTGGCCTCAACGGCGCGGGCCACGGCGTCCTCGACGGCCACCTCGTCGGTGACGTCGGTGGGGACCGCCAGCGCGCCGGGGGCCCCGGCGGCGCGTGCTTCGGTGGCGACCCACTCCAGGTCGTCGGCGGAGCGGCTGGCGAGCACCACGGTCGCGCCGGCGGCGCCCAGGGTGATGGCGGCCTGGCGGCCGATGCCTCGGCTCGCCCCGGTGATCAAGGCGGTGCGGCCATCCAGCCGGAAGCTCGCGGGCAGGTCCGGGTCCGGAGCCTTGGCCTCAGCCATCGCGCCGGCCGCCTCCGGCTCCGGCTCCGGCTCCGGGTCCGGCGAGCGCCCAGGCGCCGGGCAGCAACCCGGCGGCGAGCAGGATCTTGATCCCATCGCCGGCGAGGAACGGCGTCACGCCCAGGTGCAGGCCCTGGGCGAGGCTCAGCTGCAGGTCGATCATCAGCCAGGACAGCCCGAAGGCGTAGATGGCCAGGTTGCCGGCGACCATGGTGACCACCGTACGCAGCGGCGTGCGGTCCAGGCTGCGCCCTGCCAGGCGGCCGACCACCGCCGCGGCCACCACGAAGCCGATGAGGTAGCCGAACGAAGCGAGGTTGGGGTTCTTGAACATCGCCGTCCCGCCCGTATGGTGCGCGAACCAGGGCACCCAAGGCGTCAGCCCGGCGAGCACGTACAGCAGCATGCCGGCGAGCGCGCGGCGCCAGCCGAGCACGGCTCCGCCCAGCAGCACCGCGAAGGTCTGGCCGGTGATCGGCACCGGCGTGAAGCCGAGCTTGATCGACAACTGCGCGGCCAGCCCGGTGAGGGCGGCATAGCCGATGACCAGCGCCACGTCCCGGACCCGCTGGCCCGGGACCAGGTCCGCCAGCACGATCTCCCCGGGCCTGCCGCTGCCGAGCGGCCAGCCGCTGCCGAGCGCGCCTTCCGATGCCGATGTCGCCACACTGCCTCCTCGTCCTGGTCCTGGTCCACCGCACGACTCCACCGCACGACTCCACGGCAACTCTACGGACTCACCCACCTTTGCCGGAGTTTCAGGGTGCCATGCGAGGTTGCACCTTCATGCGCATTTAGGATTAATCTGGATATTGCATAATGCACGCTGTCGATCATGAGGGGGCATCGGGATAGTCACCAGGACGGAGGTCGCGCATGACTCCACTCTACGAGCGACTCGGCGGCGCGCCTGCGTTCGAGGCGCTGGTCGAGGACCTCTACCGCCGCCTCCTCCAAGACGAGACGCTGCGCCCCTACTTCGACGGGGTGGACATGGAGCGGCTCAAGCGGCACCAGCGCGCCTTCCTGACGACGGCGTTCGGCGGCCCGCAGGAGTATTCCGGGCGCACCCTGGAGGCCGCCCACGCCCGCTTCGACATCACCGACGAGGCCTTCGACCGGGTGGCTGGCCACCTGGTCGCGGCACTTGCCGGCCTCGGCGTCCCAGAAGAGCAGATCAAGGAGGTCGCCGCCGCGGTCCTGCCGCTGCGACCCGCCATCGTGCAGTCGTCGGCTTCCGACCGCTCATAGCCCGCGCCCCGGGCACCCAGGGAGGATCGCGCATGGCCCAGCTCTACGCCCAGCTCGGTGGCAGGGACGCGTTCGAGGCGCTGGTGGACGAGCTCGACCGCCGCATCCTGGCGGACACCCGCCTGGCCGGCTACTTCGCCGGGGTGAGCCTGGAGCAGCTCAAGCGGCACCAGCGCTCGTTCCTGACGATGGCGTTCGGGGGGCCGCGCGGCTACGTCGGCCGCACGGTGGAAACCGCCCACGCCAAGCTCTCCATCACCGACGAGGCCTTCGACCAGGTGATGGACCACCTGGTGGCCGCCCTCCTCGACCTGCGCGTCCCCCGGCCGCTGATCCGCGAGGTCGCCTGCGCGATCCTGCCGCTGCGCCATGACATCGTGCGCCCGTCCAGCCCCTGGGCGGGTGCCGGCCTGGACGCCAGCCCCGTCGGGCAGACGCCCCTGTCCAGCCCACCCGTGGGCCCGGTCCTCCCCGCCCCTACCCCTACGCGGCAACCAGCCTGGCCGCGACGGTCTTGAAGCGGCCGACCACCTGGCCGTAGGCGCGCTCGAACTCGGCAGCCTGGTTGGCCGGGTAGCCGTCGCGCGCCCCGCTCACCGGTGGCAACCGGAACTGGTCACGGCGCGAGCCGAAACCGAAGCTTGAGCCGGAGCCGGAGGAGGCCGCCCGCAGCGTCCGCGACAGCTCGTCGCTGAGCAGCCAGACCACCCCGAAGATCACCCGGATGATCTCGTGGCCACCGGGGCCGAGGAAATCGACGTCGCAGGCGCCGAAGGCCTCCCGCACGGTGCCCGCCAGCGCCTCCTGCCCCTGCTCGCGGGACACTGACACCCCCGGACGCTGCCGTTCGGCGTCCCAGCCCAAGGGGGCCCCGGCGGCGGCCTGCCTGGCGGCCCACAGCAGGTCGAGCCGGCGCGGCGCCGACCGGTACCGCGCCATCGCCACGCCGACACTGGAGCCCTCCAGGATCGGCGACTCGTCGGGGCGGATGCGCCCCTCCTCCCCCTGCAGAAACAGCACGCCGAAGTAGCGGAGCCACAACCGGGAGACGTCCTCGAACGCGTCCTGGAGCGGCGTGCCTTTGGCGATCCGCTCCCGCACCTGCTCGTCGAGCAGCTTGACCGCCAGGAACGAGGCGTCCCGCAACGGCCGGTACAGATGCTCGTCGACGTGGCCGAGCCCCTCGCCGGCAGGGGCAACCACCACTCCCACGTCGCGCAGCTTGCGCCGGTGACGCTCCTCCAGCTCCCCCCACCCGCCGGCGTTGGCGCTCAGCGACCAGCCCGCCCCCAACGGCAGCTGCGCCGCCGAGCCGTCAAGCTCTGCCCCGGCCAGCCGCAGCGCCAGCGCATGCCCGCGCAGGCCCACAAACCGTCCCCACGCCACAGGCGCGGCCTCCTCAACCCCCCGGGCTTCAGTCCGGCCAGTTAGGCTAGCGCGATGGCGGTGGGTCGTCACCTCGGCGGCGTCCCTCGGCGCGGCGCAGCGTGGCGAAGTGGCGCTGCCAGCAGGCGCGATGCCAGTGTCGGCGCTGCTCGGGGCTGCCCTCCGGCCACACCACCACGTGCAGGGTTCGGGGAAAGATCTCCTGGTCACAGCCGGGACAGCGGTAGACCTTGGTGGCTCGGTAGGGCTGCACGACGCGCAGGTGCCAGCCGCCCGCGACCCATTCGAGCGCCAGCGGATCGCCGCGGAAGCGCCAGGGCCCGCGGTCGTCGAACGGCATCGGCCTCCCTCCCCAATTCAGAGGCCGAGCAGGCGGACGGCATTGTCGCGCGTCACCCGCCGGAAGGCGTCCGGGGAGAGGCGCTGCTCCCAGCCGCTCAGGACCGTCCCAGCGTTGAAGAAGGGCGCGTCGGAGCCCCACAGCACCCGGTCGCCGAGGCGGCCCTCGGCCTCGCGCACCAGTTCCTCCGGCACGTATTTCGGCGCCCAGCCGGACAGCTCCAGATACACGTTGGTCTTGTGCAGCGCGATGGCAATCGCCTCCAGGTGCCACGGCCAGCCGAAGTGGGCCATGATCACCGGCATCTCCGGGTAGCGGGCCGCCACCCCGTCGAGGTGGATCGGCCGGGCGTAGGCCAGCTCGACACCCTGGCCGCCTGGCGTGCCCGCGCCGATCCCGCTGGTCCCGGTGTGGAACAGGCAGGGCGCGCGATAGATCGCGGCCCGCTCGAACAGGTCGGACCAGCGCGTGTCGTCGGGCCGGAAGGCCTGCATCGACGGGTGGAACTTGTAGCCGATCAGGCCCAGCTCCTCGTGGGCGCGGCGCATCTCGCGCAGCGCACCGGCGCCCTTCCACGGATCGATCCCAGCGAAGCCCACGAAACGGTCGGGGAAGCGGGCGACGATCTCGGCGACCAGGTCGTTCGGCAGGCGCGGCCGGCGGGTTCCGGTCTCGGCGTCCCAGCCGAGCAGCACCCCGACGCAGTCGATCGCCTCATAGGACGCGGCCAGCTCCTCGGCGGTCCGCAGGGTGATCTGGCTGCGGAAATACCGCTCGGCCGCCTCCCGGTACGGGCCCATGCTGCCCTCGACCCATTCCCGGATGGGCAGGTGGACATGGAGGTCGACAGCGCGCACCTCGGGAGTCTACCTGCCCCGAAACCGCCGCCGAATAAGTTCGCCCGGCTGTTTCAGTTGGAGGCGTAGCGTAGGCAACCATGAACCGTTTCGAGGACGCCATCGCACGGGAGTTGACGCCGCTGCTGCGTGGCCGCGCCAAGACCCGCAGCATCCGCGCGCTCGCCCGCTGGGCCGCGGCGACGCTGCCACCTGGCGCGCTCAGCGCCGACGGCGTGGTGAGGGTGCTTGACCGCCTCGGCGACGCCGACCCCGACGTGGTCGCCACTGAGGTCATGGCTGAGGCGCCAGACCGTTTCGGCCGCAATTGGGAAGCTGGCCCGGCGCACTGAAGCCAGACCTGTTACAACCTCTCGCGGACATGTCACGCGAGAAGGAGTCGCACATGCACATCCCGAACGAGCTCACAGTCCTCAGCCACCAGCGCCAGACGGCCCAGGACCGGGCGGCCGACTGGATCACCAAGTTCGCGGGTTCGATGCTGTTTGTGTACCTGCACCTTGGCTGGTTCGCGCTGTGGGTGCTGTACAACGTGCTCGCGCCCAAGGGCTTCGACAAGTTCCCCTTCGGGCTGCTCACCCTGATCGTCTCGCTGGAGGCGATCTTCCTGTCCACGTTCGTGATGATCTCGCAGAACCGCGAGGCGCTCCGCTCTGACATCCGCGCTCAGCTCGACTTCGAGACCAACGTGATCTCCGAGGTCTGGATCGAGACCATCGCCGCTGCCCACAACATCGACATGCACGAAATCCACGCCAAGGTGAAGGAGCGCATGGCCGAGGCCCTCGCCCGCGAAGCGGAGGGCGGCGGTGGCTCTGGCCCCGCCAGCCCTGCCTCTAACCTCGGCACCAAGCTGATCGCCCCCGCACGTGGCTGACCGCCCTTTCCCGTCTCCGTATGTGCTGTTGAGCTGCGCGATGTCGCTTGACGGGTACCTCGACGACGCCTCTGGGGAGCGGCTGTTGCTGTCCAACGAGGCTGATTTCGACCGGGTGGACGAGGAGCGGGCGCGCAGCGACGCGATCCTGGTTGGGGCGAACACGGTGCGCCGGGACAACCCGCGGCTGCTGGTGCGGTCGGCGGCGCGGCGGGACGAGCGGGTCAGGCAGGGGCTCCCGGCTAACCCGCTCAAGGTCACGGTGACGGGGCGGGGCGACCTCGACCCATCAGTGCGGTTCTTTGCCGGCGAGGGCGACGGCGGGGCGGCCGGGAAGCTGGTCTACTGCGCCAGCCCGGCGGTTGAGAAGGCGCGGGAGCGGCTCGCGAGGGTCGCGGGGGTGGGGGGTGCGGCGGCTGCTGGTGGAGGGCGGGAGCACGATCCTCACGCAGTTCCTGGGCAGGGGTCTTGCCGACGAGTTGCAGCTGGTGATCGCGCCGCTGGTTGTGGGCGATCCGGAGGCACCCCGCTTCGCCGGCGGTACGAAACCGTTGGGTCTCAGCCTGGCGGAGGTGCGGCCGATCGGTGAGGTGGTGCTGCTGCGCTACCTCCTCCCACGGGCGGAGGACCGGCGCTGGCTAAAAGCGGCGATCGAGCTGTCGCGGCGCTGCCCGCCGTCGGTGGCGGCGTACTCGGTGGGTGCGATCGTCGTGGGGGCGGACGGTGTCGAGATCGCCCGGGGCTTTTCCCGGGAGGGCGACCCGCATGACCATGCCGAGGAGAGCGCGCTCCGCAAGCTTCCCACTGGAGATCTCCGCCTGGAGGGGGCCACCCTCTACAGCTCGCTGGAGCCGTGCGGCGTGCGCAGGTCCCGTCCGAGGAGCTGCGCCTCCTTGATCCTGGAGGCAGGCATCCGGCGGGTGGTCTTCGCCTGGCGAGAACCGCCGCTGCTGGCCGCCGGGGAGGGTGCGGCGGCGCTGCGGTCAGCGGGTGTGACGGTCATCGAGGTTCCCGAGCTGGCCCCGCTGGTCCGGGATATCAACGCTCACCTGCTGCCACCCTCGGCCTCCACCTCAGCTCCCTCTTCCAGCTCGATCGGCTGAGCGGGGGCCGGTACGGGCGGGGCGAAGCCCTCCGGCCAGCGGGTTGCGGCATCGGCGACCACGCCGTCGAGCCTGGCGCCAGCCAGGTCGGCGCCAGTCAGGTCAGCGCCGCGCAGGTCCACGCCACTCAGGTTGGCACCGCCCAGCTCGGCGCCACGCAGGTCCGCGCCGTCCAGCCGGGCGTCGATGAGGTTGACGTACTTGAGTTTGGCGCCGCGCAGACGCGCCCCACGGGCCTGGACGCGGCGCAGGTTGGCGTTGCGCAGGTTCACCCGGTCGAAGTTGGCACGGCGCAGGTACGCCAGGCGCAGGTCTACCCGGGACAGCAGCAGCTCCTCCGGGTCGCGCCACTCGGCCGGGCGCCGCCCGAGGATGGTGATGACCGCGGCCACGTCGGGCGCACGGAACTGCAGCGAGCGGAGTTGCCGCAGGTCGGGCTGAGCGTCGTCGGGCGAGGTCGTGCTGCCGTAGTCCCAGCCGGATGGCGGCCACGGCGAGTGGCCGCGGACGTAGGCGGTGAGCACCTCCAGGATCGGGCCGCGCTCGTCGGCGGAGGCGACGGCGATCCGTTCCAGCGCGTAGATGGCGCCGAGGCGGACGTCGAGCTTGTCGCTGCCGAGCTGCTCGATGGCGCGGCTGAAGCGCTCAGTGAGCTGGCCTTCGCGCATGATCTCGAGCTGGCGGCGGCCGAGGGTGACCTGGCGCCAGGTCGCCACCACGCCGCCGACCAGCAGCAGGCCGCCGACGCTCTGGACCAGGATGGTGCGCAGGTCGTCCTGGGCCTTGAGGGCGTCGGCCTGCGCCGGGGTGACGCTGGCTGGCACCAGCACCTTGGGCAGCAGCATCACCGCCGCGCCGAGCACCAGCACGGCGGCGGTGACAGCGACGGCGGCCCAGAGTCGGGTCCCGTTCGGCCGGCGGGGGGTCATGGCGGCTTCCCGGCCTAGTAGCTGTAAAAGCCCCGGCCGGTCTTGCGGCCGAGGTCGCCTGCCTCGACCATGCGCGCCAAGCTCTCTGGGGGGAAGAACTTCGGGTCGCGAGTGTCGTTGTAGATGTTCAGGCCGGCGTGGTACAGCACGTCGACGCCGGTCAGGTCGATGGTGGCGATCGGGCCCATGGCCCAGCCGAAGCCGAGCCGGCAGGCGGTGTCGAGGTCCTCGGCGCTGATCACGCCCTGCTCGACCAGGCGGGCAGCCTCCATAGCGACGGCGGTGATGAGGCGGGTGGTGACGAAGCCGGCGATGTCGCGCTGCACCAGCACGGTTGTCTTGCCGCAGGACTCGGCGAAGCGCTTGGCCCGCTCCAGGGTGGCGTCGGAGGTGCGGCGGCCGCGGACCAGCTCGCACAACGCCATCATCGGGACCGGCGAGAAGAAGTGCGTCCCGACCACCGACTCCGGCCGCTTGGTGGCGGCGGCGATCGAGGTGATCGGGATCGCGCTGGTGTTGGTGCCGAGCAGGGCCCCCTCTGGGGCCAGCTTGTCGAGGCGGCGGAACACCTCCCGCTTGACCTCCAGCTCCTCGTAGACCGCCTCGATCACGATCCCGGCGTCGCCAGCGGCCTCCAGCTCGGTGGTGGTGCTGATGCAAGTCAGCGCCGCGCCGCGCTCCTGAGGGGTGATCTTGCCTTTGGTCTCCAGGCGGGCCAGCGACTGGTCGATCTGCCGGCGGCCCCGGGCGAGGGCGGCCTCGCTCACGTCCTGGAGGGTCACTTCGTAGGTGGCCCTGGCAGCGACCTGGGCAATCCCGGCGCCCATCAGCCCAGCTCCGACCACCAACACCTTGTCAGCCACCGCCGCGCCTCCTCTGCCTGCTATCGCCGCACCGCCCTGGTCGCCAAAATGGGCCTTAACGGGTGTGCCAGAGCCACAGAGCGTATCGTGCCGGACGCGCAAGTACAGCAGGCAATTCAGGTTCCGCTGATTCAAGCCCGGACCACGCAAGGGTCGCGACCAGGAACAGCCCAGTGGCCGCTGCGGCGGTGACGCCGGTATCGTTGAGGACGATCAGCGCGGCTGAGCCGAGCGCGCCGACCAGGGCCACCCGGCGGACCCACCGGGGCACGCGGGCGAGCAGTGGGGTGGGCCAGCGGCTCGCAAGGCCGGTGGCGAGCACCATCAGCGGCCCCCACCACGCCCAGAAGTTGCTGGCCAGCAGCGGGAGGTTGCCGTGGAGCTGGTTGGCGAGCGCGTCCAGGGCGGCGCCCGGGTCGTGCAGCAGCTCGTGGGCGAAGCGGCCGCCGTGGGTCGCCTGTCCGGCCAGCAGGGCAACGCCGAGCGCGACCACCACGGCGGCGGCCACCGCGAGCGCGACCCCGGCGAGCGCAGCGCGGGCGCTGGGCCGCCGGCCGCCGAGCAGCAGGAGGGCGAGCGCCGCGGTGATCATGGCGGTGAGCGCCCCGCCGACGTCCGCACCGAGCATGGGCAGCCCGTCGACTACGGCGAAGGCGGCGAACAGCCCTGCCGCTGGGAGCGCCGGCACGGGCGCGAAGGCGACCAGGAGCAGCAGCCCGGCGTAGGCGTTGGCGAAGTAGCCGTTGCCGAGCCCGTAGAAGCGCTCGCCGTCGAAGATGCTGTTGCCGAGGAGCGGCCGGCCGAGCGCGTGCCCGCCGAGCAGCAGGTCGGCGACGACCAGCGCGGCGAGCAGCGCGCCAAGCAGCGCCGGCGCGCGGTCCCAGGCCCGCGCCTCCGGCCGAGGCCTGCCGGCGGTGGATGCCACGGCGGCGGCAATCGCGAGCGCCAGCGACAGCCCCAGACCGGAAATCAGCCAGGCGGCCGACGCGCGCGGCGCCGCGACGCTCGAAAGCAGGTACCCGGAAGGGATTGCCCAAGCGAACAACAGCAGCGCCCGCGCCAGCATCCGCGTGCGGCTGGGCCAGCGCCCCACCCCTGGCCAGCGCCAGGCCAGCAGCAGCGCGACCAGGGCGGCGGCGATCGCCACGGTGTCGAGTGTCGCCGCGATCGGGATCGCCAGGGTGCGGGTGGTGACCAAGGTGGCGGCCTGCAGGTCGAGGCGGCCGACCGTGCGGAGGGCGTGCGGATCGGCGACCACCCGGATCGGCGCTCCATCGGTGTCGGCGATGGATCCGGTGAGGGTTGGGCGCAGGTCCTGGAAGGCCACCAGGCCGCGCTGCCGAGTGGAGTCGGAGGTCGCGACCCCGGCGGGCCCTCCAAGCTCCAGGAAGGACGCGACCCTCGCGTGGCCGGGCTCCGCGACCAATCCGGCTACCAGCAGCGGCCCGCTCTGGGGCTTGGTACGGACAGCCACGAGTGCGTTTGCCAGCACGGCTAGCTTGGCTTCGTCATCCTGCTTGACCGAGGCGTCCGTCACCACCTCGACCGGCACACCGTCGACGGCGGTGCCGTCTGGGACTGCTCCAGCTGCCGTGACCTCGCGGCCGGCGAGCACCGACGCCACTCGCGCCGCCAGTGGGGCGTCCGCCGGCAGGGTCGAGACCAGCCCGGCGGACACTGTGACGCTGGGGCCCTGCTCAGCGGCGAGCGCCGTCGCCTCCGCCAGCTCCCAGGGCAACCGCTCGAACAGCAGGAGCATGGCTGGGCGGCCAGTGGCCGTCTGGGCCTGTGCACGCGCTGGTGCCCCGAAGCCGGGGGCGCAGGTCAGGAGAGCGGCCAGCGTCAACGCGCCGACGCCGCGGAGGATCCTCATTGCGCGCGATTCTACCGGCATGGGAGCGCGCCGCCCCGCTACGCTGACCTGGAGGTGACTGGAGGTGAGCATGGCAACGCTGTTGGTGATCGAGCATGAGGAGGGCTGCCCGCCGGGGCTGCTCGGGGAAGCCGCCCGCGACGCCGGGGTGGCGCTGTGGCGGGTCGCGGCGGGCGCGGGCGAGCCGCTGCCCGGCGACGGGGAGCTGGACGGCGTGGACGGGCTGGTGGTGCTCGGCGGCACCATGGGCGTTGGGGACCTGCAGCAGTACCCGCATCTCGGGGAGGTCATGGAGCTGATCCGGCGGGCGGCGGCGCGTGAGCTGCCCGCGCTCGGGATCTGCCTCGGCTCCCAGCTCGCCGCACAGGCGCTTGGCGGGCGGGCCCACCGGGGCGCTGCCGGCACCGAGATCGGCTGGGCCTCCCTGGAGCTCACCCCGGCCGGGCGGGCTGACCCGGTCCTCAGCGCCCTCGCCGCCGATGGCGGCACCCGCGTGCTGCAGTGGCACCACGACACCTTCGACCCACCGCCAGGCGCCACCCTGCTGGCGCGCGGCGATCACTACCCCAACCAGGCGTTCCGGCTCAGCAGCGTGGTCGCGGTGCAGTTCCACCCCGAGGTCGACGCCGACCTCATCAGCCTCTGGTACGGCGAGAGCAGCACGCCCCCGCCGATCCTGCTGGAGGAGCTGGTCGACGGCGCCGACCGCTACGCCGCCAGAGCACGCCGGATGCTCGACGCCTTCTGCGCCGTCGTCCGCGATCAGGACCAGGAAGCCGCGGCGGCTGGTTAGTTCTGGACAGCGACGGCGTTGTGGATCGCTCCCACGATGTCCCGCAGGGAGGTGCCCTTGACCAGGACGGAGACGGCACCGGCGCGTTCCATGGCCTGGTGGAGGGCGGCGTCGTCGTAGGCGGTGAGGGCCACCACCCGCACCGCCGGGCACTGCTTGGTGAGCCAGGCGGTGGCCTCGGGGCCGGACATGCCGGGCATGCGGACGTCCATCACCACCACGTCCGGCTGCAGGTCGCGGGCTGCCCAGCAGGCCTGCTCGCCGTCGACGGCCTGGCCGACCACCTCGATGTCGCGGTCGTCGAGCGCCTCGGCCAGGGTCTGGCGGAGCATGGCGTTGTCGTCGACCACCAGCACTCTGATCATTCCGTCCCCCCCAGCGCACTTGGCACCGACACGACCAGCCGCGTCCCGCTGTTGGGGCTGGCGGTGACGTCGACGCGGCCCCCGGCCAGCTCGACCCGCTGCAGCAGCGAGTACAGGCCGAGGTGGCCGCCGGCGACCGCTCTGGGCAGCACCGCAGGCGGGTCGAAGCCGACGCCGTCGTCACTGATGGTGAGGGTGACCAAGCCCTCTTCGGGGCCGCAGCTGAGCTGGACCGCTACCCTGCTGGCCCTGGCGTGCTTGCGGATGTTCTGCAGGGCCTCCTGGAAGCTGCGGAACAGCAGGATCTCCACGGTGGCGTCGAGCCGCCCGTCCAGGTCGGCGGTGAGCTCGGTGACCATGCCGTCCTCGTCGCGCAGGAGCTTGAGCTGCTGGTCGAGCGCTGCCACCAGGCCTTCGCTGTCCAGCACCGGCGGGCGCAGGTCGACCATGAGCTTGCGGGCACGCTCCATCGCGCTCTGCAGCGTGTGGCGCAGTTTGCCGGTGAGGTCCAGGCGCCGCTCGCGCTGGTCGGCGCCGATGATCCGGTCGACCAGCATGAGCCCGGCGGCGAACGACTGGATGGTGTCGTCGTGCAGGTCGGCGGCGAGCGCCCTGCGCTCCTCCTCCTGGGCGGTGATCAGCTTGGCGAGCAGCTGCCCCTGGTCCTTCTTGGCGGCGCGGACCTCCTGGTAGAGCATGGCGTTCTCGAGCGAGGCGGCGACGTAGACGGCCAGCTCCTCCAGCAGCTTCAGGCTGTGCTGGTCGTAGGCGCCCCGGTCGGAGTGGCCAAGCCCGAGGACGCCGAAGATGCGGCCTCTGGCCTTCAGTGGCGCGGTGACGAACGAGACCGCGCCAGCCTCCTGGAAGCCGCAGTGGCGGCCGTAGCCGTGGTCGCTGTCGAGGTTGTCGATGACGTAGCCGCGGCCGTGCTCGATCACCCACCAGGCGGCGTTGCCGGCTGGCAGCGTGGTGCCGGTCTTCCAGCCGACGCCGTCGCTGGCCCAGACCTGGGTCAGCTTGCCGGGCCGTTGCCGGATGCAGATGCCAGCGGCGGTAAACGGGAACAGCTGGCGCAGGGCCGGCTCGTAGGAACGGCAGATCTGGGCCAGGCCGAGCCGTGCCGAGGTGGGCCGCAGCAGCTCGTTCATGGCCTGCAGGCGCCTGGCGCGTTCCTGGACCTCGTCGTACAGCTCGGCGTTGTGGAAGGCGACCTGCGCCTGGGTGGCGAACAGCTGCGCCAGCTCCAGGTCCTTGTCACCCCAGCGTTCCTGGTCCTCGCCCTCGCGGTAGAGCGCCAGGGTGCCTTCCACCCGGTCTGGCCCGCACAGCGGGACGACCATGACGTACTGCTGGGGGTCGGGTGGGCAGCCCGGCGCGATCTTCGGCTTCAGGGTCGGGTCGTCGCCCTCGCAGCGGTTCCACAGCGCGGGCCTGCCGGTCTTGGCGACCCAACCGGCCAGCCCCTCGCCGTAGGCGACCCGCATGCCGAGCATCTTGTCCACGTTCCCACCGCAGCCGAACACCATCGTGACGATCTTCGTCCGTGGGTCGGCGCGGCCGATCATGATGCCGGTGTAGGGGACCAGCCGTTCCAGCTGAGTGGCGATCTGTTCGAGCACCTCCTGGCGCCCCCGCCCCTGGTTGAGGGCGGTCGCCACCTCCAGCAGCGCCTCAGCCAAACCGGAGCGGCCAGTCTCCGGAACGGTGACCAGCGGAGGGAGTTCCTCTACGCCTTGTACGCCTTGCTCGATCGTCTTCTCGATCACTTGTTGCTCGGCACCGGCCACGACCCCACCCGTCAGCATCGTCAAGATTGACTAGCCCGAAGGCGTCACGATACCGTGAAACTAACCTTCGGCGCGAATCGTGGTCAAACCAGTGCGCCCCGCGCGTCAGCGCTCCGCGTCATTGCTCCGCGAGGCGGCGGCGGGCAGCTGCCTTGGCGCGTTCAACCCGCGCTTCGGCGTGGCGGCCCTCGGCCTCCAGCTCCTCGGCGCGGGCGTCGCAGGCGGCCGGATCCTCGCGGTCCAGCTCGTCGGCGAGGACGGCGTGCTCAGCCAGGATGTCCACCCGGGTGACGCCGTCCTCGACCGGGCCGACATGCAGGAAGCCACCGTCCACCACCACCGCGGTGCGGCCGCCCTCGGCCTCGATGTAGACCGGGCCGACGTCGAGCGCGGCCAGCGTCGGGGCGTGCTCGGGCAGCACCCCGAGGTCGCCCTCGACCGAGCGGACCACGACGTAGCTGGCCGTGCCGCTCCAGACCTCTCGCTCCGGGGTGACCAGGTGCAGGTCCAGGGATGGCACTACTCCGCCCCCGCCAAGGCCTTGGCCTTCTCCTCGGCCTCCTCGATCCCGCCGACGTTGAAGAACGCCTGCTCGGGCAGGTGGTCGTAGTCGCCTTCGGCGACCGCCTTGAAGGAGGCGACGGTCTCGTCCACCGGCACGGTCTTGCCCTGCACGCCGGTGAACTGCTCGGCGACGTAGAACGGCTGCGACAGGAAGCGCTGGATCTTGCGGGCGCGGGTGACGATCACCTTGTCGTCCTCGGACAGCTCGTCGATGCCGAGGATGGCGATGATGTCCTGCAGGTCGTTGTTGCGCTGCAGGATCTCCTTGACGCGCTGGGCGACCTGATAGTGCTCCTCGCCGACGTAGCGGGCGTCGAGGATGCGCGAGGTCGAGTTGAGCGGGTCCACCGCCGGGTAGATGCCGAGCGAGGCGATCTCGCGGGCGAGCACGGTGGTGGCGTCGAGGTGGGTGAAGGTGGTATGCGGCGCCGGGTCGGTGATGTCGTCGGCGGGCACATAGATCGCCTGCAGCGAGGTGATCGAGTGGCCCCGGGTCGAGGTGATCCGCTCCTGCAGCTCGCCCATCTCGTCGGCCAGGGTCGGCTGGTAGCCCACCGCCGACGGCATGCGGCCAAGCAGGGTGGAGACCTCGGAGCCGGCCTGCACGAAGCGGAAGATGTTGTCGATGAACAGCAGCACGTCCTGCTTCATCTCGTCGCGGAAGTACTCGGCCATGGTCAGCGCGGCCAGGCCGACCCGCAGGCGCACCCCCGGCGGCTCGTCCATCTGGCCGAACACCAGCGCGGTCTTGGCGATGACCCCCGACTCGCTCATCTCCACCCACAGGTCGTTGCCCTCGCGGGTGCGCTCCCCCACCCCGGCGAACACCGACACGCCGGAGTGTTCTTCGGCGACCCGGTGAATCATCTCCTGGATGATCACGGTCTTGCCGACGCCAGCGCCGCCGAACATGCCGATCTTGCCGCCGGCCACGTACGGCTCCAGCAGGTCGATCACCTTGATGCCGGTCTGGAACATCTCGGTCTTCGGCTCCAGCTGGTCGAAGGCGGGCGCGTGGCGGTGGATCGGCCAGCGGTCGTCGCCGCCGTCGAAGCCGGGGTCGTCCAGCGCCCTGCCGAGCACGTTGAAGACGTGCCCGAGGGTCTTCTCCCCCACCGGCACGGTGATCGGCACGCCGGTGTTGGTCACCGCAGCACCCCTGACCAGGCCGTCGGTCGGCGACATGGCGATCGCCCGGACGGTCGAATCGCCGACGTGCTGGGCCACCTCGCAGGTGATGGTGCTGGTCTCGTCGCCGAGCGTGCGGTCGACGGTGAGGGCGTACTGGATCTCCGGCATGTCGTCTGGGGCGAACTCGACGTCAACCACCGGGCCGATCACGCGGGCGATCCGCCCCGTCCCCCGCTTGCCGTTCGAGCTGTCGGCCATTGGTCAGTGCTCCTTCAGGAAACGCCAGGCGATAAGTACAAAAGAAGTTCCAGGACCGCCCAGGCGCACAGCCGGGCCGCCGGCGCCGATGATACAGGCGGCGCCGACGGTCCTGCCTCGTCAGGGCCTTGTCAGAGGCCTGGGGCGAGGCCTATTTGGTGGTGACCGGGGTGGTGTTGAAATTCGGGTGGTTGAAGTCGAACAAACTGAACAGGTCGCCCACGGCCGGGCCGTTCACCGGCACGTAGGGATTGCCGGCAGCGGTCTTCGGGTTGGGCAGGTTGTCGAGGCTGCGGGCCGACAGCGGGTGCAGGCCCCAGTTGCGCTCGATAAACTTGAGGATCGAGGAGTGGTCGGCGTAGGTGTGGTCGACCGCGCCCTGCTTGGCGTAGGGGGAGGCGACCAGCATGGGGATCCGGGTGCCGTCGCCGAAGAAGCTGGTCGGCTGGATGTAGCCGGAGTCGTAGTAGCCGCCGCCCTCGTCGGTGGTCACGAAGACCGCCGTGGAGGCATACAGCTTCGGATGCGCCATGAGCTGGTTGAGGACGTTGGCGGTGAACCCCTCGAACAGCGCCCAGGTCGAGGACGCCGGGTGCCCGTCGAGGACGAAGCCCGGCTTGATGTAGGAGACCGCCGGCAGGGCGTCCTGCGCCACGTCGTTCTGGAAATCGGTCAAGTCCTGCAGGTGGCTCCGCTGCGACGTGGTCATGATCGAAGTGGCGTACTGGAACGGGTTGCAGATGGTGCAGTAGGTGGAGCTAGGGTCGCCGGCGACGGCCTTGTTGTAGTCCTGGCCGAAGTAGCTCCAGGAGATCCCCTTGCCCGACAGCTCATTCCCGATGGTCGGGAAGGTCTGCGGCGAGACTGTGAACGGGCTGGTGGTGTGCAGGGTGCCGTCGGCGTTGTAGCCCGGCGCGTAGTTGTTGAGCAGGTAGTAGGCGCCTGGCGCGCAGTCGGATTTGGTGTGGTGCGCGCGCAGGTCGTCCAGGATCGGGCCGACTCCGGGCTGGCTCGGGTCGGAGCAGTTGGAGAAGCTCCCGCCCGCGTAGCCGTCCTGGGTGAAGTTGTTGTTGGTGCCCGGCTTGGGGTTGGGGTTCTCGATCTGGTTGCTCGGCGGGACCACCGGGCTGCCATCGGCGGCCTGCTGGTAGGCCGCGTCAGCGGTGCCGGTCACGATCGAGTTGGCCCCGGTGCCGCCCATCACCGGTTGGTGGTAGTTGTCGGACATGGCGAAGCGGTCGGCGAGTTGCTTGGTCAGCGGCGCGTCGCCGGTCTGGACGTTGTAGTAGCCCATCTGGAGGCCGCCCTGGTGGATCGCGGCGGGCGGGACGGCGCCGTTGTCGTCGCCGGCGGTGTTGGGCGTCCAGACGAACAGGTCGTGCTTGCCCTTATCGACCTGCTGCCACATCTGATAGAAGCGGTGGATCGGGTCGCCGGTGTAGGCGGCGTACGGGACGTACTTGGTGATCTGGTACGGCTGGTTGGCCAGGTCGGCCGGGAAGCGCGTGTCCGGTACGTTCTGCGGCAGCCCGACGGCGTAGGTCGTGTCCGGCTGCGGCAACGTCTTGTAGGGGCCGGTCTTCTTGGGGCTGAGACTGTAGGTGGTGGTGTCGGTCGCGGTCCGCTGCCTGGCGAGCGCGACGTTCGGCCCAGGCCCGCCGGAGGCGGTGACGATCCCCTCCGAGAGCAGGTTCATGACGCTCTGGCCGGCCTTCGGCTGGTAGGTGGCGAAGAGGTTGTCGAAGGTGCGGTTCTCGCCGACGATCACGATGACGTGCTTGATCGGCGTGGCAGTCCGCGCGGCGGTCCCGGCGGTCGCGGCGCCGGCTTGGCCGGCGAGCACCGCCGCAGTCAGCGCGAGGGACAAGAGTAGAGATCGGGGTCGGCGTGTGGGCCTGGGCAGCGCCATTGGGCCTCCCTGGGGGTCCGGAGAGTTGATTGCCGCCGTTCACCATGACCCACAATGGTAACCATCGAGGGAACGGCGTGGAAGGCCCTTATGAATACCTTCTGCCCCATGCGCCCGATCACCCCGCCGACGGTTCAGGAGGGTCCAGCTGGCAATCGCCGCGTTCCGCGCCGGGCTCGTCGACTAGCGTCAGCGCCCGGTCTGCTGCATGGCTTCGGCGCCGCCGACGATCTCCATGATCTCCTGGGTGATGGCGGCTTGGCGGGCCTGGTTGTACTCGCGGGTGAGCGACTCGATGAGCTGCTTGGCGTTGTCGGTGGCCGCGCTCATCGACTTGCGCCGCGCGGCCCACTCCGAGGCGGCCGACTCCAGCATCGCCGCGAACACCCGCACCGCGATGTAGCGCGGCAGCAGCGCGTCCAGCACCGCCTCGGCGTCCGGCTCGAACACATACATCGGCAGCGGCTCCGGCGGCCGCTCCTCGCGCTCCTCCACCACCAGGGGGATCAGGCGGCGCGCCTCGGCCCGCTGGGTCGCGGCGGTGACAAAATCAGTGAAGACCGCGTGGATCTCGTCGACCTCGTGGTCCAGGAACGCCTGCAGCAGCGTCCCGGCGACCTCGCGGGCGTTGTCGTAGCGGGGCGCGTCGCTGAACCCGGTCCACGACCCGGCCAGCTCCCGCTGCCGGAAGCGGTAGTAGCCGACGCCCTTGCGGCCGGTCACATACAGCTTCGGCTCGATCTGGTCCTGGCGCAGCCGCGCCATCAGCTCCTCGGCGGTGCGCAGCACGTTGGCGTTGTAGGGCCCGGCGAAGCCGCGGTCGGAGGTGATCACCAGCACCGCGGCGGCCTTGACCTCCTCACGCCGCTCCAGCAGCGGGTGGCGCAGGTTCCCCTCGGTGGTGGCGATAGTCGACAAGGCCGCGGTGACCTCGCTGGCATAGGGGCGGGCTTGCTCCACCTGGCGCTGGGCGCGCACCACCCGGGAGGCGGCGATCAGCTCCTGCGCCCGGGTGATCTTCATGGTCGACTGCACCGTGCGGATGCGCCGGCGGACGACCCGTAGTTGCGCTGGCATGCGGCCTCCGCGCTACTCGGCGCGGCCGGCGGGGCCGGCGCGCTCCTCGAACTCCTCGGGCGTGTCGCGGCGGTAGCGCCTGACCGTCTCCTGGCCCTCCTCGCCCTCCTCCATGGGATCGGCCTCGGCCTCCTTCAGCCCTGATTTCCCCTCGGAGGTGCGGAAACGCCGGGCGAACTCGGTGACCGCGTCGCGCAGCTGCTGCTCGACCTCGTCGGGCAGGTCGCCGTTGGTGCGGATGTGCTCGCCGACGCCGGGGTGGTTGGCCTCCATGTAGTCGAGCAGCTCGGCCTCGAAGCGGCGCACGTCGGCGACCGGGATCGGGTCGAGGAAGCCGTTGCCGCCCGCCCAGATCACGATCACCTGCTGCTCGATCGGGACCGGCTGGTAGTTGCCCTGCTTGAGCAGCTCGACCATGCGGGCGCCGCGGTCGAGCTGGGCGCGCGAGGCCTTGTCCAGGTCGGAGGCGAACAGCGCGAACGCCTCCAGGGCGCGGAACTGCGCCAGGTCGATCCGCAGGGTGCCGGCGACCTTGCGCATCGCCCGGATCTGGGCGCTGCCGCCGACCCGCGACACCGAGGTGCCGACGTTGACCGCTGGCCGCACGCCCGCGTTGAACAGGTCAGGCTCCAGGTAGATCTGGCCGTCGGTGATCGAGATCACGTTGGTCGGGATGTAGGCGGAGATGTCGTTGCCCTTGGTCTCGATGATCGGCAGGCCGGTGAGCGAGCCGCCGCCGAGCTC
>WNGD01000341.1_pt1 | contig 48321 bp, 41 predicted proteins | sample 5400671 | NCBI WGS metagenome assembly WNGD01 (sample SAMN13153369, study PRJNA577476) | soil metagenome | isolation source: 40 cm soil or saprolite under grassland replicate 2 | place: USA:California | collected 2016-06-15 | reverse complement strand
ATAGCGGCCTTCATGTCCCGTTAGAGAGCGGGCGACCGGATTCGAACCGGCGACGTCCAGCTTGGGAAGCTGGCATTCTACCCCTGAATTACGCCCGCAAGGGTCCGGCGGCAACACCCCCAATTTATCCGCGAACCCCACAAAGCAAAGGCCCCGGGGATCGAGCCCCCGGGGCCTTGCCAAACTACGTCGTCCGTACGTTAGGGCGTTTGCACGTTCTTGAAATTCACCATCGAGCCGCTGTACCCAGCCAGCGTGAACGTCCACCCAAAGCCGCTTGGGCAGGGGTCGCCGCTTGGGAACATCTCCTGCCAGCCGCTTTGCATTACTTCACACACCGTGTACGTGCCATCCGGCAGACCAGAGAACTGGTAGTTCCCCGACCCGTCGGTGAGCGCGGTCGCCGTGACCGTGCCGGTGAGCTGGATGCACCAGTTAGCAAGAGGGGTGTACGGGGCGACAAACAGCAACACCGCTCCGTCGATCGTCAGCCCTGGAGTGGTCGACGGCGCCGTGACGGAGCACGTCGCGGCCGGAGGTGGCGCCGGATCGCATTTGTTTACGTCTGTGCCCGGGTGAAGGGACGTACGCATCGCGCAATGCGCGGCGTCGTGACCCAGCCCCGGGTTGCTGCGAACCTGGGAAACGCCCGCCACGAATGGCGTGACGACCAAGGCCACAAGTCCTATGATTACTCGCTTCACAGTGTCTCTCCGAGCTCAGTTGGGCTGAGGAGGGGCGCTGCGTGCCTCAGCGGGCGAGTCAAGATCGCGTTATCCGACCCGGCAAGCTGTGCCGCGCATCACGCTAGCCCGTAATGCGAAGTGCGCGTTGCGTTTATGGCATTGGCCCGGTAAGTGCTTCAAACCACGGTTGGGAAGCCTAGTTCCACGCTAGGGTGACGACGCTCCCCGCGGGGAGGGCATAGGTGAGCGACCGTCCCGCCCACCGCACGGCAAAGCTGCGATCGAGCACGGCTGTGTTGACGACGATCAGCGCTTTCGAGCCGTCATCCGCGTTCCGAAAGGCAACGCTCTCCAGCCCGTCGCTGCCTGTCGTCGATTCGACACGGCGCGCGCCTGGTCGTACGAACCGACTGGCGTGTGCCAGCGCGTAGTACTCGACGTTGCGGGTGACACCGCCGGAGGCCGAGTTGATGGTGACGACGCCGCGGCAGTTGCCGCAACCGCCTGTGTGGGGACCGTCATGCTCGTCCAGGGCCAGGTTCCACAGCAGGACACCCTTCGCCCAGCCCCGGGTGCTGCCAATGATGAGGGTGCGCACGAACCACTTCAGGTTGTCGGCGAAGTTGGGGGCCCACCCGCCGCCCGAGCATTCGGTGAAATACGCGTCCTTGTCCGCATGCGCGTCGTGTACCAGGGTCTGCGCCGACACGTCTCCCGCGTAGCAGTGCCACGCCACGCCCGCGATGTAGCGGGGAGCCACGCTGTCGGCCAGCACCTCGAGCGGCGACTGGTACTGGTCCCAGTTGTGGTCCCAGTCGAGAATCAGCGTCCCGATCCCGCTCTGGGCGAAGAGCGGGCCTAAGTACCCGCCGACGAACCGGGCGCGGGCCGGCGGCTCGAGCCGCATGCCGGGATAGTCGGACGGTTCGTAGTGCGGCTCGTTTTGGACCGTGATCGCGTAGATCGGCACGCCCGCGGTGCCGAACGCCGCGACGTAGCGCCGGAGGTATTCGGCGAACGGCCCATACTCCTCCGGGAGCAGCGTCCCCTGGATCAGGCTCCCGCTGGTTTTCATCCATCCCGGTGCGCTCCACGGTGACGCCATGATCTTGAGCTGGGGGTTGATGGCCAGGGCGCGCTGCACCACGGGCAGCAGGTCGGCGCGGTTGGCGTCGATCGAGAAGTGGGCGAGCGTCGGGTCGGTCTGACCGGCCGGCAGGTCGTCATAGCTGTACTGGCGCAGCGAAAAGTCGGACGCGCCCATCGTGAGGCGCGTGAAGCTGAGCCCGATGCCCGGATTCCGCCCGAACAGCTCCTGTAGCAGAGTTTCGCGCTGCGACGGCGTCAGCTTGTTTTGGATCAGCCACGCCGACGCGTCGGTGATCGCGGCCCCGAAGCCCACGATCTCCTGATAGGTGGTGGCCTCGTCCACCGCGATCGTCGTGATCGACGGCGCCGGGCCGGAATCGAAGTGCGCGTCGGACTCGCGGGACAGGAGCTTCGACCCGTCGGGTGTGGTCAGCCAGACTTGCGCGGCCGGCCCGCTCGGTTCGTGGGGAGGCCCGGGGCCCGGCTCCCCCGGGGCGCGCCCGTTGGAAGCGCAGGCGACGCCGACGGCGAGCGCCAGGAGGCAGACCCGCGACATCACCAGCCCGGGTTCTGCGTCAGGTTGGGGTTGATGTCGCGCTCCGACTGCGGGATCGGCAGCAGGTTGCTCGGGACCCCGTGCACGGTCGTCTCCCCGGGAGCGATGGTCTGCAGCTCGGTGGTTTTGGCCCGGATCACCGCGTCGAGGATTCCCCAGCGCGACAGGTCGAACCAGCGCTGCCCCTCGAACACGAACTCGCGCCGCCGCTCCACCCGCAGCGAATCCCGGAACGCCGCTTGTGACAGGCCCGACACGGGCCCGAGGCCCGCGCGCGCCCGCACGGCGTTCAAGGCGTCCTCGGCGCTCCCGGCGCTCGGCGCGCCGCCCTCGTTCACGGCTTCGGCGTACATCAGCAGCACGTCGGCGTAGCGTAACACGATCCAGTCGTTCGCCTGCCGCACCCATTCCCGCGTGTTCATGTTCTCGGCGTCGGTCTCGTCGAGATACTTGTCGAACGCGGGCCCGGGCGGGACCTTCCAGTCGAACGTGCGCCCCATCTGGTCGGTGTAGGGCGTCACCATGAACGTCCCATGGTCCCCTCGCGTATCGCCCGGAGCGAACAGGCTTTGCAGCGAGGGCGGAATGTACATCAGCCCATAGGCGGCCCCGCCGGGATACCCCAGAGGGAGGCTGAACAGGGTGTGTATGCTTCCCGCACCGGGATCGAGGATGCCATCGTAGTTGATCTCGAAGATGCTCTCCGAATTCGTGAGCTTCAACGCGATCCGAAAGTTGTCCTTCCAGTTGGTGAGCAGGACGTAGCGCCCGCTGGTGATGATCGCTCCGGCGGTCTGCGCTGCTTTGACCCAATCCTGCTCCGTGAGGTATGCCTTGGCGAGCAGCGCCTGCGCCGCTCCGCTCGTGGCGCGGCCGATGTCGGAGCCGGAATAGGCCGGGGACAGCGCGGTGGCCGCCGCCTGGAGGTCGCTCACGATGAGGGCGTACACCTGTGCCAGCGGTGTGCGTGACACGGCCAGCCCCTTCACCGAGGTCACCTCGTGATCCAAGAGCGGCACGTCGCCGTAGCACCGGACCAGGTTGAAGTAGGCGAGCGCCCGCAGGAAGTGCGCCTCGCCCAAGAGGCGAGTGCGGAGCGCCGGGTCCATCGTGATCGCCGGCACGCGGTCCAGCACCGCGTTGGCCCGGTTGATGGTGCGGTAGGCGTTGCCCCAGATGTCGCCCAGGGGCCACTCGGTCGCGTCGAAGATGTAGTCACTCATGCGGTGACCGTCGGATCCGAACTTGGCGCTCGCGAGGACGTCGTCCGTGGCGACGTCCGACACGTACCAGAACCCGAGCCAGTACGACCACTTGACCTGCTCGTACACGCCGTTCACAGCCGCGACCGCATCGGACGAAGTCTTGTAGAAGGTCTCCGGAGCGAGCACGTCGGACGGGCTCGGATCGAGAAAGCTGTCGCACGATGCCGCCAGCGCGAGCGCCGTCAGCCCGCCGAGCATCGAGAGCAGTTTGGTCCGTTGCATAGATGATCTCCGTTCCGCCTAAAAGCCGGCGGAGAATCCGAAGGTGATCTGTCGCACCTGTGGATACGTGCCGTAGTCGAACCCCTGGGCGAGGTTCGTCGCGGCGTACTCGCTGATCTCCGGGTCGTAACCGGTGTAGTTGGTGACGGTGAAGACGTTCTGCGCGCTGACGTACAGCTGCAGCCGGCTCATCCCCTGGAGATGGACGGCCTGCAGCCAGGTGGCGGGAAGCGTGTACGCCAGGCGGATGTTCTTGCCGCGCAGATACGAGCCGTCCTCGACGAACAGATCGGACTCGCGGCTTTCGAACGTATTGCCGATCTTCGGCGTCGGGATGCCGCGACCCCCCGTGGCCACGTCCACCAGTTGGTTCGCGGTGCCGCCGGCGGCGGTGAGGAGCGACCGGTTGATGTTGTAGATCTTGCTGCCGACCGACCACTGCAGCAGGATGGAGAGCTCGAAGTTGCGGAACACGAACCGATTCGCGAGGCCCCCGGTGTATGAGGGCTGCGCGTTGCCGATGATGGTCCGGTCGGCCGAGGTGATCACGCCGTCACCATCGAGATCCTTGTACACCGGCTGCCCGCTCGCCAGGCTGTCGTACACCCAGCCATAAAACGAATTGATCGGCTCCCCCACCTTGAGGACGGTCGGGCTTTGGTGCGCGCCCCCGCCGACGCCGTAGGGATCGATGATGATCGAGTCGGCGCCGAGGTTGAGCACCCGGTTCCGGTTCCAGGCCAGGTTGAGCGACGTCTCCCAGCCCACCGTGCCGGTCAGGTTGACGGTGTTGATGCTCAGCTCGAACCCGCGGTTGCGCACGCTACCGATGTTCTGCAGCTGGCTGCCGAACCCGGAGCTCGACGGCACGCGCGCGTCGAGCAGCAGGTCGTGCGTCTTCTTGTTGTAGAAGTCGGCGGTGACGCTGACCCGATTGCGCAGCACCGAGGCATCCACCCCGACGTCGACCTGGTCGGTGGTCTCCCACTTGAGATCGGAATTCGCCAGGCTCGCGGGTACGAACCCGATCGCGCGGGAGCCGCCGAAGACATACACGGTGCTGCCCAGCGTCGCGAGGGACTTGTAGTTCCCGATGTCCTGATTGCCCGTCCGGCCGTAGCTCACGCGCAGCTTCAGGTCGTCGAACCAGCCGAGCCGTCTCACGAAGCCTTCATCCGAGGCCCGCCACGCGAACGCCCCCGAAGGGAACAAGCCGTAGCGATGGTCCCGGCCGAACCGGGACGACCCGTCGACGCGCCCGGTGAGGGTGAACAGGTACTTGTCCGCCACTCCCCAATTGGCGCGGGCGAACGACGACGCGAGCGAGGAATGCGGCGCGGGAGTCCAGACGCCGACGAACGTCTTCCCCGCGTACAGCCCGTTCACACCCAGGCCGTCGGTCAGGAAGTCCTGCGCGGTCCCCGAAATCCCTTCGGTGTTGATGCGCTCGAGGGTCGTACCCGCGAGCAGGTCGAGATTATGGAGCGTGCCGAACCGCCGCGTGTAGTGGATCGTATTCTCGAACGTCCAGCTCACCGTCTGCGCCTGCCCCCGGCTCCCCTGGCCGTTCGTGGTCAGCCCGGGGAGCACCGTGGACGGCGCGTAGTAGTCCTGCACGGAGTTGAGGAAGTCCAGGTCGAGCGTGCTGCGCAGCGTCAGACCCTCCAGCAGGTCGTACTCCCCGAACACGTTGCCGATGAGCCGGTTCTGCCGTTCCTGGTTCGTGATCTGCAGGGCCGACGCGACGGGGTTCTCGAACGACCGGCCGGTGAGCAGGTTGATCCCCGTGAAGTATTCGCCGCCGGGGCCCGTCACGGACAGCGTGGGCGGGGCCGTCAGGGCGTTGAGGACGACCGGGCTTGGCAACACCTGGCCCTGGGAGCGGCTGAAGGTGAGCCGGTTCCCGATCCGGAGCTTGGGGCTGACGGTGCGATCGAGGTTGAGCCGGAACGACCCGCGGTTCATGTCGCTCCCGATGATCACGCCGTCGTTCTGCAGCAGGCTGCCGGACACGAAGTAGCTCGTGTTCTGGTCGCCACCCGACACGGACACGTCGTAGCCCCGCAGCGGGGCGGTGCGAAAGATCGCGTGCTGCCAGTCCGTTCCCTGGCCGAACCCGGCGATGTCCGCGGGGGTGTACAGCGGAGGCTGGCCGGCGTTGGTGTTCGCGGCGTTCACCATCTCCGCGAACTGGGTCGCATTCATCAGCGGCAGCTCGCGCCGCACCTCCTGACGGGCGTAGTACGATCCAAACGAGACCGTGTTCTGGCCGCTGCGCCCGTGCTTGGTCGTGATCAGCACGACCCCGTTGGCCCCCCGCGCGCCGTAGATCGCGCCGGCCGAGGCGTCCTTCAGGATTTCGATCGACTCGATGTCCCCCGGGTTCAGCGCCGCGAGGGGGTTCAAGCCCCGCATCCCCTCGGTGAACAGGGTGCCGGTCGTCGCATCGTTCAGGTTCGTGGTGATCGGCACGCCGTCGATCACGTACAACGGGTCGTTGCCCGCGGAAATGGAATTGCCGCCGCGGATGCGGACCATCGCGCCGGCTCCCGGCTGGCCGCTCGAGGTCACGACCTGCACCCCGGACGCGCGACCGAGCAGGGATTGCTCGAGCGACGTCACAGGCGCGGCCGCGATCTGATCGGCCGAGACGGACGAGACCGCTCCCGTGAGCTCGCGTCGCGCCGCCGTGCCGTAGCCGATCGCGACCACCTGCTCGAGCTCGGTCGCCTGGGCAGTCAGGGTGAAGTCCACCGTGCTGTCCTGGTCGGCCACCACGGTGACGGGCTTCGACATCGGCGTGTACCCGATCCGCGCGGCCCGAACGGTGTGGGGGCCGGGGGGCACGTTGGCGATGCGATACGTGCCGTCGTCGGCCGACCTCGCGCTCAACCCCGTGCCCTCGACCGTGACCGTGGCCACCGCGATCCCCTGCCTGCTCACGGAGTCGGTAACGCGCCCGACCACCCGCCCGACCTGCAGCTCACCCAGCGCGCCGCGTTTGACCAAGGCCGCCCGCCCGCTCGAGGTGAGCAGGATGTCGACGCCGGCATCGTACAGCACCGCGCTCAACACCGCGCCCACCGTGAGATGCGACGCGCTCAACGTCACCGGCGCCTGGAGCGGCACCACCGCGGCGCTGTAGGTGAGGCGCAACCCCGCCTTGCGCGCGATCTCGGACAGCGCTTCGCCCAGGGGCACCCCCCGCCAGTCGACCGTGATCGGCCGGCGAAACACGGCCGCTTCGCTCGCGTCCGACCACCGGGCCCCGGCGTCCACGGCGGCGCCCGCCGCTACCGCGAGGAACCGCGGCCCGGCGGCGGCGAGCTCTACTCCGCGGGGCGCATCCTGCGCGGCCGCCGCGCGCGGCGTCCCGACTCCCGCCGCGGCGAGCGCCGCGGCGAGCCCGATGGCTGCGACCTTCATGCCGACCTCCCTCCGTCGTGGGCGCTTCATCGTGCGACCCGGACCGTCGAGATGGTCACCGACCGCCCGCGCCACTCGTATCTTGCCCCCACTGCCGACGTGATCAGGGTGAGCACTTCGGAAACCGGCTCGTTCGAATAGGACCCCGTGATGGGCCGGCGCGCGAGTGTGGAGTCGATCACCAGCACGTCGAGGTCGTACCACCGACCGAGCCGTTGCGCCGCCTCAGAGAGCGGCACGCTGGTGAACACCAGGCGTCCGCGGGTCCAGGCGAGCTCGTTCATGACAGCGGCGCCGTGCAGCACGTGCACCGCGCCCGCGCGCGACAGTGTCGCCACCTGTCCGGCGCGCAGCGGCGTCTCCGCTGCGGGCTGGGCCGGTAGGGCGAGCGCCACGGCACCCTCCGCCACCGCGACCCGCTCGGCCGCCGCGTCACCGTACGCGTGGACGCCGAACCTGGTCCCGATGGCGCGAATCGCGCTGTGCGGGGTGTGCACGACGAAGGGGCGGGACGTGTCGTGCACGACACTGAAGTACGCCTCGCCCTCGAGGTAGACGTCGCGCCCGCGCGGTGCAAACCGGACTGGGACGCCCAGCCGGCTGTCGGCGTTGAGGGTGATCTCCGTCCCGTCGAGCAGCCGGAACACCGCCCGCCGCCCCTTGGGAGTGGCGTACTCCCGCAGCGCGGGCGGCCGCGCGACCGGGTGCGCGCCGAGCCACCACACGCCCCCGGCGCCGAGCAGGACTACGAGCCCAGCCGCGATCGCGGGAGGGCGCCACCGCGACGCCACCGACCTCGCGGGTCGCGCCGTCTGGACAAGGCCGCGCCGCAAGCGGCGCCAGGCAGCGTCGGTGTCGTAGGATGGCTCGTATTGTCGGGCATCGGCCGCCCACACCGCCTGCAGCGCCGCGACCGCGGCGCGGCGCTCGGCGTCGGCGCCCAGCCACGCCTCGACGACAGCGCGCTCCTCCTGGGAGGCCTGGCCATTCAGGTAGCGGCCGAGCGCGACGAAGTCGACCGTCATCATGTTGCTATGACGCCGCAGCAGGGGGGATTACTTACCGGCCGACGCCATCGCCTTCCTGAGGACGGCCAGCGCCCGCCCGATATGCACGCCGACCGTCTTGGGTGAGATCGTCATCCGCAGCGCCACCTCCCGGTAGCTCAAGCCTTCCCGCCGGCTCAGAACGAACGCCGCGCGGGTACGCGGGGGCAGCGCGGCGAGGGCGCGCTCCAGGCGGCGCCACAGCTCCTCGGCCTCGAACTCCGCGTCCGCCGGCGCCCGAGTGGCGCCACCGCTCTCTTCCAGGATCAACAAGGGCGCGGCGCGCCGCCGAACCGCCGTCCGCCGGATCTGACTGATGGCGCGGCGGCGCACGGCCGCGTAGAGATAGTGCCGCACGTCGCCCACCGCCCAGTGGGCGCGATCTTCCCAGATGCGCGCGAACACCCCCTGCACCGCGTCCTCGGCTGCATCTCGGCTCCCGAGGTAAGCGGCGACGTAGCGGCACAGCGGGTCGTAATAGGCGCGGAACATGGCCTCGAACGCAGCCTCGTCCCCCGCCCGAATGCGCGCGACCCAGTCCGGCGCCAACGCGCTCGACAGAACGGCGGAACGACGACGCACCTCGAAGGCCATGGACCCGTTGATATATGGCGAGCCTGCATGGGGCGCAAGAACGGGGCCAACACAGGCTAGTGGGGCGGCCGAGCGAGTGCGAGCAACGCCTGTCTGCGCGCCGCGAGCAGGACGGCCGGGTCGCGCGGGTACGTGGTGAATGAGGGAATGACCGCACGCAGGGCCGCCAGCGCCGCCCGAGGGTCGCGTCGACGCCACAGCGTGAACAAGGCGTGATCCTCCACGCCGTCGCGGAACGCTTCCCACCGGAGACTCGAGCGAGGACCGTCGCGCCCCGGATACACGATGAAGTCGTCGCCCGGCGCGAACAGGCCCTTGTTGGGGTCGACATCGCGCGGCCATTGGTTCAAGCCCCAATGCAACCAGCCACTCAGCTCATAACGCGACGCCATCCAGGGGAGCAAGCGGGTCTTCAACAGAGGGTAGTCGATCAGGCGATTGGGGTAAGCGCCCTGCGGCAGCCAGGACGTATAGCACCACAGTTCGATGTTGCCCGCTTGCTGGCGCGCTCGATAGCTGTCGTGCCACCGCTCCAGGAAACTCAGCTCGACCACCCAGATCTCCAGGTCACGCCCGAAATCCGGGGCCTGGACGGCTTCGATCCGCTTCAATCGGGGGGCCGCTGCGTGCACGCGGCGCGAGAGCGCCCGCCAGGAATCGACATTCTCTACTATCGGCTCATCGGCGACGTGGATGACCGCGCGATCGATCCAGCCACGCTCGACCAGGTGGCGCTGCAGGTCTTTCAGGAAGTCCTCGAGCGGCACTTGCGTGGTATCGCCACTCGCCGTGACGACGGCGGGACGCGGCGCCGGCTCGAACGGGTTGGACCAAGCCCACGGCTCCGTGCGACGTCCGACATGCATCAGCTCGATATCGCTCAGGCCCGCGGCCAAGCAGAGCTGGACCCACCGATCGAACTGGCCATAATCGAACGCGTACGCGCCGTCGGATGCGCGGCTGACGCGAATCAGCTCGAGATCGGTCTCGAACATGGTCTGCCCGTGGGCGCGCATATCCTCGGCATACGCGCTGAGCAGCCCCCAGTGCTGCTCGCTCCACTCCTCCACGTGATGCTGTTGGGCGATGGCCCGAGCGCTGAACCAGTGCGTTACCCTGAGGGACGGGAGCTCGGGCAAGGTGACCGGCAGCACGTCGACCGTCAGGCGGACGGTCGAGAGCAGCTTGGCCCCGGCTCGCAGCGACACGGTGCCGCTGTAGACGCCGGGCTCGGTCTCGCGCGGAATCGCCACCCGCACCAGCGCGGGCTGGCTCGACCCCGCGCACAGCGTGACGCTCTCGTCATCGAGCAGCGGGTCGGGGAAGTCGTCCGGTGCACGGCGCACCAGCTCGCTGTCGGGAGTGTGGTCGGAGTTGCGGCTCAGCCACACATATCCGATCCAATTGGCGCGGACGGCGCCCGTCGCAAGCCGGCGGCCACGGGTCCCGATCAGGAGGGATGGCTCGACGCGAACCGAGTCGAGGCAGGTTTCTCTCGCCCGCAGCACGATCTGCGCGGACTCGGTTTCGCCGCGGGCCGCGACGAGTCGCAGGGTCGTGGTGGCGCGCGGCGGTTTCGTCGTATTGCGAAACACGTTCTCGAGCGGGGGCGCGATCCAGACGTCAACCCCGTCTTGCGCCAGCGCCGGCGCCGCCTGGACGACCGCGAGCAACAGCAACGCGGCCGACGTGCTCACCCGCCCCGCTTCTCGTACACCCGTACATAGTCCACCCGCATCGTCTGCGGGAAGACGGTCGTTGCATCCGGACTGCCCGGCCAGTAGCCACCCACGGCTACGTTGAGAATGATGAAAAAGGCGTGGTCGTACACCCACCGCCCCGGCAGGTCCTTCGGGGTGACGGTCTTGTACAGCACGTCGTCCACGTACCAGCGGATCGCAGCCGGCTCCCACTCGATGGCGTAGACGTGAAAGGTGTCGGCGAACGCGCCCGCGCGCAGGTCGTACGCGCTGCTGACGCCCTGCGCGCCGGAATACCCCGGGCCATGCACCGTACCGTGAACCCGGCCGGGCTCTCTGCCGATGTTCTCCATGATGTCGATCTCGCCGCACGTGGGCCAGCCGACCGAGGGGATGTTGTCGCCCAGCATCCAGAAAGCGGGCCACAGCCCCTGCCCGCGCGGTATCTGAATCCGGGCCTCGACGCGACCGTACTGCCACGCGCCCAAGCCCTGGGTCTTGAGCCGGGCCGACGTGTACCCCCGGGTGGCGAGCGACTCGCGGCGGGCCTCGATGACGAGGTAGCCCCCATCGATGTGCGCGTTCTCGACGCGGTCCGTGTAAAACTCAAGCTCGCCGTTCCCCCAGCCGTCGCCCCCGGTCTCCCGCACCCACTTCGTAGCGTCGAGGACGGGCCCGTCGAAGTCGTCGTGCCACACCAGCCGCCACCCCGGGGGCCCGGCCGCGGGAGGGGCGAGCGCCGAGCACGCGGCGACTGCGAGCCCGAGCAGGAAGCGGCTCACGGCGACTGTTTCCGATACCTCCAGGCCACGATCCCTGCGCCCGTGACCTTCAGCTCGAACGCGTGGTTACCGCTCGGATCGATCGCCGGGATGTCCTGCTTTTGCGTGGCGACCGTCTCGCCCTTGGCGTTCACGAACTCGAACGTGACCGCCGTCGGAGTGCTCGGCTTGGTCTTGAGATTCGTGACCAAGCCGCCCAGCTTCGCGCCCTGCTCATCCGGCGTGAACGTGCCAACCGTCACCTCGGTCGTCATGGAGTCGGCGATGGTGAGGTAGCGGAGCGTCGAATCCTTGTTGCCCCGGATCTGCCACGCGCCGGCGAGCTTGGCGAGGCTCGTGCGGTTCAGTGGATCAACGGCGACCAGTCGCTGGGCCAGCGGCAGCACCTTCGTGGTGTCGCCGACCAGATAATAGACCCCGGTCAGGTTGTAGAGCGCTTCGCGGTAATAGGGGTCCTTCGCCAGGCCCGCCTCGTAGGCGCGCGCCGCGAGCCGGTAGCGCGGGGCGATCGACGCCCGGAACGCCTTGATCGTATCGTCGGTCATCGCCGCGCAGCGCGTCGCGATCTGCCGCACGGTCAGGGTCTTGTTCTTCGCGCGCGTGTCGCTGCGGCATTTGCTGCCGACCGGCACCGTGTCCGGCTCGTTCGGGATGGCGTTGATGACCGCCTGCGCCGCGGCGAACAGGTCCGTGGCCTCCGCCGAATCGGCGTGATCCAGGATCTGATTGTACAGCGCCCCGGCTTCATCGCGCTTCCCCTGCTGCGAGTAGACCGCCGCGAGCCCGGCCATGGCCTGCACGTCGCTGGGGTAGGCGGCGAGATAGTCCTTGTAGCCCGGCACGGCGTCGTCCCAGCGCTGCGCCGCATGGTACACCCGCGCCACGTTGAACAGGGCGTCGCGCTTCTCTTTGGCGAACTTCGGATCAGTCGCCGCGGGCACCGCCAGCTTGAAGTACTTCGCCGAAGAGTCGGGCTGGTTGGCGTTGGCGAACAGCGTCCCCAAGTAGATGAACCCCGAGGGTTCGCCGCCATAGATGGCATTGGCGCGCCGGAAGCTCGCAATGGCGGAGTCGGTGTTGCCCGCCTGCCACGCCTTCACGCCGTCATTGAACACCGGGACCCAGAACACGCGGCGCCACGTGCTGATGTCCTCCTTGCACGCTGGTGCGAGGGCCTGCGCCCGCGCGAACGCCGTGTCGGCGCCCGCGAGATCGTTCTGCAAGGCGTAGTAGCGCGCCAGGTAATACCACGCGGCCGGATTCTTCTCCTGGCCTCCCGTGGTCAGTGCCTCGTGCAATACCTTGTCCGCATCCTTGAGATCTTTCGCCCGCTTGTCCGCAAACTTGGTCTCGGTCGCGCTGCGGAGGTACAAGACCCCGCTGTTTACGAGGTAATGCTTGGTACTGAGGTCGCACTTGGCCGCCGCCCACTGCTGTGCGGCGGCGGGCGTGGTGACGCCGGCGGCCAGCAACGCACCGATGACGGCCACGGTTGGCTTCACGGTCATGCTCACTCCTTGGATTTGGCGACGAGCGCTTCCGCATCGCGCTCGGCGGCGCGCGCGATCTCGAGCGGCGGGCGACCGAGCGCGCGCGCGGCGGCCAGCACATCGTCGTATTCCGGTTTGAGCCGGACGCCTCCCCCCCCGGCGTCCGGCTGCTCCAGCACCTTCACCCGCACGGCCACCTCGGGAGAGAGTTGCACGGTCACCTGGCGGCGCGGCAATGTCGCGCGCTCCGCCACCCAGCGGCGCACGCCCGCCGTCGTGCTGTGACGGAACAGCGCGGCAGTCACTCCCTCCGCCAGCTCTTCGGGCGCCATCACCTCCACCCGAAAGCCCGAGCGGCCTTTCTTCATCTGCACGGGCCACGTCTGCACGTCGAGCGCGCCGGCGCCCACCAGCGCCTGCCGCAGCGGCTCCACGTACTCGGGGCTCATGTCATCCACGTCGGTCGCGAGCAGAACGACGCGTCCCGCCTCTGCAGCCTGCTCCGCGACGAGGATGCGCAACGCGTTGGGGTAATGCGGCGGGTTGCGCTGTCCCGCGCCCCACCCACTGCGCACCATGCGCCAGCGCGCCGGCGGCGCGCCCGAGGAAAGCACGCGCACCAGCGCCGCGCCCGTCGGAGTGGTCGCCTCCCCTTCCACCGGGCCCGGATCACCCGCGAGCTCCACCCCTTCGAGCAGAATCGCCGTGGCGGGCGCCGGGATCGGCAACCGGCCGTGCGCCGCGTCGACCCAACCGGTCCCCACTGCCACGGGCAGATTGTAGACCGCCTCGACGCCGAGCTGGGCGAAGCCCTCGATCCCGCCCACGATGTCGAGCACGGCGTCCACCGCCCCGACTTCGTGGAGGTGCACCTGCTCCGGCGCGACCCCGTGCACCCGACCCTCGGCCTCGCCGATCAGCCGAAACGCCCGCACGGCCCGCTGCTTCACCCAATCCGACAGGGGCGCGCGTTCGACCAGCCGGACGAGCTCGCCGACGTGCCGCCCATGCGGCTGTTCCGGGATCGCGAATTCGACCTGGGTGCACGCCACGCTGGACCGCTTGACCTCGCGCACGGTGACGCGCACGTCCGGGAGGTCGAGACGCCGCGGCAGCTCTTCGAGCCACGCCGCCGGGGCGCCCGCGGACAGAAGCGCTCCCAGGGTCATGTCGCCCGAGATGCCGGCGGCCGGGTCGAGGATGGCGATGCGCATGCGATCGAAGCGGCGGAATATTAACGGCTTAGCCGCGGTACAGCCACCCGGCGCCCGTGTTGAAGAGCACCACGCGCTCCTCCGGTTTGACCGCGCCGCGCGCCTTGAGCTCCAGGACGCCGGCGAGCGTGGCCCCGCCCTCCGGCGCGGCGTCGATTCCCTCGAGCGTCTGGAGCTCGGCGGCCGCGGCGGCGAGCTGCGCGTCCGTCACGGCGACCGCCTCCCCGCCGCTCTCTCGTAGCACCGCGAGCATGAGGCGGTCCCCCAGCGGGCTCGGCACCCGCAGCCCCGACGCGATCGTCTCCGGGTCGGGCCACGGCGTACAGCGTGGGGCGCCGGCGCGGAACGCCTGCACGACCGGCGCGCAGCCGGCGGCCTGCACGCTGTACATCCGCGGAAGCGACCCGGTCACCCACCCCGCCCGCACCAGCTCGCCGAACGCCTTCCACATGCCGATCAGCCCGGTGCCTCCACCCGTGGGGTACACGATTGCCTGCGGCAGGGTCCAGCCGAGCTGCTCCGCCAGCTCGAGGGCGAGGGTCTTCTTGCCCTCGATGCGGTAGGGCTCGCGCAGGGTGGACACGTCCACCGCGCCGCTCTCCAGCGCGTACGCGCGCGCGGCGTTGCCGCAGTCGCCGATGTGTCCGTCCAGCAGCACCAGGTCGGCGCCGAAGCTGCGGATCTGGCGGAGGATGGTGGGCGGTGTGCTCGCGGGCGCATACACGCGTGCCGCGACGGCCGCGCGGGCGGCGTACGCCGCGAGCGCCACGCCGGCGTTGCCGGCGGTCGGGACGACGAAGCGCCGCGCTCCCGCGAGCGTCGCGCGCGTCACCGCCGCCGCCAGTCCCCGCGCCTTGAAGGAGCCCGTGGGGTTGACGCCTTCTTCCTTGACCCACAGATCCGCGAAGCCGTGCCGCGCCCCGAGGCGCGTCGCCGCGAGCAGCGGCGTTCCGCCCTCGCCCAGCGTCACCGGCGTCTCGTCGTCGCCGAGCGGCAGCCACTCCCGGTAGCGCCACATCGTCCACGATCGCCCAGCCAGCTGCGACTTGACGGCGGGCGGCGGCACGCAGGAGTAGCGCACCAGGTAGGGTTGGCCGCAGTCGCACACGCCCGGCAACCCGTCGGCGCTGCGGGTCGTGCCGCAGGACGAGCATTCGAGGGACCAGGACGGCGTCACGGCCGCGCCTGCAACCGGTCGAGAATCCGCTCGGCGAGCGTGGTCGAGAAGCCCGGCAGCGCCGCGATCTCCGCCGGCGTCGCGGTTTTCACCCCGGCGAGCGAGCCGAAGCGCTCGAGCAACGCGCGTCGGCGATTCGGGCCCACGCCCGGGATGGCCAGCAGCGCGGACGTGATGGTGCGCTGAGCTCGCCGCTTGCGGCTGTAGCTCACGGCGAAGCGATGTGCCTCGTCGCGGGCGCGCTGCAGCAGCTTGAGCGACGGGCTGCGCCGGGACAAGCGCAACGCGTCGGAGCGACCGGCCAGAAACACCTCTTCCTGCTGCTTGGCCAGGCTCACGATCGGCAGCTTGTCCTGCCCCAGGGCCCGCGCGGCGTCGAGCGCGGCGCCGAGCTGGCCCTTGCCGCCGTCGATCACCACCAGATCGGGCAGCGCCTTCGCTTCGCTGATCCGGCGGCCGAGGTAGCGCGTGACCACCTCGTGCACCGCCGCGAAGTCGTCCTGCGGCGCGCCGCGGATCCGGAAGCGACGGTACTCGGCCTTCTTGGGCCGTCCCGCCTCGAACCACACCAGCGACCCCACGGTATCCCGGCCCTGGTTGGTCGAAATGTCGATGCACACGAACGAGCGCGGGACGGCCGCGAGGCCCAGGTCGCGCCCCAGGGCGAACACCGGATCGGCGGACCGCTCGTCGATGTCGAAGCTCTCGATCTTCAGGCTGTCGAGCAGATGGCGGGCGTTCTGATCGGCGAGCTGGGCGAGCTTGGCGAACGTCCCCCGTTGGGGGACGTGCCAGTCGCTGTCCGGTGCCACCTGCTGCAACGCGTCGAGGTCGTCCGGGGCGAACGGCAGCAGCGCGTGCCGGGCTCGCGCCTCGAGCGGCAGGTAGCAACGCACCAGAAACGCGGCCAACACCGCGCCCTCCGCTTCGTGCTCCACGTTCTCCAGGAAGCGGTGGTCGCGGGCGATCAACCGGCCGTCCCGCACGCGCAGCACGACGCCGCACGCGTCGTCCCCGTCGCGCGCCAGCCCGATGGCGTCGGCGTCGCCGCCGCCCACCAGCTCGACCGTCTGCGGCTGCTCCAGCTGGTCCAGCCACTTGAGCGCGTCGCGCAGCTGGGCCGCGCGCTCGAAGTCGAGCCGCTGGGACGCGTCGTGCATGCGCTCGCGCAACCGCGTCCGCACGTCGACCGTCTTGCCCTCGAGAAACAGCAGGACGTCGTCGATCATCCGGCGGTAGTCCGCTTCGCTCTGGTAGCCGACGCACGGGGCCCGGCACCGCTCGATGTGGTAGTCCAGACACGGCCGGTTCGGGGCGTCGTGCGGCAGGTCCCAGTGGCACGACCGCACCGTGAAGATGCGGCGAATGATCTTCAACGTCTGGCGCAGCGTCGCCACGTCGGTATAGGGCCCGAAGTACCGCGCGCCGGGGATGTTCACCCGTCGCACCACCAGCACGCGGGGGAACGGCTCCGTGACGGTCACCGCGACGCGCGGGTAGCTCTTGTCGTCGGTCAGCCGGATGTTGAACCGCGGCTTGTGCTCCTTGATGAGGTTGTTCTCGAGCAGCAGCGCCTGGGCTTCGTTGGGCGCGATGATCGTCTCGAGCTCGGCGATTTGCCGCACCAGCGCCGCCCGCTCCGGCGTGGAGTCGCCCTCGGGACCGAAGTAGCTCGGCACCCGGGCGCGCAGGCTCTTCGCCTTGCCCACGTACACGATCTCGCCCGCCGCGTTCTTCCAGAGATACACGCCGGGCTTGTCGGGAAGCGCCTTCAGTTGTCGAGCGATCAGCGCAGGAACGTCCACAGGCGACGGGCGTCGGGGTGGCGCAGGGCGATGGTACCGCCGAAGTACACTGCCCCAAAGATAACCAGGGCGAGCAGCGCGGCGGCGAACGCGCCCCCCCCCGCCCCCCCCGCCCCCGCGGCGATCCGCGCGGCCCCGAGCCCCGCGGCGGCGGCCGCGCCGCTCACCAGCAGGCTCACGCCGAACGCGCGCCATTCGGTGCCGCCCAGGATCGCCCCCACCCGCGCATCGAGATCGCGCAGGTGGAACACCACGTTCACCGTCGCGCCCAGAGAAGAGCCCAGCGCGATCCCCGCCGGGCCGAACCGGCGCATCAGCACATAGGCGAGCGCGCTCGACAACACCAGCGACGCCGAGGCGATCTTCACCGGCGTTCTGGTGTCTCGCAGCGCGTAGAACCCCGACTGGAACAGCTTGACGCAGGCCTGCCCCAACAACCCCACGCCGTACGCCGCGACCACGCCGCCCACGAGATCGGTGTCCGCCGCGCCGAAGCGGCCCGTCTGGAACAGCGGGCGCACGATCACGGGCGCCAGCGCGACGAAGGCGAGGGACGAGGGCAGGATGAAAAACACGATGCGCCGGAAGCCCACGGCGATGCGCGCACGCAGTTGCTCGTTGGGAGTGCTTCCCTGTGCGTCCCGCGACAGGTCGGGCAGCGACACCGCGGCCACCGACGTTCCGAACAGGCTGATCGGCAGCACTTGCAGCAGCTGCGCGTACTGCAGGCTCGATGCCCCGCCCTCCCCCGCGAGCGTGCCGAGCAGCGTGTCGATCAGCCCGGAAATCTGGGCGACGCCGGCGCCGAGTACGACGGGGAGCCACGCCACGAGCACGTCGCGCACGCCTTCGGTCGAGCGACTCCACCGCAGCGGTATCCCGTGCAGCACCCGCCAACAGGCGGGCAGCTGGACGGCCACCTGCAGCACGCTCCCCACGACCGTGCCCCACGCCAGGGCGAGGCTGAGCCGCGTGAGGAGCACCGTGGTCGGGAGCGTCGGCGCCACGAGCCACGTGCCCGCCGCCACGAGGGCGGCGATCCCGGCGATGTTCCATACCGCCGGCGCCGCATACGGCAGGAAGAACCGCCGGTGGGTGTTGAGGATGCCGAGGCACCACGCCGACACCACCATGAGGCCGGACATCGGGAACAAGAGGCGCATCAGGCTGACGGCGAGCGTGCGCGCGTCGCCCGTCAGGCCGGCACCGAACACCGCCGTGAGCGCCGGCGCGAACGCGATCCCGATCACGGCGAGCACACCGGTGGCGAGCAGCAACAGACCCAGGATCGCGCCGGCGAGCGCGCGGGCGGCGCCCTTGTCCGCCCGCGCGTTGAGCGCCGCGTAGACCGGAATGAACGAGGCCGAGAGTGTGCCTTCCGCGAGCAGGCTGCGGATGATGTTGGGAATCCGCTGCGCCACGCTCAGGGCGTCCGCAGCCCAGCCATTACCGATGTAATAGGCGATCGCGCGCTGCCGCACATAGCCGAGCACGCGCGACAGCAGGATGCCGGCCGCCACGTGGGCCGCCTGGCGTCCGCCGCCGGTCGCCTCCGGCGCCGTCAAGTGCGCTTCTTCTTGGGGTCTTCCAACAACCGCTGGACGAACTGGATCTCCTCCCGCATCCCGGTCACCGACCGGGTCAGGTCCGCGATGTCGGTCTCGAGCCCCTCGACGCGCCGCTCCAGCTCGCGCACGCTCCCGGGGGCGCCATCAGTCGGTCCTTCCAGACGACGCGCCATCGAGCGGCCGAGCGGCGAATCGAGCAGGATCGCCGTGATGGGAATCATCAAGGCGATGCCGAGCAACACGATGATGACGATCCACATGGACAGGATTCTACGGAGCGCCCGCCCACCGCGCCACCTCATCGCCGAGTGCATCGAGCAACCCGGGGCCGTAGCGGATCAGGAACGACGCGAGCGTGAGCACGCGTTCTTGCGGCTCGCCCCGAGGATACACCGCGTCCCGGGCGCGGCTGATCTGCCGCAGCAGCGTCTCGCTCTCGCGCTTCAGGCTCGCGATCAGCTTCTTCTCGATCTCCTGCGTGCCGGCCAACGCCGCGTTGCGCGCCGATTGGACGGTGCGCTCGAGCGTGGGATCGACGGCCGAGACGACCCGCGCCAGTCCCGCGTAGCGCGCTTCGATCTCCTGGCGCAGCGTGCCGAACGATTCCGCCGCCTCGGGGGGGAGCGATTCCCGCACCAGGCGCGCTTCGAGCTCGCCGGGCTTGCCGTCCAAGGCGTCGAGCGCGAGCCCGTGTCGTTGCAGCAGCTTCTCCACGCGATGCTCCACGATCACGCCGGACCAGCGCGGCACCGGCGTCTGCCGCGTCACGCCGAGCGCGTTGTACAACGGCGCGGCATCGCGCAGGTACTTGAGCTCGGCGGGCCCGGCCGCGTAGGCAAGGGTGGGCAGCAGCGCCGCTTCCACCACCGGGCGCAGCAGCACGTTGGGCGAGAGTCGCTCCGGGGCCTCCCGGGCGAGCCGCTCCAGATCCGCTCGGCTGAACCGCTCCCCGCTGCGTCGCGTGACGTAGGCGTCGCCGTTCGCTTCCAGCCGGTCCCGCCCCTGGGCGGCCTCGACGAAGACCGGCGTGTAGCCGTCGGCCAACGTGTGGTCGAGCGCCCGCAGCACCCACGGCGCGGCGGCCTGCTTGGCGCCGCGGTCGTAGGCGCGGAGCACGGCCAGCCCGCGCGGCCCGAGCAGCGCGTTCAACGCCTCCGCACACGCGTCGGCGAGCGTCGCCTCGGGCCGGTACGCCGCCTCGAGCCAGCGGACCACGTCCGCCTTGAACTCCGTTTCCGGCGTCCCGGACTTGAGCTGTTCCAGGGCCGCGCGGATTTCGTCGCCACAGCGCTCCCGCGCCAGGGGCGCGAGCGCCGCATCCGCCGGCCGCTCGCGCAGCACGATGTGCGCGAGATCACCCGCGGCGTTCAGAAACGAGGTGTGATTGGCCTCGGCGAAGTCATGGTCGTCGCCGGCCACCCAGAAGACCGGCACGACGGGGACGCCCCCCCCCAGCTCGCGCTCGCGCCGGCGCGCCAGCGCTATCGCGGACAGCGCCTTGTAGATCGTGTAAAGCGGACCCGTGAACAAGCCGGGCTGCTGGCCGGTCGTGACCGCGAGCACCGCCCCGCCGGCGAGCCGGTCGCGCCCGGGACCCGGAAGCGTGGATGCCACCACCTCGGGCGCGACGCGCCGCGGCGTCGCTCGCTCGGTGGGCAGCTCGAGCGGCGCGATGGGCGTCGGCACGATATGCGGGATCACCCTTCCCCCTTCACCGTTCCCCCTTCCCCCGTCTCTCCGAACACGTCCGCTTCGAACCTCAAGACCTCGGTGCCCGCTTCCTGCCACGCGTCCGGAGCGAGTCCCGCCTTGCGACACGCGGCTGCCAGGAACACTTCTGGCCCCCAATGATACTCGGCCGCCACCTGCGGCAGCAGCAGCCCGATCTGGCGCCCGCGCCGCACGATCAGACCATCGCGGCCGATCACGATGCGGGCGGGATCCACGGGGTCGAGCGGCAGCGGCGCGGCCGCCGTCAACACCGAGATCTCGAGGACGAGACGCGGCAGCTCCTCCGGCTCGACCGGGGGAAAGCGGGGGTCGTCGCGCGCGGCGGCCACCGTCATCTCGCGCACCACCTCGCCCAGGGGCCGCTCGTCCGCGATGTGGCCGACGCAGCCGCGCAGCGCTCCCCCCCGCTCAGTGATGGTGACGAACGCCCCCCGCCTGAGGGCGGCACCGGGGGAGCCGGGGAGCGGCGGCAGCGGCCGGCCCGCGAGGTGCGCGACGAGGGTGGCGCGCGCCAGGCGCAGCAGCGCGGCCCGGTCGGCCGCCGTCAACTCAGGGTCCGCGATGATACGGCTCCCCGCGACGGATCGTGTATGCCCGATACAGCTGCTCGTAGAGGACGACGCGGGCCAGCTCGTGTGGAAACGTGAGGCGCGACAGGCTCCAGATCCGCTCCGCCCCGCGCAGCACCGGCGCCGGCAGGGCTTCGGCGCCGCCCAGGGCGAACGTCACGTCGCGCCCCTCCAGCTCCCAGCGGGCGGTCCAGTCCGCCAGTTGGGCGGACGTCCACTGGTCTCCCTGCTCCGCCAGCGCGACGAGGCACGAGCCCTCGGCAACTGCGTCGAGAATTCGCGCCTCGGCCTTCACTTCCCGCTCCTCCACCTTCGCGTAACGCCGCAGCCGCTCGAGGTATCTGTTACACGCCGCCCGCAGCGCCGCGTCCCGCATGCGGCCCACCGCGACGACGTGATAGCGCATCAGGCATACATCCCACGCAGCCGGTGCATCGCCGCCACGCGATCGATCGCGATCATGTACGACGCGATCCGCGTGTTCACCTTGTGGCGCTCCGCCCAGGTCACGACCTCGGAGAACGAGCGCACCATGATGCTCTCCAGCCGGCGGTTGACGGTCTCCTCGTCCCAGAAGTACCCGCCCCGGTCCTGCACCCACTCGAAGTAGCTGACGGTCACGCCGCCCGCGTTGGCCAGGATGTCGGGAATGACGAAGATCCCCTTTTTCTCGAGAATCTCGTCGGCGGCGGCGGTCGTGGGACCGTTGGCGCCTTCGCAGATGATCTTGGCCTTGATGTGGGGAGCGTTCTTGCGGGTGATGACGTTCTCGGTCGCGGCAGGCACCACGACATCGCAGTCCAGGGTGAGCACCTGATCGTTCGGGATCGCGTCGGCCTGGGGGTACCCCGCGAGGTGGCGGCGCTCGCGCACCCACTTCAATACGTCGCCGATGTCGAGTCCCTGCGGGCGGTACAGGCCCCCCGACTTGTCCGACACGGCGACGATCACCGCCCCTTCCTTGGACAGTAGATCCGCGCTGACCGACCCTACGTTCCCGAACCCCTGGATCGCCACGCGCGCCCCCTTCAGGGACATGCCGAGCCGCGCCAGCGCCTCGCGCGTCACGAACATGACGCCCCGCCCCGTCGCTTCGCGCCGGCCCAGCGACCCGCCCATTTCGACTGGTTTGCCGGTCACCACCGCCGTCACCGTGTGGCGCTTGTGCATGGAGTACGTATCCATGATCCACGCCATCACCCGCTCGTTGGTGTTCACGTCCGGCGCCGGCACGTCCGAATCCGGCCCCAGCGTCTCGATGATGCTCGACGTGTAGCGACGCGTCAGGCGCTCGAGCTCGGCCATGGACATGTTCGCGGGATCGCACACCACCCCGCCCTTGGCTCCGCCGAATGGGATGTTGACGAGGGCGCACTTCCACGTCATCCAAGCGGCGAGCGCCTTCACTTCCTCGAGCGTCACGTTCAAATCGAAGCGGATGCCCCCCTTCGCCGGCCCCCGCGACGTGTTGTACAGCACCCGGTAGCCCGTAAAGACCTCCACTTCACCATTGTCGCGCACGATCGGGACCGAGGTGATGATCTGCTTTTCGGGGTTGCGCAGGACCTTGTAGAGCCCGGGGTCGAGCTTGAGCAGCTGGGCGGCGTGGTCGAAGCGCTCCATCATCGCTTCGAACGGGTTCTCCTCGGCCAGGAAGGTGTCCTTCTCGGGCCGGATGAGCTGGCGCTCGGTCTTGATTGCAGGATCGCTCATCGTGCGGCGTCAGTCCGCGAATGTGTCGAGCAGCCCATCCAAGGCCTCCTCCAGCGCCTCCCCGTTGCGCTCCCACCGCACGGCAAGGCCGGCGACCAGCGGCTCGGGGGCATCCGCCGGCCAGCGGCCGCGGAGCTTCACAGCGTCTTTCTCGGTGACTACAACATAATCCGCCCCGACAGAGCGCTGCACGAGGCGCGCGATGTCGGCCCGGTCATAGGCGTGATGATCTTGATACGCTTGGAGTTGCACAATGGCGCCGAGGCGGCGCAGCTGGGCCGCGAAGCTCTGGGGCTCGGCGATACCCGCGGCGGCGAGGACGCGCCGCCCGCCGAGCAACGGCAGCGCCACGCGCGCTCCGGATCGCATCCCCGCCAAGTGACTCACCGCCAGATGGGCGACGCACACCAGCGGGGGCCTTCCCTTCCCCGCTTCCCGCCGCTCGTCCAGCCGGCGCGCCAGCGCCGCGGCCGAGTCCGGCGCCGCATGTTTCCGAGTCACCACGATGACGTCGGCTCGCCCCAGCGCATCCCATCCCTCCCGCCAGGGCCCGGCCGGCAGCGGCCAGCGCGAAGCGGTGGCGCTCTCGGCACTCACGACCGCGACGTTCAAGTCGCGCGCCACGCCGAGCAGTTGGAACGCGTCGTCGAGCACCAGCACGTCCGCGCCGGCTGCGCGGGCCTGCTGTGCGCCCGCGGCCCGGTCCCGATCCGCCACGACCACACCCTCGGGGACGAGCCGGCGGTGCACCAGCGGCTCGTCCGCCCCGTAGCCGCGCAACAGAATGCCGGGCGTACGGCCGCGCCCGACGTAGTGGCGCGCGATCCAGGCTGCGAGCGGGGTCTTGCCCGTGCCGCCCACCGAAAGATTCCCCACGGCGACCGACGGCAGCGGCAGCCGCTGAACTCGCAGTGCGCCGCGGCGATACGCCGACGCGCGCAGCCGCATCGTCGCACCGTAGAGCATCGCGAATGGGACGAATGGCAACCGCGCGATTGTGGCCGCAGCACCCGGCTGCCATAACCAGCGCACGAGGCGCGCTCGGATCACCCTTCCCCTTTCCCCCTTCCCCGTTCCGCCCCGCCGTACGTGACCTCGGCCAGCGCGCGTTCCGCGTCGGCCATGCCCCGGCGCAATCCGTCCTTCCCGGCGGCCACGGTGAACGGTGCGCTGTAGGCGACCTCGATCGTCGCGAACGGCTTGGGGAGACAGAAGCGATCCCAGGACCGCAGCCACCAGGCCGAGGACGCTCGCCCGCCGACCGCGATGACCAGGGCGGCGGCGTGCTGGGCCGCCGCGAGGGCGCCGGGCTTCACGCGCTCGGCGGGCCCGCGCGGCCCGTCGGGCGTGAGCGCGACTTCGGCGCCGTCGCGCAGGTGCCGCACCAGGCCGAGCAGACCCACATCCCCGCCGCGCTTGGACGACCCTCGGACGACGCGATATCCCCAGCGCTCCGACAGCTGCGCTAGATGGCCCCCGTCCGCGTGGCGGCTGATGAGCACCGCCATGCCCTCGCTGCGACGCGAATAGAGCAGCGGCAGGATGCGGCTGTGCCACAGCACGTACACGATCGGCCGGCGCCGGCGGTGCGCGTCTTCCACGTGCTCCCACCCGCGCACGCGGTAGCGCCAGGTCGCGGCGAGCAGGCCGACGAGCACCGCGCCGAGTCTCCCGACCAGAGGTTCGGCCCAGCGCAACTTCACTCCAGCAGCTCCACCGCGAGCGCGGCTACGCGGTCGGCGGCACCAGGAGGCCCGAGCCGCTCGCGCACCAGCGCGAGTCCCTCCCGCTGGCGCCGCGCCGCGTCGCTCTCCCGGTCGAGCAACGGCAGGACGGCGGCGGCGAGTGCCTGCGGGGTCGCGGCCCGTTGCAGGAATTCCGGAGCCACCTGGCGCGCCGCGATCAGGTTGACCAATCCGACGTGCGGTACGCGCAACAAGCGAATGGCGATGGCGAACGACACGGGGTTCAGGCGATACGCGATGACCATCGGCAAGTCGACGAGTGCGGCTTCGAGCGTGGTCGTGCCCGACTTGCAGAGCCCGGCGTCCGCGGCCGCGAACACGGGGAGCGGATCGCCCATGTGGATGCGGATCGCGCCGGGCCCGTCGTACCGGCCCCGCGGCGTGCCCGCCACCACGACCTGCGTCGTCGGGTGCTCCGCCAGCACCGCCGCGGCCGTGTCCCGAAAGACGGGCCACAGGCGAACGACCTCCTGTACGCGGCTCCCGGGGAACAAGCCGAGCACGGGACGATCGGGATCGAGCCCCAGCCCCCGCCGGGCCTCCGCGCGGGACGGCGCGGGCGTGCGGTCGCGCAGCGGGTGGCCGACGAAGCTGGCCGGGACGCCGCGCTCGCGGAAGAACGGCTCTTCGAACGGCAGAATCACGGCCAGGCGCCGGACCGCGGTGAGCTTGCGTACCCGCCCCGGGCCCCACGCCCACATTTGCGGCGCGATGTAGTAGAGCACCGGGATGCCGGCGGCGCGCGCCGCCGCCGCCGCGCGCAGGTGGTAGCCGGGGTAGTCCACGAGGATGACGAGATCGTAGCGTTGCGCCCGGAACGCGCGGCTCACCCGGGCCAGCAGCCGGAAGTGGGCCGGGACCTTCCACAGGGCTTCGACGAAGCCCACCACCGACATCCGCTCCATGCGGTCCAGGACCACGGCTCCCGCGGCCTCCAGCGCCGGGCCGCCGAACGCCTCGAAGCGTGCGTCTGGAAGGCGGCGTCGCAGCGCCGTCACGACGGCGGCGGCGTGCGCGTCCCCCGATGGCTCACCCGCCGAAACGTAGATCCTCGGCCCCCCATCGGGGCTCACGGCCGCGTGGTCGCGAGGGGCGAGGCTTGGATGGCGTCGGCGACCCGGAAGGCGAGCGCCAGCGCCTGCGCGCCGGCGGCGCCCGACACGAGGACGTCTTCTTCGCCGCGCGCCGCGCGGACGAAGCTCTCCAGCTCGAGCTGCAAGGGCTCGGCCTCGGGCGCCTCCAGTCGCACGTGCTCGACGATTTGCTCGAGGCGCGTGGCGCCGAGACTCTGCCATCCGGGCTTGAGGCGGAAGAAATCCCCCGTCCCCTGCGCGAGGTCGAGCGAGAAGTATCCGGTCGGCTGGAAGACCCGCAGCTTGCGCGTGCGCTCGCGCGAGACCCGGCTCGCGGTCACGTTCGCGATCGCGCCGTTGGCGAACTCGATGCGGGCGTTGGCGATGTCCACGTGCGTGGTCAACAAGGGCACGCCGGTGGCCCGGACGTCCACCGCCTCCGAGCGCACCAGCTCGAGCACCAGGTCGAGGTCGTGGATCATGAGATCGAGGATCACCGCCACGTCGGTCCCGCGCGGCTGGAACGGCGCCAGGCGGTCGATCTGCAGGAAGCGCGGCTCCTCCAGGTAGGGGGTCGCGGCGCGCACCGCGCGATTGAAGCGCTCGACGTGCCCCACCTGGAGCACGACGCCTCGCTCCCCCGCCCGGCGCACCAGCTGGTCGGCCGCAGCCACGGTGTCGGCGAGCGGCTTCTCCATCAAGAGCGCGATGCCGCGCTCCAGCACCGCCATCCCCACGGCCGCATGGGCGGGGGTCGGCACCGCCACGGTCACGGCGTCCACCCGCTCGAGCAGAGCGTCGAGCGACGGATGGTCGACGGTCTCGAGCCGCCGCGCCACCTCGGCGGCGCGGGCGGGATTCTTGTCGTAGATGCCGGCGAATTCGACGGCGGGCATCGGGCGCAACAACCGCGCGTGGTGAAAGCCGAGCGCCCCGGTGCCGACGACCCCCACCCGCACGGTCACACCAGGACTCCGCGCTGCGAGCCTTCGATGAACTTGAGGAAGTTCTCCACTTCCGGCGTCTGCGGCAGCTCGGCGCGCGCCTTGGCGATGCCTTGACTCACCGTCATGTCGGAGTTGAACAGCAGGCGGTAGGCACGCTTGAGCGCCAGCTTCACGTCGGGGGAGAAGGCCGCGCGCTGCAGCCCCACCGAATTCAGCCCGTACAGGTGGACGGGGTTACCGACCGCCTTCGTGTAGGGCGGTACGTCCTGGTTGACGCGCGAGCCGCCGCCCACGAACGCGAACGTGCCGATGCGCACGAACTGGTGGATCGGTACGAGCCCGCTGATGATCGCCCGATCCTCGATCGTCACGTGGCCCGCCATCTGGACGGCATTGGCGATGATCACGTCGTTCCCCACCGCGCAGTCGTGCGCGATGTGCACGTAGGACATGAGGAAGCAGCGCTGCCCCACGGCCGTGCGGCCCGTGGCCGGCGTCCCGCGATTGATGGTGCAGTACTCGCGGATGACGGTCCCGTCGCCGACCTCGACCCAGGTGTCTTCGCCCTTGTACTTCAAGTCCTGCGGATCGTTGCCGATGATGCTGCCGTAGCCGACCTTCACGCCCGAGCCGAGGCGCACGTTGCGCTCGAGCACGGCGTGCGCGGCGACGTGACAGCGCTCGCCGAGGGTGACGTGAGGTCCGATGATGGCGTAGGGACCGACGGTCACGTCGGGGGCGAGCTGCGCCGTGGGATCCACCAACGCGGTCCGGTGGATCACTTCTCGGTCACCATCGCCATCATCTCCGCCTCCGCCACGACCTGTCCGTCCACGTACCCGACGCCCTTCATTTTGCACGTCTTGCCGCGGAACTGGACCATTTCGAGCTCGAAGCGGATCTGGTCCCCGGGCACCACGGGCCGGCGGAACTTCACGTTGTCGAGCGACATGAAATAGACGACTTTGTCCGAGACGTCCTGTCCTTCGAAATGGCTCATCAGCAGCATTCCGCCGACCTGGGCCATCGCTTCGATGATCAGCACCCCGGGCATGATGGGGTGACCCGGAAAGTGACCCTGGAAGAACGGCTCGTTGATCGTGACGTTCTTGATGCCGACGATGCGCTGCCGTCCCTCGACCTCGATGATCCGATCGACCAGCAGGAAGGGATAGCGATGCGGCAGCACGTCCATGATGCGTCCGATGTCCATCGTCGGAGCCCCCGTGCGCTTGGCGGCCCGGGACAGGGTGCGGGCGAGCGCGACGTTCCCGCCGTGGCTCGGCCGCGTAGCCACGATGTGGGCGCGAATCCGCGCCCCCGTCAGCGCGAGATCGCCGACGATGTCCGCCGCCTTATGCCGCACGAACTCGTCGGGCCAACGGAGCTTGCCCCCGTTCACGAGCGCGCGATCGTCCAGCACGATGGCGCTCGTCGCGGACGCGCCCTTGATGAGGCCCTTCGCCTTGAGCTCTTCGACCTCGCTCGCGAAGCCAAACGTCCGCGCGGGCGCGAGCTCCCGGGCAAAGCTCTGGGGCGTCACCGTGTAGCTCCCCGATTGCCGGCCGATCAACGGGTGCGGCCACTCGATCGTCACCGTGAGGCGGAACTCCTTCGCCGGCGCCACCACGTAGCTCGAGTCCCCCTCGGTCACCGTGAACGGCGCCTGCACGGTGAGCACCACCGGCTCCCCATCCACGTCGACCGGCTGCGCCTGCGCCAGTGCCTCGAAGTACGGCTGGACGCTGCCGTCGCCGATCGGCGGCTCCGGGCCCGTCAGCTCGACGGTCAGGTCGTCGATCTCGTGGGCCGCCACCGCCGCGAGCAGATGCTCCACGGTATGGATCGTCGCCCGGCCTTTGCCGATCGCGGTGCGGCGCTCGACCGCCTCGACTTCGGTGAGGCGCGCCGCCACGACGGGGGCGCCGCTCAGGTCGGTTCGCCGGAACAGGATCCCCTGACCCGGCGGCGCCGGCAGGAACGACGCCTCGGTCTCGGCGCCCGTGTGCAGTCCCCGCCCCGACACCGACGCCCGCTGCCGCACCGACCGTCTACTGATGGGGCTCCTCCTTGCGCCGTACGAGCGCTTCGAGGTCGTCCACGATCTGCGCCAGCCGGTACAGCGCCCCCTGGGCGCGCAGGAACTCCCGGTGGCTGCGGGCCGGGTACCCCGACACCGTCGCTCCAGGGGCGATATCGCCGATCACGCCCCCCTGCACCGTCACTCGGGCGCCCCGACCGATTGTGACGTGGTCGGCGAGGCCCGCCTGACCGGCCAGGAAGACGTCGTCCTCGACGTGCGTGCTCCCCGCGATCCCGGCCTGCCCCGCGATCAGGCAGCGCGCCCCGATCCGACAGTTGTGCCCGATCTGCACGAGGTTGTCGATCTTCGTTCCCGCGCCGATGACCGTGTCGTCGACGCTGCCGCGGTCGATCGTGGTGTTCGCACCGATCTCCACGTCGTCTCCGATGATGCAGCGGCCGATCTGCGGCACCTTGCGCGGCAGGTCGCCGCCCCGGCCGGGGATGTAACCGAACCCGTCAGACCCGAGCCGGGCGCCGGCGTGCAAGATCACCCGGTTGCCGATGATCGTACCGCTGTAGCAGACCACCTGCGGGTGCAGCCGCACGTCGTCCCCGACCTGCACGCCGTCCCCCAACACGCACGCCGCGCCCACGCGGACGCGCTGTCCCAGCCGCACCCCTTCCCCCAGCACCGCGTACGGTCCGATCGCCACGGGCTCGGTCCACACGGCCCCGCGCCCGATTACCGCCGTGGGATGCACGCCCGCCGTCCAGCTCGGCTCTGGATAGAGGACCGGAATGACCGACAGCAGGGCGACGTGGGGATCGCGCACCAGCACCCGGCACGGCGGCCCTCCCGACTCCTGCGCCAGGTCGGGCTTGCAGAGCACGACCGCGGCCCTAGACTGTTGAAAATACGGGAGATAGCGCTTGCTGGCAAGAAAAGACAGGTCGTCCGGGCCCGCCCGGTCGATGGGGGCGACCCCCGTGACCGTCACATCGGCCGCACCGACGAGTTGTCCTTGCGTGAGCGCTGCGATCTCGGCGGCCGAGAGCCGGGCGTTCACGGGAGCGGGAGCTACTGGGACTGCTTCAGCCGCTCGAGCACCTTGCTGGTGATGTCGAGGGCGGGATCGGCGGCGACGATGTTCGAGCTGGGAGAGTCGGCGTCGAAGATCAACGCGTAATTCCCCTCGGCCCGGAGTCCCTGTATCACGGCGTTGACGCGATCTTGAATCGGCTTCAGCAGTTCCTGCTCGCGCTGCTGGGCGCGGCCCTGGAGATCGTTCGAGCGCTGCTCGAACTTCTGCTGGAGCTGCTGCAGATCCTTCTGTTTCTGCTGCTTGGCCGCGGGCGACAGGGCGATCGCCTGCTGGTCGAACACCCGGACCGCCGAGTCGAGCTGCTGCTGCAGCTTCTGGACCTCGTCACGGAAGCCCTGGACTTCCTTGTTGAAGGTCGACTCGGCCGCCGCGTAACCGGGGGTCTGCTGCAGGATCTGCCGCGAGCTGATGAACCCGATCTTGAGCGAGGGCTGCGACGGGCGCACCTGCGCCCCAGCGGGCGCCGCCACCCCGGCCAGAAGCCCGACCCACGCCCACAGCATCACTGCTCGCCTCATAACACATCTCCCGAAGAGTAATTGCGGTAACGGTGATCCCGCTCGGCGCGCGGCCCCTCGCTTAGAAGAAGTTGCCGAGCTTGAAATGCAGCTTCCAGCCGGGGGCCGGCTGGCCGAGGATGTTGGTGCGGTCGAACCCGTACGCCCAGTCGATGCCGATGGGACCGAGTGGCGAGATGATGCTGAGGCCGACGCCGGCGCCGCGCAGCAGGCGGGTCGGATTGAACTGCCCGGCGCGCGCCCACACGTTGCCGGCGTCATAGAACGCCGCCACGTAGAACATCTGCGACAGCCGCGCGCCCACCTCGCCGGTCATCGCGAGGTAGGTCTTTCCGAATGCACTGGCGCTCGCCTGCCCGCCGCTGGCGCTCGGGTCGAACCCGTGCGGAGTGATCGAGAACTCGTCGTAGCCACGGAGCGGGATGCCGTACTGCGTGCCGCCCATCGTGAAGAGCTGATCGATGAACGGTGAGTCGCCGAACACGAACCCGGAGCGGGTCGACAGCCCCATGACGAACTTGACGCCGCCGCCCGTGGGCCCGCCGCTCGAGAGCGGCGCGTACCAGCGACCCTCCAGGTCCACGCGCTGGAAGTTTCCCGTGCCCCCGAGCGGGCCGCCGCTCTGCGAGACGCCGATCGAGTGCATCGTCCCGGCGGTCGGGAACGGCAGATCGATCCGGGTGTCGCGCATGACCGAAAAGCCGATGGTGGAGCGGATGCAGTTGTTGCAGCTCAGGGACGCGAGGCCCGTGGTCGCCCCCGTGAACGTCTGATCGTCGATCGCGTACGACACGAACAATCGCGTATAGCGGTCGTTGAACAACGGGAAGCCGAACTGGAGATTGCCGCCCCGGCGGCGCAGCTGGCCCAGGTCGGAGATCGTGTAGCGCAGGCGGGTGTTGTGCACCCCGACCGTCATCGATACGCGCGAGTCGCGGAACGCGGGATCGGTGTACGACAGATCGAAGTCGTTGATGTTCTTCCCGAACTGCCACTGAAACCGCCCGCGCTTCCCCTGCCCGAACAGGTTCGGCTCGTCCAGCCCGAGGAAGCCGCCCAGGCCGGTGCCCTGCCCCACCGACGCGCCGAAGTTGATGTTCCCCGTCCGCTTCTCGGTGACGCGGAAAATGACATCCACGTCGCCCTGGTCGTTCGCCGGGCGCGTGTCCGGGAACGGCACCGGCTGCTGGAAGAAGCCCAAATTGGAGATGTTCTGATAGGAGCGGATCAGCGCGTCCTGGCGGAACACGTCGCCCGGGAGCAGGATGATCGCTTCGCGGATCACGCGCTCGTGGGTGACGTCGTTGCCGGCGATCTCCACCTTGTTGACGATGGCGGGTTGACCCTCGGTGATCGCCCAACGCAAATCCACGACCGGTTTGCCGTCCGCACCGGTGCGGCGGATCACGTCGGCGCGCGGCTGCATGTAGATGTAGCCGTTGTTGTAATACAGGGTGCGCATCTGCTGGGTGGCGTCGTCCCACTTCTGCTGGTTGAAGTACGCCGGGCCTTGCTGCACCCCGCCCAACCCCAACAGCCCCGTGCGCGTCGCGCCCTTGAAGGGGAACAGCTGCTCCAGGTCCTCGGTGGAGAAGCGACGGTTGCCGACGATCTCGAACGTCCCGACCCGATAGGGATCGCCCTCGCTGACCCGCACCACGAGGGTCGCCTTCCCCGTCGTGTCGTCGACGAGCAGCGTGTCGCCGAGCACCTGGAAATCCACGTACCCCCGGTCGCCGTAAAACTTGGGCAACCGTTCCTGCAGGTCGGCGCGCAACTTGTCGTCGTCATAGTCGCCCGAGCGGAACCACCAGAATCCCTCGGGGCCCGTCTTCATCTGGCCGACCAGGTCCGCGTCGGCGAAGTGCGTATTGCCTTCGACTTTGAGCTGCGCGATCGCCACGCGCCGGCCCTCATCCACGTCGAAGATCACGCGCACGCGGGAGGAGTCGGCCTCGTACACCGTGACGACCTTCACCTGGGCGAGGTAGTACCCTGCCGCGCGATACAGCGAATCGATGCGACCGCGCGCCCGGGCTACCGCGGCGGGATCGATGGGCCGCCCTTCGAGCAGCTGCACTTTGTCGCGCACGCTGTGCTCGCCGACCCGGCTGACGCCGCGCAGCGCCCATTTGATCAGCAGCGGCCGCTCCCGCACGCGCACGATGAGGAGCTCGCGATCCCCCTGCTGGGCCTGCTCGACCCGGACATCGTCGTACTGGCCGGTGGCGTAGAGCGCCTGGGTGGCGCGCTGGATGTCGCGATACCCCACGGTGCGGCCGGGAGCGAGCCCGCTCTGCTCCAGCACCTGGCGGCGCTCCACGCGCCGCAGCCCCAGCACCACGATGGAGTCGGGCGCGACCGTCTGTGGGGCGGACGCTTCACCCCCACCCTGTGCGCGCGCGACGCACGGGGGGAGGAAGACCGAACCCACAGCAATGACGAAAGAGAGCTGGCGGATCACGCCTTCGAGCCGGAGAGCGCGCGGAACCCCAGCCGTTCCTTGTCCGGGGCCACGTCGACCTCGATTTCGTCGCCCCGCGCGAACTCGCCGATCAGGATCTTCTCGGAGAGCGGATCCTCGACGTACTTCTGGATCGCCCGCTTCAGCGGCCGCGCGCCGAAGTGCTCATCGTAGCCGCGGTCGACCAGGAAGTCCGTGCCCGCCGGGGTCAGCCGCAGCGTCAGCTCCTCTTCGCCCAGCCGCTTCTGCACTTCCCGCAAGAGGATCGCGACGATCTGCGTGATGTGTTCCCGGGTGAGCGGATGGAACACGATGACGTCGTCGAGCCGGTTCAGGAACTCCGGGTTGAAGGTCTTGTTGATCTCTTCCTTGACCTTCTCGGCGAGCTTCTCGAACGTGGCGCGGCTGTCGGGCTGGGCGAACCCTAGGGCTTTGCCCTTGACCATGTCGCGCGCCCCAACGTTCGACGTCATGATGACGACCGTGTTCTTGAAGTCGATGACGCGCCCGTAGTTGTCCGTCAGGTGGCCCTCGTCCAGCACCTGCAGCAGAATATTGAAGACGTCGGGGTGCGCCTTCTCGATCTCGTCGAGCAACACCACGGAGTACGGCTTACGCCGCACCGCCTTGGTGAGCGTCCCCGAATCTTCGTACCCGACGTACCCGGGCGGCGCGCCGATCAGGCGGCTGACGGAGAACTTCTCCATGTACTCCGACATGTCCACACGGATCAGCGCTTGGGCGTCGGCGAACAGGAACCGGGCGAGCGCCCGGGCCAGCTCGGTCTTGCCGACACCGGTGGGACCCGAGAAGATGAACGAGCCGATCGGCCGCTTCGGGTCCTTCAGGCCGGCCCGGCTCCGCCGGATGGCCCGCGAGATCACCGTGATCGCCTCGTCCTGGCCGACCACCGTCTGGTGCAGCTCCTCCTCCATCCGGAGCAGCCGCGCCGTCTCGGCTTCCTGCAGCCGGGTCACGGGAATCCCGGTCCAGCGCGACACGATGAACGCCACGCCTTCTTCGTTGATCGTGGGCCGGTGCGTGGCGCGCTCCTTCTCCCACGCCTCCTGCTTGCGGCGGATGTCGGACTGGAGCTCGCGCTCCTGGTCGCGCAAGCTGGCCGCCCGCTCGAAGTTCTGGTCGCGGACCGCGCCCTCCTTCTCGCCGTTGATGTGCTCGAGCTTGTTCTTGAGCGAGGCCACCTCGGGCGGCGGCACCTGAGCCGCGAGGCGGGCCCGTGCCCCCGCCTCGTCGATCACGTCGATCGCCTTGTCGGGCAGGAAGCGGTCGGTGATGTAGCGCTCGGACAGCTTGGCGGCCGCATCGAGCGACTCGTCCGGGATAATCACCCGGTGGTGCTCCTCGTAGCGCTTCCGCAGTCCCTTCAGGATCTCGATGGTCTCGTCCACGGTGGGTGGATCGACGATCACCGTCTGGAACCGCCGCTCGAGCGCGCCGTCCTTCTCGATGTACTTGCGGTACTCGTTGAGCGTGGAGGCACCGACGCACTGCAGCTCACCCCGCGCCAGCGCCGGCTTCAGCATGTTCGACGCGTCGACCGCACCCTCCGCGGCTCCCGCACCCACCAGTGTGTGCAGCTCGTCGATGAACAGGATGATATTGCGGTTCTGGGCGATCTCGTTGATGATCGCCTTGAGCCGCTCCTCGAACTGGCCGCGATACTTCGTGCCCGCGATCACCGCCGCCATGTCGAGCGACAGCACCCGGTGATCCTTGAGCGCGTCGGGGCACTGGCCACTCGCGATCAGCTGGGCGAGCCCTTCGACGATCGCCGTCTTCCCCACGCCCGGCTCGCCGATCAGCACCGGATTGTTCTTCTTCCGGCGCGACAGGATCTCCATCACGCGCTCGATCTCTTTCTGCCGCCCGATCGTGGGGTCGAGCTGACCCTCGGCCGCGAGCTGCGTGAGGTCGCGGCAGAAGTGATCGAGCGCCGGGGTCTTCGACTTCTTCTCGCTCTTGGGGCTCGCGGGTTGCGCGCCCGAGCCGGCGGGCGCCGGCCCCGACGGCATCTCGCTGCCGAGCAACCGCAGCGTCTCGGCGCGCGCCTGCTCCAGGTTGACGCCCGCGTCGGTCAGGACCTGCGCGGCGATCCCCTTCTCCTCCCGCAGCAGACCCAGCAGCAGATGCTCGGTCCCCACGTAGGAGTGGTTCAGCTCGCGCGCCTCGCTCATGGCGAGCTCGAGAACTTTTTTGGCCCGGGACGTGTACGGCAGATCGGGTCCGGCGGCGGCGGCCGCTTTGCCCTTCTTCACCGTCTCCTCGATCTTCTGCTGGATCTCTTCGAGGTCGACGTTGAGATTCGTCAGCACGGCCGCGGCGACGCCTTCGCCTTCGCGGATCAGCCCCAGCAGAATGTGCTCGGTCCCCACGTACTCGTGGTGCAGCCGCGCAGCTTCCTCCCGCGCCATTTGGAGGACCTTGCGCACCCGATCCGTGAAGTTGTACCCGTTCATCGCTCCCCCACCTCAGACTGCTTCGGTCTCGAGCACGCGGCGCACAGACGTTGCGCGCACCGTCGGCAACTCAGGATCGCCGCTGTGACGACCTTCGAGCGCCGCAAGGTGCGCGGGCTGGGTGAATATCAACAGCTTGTTGAGTGTGTATACACTCAAGCCCGTGATCAGATTCAACCCCACCCCCAACCGCACCCCGCTCAACAGATTCATCGTCTCTTCAAACGACAAGCTGCGCGCGTATTTCAGTAACCCGTAGGCACGCCAGGTTTTATCCGCCACCTCCGTGGGTGCCTTCTGCAGCAGAATCTCACGCGCCTGCTCTTCATACTCGACCACTTGGCGCACGATCTTGCCGAGGTGGTCCAGCAGCTCGTCTTCGGACTTGCCCAGCGTCGTCTGGTTAGATAACTGAAAGAAGTTCCCGACGACTTCGCTGCCTTCGCCGTACAAGCCGCGGAAGGTCAGCCCCACCTGGGCCAGCCCCTGAAGTACCTTCCCGATCTCTTTGGTCAAAACGAGGCCCGGCAAGTGGATGAGTACGCTCGCGCGCAGCCCCGTTCCGGCGTTCGTCGGGCAGGAGGTAAGATAGCCAAATTCCGGATGAAACGCGAAGGGTAAGAGCCGCCCCAAATCGGCATCTACCGCCTCCACTTCGGCATACGCCTCTTCCAGCGCGAATCCCGAGCGCATTCCGTGCAATCGGAGATGGTCCTCCTCGTTGACCATGACCCCCACCCCCCCCTGCACCAGCAGCGCCGCGCCCGGGCGCGGTCGCGATTCGCGGTCCAGCCCGGCCAGCTCCTTGCTGACGAGGTGCCGCTCGTGCAGCAACTGCCGCTCGACCCGCTCGAGTTGGTCCAGCCGGAACGTCACCGCTCCACCCAGCCGGTCGCTCGCCGCCCCCGCCTCGGCCACGCGCGTGAGCACGGCGGTGCGGTCGGCGTCGCCGGCCCGCTGGCCGAACACGTGGCCCTGCAAGTTGCGGGCGAGCCGGATGCGGGTCGAGAGCACGATGCTCGCTTTCGGCCCGGACGCGTCGAGCCAGCCGATCCCGCCATCGGGGAGCAGCGAGAGATCGATCATTCGAGCACCCGGATGCGGTCGCGCAGCTCAGCGGCGAGCTCGAAGTTCTCGTTTTCCACGGCGCGGCGCAGCTGCTCCCGCAGATCGAGCAGCTGTATCCGTGGGTCCGCCGCAGCGTCGGTGCCCGGAGCCGCGTAGCGTTCCCCGACGTGCTGGCTCGACCCGTGGAGGCGGCGCAGCAAATCGCGCAGGTGGGTCTGGAACGACTCGTAGCACTGGGCGCACCCCAAGCGCCCGGATTCCCGGAAGTCCTTGAGGGTGCTGCCGCAGGCGGCGCAGCGCAGACCGTCCGCCGGCGTGGGGAGCACGCTCGCTCCCCCCTTTCCCATTGCCTGGATGAATCCGCCCAGCGGCGACTTGAGGATGGAGTCGCCGGTCTCGAAGCCCTTCTGCTGGGCGCACTGCTTGCACAGGTGAAGCGTCACTTTCGTGTCGTTCTCCACCTTCGTGAGGTGGATTTCCACCTCGCGCTCCTTGCAGTTGTCGCACAGCATCACGGTATCGCGTCCACCGAGCTCACGGCCGCAAGCCTCCCGTCTTCGAGCAGCAAGATTCGGTCCGCCCGGCCGGCGAGCTGCCGGTTATGCGTCACCACCACGACCGCCGTCTCGTATTCGCGCGCCAGCCGGAAGAAGACGTCGTGCAGGCGGTCCGAGTTGGCATGGTCCAGGTTGCCCGACGGCTCATCGGCCAGCACGAGGCCCGGGTCGTGCACCAGGGCGCGCGCCACGGCGCAGCGCTGCTGCTCGCCACCCGACAACTCGCTGGGGCGATGCGACATACGCCCGGCGAGCCCGACGAGCGAGAGCACTTCCTCGGCGCGCGAGGTGGCCTGACGCGATTCCATCCCCCCGATCAACAGCGGCATCATCACGTTCTCCAAAGCCGAGAATTCCCGCAAGAGATGATGGAACTGAAAGACGAACCCCAACTTGCGGTTCCGGAGCTCGGCGAGCTCGTCACCGTCCAGGTCGGCGTAGCGGGAGCCGTCGAGCCAGATATCCCCGCTGGTCGGGCGGTCGAGAGCACCGAGCAGATGCAGCAACGTGCTCTTGCCGGCCCCGGAGGAGCCCACGATCGCCACGAACTCGCCGCGGTGGACCTCCAGCTCCACCCCGCGCAGCACCTCCAGCGGCTGGCCGTCGCCGCCCGCGAACACCTTACGGATCCCCCGGCCTTCGAGCAACGCGCTCATTCGTAGCGGATCGCGGTCACGGGGTCGAGCCGTGACGCCTGGACCGACGGATGCAACGGTGCGAGCATGGCGACGAGCAAACTCGCCGCGATCACCGACAACGCGTCGAACGGCTGCATGTGCACCGGCAGGTGGTCGATGAAGTAGATCGAGGGGTCGATCGGGATCCAGTGCCCCCGGTTCACCATGCCGCCCACTACGACTCCGAGGGCAACGCCGAGCGAGGTCCCCGTCAGTCCGACCAGGATCCCCTGGGCCAGGAAGATCCGCCGGATCGAGCGTTGCTTCAGCCCCATCGCCAGGAGGATGCCGATCTCGCGCGTCTTGTCGCGCACCACCATCGTGAGCGTGCCGACCACGTTGAACGCGGCCACGACGCAGATGAGAAACACCACGAAGGCCATCGCGAGTTTCTCGAGCTTCAGGGCCGAAAAGAGCGACTGATTCTGCGTCTGCCAGTCGAGCGCGCGGTACGGGTAGAGCAGATCCTCCTCGAGGCGCACCGCGAACTCGCGGGCCTTCCAGGGATCCGCCAGCCGCACCTCGACACCCGTCACCGCGCTGTCGAGCCCCGCGAACCGCTGTGCCACGCGGCGGTCGAGCGCGACGTAGCTGTTGTCGTACTCGTACATCCCGGTGTCGAAGATGCCGCTGACTTCGTAGCGGTGGAACTGCGGGACGTACGCGCCGACGCTCGGGTTGAACTTGGTTCCCGTGAACGCCACGAGATGCACGACGTCCCCCGGGTACGCCGACAGCTTGGACGCGAGCCGCGCCCCGAGGGCGATGCCGCCCTCGACGTCGGGGCGCGTGGTGCGGAAGCGGAGGTCGCCTTTGGTGAAGTGCTGGGCGAAGCTCGTCACGGCGCGGCGACCGGTGTCGGCCTCGACCCCCAACACGACCACGCCCTCGGCGTAGTCGTGGCCCGCGCTGATCCCCGCCTGGGTGAGGACGAACGGCGCCGCGGCCTCGACTCCCGGCGTGCGACGCACCCGGTCCAGCACCCGGCGCCAGTCATCGAGCCGCAGCCCTTCGCCGTAGGTGAGGACGCGCAGGTGCGGATTCGCGACCAGAATCTTGTCGCGCAAATCCTCCTGCAGGCCGTTCATCACGCCCAGCACGACCACCAGGGCCATCACGCCGACGGTCACGCCCCCGACCGCGATGACGGTGATGAGCGACAGCAGCCGCGACGAGCGCCGGCTGCGGAGGTAGCGCAGGGCGATCCGGGCTTCGAGCGACGACGGCCGGTAGTGCCACAGATACAGCGCGATCGCGAGCGCCGCGGCGACCAGCAGGATGTGCTGCAACGGAAGCGCGGGCATCATTCGGGCCGCAGCATCGGGAACAGAATCACGTCGCGGATGTTCGTCTGGTCCGCGAGGATCATGAGCAGGCGGTCGATGCCCATGCCGACGCCGCCGCTGGGGGGCATGCCGTACTCCAGCGCGCGGAGGAAGTCCTCGTCGAGCTGCTGCGCCTCCGGATCGCCGGCGGCGCGGAGACGCGCCTGCTGCTCGAAGCGGCGGCGCTGCTCCTCGGGATCGTTGAGCTCACTGAAGGCGTTCGCAATCTCCCGCTTCTGGATGAACAGCTCCCAGCGCTCGACCTTGCTCGGATCGTCCCGCTTGAGCTTGGCGAGCGGCGACAGCGCGACCGGGTAATCCAGCACGAAGGTGGGCTGCGCCAGCGTCGGCTCGACGTAGTTCTTGAACACCTCATCGACGAGCTTCGCGCCCGTCAGCGCGTCTGCGTCGGCGACCTCCTTGCGCCTGAGCGCGGCGCGCAGCTCCGCTTCCGTGGCACGGGCCAGGTCGATCCCCGCCGTTTCGCGCACCAGGCCGTAGTAGTCGCGCCGTGCGAACGGCGGCTCGAACGAGAGGGTCGCGCCGTGGCGCTCCAGCGTCGTGGTGCCGTACAGCTCCCGCACCATCCCGGCCAACAGGTCCTGGGTGAGCTCGAGCATCGTGTCGTAGTCGGCGTACGCCTCGTACCACTCGGCCATCGTGAACTCGGGGTTGTGAAACCGCGAGAGCCCCTCGTTCCGGAAGTCGTGGCCGATCTCGTAGACCTGCTCGAGCCCGCCCACGATGCAGCGCTTCAGGTACAGCTCGTCGGCGATCCGCAGATAGAAGTCTGCGTCGAGCGCTTCGTAGTGCGTCTTGAACGGCCGCGCGGTCGCACCGCCGTACAACGGCTGCAGCACTGGGGTTTCGACCTCGAGGTAGCCGCGCGCGTCGAGGAACCGGCGGACATAGCTCACCACGCGCGCGCGCAGGCGGAAGATCTCCCGCACCTCGGGGTGTACCGCGAGGTCGGCGTAGCGCTGGCGGGCCCGCAGCTCGGGGTCCGACAGCTCGCCGTGCCGCACCCCGCTCGCGTCCTCTTTGCCGAGCGGCAGCGGCCGCAGCGACTTCGCCAGCAGCGTCAGCCGCTCGACCCGCACGGTGACCTCACCCGTCTTGGTGCGGAACAGGGGCCCCTCCACCCCGATCACGTCCCCCAAGTCGAGCAGCTTCACGACCTCATATTGCTCGGCGCCGAGGGCGTCGATCTTGAAGTAGACCTGGATCCTGCCGCTGGCGTCCTCCAGATGCCCGAAGGTCGTCTTGCCCATCGAGCGCAGCAGCACGAGCCGCCCCGCCAGCCGGTGCACCGTCGCGTCGCCCTCGCGGAATCCCTCGAGCGCCGCGCGGGCGGCGCCGGTGCGCTCGAACCGGTACGCGAACCCCGCCACGCCGCGCCGCACCAGCTCGGCGAGCTTTTCGCGGCGCGCGGCCTCGACGAAGCTCGTCACGCCGCCTTGCTCCCGAACCGCTTCAAATACGCCTCGATGAAGGGATCGAGGTCGCCGTCCATCACCTTCTGCACGTCGGTCACCTTCAGCTCCGTGCGGTGGTCGTTCACCATGGTGTACGGCTGGAACACGTAGGATCGGATTTGATTGCCCCACGAGATGTCGGTCTTCTGCTTGTCGACCTCGGCCTTCTTCGCTTCGCGCTCCAGGACCGCCCGCTCGTAGAGCCGCGCCTTCAGCATCTTGAGCGCCGTCGCCTTGTTCTTGAACTGACTGCGCTCCTGTTGGCAAGAGACGACGATGTTCGTCGGCAAGTGTGTAATCCGCACGGCGGAAGACGTCTTGTTGACGTGCTGCCCGCCCTTCCCCGAAGCCCGGAACGTATCGATCCGCAGGTCGTCGTCGTTGATCTCGATCTCGATGTCCTCGTCCACGACCGGGTAGACGAAGACGGACGCGAAGGACGTGTGGCGACGCGACTGCGCGTCGAACGGCGAGATCCGCACCAGCCGGTGCACGCCCTTCTCGGCCTTGAGGAGCCCGTAGGCGTACGGACCGCTGATCTGGAGCTCGGCCGACTTGACCCCGGCCTCCTCCCCCTCCAGCAAGTCGAGCATCTCGACCTTGAAGCCATGGCGCTCGGCCCAACGGGTGTACATCCGCATCAGCATCTCGGCCCAGTCCTGAGATTCGGTGCCGCCCGCTCCGGGATGGATCGTGAGCAGCGCGTCGCGGACGTCGTCCGGACCTTGGAGCATGTTCTGCAGCTCGAGCGTCTCGAGCTGCGTCGTGATGGCGTCCGCTTCCTGCTCGAGCTGGCGCTGCAGGGCGAGATCCAATCCCGATTCGGACTCGAGCAGCTCGTTGAGCTCGCGGGCCTCCTCCACGCGCTTGTGCAGTGCGTGGTAGGGCTCCAGCCAGCGCTTGAGCGTCTTGACTTCCTCGACCACCTGTCGCGCCCGTGCCTGATCCGACCACATGGCGCCTTCCGCCATGGCGTGTTCCAGCTCGCCCAGCCGCTGCGTCTTTCCTTCTACGTCAAAGGAAACTCCGCAGCTCGACGAGACGACGTTGCAGGTCGTTGAAGCGTTCTGATAGCGCCACGGTCGTTCACTCACTCTTCTAGGTACGAGACGAGCCGCCCGCGGGTGCTCCGAGAGCGGCTCTAACTATCAGGAAATTTAGGCAGTTAGACGCTCCCGCACCAGCCTCAAAACACCTTGTTGCCCCCCCCCAGGATCTCGTTGAGCGCCTCGGCCCAGAACGGCGTGCTCTTGGCCACCTCCTGCCCGACCTGCTCGACGTACTCCTGCCAGCTCTTCTCGATTTCGTCCTTGAAGAGCTGCGGCAGCGTACCGTCCCGCAACCCCTGCTGGCGCTTCTCGGGATGGTACACGACCAGATCCGAGACCAGGGCGCGCGCCAGCCGCCGCGCCTTCTGTTTCGGGTCCTGGACCATGAACGGATTCACGGGCCGCAGCGGGCCGGTCATGCGCTGCGCGGGAGGAGAGCCCGCAGCGGGCGCCACCGGCGGCTGGGGGGCCGGGGGGGGCGGGGGCGGCGTGACCGGCTGGCGTGTCGCCGGGCCTGTCAGCGTGGGAGCGCCAGCCGCGGGCGTCGGCGGCGCCACCGGTGCAACCGCGGGAGGCACGGCCGGGCGCATCACCGGCGCCGCCGGTGGCGGCGACGACGGCCTCGCGGGAGGCGCCGCCGGCCGGGGCGGTCCCGCCGGTGGCGTGACCGGTCGCGCGGCGGGAGCCGCCGTCGGGGGCCGGGGTGGCGCCGGCGCGGCAGCCATGGGAGGGGGCGCGTGCCGCTGGGGCGGCGCGGATGGCACGGGAGGCGCCGGGGGCGTTGGCGGCGCCGGGGGCGCCCGGGGCGCCGGGGGTCGAGCCGACGCGAATGGCGCGGGCCTCGTCGCGGCAACGGCCGGCCCCGCAGGACGGGGCGGCGCCGGTGCGGCAGCCGCAGCGTGCGGGCTCACGGGGAACACGTTGCTGCATACCGCGCAGCGCGCGCGCACACCGCCCGGCGGGACCTTGGCGGGGTCCACACGATACACGGTTTCGCACGACGGACAGGTGACGTTCACGCTCCGCTCCCGCTACCGCGGACCCCCCTCGTCCAGCTCGGGGTCGTGGCGCCGGTCGACGACGAACACCGACCCCGGCTGGGTCTTGGCGTAACTCTTCATTTCGGTCGCCAGCTCACTCACCTGGGCGGGATGGGCGAAGCGGCGGTGCTGGTTGGTGACGATGCCGATCGACAGGGTCATGAGCGGCACGCGGTGCAGTTGACCGCGGCGGTCCTTGCCGAAGTAGTACCCCGCCCGCCGGTCCTGCTCGTTGTACTGGTACGGGATCAGCGTGTCGAACACTTCCAGCACCTCCCCGCATACGTCCGTGATAGCGTCGAACGGGATCACGAAGATGAAGTCGTCTCCGCCGATATGCCCCACGAATCCACGCTTCCCCAGCATCCCTTTCACCACGTCGTGCAGGATGCGGGACAGGATATAGATAACGCGATCGCCGTCATTGTAGCTGTAGCGATCGTTGTACTCCTTGAAATGATCCAGATCCGCGTAGCAGACGGCGAACAGCTCGCCATTCTCCATGCGTCCGCGTATCTCACGCTCGATTTCGGTGGTGCCGGGCAGGCGCGTGGATGGATTCACCGCGACGTCGCGGGCCGTGCGCGCCATGAGCCCGTCGAGCCGGATGGCCTGCTCCGCCGGCTCGAACAGCGGCGTGATGACCTCATCCGCGCCGGCGGCGAACCACTGCTGCACCCGCTCCGTGGCATGGCGGCTGGCGAGCACGGCCAGCGGCACGATCGCCGAGTAGGAATCGGCCTTGAGGCGCGTGCACAACTCCAACCCCTGGGGGCCCCCCTCGGCGTCGATCACGACCAGCCGGGGCAGCGAGCGGAGCACCATCTGCTCGACCTCGCTTGGATCGGTGAGTGGCACGACCGTGAGGTCTCTCCCGTCGACCCAGCGCGCCAGAAAGTCAGGTACCGAACGACCGTTCGGCGAAAAGAAGAGAATCGTCGGGCGCGGATCGCGCACCTGCCTCCTCGCGTAAGGGCCGAGCGGGCCTAAACTTAGGCCGCGTGTGCTCGGGTGTCAAATAAACCACACCGCGATGGCAATGAGGGCGTACACGGCTAGGAGCTGGGCTCCCTCGAACCAATGGGACTCGCCGTCCAAGCCGATGATGGTGACGATCAGCGACGCGAGTCCGATGGCCACAACCTCGAAGGTGGTGAACACCAGGTTCATGGGCCGTGCGAGGACGGCACCCGCGGCGACCACTACGGGAGCCACGAACAGCGCCACCTGGGTGCTCGAGCCAAGCGCGATGTGGAGCGCGAGGTCGCACTGGCCCCGGCGGGCCACGACCACCGCGGTCGCGTGCTCGGCGGCGTTGCCGATCAGCGGGATCACGATGAGGCCGAGAAACAGCTCCGACAAACCGAACCGCGCCACGACGGCCTGGGTCGAGTGCACGAGGATCTCGCTCTCGATGGCGACGAGCGCCGTGGCGCCGCACAGGATCCCGATCGCGACGCCGGTGCGGTAGCGCGGCGCCATGGCGTAACCGTGCGACTCGGCACCGAACAGTTGTCGGTGCGTGACGAGCGAGAACACCAGGCTCAACGCGTACGTGAGCCCGAGCACCACGGCCACCCCTTCCGAGAGGTGGAGGGTGGTCTCGGGCGCGGCGGCCGGGTGCGCTTGCGCGAACAACGCGGGCACCGCGAGCCCAACGACGGCGAGCAGCAGCATCGCCCCGGCCGTGCCGGCGGCCGCACGATTGAACGTGACGATGGGCCGGTTCAGGCCGCTCGCCACCAGGACGAGCCCGAGGATGAGCAGCAGGTTGCCGAGAATCGACCCGATGAGTGACGCCTTCACCAGGTCGACGAGACCGGCTCGCAGTGCCACGATCGCGACGATCAGCTCGGCGGCGTTGCCGCAGGTTGCGTTGAGCAAGCCCCCCATGGCGGGACCACACCGCGCGGCAAGCGCTTCCGTCGCCGCGCCCATTTCGGCCGCGAGCGGGACGACGGCGAGGCCGGCGGCGACGAACACGGCGAGCGGGGGTGCGTCGAGCCAGGCGAGCGCCCAGGAGACGGGGATGACGACGAGCAGCCAGCGCGCCCACCGCATTCAGAACTCCACGGACAGCCGGACGGCCGTGACCGGGCCGAGCATCGTATGGAGCGCCGTGCGGCGGCCGGCCGCCACCGACAGGCGGCTGGAGATGAGCGCGTCCACGGCGCTCACCACGTGGTTCGCGAGCAACAGGCCGACGACGTTCTGGGCGGTCCGGAAGGCGTCGTCGCTCCGGCGGATCGTTTCCCGGAAGACACCCTGCTCGAGCGGCTTGCTGCGCCACGACCACACGAACGCGGGTCCGACGGCGTGCTGCTGATAGAACTGCACGGCGCGCAGGTATTCGGGCGACATCGGATCGGGCGGTACGGCGGCGTCGGTCCAGAAGGTGCGTCGCGCCAGCAGCCAGACGGAGCCGTTGTAGGTCGCCGTATCGGTCTCGGGGACAAACGCGGTACCCGGCCCGCGGTCGAACTGGCCGCTCTCGGTGAAGCGCTCCATCGTCTCGTAGTACTCGAACACGGTATCGCGCCGGGCCGCGGCGAAGCCGCGGCGTGCGACTTCGAACGCCAGGTCGCGAAATCGGTTGGCCTGGCGCTCGCCCTCGTGCGTCAGCTGGATGATGCGCGCCACGGAGTACAGCTCGACTGCCAGGTACACCGCCCCGCGGTCCTGATGCGCGAGCAGCTGCCCCGCACCGGGCAGGACGAGTGAAGCCGCGGGCCGCAGCCACGCGGGTGCGGCCCGCCGGGGGGGCGGGGGGGGCGGGGGGGGGAGCGCGCCCGAGTCGGGCACCTGGCCCGCGGCCCGGCTGCACCACGGCAGCAGCGCGGGCGCGAGCAGCAGCGCGCGGGTGACGCCGCGCACGTCAGAACACCACGCGGAAGGAGAAGAAGGTCGGGTTCTGGGCGACCAAATCGGAGCCCGTGAGAAACGCGCGCGCCAAGTCCACGCCGATCGACCCGCTCGTCACGCCCATGCCGACGCTCGGCCCGGAGAGTCCGTCCCGCACGAACGCGTACCCGCCGCGCAACCGCAGCAACCGCTGGTAGCCGACGTCGATACCCAGGCGCATCTCGGAGTCGCCATAGCTCCCCCACGGGCTGTCCACATCCGCCGCCAGCTTGACGTCGAGGCGCTCGGCCCGGGCGATCCCCGGCGCACCGGGGAGCAGGATGCGATACGCCGCGCCGACCACGAGGCGCGCCGGCAGGGCGTCGGCCTGGTCCCGGTTGTTCACCTGGAGCTTGAACCCGATGTTCCGCACCGCTACGGCGACCCGCAGCGCGCCAGCCGGGCCGACAGAGAATTGGCCGCCCACATCGAGGGCATGCGTCACGCCGTGCCCATTGGGGAAGTTGCTGCAGTCACCGGAACAGTCGACGACGAACTCGACCAGCTTGTAGTTGATACCCAGTGTGACCGAGCCCGCCAGCGCGGTGGCGTAGGACGCGAGGAACTCGATGTTGCGGGGTGCGATGCGCGCGATGGTGTTGTTGGCGGAGTCGGTGCGCTCCAGGTCGCCGTAGTCCACGAGATACACCGCGCCGCCCAGCACGCCGAAGCGGTGCGAGGGGAAGTAGACCGTCAGCGCGTGGGTGGCCCCCGCCGCGAGCGACGCGGAGTTGAGCGCGAGCTCGCCGCGCTCGATCGTGGCGAGGCCGGCGGGATTCCAGAACGCCGCCTCGCCGCGCCCGTCCAGCGTGGAGCCGGTCTGCCCCATGGCGACCGCCTGCGCGCCGACGGGAAAGAGCAAGAACAGGGCGCCGGAATTGTTGGCGAGCTGTTGGGCAGATAGGCGGAGAGCCGGATAGGCGGATAGCAGTCCGACTGCAAGCCAGAGCGACTGTCCGCCGATCCGGCTATCCGGCTGACCGCCGCGTCTAGAAGTGCTTCGCCTCATCGATCAGCATGATGGGGATGTCGTCTTCCACGGCGTAGATCAGACGGCAGGCCTGGCACACGAGCTCTTCCTGCGGCGCGGTGCGGTATTGCAGCGGCCCCTTGCATTTGGGGCAGACGAGGATTGCCAGCAAATCGGGCGCGAGACTCATCCGGCGTACCCCAGGCGCTTGAGAGACGGTGCGTGGCGCCGCCACCGTGGCAGCACCTTCACGTGCAGCTCGAGGTAAACACTGCCGTCGAGCAGCGCCGCGATCTTGGCGCGGGCCGCTGCCCCGAGCGCTTTGATCGTGCGCCCCCCTTCCCCGATGACAATGCCCTTTTGGCTGTCCCGCTCGACGTACACCACCGCCCGAATATATACCGGCTCCGAGCCCTCCCGGAACTCGTCGATCTCGACCGCGACGCTGTAGGGCAACTCTTCGTGCAGCAGCTCGAACGCCGCCTCGCGCACGAACTCCGCCGCGAAAAAGCGCATCGGCTGCGTGGCGATCTCGTCGGGGTCGTAGTGAAAGGGACCGTCCGGAAGGTGACCGCGCAGGGCGTCGAGCAGCGCGTCGAGGCCCTCGCGGGTGAGGGCGGAGACGGCGGTCGAACGCGGTCGAGGGCGGTCGAGGGCGGTCGGGGGCGGTACCAGATCGGCCTTGGTGTACACGGTCACCACCGGCGCGCGGGGCAGGCGCTCGAGCTTCGCCACGTGGTCGAGCGGTGGCGCGGGGTACTCCGAGAGGGGATGCAGGTAGGCGATCACCTCGGCCGTCTCGATCGCCCGCAGCGCGGCGGCGCGCATCGCTTCGTGCAGGCGGTACTCGGGCTCGAGCAGGCCGGGCGAGTCGGTGAAAATGAACTGCGTGTCGCCGCGCGTGAGCAGACCGACCACGGGGAGGCGGGTGGACTGCGGCTTGGGCGAGACGATCGCCAGGTGCTCGCCGATCAAGGCATTCAAGAGGGTCGACTTGCCCACGTTGGGACGGCCGGCGAGGACCACGGTGCCGCACTTTGTCATAGGACGTCAAGCAACGGACCCGGCGCCGAGCCGTCAAGCTGGGTAGAGTAGCTAGGTTCCGGCTCCGACCGGAGGTGCGAGATGACACGACCAACGCTGGTAGTGGCCTGCCTGCTCGCCGGGTACGCGGGGCGTTTCGCCTCGAGCCAGTCGTCGCGGGGCGGCGTCACCCGGCTCGGCGCGGCCGACGCGTACGGGCCGGGCATCACGGCCGTGTCGGCCGGCCAGGTGCAGTTCACACTGGTGCGGCCGGCGTACGTGATCGTGCTGCGGGTGGGACAAGACGGCGGCATCGAGCCGATCGCGCCGCGGGCGGGTGAGCCCACGCAGTACGACGCCGGTCTCCACGGCGTCGAGGGGGCGCCGCCCGACGACGCCCGTGGGTCGCCGGTGCACGAGCCGGTGTTGCGGTCGGCGGAGGCGCTGGCGCGGGCCGGGCGGCGGGCGCCGCCGCCGGGGGCCGACCTGGGCGATTCGGTCGTCACACCCAAGGCGTTCTGGCTGGTCGTGGTTTCGGACGTGGCGACGAGCGCGAGCGCGGTGCGTGCCCGGCTGCAGGCGATGAAGCTCGAGTTCCCGAGCGTCAAGGCGGAGCTCGAGGCGCTCCCCAACGCGCTGGTGGGGAAGCGTGCGGGGAGCTGGGCGGCATACTATGCGCCGGCGGGCCGATGACCGGCCTCGCGAGGGATCGTCACGGAACGTCGTTACAAAAAAACGTCACGAAGAACCGTGATACGATTCTCCGTGACGTTTTCTTGCAACGTTTCTCCGCGACGTCACTTCGTGACGTCCCTCGAAGTGGAAGCTGGCGGCGGCCTACTCTCCCACGACCTCGCGATCGCAGTACCATCGGCGCTGACAGGCTTAACGACCGTGTTCGGGATGGGAACGGGTGTGGCCCTGTCGCGCTAGTCGCCAGCAAGAACGATGACAACCGACGAGTGTGTGGTGCTGCCGAGGCTCACCTCGAGACCGAGAAGAGATCAAGCCTCACGGGCAATTAGTACGGCTCGGCTGAAGCGCTCACGCGCCTTGGACCTGCCGCCTATCAACCTGGTAGTCTCCCAGGGCCCTTCAGGGGTCTTGCGACCCGGGAGTGTTCATCTTGGGGAGGGTTTCCCACTTAGATGCATTCAGCGGTTATCCCCGCGCGACATCGCTAACCGGCGTTGCGCCTGGCGGCACAGCCGGGACACGAGAGGTCGCTTCGTCCGGGTCCTCTCGTACTAC